>Ga0187777_10002730_pt1 | contig 11262 bp, 10 predicted proteins | sample 1015_Q2_SP5_10_M_FD_132416 | JGI IMG/M metagenome (GOLD analysis project Ga0187777, IMG submission 132416) | Tropical peat soil microbial communities from peatlands in Department of Meta, Colombia - 1015_Q2_SP5_10_MG | ecosystem: Environmental > Terrestrial > Soil > Wetlands > Peat | place...
ACCGCGGAGTCCAAAACCGTACTCCCCACGAGGCTTTCATGACATTCGCAGTTGACCTAAATTCCAAGGCCCTGAACGTCTAATTTAGCGGGGTGCCCTACAGACGACCACCTAACGCTAATTGCACCCAAGGGTCCCATCCGTGTGGCTTGCTAATTGCACGGCTGTGCCATGCCGCTCCATTTTGAATCCATCTGTAGCGCAACACTTCATGAGTTAGAGTTGCATCATCATAACCGAATTCTGTGCCGCAACTCGGACAAATCAAAAACTGCCGAGGCTGTCTCTCAAGGCCTGGATAGCAACAAACTGGACATGTATATAACATCTCTTCTAAACCCCACTTAAACACAGTAATCTCGGAAATACTCCAAATTAGAATTCTTGCCATGGATAGCTGGATTTGCAATAAAGTATGTCACCACAAATCCGTTCAATTTAGTGCAACCAAACTCTCGTGTAAGCATATCTAGCCTCACACGACCACCTAGCACATGTTGTCCCTCTACCATAGTCCACGTGAGAGGTTTAGACATGAAATTATCCGCCTTTTGTTCGTATTCTTGCTCTGTAGACGGCGGATTATCAAACTCATATCTGTGTTTGTCAAAGTGCTCCTGCCGTTCGGTTGGCGTCTCAAATGGCACACTCCTGTCTAGTACATGTTATCGCACTTGTCACCTTAGAGAACAGGGTCAAGATTCTCGAATTAGCAAAAAAGGAACCGATTGGAAACCAGGGACAGACGGGAGGTTTCGCTAGGTTGGACTTGGAGGCGGCGCGTGGCCTTGCGCGTTTGTTAGTCGGTGCGCGCGCGGAATCGCAATGGCCAAATGGGCGCGAATGCAAGTATCATAAAAACGTTCGGTGCGGGAGTGGCGGAACTGGCAGACGCGCAAGACTTAGGATCTTGTGGGGTAACACCCGTGGAGGTTCAAGTCCTCTCTCCCGCACCAATCGAATGAATCCTGCCTGCATTGCCGTACATTACACCCCTGGTGTCATCCTGAGTGCGTATTTGGCGCGGAGGATCTCACCCATCGCGTCTTGTTTTCAATTTGCTCTCTAGGGTCCTCAGATGACGCGTGCAACCGTGTACAACCAAATGAGCGATTCCGCCAGGGAGAGCCACCCAAAGATGCGGTAAAGCCACACAGGCCGACGGCCGTGTCCTTTTTGCAAGAGGATCGTCCGGACTGACCATACGCACGCAATTAAGAACCCCGCTCCTAGTAGCCATAGCAGCCAAGAGAAGAAAAAGATCCGGTCGTCGTACGAGTGACGACGATTCAACAAGAAACTAGTAGACACCGGGACGAACGTGCCGGCCATATAGAAGGTCCAGAAGCGAAGAGAATTTGCTGGAACCAGATTCATTCGTTGAAAACGTAGTCTATCAAATCATCAAAATGGAATCCGAGCGTGAGCACAAGTGTATGCCATATGCACGGGTTGAGATTCTTCGTCGCGTCCGCCTTCGCCGAAGCGGCTACGGCGGACAGGCGCTCCTCAGAATGACATGTGTCGTCTGGGCGGGTAAGGGGAACGGCTCGCCTCCCTTCCTGCGTCAGGGCGAGCCCATCCTGCGTCAGGACAAGCGGAAGGCGGGCCCTACAGAGGCAAACCCAAGAGCCCACATGCAAGAGCGGCATGTGGGACACCCGGCGCTCTTCAGGATGACAACGACGGAGTTTGGCGAGGCGAGAAGAAAAAGAAAAACCCGCACCCTTGAAAAGCAAAGGGTGCGGCACCCGCCATCCGGAGGGAAGGCAAGGCGCTGGCATAAAAGCCAGCGCTACATGGAAGCGGGAAGCGGCAAACGCAAGCGCCCACATGCAAAGGCGGCATGCGGGGCACCCGGAACCCAAGAGAGAAGCACGGGTCCCTTCCTGCGTCGGGGCAAGCTGAAGACCCGCCACTACTTGTTGTCAATTCCAGTGTTTGAGCTGGGGCCAGGCTTGGGAGAGAGGCATCCTGAAATTTTGGCAGAGCAAAATGTCGTAGTGTTCCCATCCCATGCCGAGTGGCGGAGCGTTGTGACCTACGACGGTCGCGGCGCCGCACCAATCCTGCGCATTTTTCATGTCCCACTCGAGCAGAATTATGCTCTCGCCGGTGTAATCGCGCGGTCCCCAATAGTAATAATTCTGATGAGCGCTGATGGATTTCGGCAGGCCGTAGCGCGGGCCGAAGAAGTCGATAGCGCCGGCTTCGCCGTAATTTCCGGCCAGGATGGCGGTTTTTGCGCGCTGATCCGGCGGAAGAGAGTTGTAGATTTCCGCGACCTTGGCGACCATTTCCGGCCAGCCGAATTGATCGGCAAAATGCTGCGGCAAGGGGCTGACCATGCCGTTTTCCGTGCGCGTCATTTCCACTTTGAGGAGTTTCATGTAAGCGGGAATTTTGTCCGCGGGAAGAATGGGCATGACCAGCGGAGCGGCGATAATGCCTATGGCAATGACGACGGCGGGGATGGCATAGCGCAGCCAGCGAAGCAGAGCAAACGACCGGATGACCAACTCCCAAAGAACGGCTCCAGCCGCGTACAGCATCGGGTAGATCGGCGCGAGGTAATAGTCTTTTCCCTTCAGGTACATCATCACGGCAAGAAAAACAAGATACGTGAAGGCAAGAAAGCGGTAGCGCTTTGCGCCGGGATGAAAGAGCAGATACAGAAGCCCGCCGAGCCAGACGAACGAACTATACGGATTCAACATGGCGATTTGCTGCTGGAAGAAGGGGAGTGGGGGGAGCTCGACATTTTTGTGCGTGACCTTAACGTTGTGCAGGTCTTCCAGAGTGGGAAAGTGGTGGACGTATTGCCAGATGACGTTGGGCAGAGCGATGCAGAAGGCGATGGCCGCGGCGATCCAGAACCATTTTGTGCGAAGGAGGCGGCGCTCGGGAGAGAGCAGGAGTCCCATGACGAGCGCAGCGAGGAAAAAGATGGCGGAGTGCTTGTTGAGCAGGCCGAAGCCGAGAAGCACGCCGCACCAGGGCAGGAGCTGAGGCTTGTCGCGGTTGATGGCGCGGAGCAAAACGAAAACGCAGCCCATCCAGAAGAGCGGTTCGATGGGATTCATCGCCAGGCGTGTGCCGTTGCCAAGAATGGTGGGTGCGAGAAGGACGCAAATACAGGCGAGGAAGATGGCCCAGCGTTTGCCGCCTAGTTCGCGGGTGATGAAGCCAGTGAGCGCGACTTCGACGCCGAAGGCCAGCGCGGGAAGCAGGCGAATTGCGTGAAGAGAATCGCCGAAAACGATGCGAAAGCCGCGGGCCAGCCAGGCGCTGAGCGGGGCAAGGTCGACATAGCCGAAGGCCAGATGATTGCTGCAGGCGATGTAATAGAGCTCGTCGCGGAAATAGCCGTAGCGGCCACTGAAGAGCATCTGGAGAAGAAAACCAATGGCGCCGATGGACCAGGCAAGGCGCGACTCAGCGGCGTAGGTTTTTTCGTCCACGATGGCCTGGTTCGGCATGGTGTCCTCCGGCGAGGAACGATAACACAGTGGGCGAGGCGCACATTGTGGTGAGCATCACAACAGGAGAGGCGAAGAGGTTCACCACAGAGGGCAAGGAGGTCGGAGGAGAAAGGAAAAGCGAGACTCAGGGCACAGGCTGGACAGCTTACGAAAAAAGCCCGAAGGGGAGTCTTCAGGGGCTGAAGCCCGACTGGTTGAAAACGATTTGCGTGGGGGCTGAAGGCCCCCACCTCCTAAGGAGCAGCGTTTTTCCGCAAGCTGTGAAGCCTACGCTACGCGAAGGCCTGAAATTCTAGCCCAGGTCGGAGAGGAGGGCTTCCATTTCGGAGCGGGCGTGTTGGTTTCCGGCGCGGATGGCGGCTTCGATGCCTTGGGTGAGGACGGCTTTTGCGTCTTCGGCGCGGTCCTGCTGGGCAAGGTTCTGCGCGTACATCTGGTAGCCGGGGACGTAGTCCGGATTGGACTGAATGAGGGAACGGAAATGAGATTCGGCGGAGGGAAAATCGCCGTCCTGGCTGCATTCGAGAGCGAGGCCATAGAGAGTGAAAGCATCGGTGGGATTCTTCGCGAGGAGTTCTTCCAATTTTTGACGGCGGGATTTCTTTTGTTCGGTCATAGCGTCGTCTCGTATTATACGTGTTGGGAAGAACGCAACCAAAAATAGAGGCAGAAGCGAGGAAAGCGATGCCACGATCAGGCAAAGGCGTGATAGGGGAATTTCGAGAGGAGCCACTAAAGGCGAAGCCAGTGAGCGCGTCGGCGTCCGAGATGGCGGAGGTGGTGTTGCCGGCGCAAACAAACGCGCTGGGGAAATTGCTCGGCGGCCACGTAATGCATATGGTGGACATCGTGGCGGCTATGGCGGCGAGCCGGCATGCGAACAGCTACATGGTGACCGCGTCGGTAGACTACATCGATTTTCGGAACCCGGTGAATTTGGGAGAGATTGTACTGCTGCAGTCTCATGTGAACCGGGTATTCCACACCTCGCTGGAAGTGGGAGTGGAAGTGTATTCGGAAGACATCCTGACCGGAGAGAGAAAGCATACGACGTCGGCGTTTGTGACGTTTGTGGCGATTGACGAGCACACGCGGAAGCCCAAGCCAGTGCCGCCGCTGATTGTGAAGACGGCGGAGGAGAAGCGGCGGTGGAAGGATGCGGCGAAGAGGCGGGAAATTCGCCTGGCACATCGATCGAGGGAGAGGCGCGGGTAGCCCTGCGGTTTACAATAAGCAGCAGAAAAACGAAAAACTGATTTTTGCGTAAGTGCGAAGGACAAACGAGTTAGGCGAAAGTGTGTCCGCAGGTGCGGATTCTGAAGGGTTTACAAGCCCTGCGGTTTGATAATGATATGCAAGTGCACATCCTAAAGAACTTGCGGACGCGTTTTTTGTAAGTGTAGAAAACAGTGGGGTTGGTGTGTGGCAGGCACTTGCTTGGGCGGACTGAGCGCAATATTGCACGGCGATAAGATAATCGATAAGTACAATACTGTCAAGGGGAATGTGAAAGGCGGTTGCCCGTCCAGGTAAGGAATCCTTCTTTGGTTCGAGAAGACGAGAGAAAGAGAGATTCCTCACTCCGCAGACCCCGTTCGGAATGACGGGTTGGGGTCCAGGGTTAGTTGGCAAAGCTGACGCGGATTTCGTCGGCGAGTTTGAGGGCGTGTTCTACGCAGGTGCCGATGGCGGGGCCATTCAGGTAATTTCCAGCGAAATGGAGGCCGGGGAACTTTGCTCGGAGTTTTTCGAGCGTGGCAAGACGAGCCACATGGCCAAGGTTGTATTGCGGCAGCGCACGCGGCCAGAGCGTGACGTTCGAAAAGATCGGTTGATTTCGAATAGAAAGAATGGGAGCGATTTCGCGGTGGACCAGAGAGACCAGGTCCTCCGGTGACTTCTGAATGATCGCAGGATTGGTGGCGCCGCCGACAAAGCTGGTGAGGAGGGCGTAGCCATCGGGGGCGCGTCCGGCAAAAAGTGAGGAGTTCCAGACGCTGCCGAGGGCGTTCAATCCGGAAGAGCGGGGAATCAGGAAGCCGAAACCCGCAAGAGTGTGGCCCACGTCGGCTTTGCGATAACCAAGAGAGACTACGCCAACGGCAGCATATTCGATGGCGCTTAGTTGGACGTCGAATTCAGGGTTGAGGCGCGAGAGCACGCGGCCGGCCGCGAGAGGGGAGTTTGCCAGCACGAGCCGCTCGGTTTCGATGTGCTCCTCGCCGCGCGGGGTGCGAAGGATGACGTGGAACCGTGGGGCTTGGGCGTCGTGGCCGGGATCGAGCGGGTCGATCGCGATCACTTCGGTGTCGCAGAACAGACGATCGCCGATGTTCTGGGCCAGAGCTCGGAGAAGCGTGTCATTGCCCTCGCGAAAGGTTTGCAGGGTGGGTTTCTCCCGTGGCGTATTACCGCGTTTTGCTTTTCTGGCCTTCAGAACGCTGATAGCGCCGCGAAGAATGCTGCCTTTCGCGGTTTCCGCTTCGTAAAGGATGGGAAACGCGGCGCGCAGGCTGAGCTTCTCGGGATCGCCGGCGTAAATGCCGGAGGTGAAGGGGCCGACGAGGCGTTCGAGAAACGTTGGCGAGAATTTGCGGCGAATGAAATCAGCGATGGATTCGTCGGGCTCGGGCGGATGACTGGTGCCGAGCAGGTCGCGAAGAATGGCGAAGCGTGTGCCGCCGCCCATGAACGGAGAAGCGAGAATGCCGGGGCCCATGGGGACGGTCCGGAGTTTGCCATCGAGCAATACATAGCGCGGAGCCTTGGGATCGGCGAGGATGCGCTGGTCGAGAATGCCGAGGTCTTTGCACAGAGCGGTGAGACTGGCGTTGCCGCTGAAACTCTGCGGGCCGCACTCGATGAGGAAACCTTCGCGCAGCGCGGATTGGATCACACCGCCAGGCCGAGAGGCGGCTTCGAAAACAAAAGTGGAAATGCCAGCTTTCTTCAGAGCGTAGGCGGTGGCGAGACCAGAGATACCCGCGCCCACAACGAGTGCCTGGACCTGGGTGGACATAAGAAAGTTTGAAGTTCTAAGTTATAAGTTTTCAGTTGGAAGAGCAAAGAAAAGATGCGGAGGCAATGTTAATGACGATGCCAGCGGGTGACGTTGAGATCGCGCAAAAGGAGCGTTCAGGATGACAGAACGGGTCCCTTCCTGTGTCAGGACAAGCTGAAGACCCGCCACTACAAAGGCAAACACACGAGCCACACGGAGGAAGAGGCCGCGGAATGAACCCGCGCTACAGAGTCTTGGAGAACAAGGGGCGGGCGGCGAGTTGCTGCTTTTCGAGGTAGGGGTCGAAGACCATGGCGAGGTTGCGGATGAAGATGCGGCCGAGCCAGGCGGTGCGGATCTCCTTGTCGTTCATAATTACGAGGCCGTCTGCTTCTGGCATCTTCAGGCGTTCGAGTTCCGGGGCGAAGTACTCGTCGAAGTGGATGTCGAACTGGCGGGAGATTTCGTCTTTGACGATAACGGTGTGGCAGAGAAGACGGCTAATGACTTCGCGGCGGATGACATCGTCTTGCGACAACCGATAGCCGCGCATCGTGGCGACGCCTCGCTCGTTGACGGCCTTTTCCCAAGTGGGAATGTCACGATGGTTTTGAGCGTAAATTTGCTGGATGCCGCTGATGGCGGTGATGCCCATGCCATAGAGATCCGCGCCTGCCTTGGTGGTGTAGCCCTGAAAATTGCGGTGTAACGTGCGGTTGCGCTGAGAGACGGCGAGCTCATCGTTTTCTTTGGAGAAGTGGTCCATGCCGATGTAGAGATAGCCGGCTTCGAGGAACGCGAGCAGCCCGCTGCGGAAGATATCGAACTTCTGCATGCCCTCAGGAAGGAATTTGACGAACGAGCCTTGCTGCTTCTTGAGCCAGGGCACGTGAGCGTAGCTGAACATGGCGATGCGGTCGGGCGAAAGGCCGACGATCTGATGGACTGTGTGAGCGAAGCTTTCTCCGGTCTGGTAAGGAAGGCCATAGATCAGGTCAACGTTGATGCTGTCAAAGCCGAGTCCGCGGGCATGAGCGATCAGATCGCGTGTCATTTCATAAGGCTGAACGCGGTGGACAGCTTTCTGGACCTCTTCCTTGAAATCCTGAATGCCCATCGACAAGCGGTTGAAGCCCATGCGGCGAAGAGTCTCAAGGTGAGCGCGGGTGGTGACGCGGGGATCGATTTCTACGCCAATCTCGGCGTCGAGCGCGAAGGTGAAGCGTTCGCGCGTGTAGGTGAAAAGGTCTTCGATCTGTTCAGGGGAGAGATACGTGGGAGTTCCGCCACCCCAATGGAATTGAGTTACGGGACGATTGCGGGAGACGCCTGCGGCGATGCGATCAATTTCCTTCTTCAGCGTGGCGAGATAGGGAGGGGCCACGCGCTTGTCTTTCTGGATGATGACGTTGCAGGCGCAAAAGAGGCAAAGGCTTTCACAAAAGGGGAGGTGCATGTAGAGGGAGACAGGCGAGCCCTTGCGGTCGGCGTCTTCGATGGCAGCTTCGAATTCGCTGGGGCCAAAGGTATCGACCCACACAGGCGCGGTGGGATAGCTGGTGTAGCGCGGACCGGGGCGATTGTAGCGGTTGACGAACTCCTCGCCGACCGAAAGCTCCTGCTGCATCTCGCGCAGGGTGGGATTCAAGATGGACACGACTACTACCTCCTGGAGCGAAAAGAGGGACTCAACGCACACAAAACGCGCGATGGAGAGAGATTCCTCACTTCGCGGACTTCGTTCGGAATGACGTGTTTGAGGTTTTTTGTCATTGGGTTATGAGCGGACGGAAGCCGCCGGCATGGCGCCGTGCAGAGCGGCTTGCTGCCCCGTGAGGATAAAGAGTTGCGCGTTTTCCACGGGTGTGTGCTGCAGAATGCCGTGCCCCAAGTTCAAAATGTGTCCGTGACCGCCGAGTTCGGCGGCGAGCTCGAGCGTGGACTGACGAATTTTCTCGTGAGGACCAAAGAGGATAGCGGGGTCGAGGTTGCCCTGTACCGCGACGCGAGGACCGGCCATGGCGCGGAGTTCGCGCAGAGGAATCCGCCAATCGACGCTGAGAACGTCGGCGCCTGCTTTGATGATGGAAGAAAGCAGGTGATGCGAGGCCTTGGTGTAATAGATAACAGGAACCGCGCTGCCCAATCCGGAAATGACTTCCTGGACAGAGGGAAGGACGAATTCGGTGTAGTCGTGCAAATCGAGTTCGCCGCACCAGGTGTCGAAGAGTTGGACTGCGGAAACGCCGGCGGCGATCTGACCTCGGAGATAGAGAATTGTGGCTTTGGCGATGCGATGGAGAAGTTCGCGAAAGACTTTGGGCTCGCTGTAGAGGAAATTCTTTACTGTAGGGAAGCCGTCCTTGGCGCGGCCTTCCACCATGTAGCAGGCCAGGGTCCAGGGCGAGGCAGCGAATCCCAAAACGGGAGTATCCGGACCGGCGAATTTCACAGTACGGCGAAGGGCCTCCATCAGGAAGCCGGTCTCTTTCTCGGGATCGAACATGTGGAGCTTTTTCACGTCCGCTTCGCTGCGGATCGGCTCGGGAAGGTTGGGGCCTTTGTCTTCCAGTTCAAGCGACAGGCCCATGGCTTCGGCGGGGATGAGAATGTCCGAGAAGATGATAATGGCGTCGACGTTGAGACGGCGAAGCGGCTGGACGGAGACCTCGAGCGCCAGATCGGGCGTCTTGCAGACCTCCAGGAAAGAGTGCTTTGCACGAATTTCGCGGTATTCGGGCAGGTAGCGGCCAGCCTGCCGCATCATCCACACGGGCAGGCGAGGCACGGGCTCACAGCGGCAGGCGCGGAGAAACAGCTCTTTGCGAGTGAGGGCAATCGGGGCCTGAGAAGTCATAGGTCGATGTGAGCAGGATAACAAATCTGTGTGATTCCTGCCTGTGCGGTGGCGCACAGACCGCCGGCCCCCCCTGGAGAGTGCCTCAAATGGGCTTGAAACCCGCGCCCGCTGTGACAGGATTGACATGGAAACGCGGTGAAATATGGACATCAAGCCAATTCTGGGAGAGGCGGATTACGATCGGGCGCTGCGCCGCGTGGAAGAATTGTGGGGTGCGGCCGAAGGCTCCGAAGAGAGCGCGGAACTGCAGACGCTCGTTTCGCGCATTGAGGCATATGAGTGTGAGCACTATCCCATGGACAGTCCAGGATAGCTCCCTGTACAAGGTCGTGGGTGCGGTAGACGTGCCGGGAGAACCGGCGAGAATAGGGCCGGGGCTGCTGGATAGGTCTGTGCGGGGCCGCACAGCGGGAGGAGGGGGAGTGCGGTATACTCGGGCGATAACGCGCAAACTGGGCAGGGGGCAGGATCCCGGTATATCCCAGATCGGCGTGGACATAGCCGATGACTCAAGGATTCGTAGTCATTACAGTTCTGACCTATCTGGCCAGCATGGCCCTTTATTTCCGTTTCCTGAATACGGGGAAGGAACTGACGGGGCGGCTGGCTACCGCATTGATGTTTCTGGGGTTAGTGGCGCACTACCTGGCGCTGCTGATGCGGGCAAAGGGCACGCACACGGTGCCGTACCACGACCTTCAGGGATCGATGTCCCTGTTTGGGTGGTTGCTGGCAGTGACGTATTTGTGCCTGGAGATCTACCACCGGCAAAGAACCGTCGGCGCATTCGTTCTACCTATTATATTGGCCTTCTTCTTTACGGCTTATCTTGTCCCTGACCATCCGCACCCCCCAGCGGCAGCTCACGGCGTTGTTTTTGCGCTGCACGTGACGCTGAGCATTCTGGCGTATGCGGCTTTCGCTCTGTCCTGTGTTCTCAGCCTGATGTATCTAGCCGAAGAACGGTTCCTGAAAATCCGGAAGCTGGGCGATGTGGTGTGGAGGTTGCCGCCCCTGGAGTTGCTGGAACGGATGAGCCACACGAGCGTGCTCCTGGGCTTGATTACGATTGCCGTGGGAACAGGGTTGGGCTACGTGGCGGTGGACCGCTTGCCCGGACAGCCCGCGTACTTCGATCCGAAGTATCTGGTGACGCTGCTGGTGTTGCTTTTGTACGTCGCGTATTTCCGACTGGCACGCACGACGGCGTGGCGAGGAGCCAGGGCCTCCAAGCTGTGCGTGTTCAATTTCGTGCTGGTGGTCTTGAGTTTCACCGTGGTGAACCTCTACTTTTCTTCGCACCACCGGTATTTTTAGGAGGCTGTCGAGAGGAAAGTGCTCTCTTCGGGGGCTAAAGCCCATTGATTTTGGGGCTTTACGCCGGGGCTGAAGCCCCGGCCTCCTAAAGAAGACAGTCTGAACGACAGTCCTGTTTGTCGGTGATTTTTAGGAGCGCGCGAATCGCGGCATGGAAATCGTCCTAGTTGGCCTGAATTTCCGGACGGCGCCCGTAGAGGTGCGGGAGAAGGTGTCCTTTTCGCAGGAGCAGGCGCTGCGGGCGTCAGAGGAGTTGCGGTCAAGCGGAATTCTGGAAGAGACGCTGGTGCTTTCGACGTGCAACCGCAGCGAAGTGTATGGCGTGAATGCGAACGGGAACCGGGAGTCGGCGGCGGCGCTGTCGTCTTACTTAAGCAAATTTCACGAGGTGAAGCCTGAGAAGCTGAACCCGTCGCTGTATCACCATTACGACCATGACGTGGTGAGGCATTTGTTCCGCGTGTCAGCGGGGCTGGAGTCGATGCTGCTGGGGGAAGCGGAAATTCTCGGGCAAGTACGGGAAGCGTATCTGCGGGCGCATGACAGCCATGTGACGGGACCCGTGCTAAACCGGTTGTTTCAGGCGGCGTTAGAAATTGGAA
>Ga0187777_10002732_pt1 | contig 11256 bp, 8 predicted proteins | sample 1015_Q2_SP5_10_M_FD_132416 | JGI IMG/M metagenome (GOLD analysis project Ga0187777, IMG submission 132416) | Tropical peat soil microbial communities from peatlands in Department of Meta, Colombia - 1015_Q2_SP5_10_MG | ecosystem: Environmental > Terrestrial > Soil > Wetlands > Peat | place...
ACCGCGGCGGCGAACGCGTCGCGATCTCCCGCGACGGCGACGCTGTCCCGGTACTTGAGCGCCTCGGGGATGTCGGTGGTCACGACCGGGATCCCCGCCGCCAGGTACTCGAGCAGCTTGAGGGGATCCACCGACCGCGTCTCGTCGTTGAGGAAGTACGGGATGAGCCCGACGTCGAACGCCTGCACGTACGCCGGCAGCTCCGCGTACGGCCGCGCGCCGAGGCAGTGGACGTTGGGCAGGGCGAGCGGGCCCGTGTCCACCGCGACCGGGCCGACGAGCACCAGCGATCCCCTGGGGTGCTCCTCGGCGAGCCGGCGCAGCAGGGCCAGGTCCACGCGGTCGTACAGCCCGCCGGCGAACCCGATGAGGGGCCGCGGCAGCCCCGCCAGCTCGGCCGGCACCGGCCGCGGCGCCGAGAAGTGGTCGTAGTTGACGCCCTGCGGCAGGTAGTGCGCGACGCCCGAGCGCGGGACCTTGATCAGCGTCAGGCTCTTCGCCGTGCACACGACGGTGTCCACGCGCGCCAGCAGCCGCTCCTCGAGCGGGCCGATCATCTCGGCGGTGGCGCTCGGCAGGTGGAGGAAATCGTCCATGCAGATGTAGACCGCCGCGCGCTCGCCGAGGCGGCCGAGCGTGCCCACCGAGGGCGGCGAGCCCGTCACGACGAGCGGCGGCGCGGCCAGGCCGAGCCGGGCGAGGGCGCCGCGGATCGCGGCGACCATGGCGCGCACGTTGTAGCGGTACACCAGCCGGTGGTCGTGCCATGGGAAGACGCGCGGCTGGACGATCGCGGCGGGATCGGGGTAGCCGGCGCCGCCCACCAGCGGCGAGGTCTTGGCGCCGCCGAGCATGGCGCGGGCCTTGTGGAGCGCGCGGCCGAAGTCGGCCATGCCCAGGCGCGGCTTCCGGTGGCCGATCCCGTTGACCCACACGACCGGGTAGTCGGGGATGATCCAGCGGAACAGGTGCTGCATGGTGGACACGTTCCGCCCCCAGTCGTCGCCGAAGACGACGATGGGGGTGCCCGCCGGCAGCGTCACGCCGGGCGCTTCTCGAGGATGATGAGGAACTTGTTGGCGCGGAACCGGTTCGGCAGCCAGGCCGTGAGCGTCTCGTAGCTGTTGCGCAGCCAGCCCAGGTTGTCGGACCACTTGCGGTCCACGTAGTGCACGCCGGTGGTGCGGAAGCCGAGCCGCGTGAACACCGACGCGACCGGGCCCGGGCGCAGCGCCCGCTGGTTGGGCGTCATCGCCGAGATGCCGACGAACCGGTTGACGACGTTGTTGGCCATCCAGGTGAGCATGTTCTGCGCGTTGGGCTCGTAGGCGATGACCTTGTCGCGGGCGATGCGGGTCAGCTCCTGCGGCAGCTTGTCGAGCTTGGGGAAGTGGTGCAGCAGCAGGAACGTCCACGCCACGCTGACGGCGCCGCTCCGCAGCGGCAGCTGCTCGGCGTCGGCGACGAAGAACCGCCCGTGCAGGTTCTCCTTCGCGAACCGCGCCCGGGCCGACTTCACGCCCTCGCGGGTGAGGTCCACCGCGATGACGTCGCAGCCGCGGCGCGCGAGCCGCACGGCGTGGGCGCCGGTGCCGCAGCCGAGATCGAGGACCGGCCCCGCCGGAGGCTTGGGCAGCGCCAGCGCGTGCAGCTCGTCGTACCCGCTGGTGATGTGCTCGTTCTCCGGGTTCTTCTCGAACAGGTCGGCGTAGAACTTCCGTTCGGCCACGAGGTCTTGCATCGGTCACCGGTCTCCTGGTGGGGCCGGGCCTTCACGGAAGGCCGGGCCGTCGGGTCGTCGGCGTGATCGGGAGCGCCCTGAATCATAGCGCCTCGCACGGCGCCGCGCGCCCCGCCCCCCGCCTCCGGGGGCCTGGTTACATTACCCGTTCATCGTGGGTCATCCATTCTAGGGATCACACGGAAAAGGACATGAGCCGCCGACGCCAGACGCCACCGCTCATTCCTCCCGGCGACCTGCGCGCGGGGGACCCCATCGGCCGCCGGACCTTCGTCCAGACGGCGGGGGGCATCTTCGTCGCCGCCTCCGGCCTCGCGTGCTCCGACAAGATGTCGGCCGCGGGGATCCAGGCGGCCCCGCCGGACCCGTCGCTGTGCACCGTGACGGTGTCGCCGGCGGCGATCGTGGCCGGCGGGAAGTCCACGCTCACCCTGCAGGCCGTAGGCGCGTCGGGCGCGGACCTCACGACCGGCGGCGCCAGCGTCGTGTTCACCGCCTCGGGCGGCACGGCCACCGGCAGCGTCTCGGCCACGACCGATCACGGCGACGGTACGTACACGGCCGTCTACACGGGGACGGGTGCGGGCACGCCGCAGACGATCGGGGCGACGATCAACGGCTCGGCCGTCACGACCACCCTGCCGACGATCACGGTGACCTCGGCCGTGGTGGACGCCACCCACTGCACCGTGTCGGTCTCGGCGTCCGCGATCGCGGTCGGCGGGGTCTCCACACTCACGCTGCGGGCCCGGAACGCGTCGGGGATCCCGCTCGCGACCGGCGGCGCCACGGTGGCGTTCAGCGCCAGCGGCGGCACGGCGAGCGGCACCATCTCGAACACGGTGGACAACGGGGACGGCACCTACACCGCCGTCTACACCGCCACGGGCGCGGGCACGGCGCAGACCATCGGCGCGACCGTGAACGGTGCGGCGGTCACGACCACCCTGCCGACGATCACGGTGACCACGGCGGCGCAGGCGCCCGACCCGACCAAGTGCACCCTGACGGTCTCGGCCGCGTCGATCCCGGTGGGCGGCACGTCCACGCTCACGCTGCAGGCGAAGAACTCGGCGGGCACGAACCTCACCACCGGCGGGGCCGCCGTGACCTTCACGGCGAGCGGCGGCACCGCGACGGGCACGATCTCGGCCACGGTGGACAACGGGAACGGCACCTACACGGCCGTCTATACGGCGAGCGCCGCCGGCACGGCCCAGACGATCGGCGCGACCGTCAACACGGTGGCCGTCTCGACGACGCTGCCGACCATCACGGTGACCGCGGCGAACACGGTGCCCGACGCGACCAAGTGCACGGTGACGGCCGCGCCCGCGTCGGTGGCGGTCAACGGCACGTCCACCCTCACGCTCCAGGCCAAGAACTCGTCCGGCGTGAACATCACGGTGGGCGGCGCGACGGTGGTGTTCACCGCGAGCGGCGGCACGGCGACCGGCACGGTCTCCGCCACCACCGACCACGGCAACGGGACCTACACCGCGGTCTACACCGGGACGGCCGCCGGCACCGCCCAGACCGTCGGCGCCACCATCAACGGCGCGACGGTCACGACGGCCATGCCGAGCATCACGGTCACCACCTCCGGGTTCGCGACGCCCGACGTCATCAACAACTGGGGCTTCGAGAGCGGCTGGGGGCCGTTCAACAACGGCGGCGGGCAGCCGCCCGACGCGGTGATCGCGACCGACTACGCCTACGAGGGCACGCACTCGGCCAAGTACGCGTTCGTGCCGAACCCCGTCAACGACGCCGGCGCCAGCATGTACTCGGAGTCGTCCGCCCAGTACGACCGGCTGTGGGTGCGGGTGTACGTCCGCCTCACGAACTACATCACGACCCAGTGGAAGTTCATCCGGTTCTACGATTCGGCGGGCTTCAACACCAACCTGGGCGGGATCTTCCTCAGCTCCGACTCCGAGGGCTCGGGAAACGGCCTGGTGTGCATCGGCTGGGACCAGGAGGACAGCAACATCGTGACGACGGTCGGGCTCCTCGACGCCCAGGTCATCGACGGCAACTGGCACTGCTGGGAGCTGGACTTCCAGCGGAACGGCGGCTCGAGCGGCTACCCTGAGGCCCAGTTCTGGTTCGACGGGAAGGCCCAGTACCCGGAGTACAACGGCAATTCGACCGTGCAGTACGCCGGCGCGGGCAACTCGTCCACCTGGGTGAACGGGCGCCTCAACGCCGGCCAGCGTACGAGCAGCACGAAGATCGGGGCCATCGAGTGGATGGGTACGCTGAACCACCAGAACACCACCGCCGGCCAGTGCAATATGGACTACATCGGCGTCAGCTCGCTCGGGCGCGTCGGTCCGTGACCGTGGCGGCCGCGAGGCGCACCGCGTAGCATACCGGGGCCGGCGACGGCCCCGGCGTCGTTTCGGGGCGGCCGGCATCCCCGAGCCGCGCCGCCAGTGGAGGACCGGATCCAAGCCGAAGCGCCGCCCGCCATCCGCGTCACCCACGTCGTCTTCGACTTCGAAGGCGGCGGCCTCGAGAGCATGGTGGCCGCGATGGCCGCGAAGTTCCGCGGCACCACCGTCGCGACCTCGCTGATCACGCTCGGCGGCCGCGTCGGCCGGCTCGGCGCCGCCACGCGCGAGCGCTTCGACCAGTTCGTGGTGGCGCGGCCCACGCGGGGCCTCTCGATGCTCCTGCCCCTCGGCCTCGCCGCGGACATCCGCCGCACCCGCGCCGACGTGGTGCACGTCCACAGCGGGTCCTGGTACAAGGGCGCCAAGGCGGCGCGGCTCGCCGGCGTCGGCCGGGTGGTGTACACCGAGCACGGCCGCGAGCACGACGATCCGCGGCTGATGCGGTGGCTCGACCGCCGAGCCGCGGCCCGCACCGACGTCGTGGTGGCCGTGTCGACGCGGCTCCGGGACTACCTCGCGGGCGCGGTCGGCGTGGACGCGGTGAAGCTGCGCGTGGTGCACAACGCGGTGGACACGTCGGTGTTCGCGCCGGGGCCGGCGCCCGCCGACCTCAGGGCGGCGCTCAAGATCCCGCCGGACGCGCTGGTCGTGGGCAGCGTGGGCCGGCTCGAGGCGGTGAAGGCGTACGAGCGGCTGGTCGACGCGGCCGCGGCCCTGCGCGGGCGTCTGCCCTGCCCGCTCGCCGTCGTGATCTGCGGCGACGGGAGTCTCAAGCACGAGCTGCGCGCCCGCGCCGAGCGCCTCGGCGTGGGCGACCAGGTGTACCTGCCGGGATGGACCGACCAGCCGGTGCGCTTCTACCGGCTGCTGGACGCGTTCGTGCTCTGCTCGCGGAGCGAGGGGGAATCGGTGAGCCTGATGGAGGCGATGGCCTGCGGGATCCCGCCGGTGGTGACCGACGTCGGCGCCAGCGCCGAGATCGTGGGCGGCGAGCTGGCCGCGCAGGTGGTGCCGGCCGGGCGCGAGGCATCGCTCCCGGACGTGATCGCCGCGACGCTGCGCCGGCCCCCCCCCGACCGCGCGGCCCTCGGCGCGGCGGCCCGGCGGCGTGCGGCGGCGCACTACGGCCTCGACGGCATGATCGCGGCGTACGAGCGGCTGTATCGCGAAGGGCTCGCGGCGACCGCCGCGGAGGCGGACTGACGTGGCCGGGGGACGGCTGAAGCAGGCGGCGGCCGCACTCGCCCTGGTGGTGGGCGCGCTGCTGGTGGCCGCGGTGCTCGCCGAGGGCGCGCTGCGCGCGCTGGCGGCGGCGGGCAATCGGCTCGCGAAGCAGGTGGCCGCGGTGGATCCGTTCGCCATCAAGATCGAGCCACACGGCGCCTTCGGATACCGCCAGCGGCCGGGCGCGGTGCTGCTCTACGCCAACGGCACGCGGGCCACCGCGAACGCCGAGGGATTCCGCGGGCCGGAGGTCGCGGTCCCGAAGCCGGCCGGCACGTACCGCGTCGTGCTGCTGGGCGAGTCCTCGACGCACGGCTGGTACGTCAGCGACAGCGAGACGATCGACGCGTATCTGCGGGGCATCCTCGCGGCCCGGCGGCCGGACCTGCGCACCGAGGTGGTGAACCTCGCCTACGACGGCTACGACGCGTACCAGATGTGGCAGCGGCTGCTGGACGACGGGACGAAGTTCCAGCCGGACCTCGTGATCGTGAACGCGGGCGTGAACGACGTGCGCAACGCGAAGTACCGCGGCCTGCGCGACCCCGACCCGCGCACGCTGATCTGGGAGGGGGACCTCGTGCGCCTCCGGCAGGAGCAGGCCGCCGGCGGGCCGTCGCTGAAGACGCGCCTCAAGCACCTGCTGTACCTGGCGCGGCTGCCCGGCGTGGTGCGCGAGAACCTCGCGCGGGCGCGGCGCGCCCGCAGCGGCGCCGCGGCGGCGGGGCCCTTCCCCGATGCCGCCGACAACTTCCAGAAGAACATCGAGCGGGTGGCCGCCGTGGCCCACGGCCTCGGCGCGACGCTGCTCCTCTCGACGCCGCCCTCGGCGCTGGCCCTGCGCGACGCGCCGCGCGAGATGCCGCCGCGCGACTACTGGCTTGCGGACGCGGCCACCACCCAGCGCTACCGTGACACGCTGGCGGCGCGCCTGGGGGCCGTCGCGGCCAGGCTCGCCGCCGCGGGAGGGCCGGTGCGCCTGGTGAGCCACGCGCTCCCGGGACGCCTGTTCCTCGACGACGTGCACCTCACGCCCGAGGGCAACCGCGCGATGGCCGAGGACTTCGCCGCCGCGATCGCGCCGTTCCTGCCCGCGAAGCGCTGAGCGGCGCGGGCCGCGCGGAACACGCCGCGGGCGTCGCGTGCGCGCCGCGCGACCGCGTCCGGGCCTGCGTCCGCTGTTGCGCGGGCGCCACTGCTCGAACCGCAGCGCATCTTCCGCATCGCGGAACCCGAACCGGCGCCACGAGATACCGCGCGGTTGCGCGCAGCCGCGGATGGGCACGAGATTTGTTGATCGTCTACAGGATTCACGCTGCGAGCGGCCGCCCGGTAACGTCGGTCCGCTGCGTTCCCGATCATCCCCGTCGTGAGGCAGGCATCTGACTCAGGCTCCGTTGCCCCAGTTCCTTCCGCTGATGGCGCCGCCGCGCCCGGTCGCACGACCGGCGCCGAAGGCGGCCTCCACCACCTCGGACCGGAAGAACGGGGCGCTGCTGTTCCTGTACTTCATGTGGGCCCTCAACGTCTTCGGCCCGCAGTGGCTCATCGCCAGCTTCGGGCCCCAGGTCGTCCTCAAGATCCCCACGCTGCTGTTCGGCGTGCTGCTGGTGGTGACCATCATGCGGGGCCCGCGCCGGCTGCTCATGCCGCTGCTGGTGTTCCTGCTCTACACGCTGCTGGCGCTGCCCTTCGCCTACGTCCGCGGCCTGGCGCTCGAGGTGACCAAGGCGCTGATCGTCTACTACGTGGTCGCCCTGGCCACGATGACGCTGGTGAAGAACGCGCGGCAGGCCGTGCCGCTTCTGCTGATGGCGCTGGCGGTCCAGTTCGGCGTGTGGGTGCTGCTCGGGGCGCGGGGCGGGCAGATCCCGTGGCACCCCGCGTACTTCAACTACGACAGCTTCGGGCCGCTGATGGTCCTGGGCCTGGCCGGCCTCTACTGGACCGCCATGGCCACGAAGAACAAGCGCTGGCGGATGGTGGCGTTCGCGCTCTGCGCGGGCTGCATCGTGGGCCTGGTGGTGTCGTTCGCCCGGGGCGCGGTGCTGTCCGCGGGCGTCGTGGCGGTGTGGCTGTGGTTCCGCTCGCCGCACAAGATCCGCACCTTCGCACTCGGCGCGGGCGCGTTCGCGATCCTGGCGGTCGCGGCGCAGGTCTACAAGGGCGCCAAGTCCGCGGTCGAGTCCGGCAAGACGTCCACCGACTTCTGGACCGAGATGGGCTCGAGCTTCGACCCCACCGAGGGCACGCGGACGGACCGGGAGGTCCTGTGGTCGCTGGCACGGCGGGAGTGGTCGGCCAACCCCGTCTTCGGGGTCGGGCCGAACTGCTTCGGCGCCTACGCGGCGGACCACTTCATGGCCGGCACCGTCGGCGGCCAGTACGACGAGAACCCCAAGACGCTGTGGGGCCGCGCGCTGCACAACACCTACTACCAGATCCTGTCGGAGTTCGGCGCGATCGGCTGCGCGATCTTCGTGTGGATGGTGTGGGACTTCTTCCGGCTCAACCGCAAGCTGCGGCACAAGCGGCGCATCGCGGCGTGGGCCGAGCGGAGCGGCGGCCAGCTCGACCTGAAGGCGCTGTCGTTCGGGCTGGAGGCCAGCATGGTGGGGTTCCTGCTCACCGCCTACTTCTACAACCAGATCTTCGACGTGCACTGGTTCTACACGCTGCTGACCCTCAACGCGCTGCTCGTGCACCTGACGCGGCCGGCCGGCGCCGCGGCCGCCGCCGCGCCGCAGCGCGGCGGCGTGGTGCTCGCCCGGGCCCGCTGACCGCGGGCCCCGCAGCCTCCCCGGACGGCTAGAAGATCGTGTAGATGAACGGCGCCAGGGCCGAGCCCTGCGCGAAGATCAGCAGTGCGCCCACCAGCAGCAGCACCACGATGATCGGCAGCAGCCACCACTTCTTGCGGACCTTCATGAAGGCCCACAGCTCGCCCATCAGCCCGCGCTTGGCCATGATCGGATCCTAGAATTGACGTTCGATGTCGGAGCGCCCGCCCGAGGCGGGCGGGGCCCAGAAGCTCCCGTCGTGCTCGGCGTGCACCATCGCCCGGCGCCCGAACAGCCGCATCAGCGCGCCGATCGGCGTCACGACGACGTAGAACACCACGCCCATGAACACCGGGGTCGTGACCTTCGAGATCAGCTTCGCCAGGCCCATCCAGGCCCGCTCCAGCGGCCCGAGCCGGGTGGGCACCAGGAGCGCCGCCAGCACCAGTACGGCGCCCACGGCGCCGAGGACCTCGCCGGTCACCACCCGGTGGCGCCAGAAGTAGGCCAGCGCCGCCAGCACCAGGAAGGCGATGCCGACGGTGAGGCCGAACTTGCGGCCTTCCGCCGCCGTCAGTCGAGCTGGAATTCCTGCTTCCAATTCTGCGTCTCCTTCCAGGCCGGCTGCTCCGCCTTGTGCAGCAGGTACGGGCCGAGCACCAGCGCGTCGATGTGGGTGCGCATGAAGCAGGTGTGCGCGTCCTTCGGCGTGCACACGATCGGCTCGCCGCGCACGTTGAACGACGTGTTCACCACCACCGGGCACCCGGTGAGCTTCTCGAACTGCCCGATGAGGTCGTAGTAGTCGGGGTTGGTGTCGCGGCTCACGGTCTGCACCCGGGCCGAGTAGTCGATGTGCGTCACCGCCGGGATGTCGGACCGCGGCTGGTTCAGCAGGTCGAGGCCCCACAGCTTCTTCTGGTCCACCGTCATCGGGATCTGCCGTTCCTTCTTGACCGGCGCCACCAGCAGCATGTAGGGCGAGTCGCAGTCCATCTCGAACCAGTCGCACACCCGCTCGCGCATCACGCTCGGCGCGAACGGCCGGAACCCCTCGCGGAACTTGATCTTGATGTTCATCTGCGCCTGCATCCGCGGGCTCCGCGGATCGCCCAGGATGCTGCGCGAGCCGAGCGCGCGCGGGCCGAACTCCATCCGCCCGTTGAACCAGCCGACGATCTTCTCGTCCGCCAGCAGCTTCGCCGTCGTCTCGAGCAGCGGCTGCCGCTCCAGCCGGTGGTACACCGCGCCCACCGACTTCAGGAACGCCTCGATCTCCGCGTCGGCGAACGACGGGCCGAGGTAGGCGCCGCGCATCGTGTCCTTGCCGGGCGTCACGTTCCGCGGCTGCTGGAAGTGGCGGTGCCAGATGAGCTGCGCCACCCCCAGCGCGCCGCCGGCGTCGCCGGCCGCGGGCTGGATCCACAGCCGCTTGAAGGGCCCGTCGCGCAGGATCTTCCCGTTCCCGACGCAGTTCAGCGCCACGCCGCCCGCGAGGCACAGGTTCTCCTGGCCCGTCGCCTGGTGGACGGTGCGCGCCATCTTCATCATCACGTCCTCGCACACGTCCTGCACCGAGCGCGCGAGGTCCATGTCCCGCTGCGACAGCTTGGTCTCCGGCACCCGCGGCGGCCCGCCGAACAGCTCGTGGAACCTGCCGTTGGTCATCGTCAGCCCGTCCAGGTAGCCGAAGTACTCCTGGTTCAGCCGGAACGAGCCGTCCTCCTTGAGGTCGATCAGATGGTCGTAGATCAGCTGCACGTACTTGGGCTCGCCGTAGGGCGCGAGCCCCATGACCTTGTACTCGCCGGAGTTGACCTTGAAACCCGTGTAGTACGTGAACGCCGAGTACAGCAGGCCGAGCGAGTCGGGCCAGAACAGCTCCTTCAGGAGCTCGATGTCGCTGCCCTTCCCGACGCCGAAGGAGGCCGTGGCCCACTCGCCCACGCCGTCCATCGTGAGCAGCGCCGCCTGCTCGAACGGCGAGGGGAAGAACGCGCTCGCCGCGTGCGACTCGTGGTGCTCGGCGAACAGCATCTCGCCGTCGTAGCCCAGCTTCTGCCGCAGGTCCCGCTCGGTGAACAGCTTCTCCTTGATCCACAGCGGGCCCGCCATCAGGAACTGCCGGAAGCCGGCCGGCGCCGTGCCCAGGTACGTGTCCAGGATCCGCTCGAACTTCAGGATCGGCTTGTCGTAGAAGCCGACGGCCGTCAGGTCCTGCGCCGTGACGCCGCCCGCCTTGAGGCAGTACGCGACGGCGTTCGCCGGATAGCTCGCGTCGCCCTTCTTCCGGGTGAAGCGCTCCTCCTGGGCGGCCGCGACGATCTCGCCGTCCCGGAGCAGGCAGGCGGCGCTATCGTGGTAGTACGCGGAAATGCCGAGTATCAGCTTCGAGTTCGTGGCCACGCAGCCTCGTCGCAATTAGACCGGTATGTGGGATGAGCAAGAAGTGCGCGCACGAGCCGGGCCGCGCGCCAAGTAACGTAAGTTGGCCCCGCTCGCCGGACTACGGCCCTCCAGGCCCCACCCGCGGTGAACACCGCTGCCGCACTGTTGCGGACATGCAACACGCCATGCGCCGCACCCATCTACTTGCCGTCGCCGGGCACCAGGACCTCGGACATCCGCCGCGACAGCGCCTCGTAATCGATGGGCTCGCGCGCGCCCGGCGCCGCCGCCCCGCCCACCCCCCCAGGGCCCCGCCACAGGGCCTCGAACAGGTCGGCGAGGGCCTTTTCGTCACCCGGATCCACCACGTAGGCTCCCAGCCTCCGCGCCTCCGCCGCCGAGGCGCTGTCGGCCTCCGTGAGCACGACCGTCGGCACGCGCATGGCCACCAGCTCGTACAGCTTGGCCGGGATCATCACCTTCTGGTCCTGGGCGAGGACGATCGACGCCGACGAGGCGGCCGCGAGGCGCAGCGCCTCGGTGCGCGTCACGACGCCCGCCAGGTGGACGTACGCCTCGAGCCCCGCGGCGTGCGTCTGGGCCCGCAGGTCCGCCAGCCGTCCCTCGTCGAGATGACCGGCGACGCGGACGCGGGCCTCGTCCGGGCCGGTCCCCGGGTGGCGGTCGAGCACGGCGCGGAACGCCCGCAGCACGGGGCCGAGGT
>Ga0187777_10002733_pt1 | contig 11253 bp, 14 predicted proteins | sample 1015_Q2_SP5_10_M_FD_132416 | JGI IMG/M metagenome (GOLD analysis project Ga0187777, IMG submission 132416) | Tropical peat soil microbial communities from peatlands in Department of Meta, Colombia - 1015_Q2_SP5_10_MG | ecosystem: Environmental > Terrestrial > Soil > Wetlands > Peat | place...
CTCGGTCGCGCTCGCGACCGGCACCGCCACCGGCTGGGACAAGGGCACGTTCCGGGTCTTCTTCTTGTTCGGGGCGGTGCTCGACGTGCCCTGGCTCGCGATGGGCACCGTGTACCTCCTTGCCGCGCCTCGGGTGTCCCACCGGACGCGGCAGTGCCTGCTCGTGTTCTCGGGCTTCGCCGCGGGCGTCCTGGTGGTGGCCCCGATGAAGCCTGTGCACGGCACCGCGATCCCGGTCGGGAAGGACGTCTTCGGGGCCGTGCCGCGGGTGCTCGCGGCCGTCGGCAGCGGTGTCGGCGCGGTGGTGATCATCGCCGGCGCGGTGTACTCCGCGTGGCGTTTCGCGCGGGGCCGGGGATCACCCGTGCAGGCACGACTCGCCGGCGCGAACGTGCTGATCGCGCTGGGCACGCTCATCCTGTCGAGCGGAGGGCTGGTCCAGGGTGCGATCGGCCACGACGAGGCCTTCACGGCCACCTTGGCCGTCGGCATCAGCGTGATCTACGGGGGCTTCCTGCTCGCCGCCACACGACGTGGTGAATCGACCGTGCTCCAGCCTTCCTCCGGGTAAAAATCTCACTCAGAGTGGCCGATTTGTCTCAAGCGACCCTGGGGGCCGGCCGATTTCCAGTCAGCGAGCATCCCCCGGGGGGAAGCTCGGGAAGGCTCCGGTACGTGGGTGCGGGCGGCGTGAACCTCGGGCTACCGACGTTCACGAAGCCTCCCAGCCCGCCCCAAGCCCGCCCGCACTCGCGGCCGGAACTGACGACTCGCTCGCTCCCTGCTCGGCGGGATCCCCGCCTCGCAGCCGGTCGCTCGCTGGCGAGTTCGCGAACATCCGTCAGAACAGGGCTGCATGCGAGCCTCGACTGACGGATGTTCGCCACGGAGCGAGCCAAGGAGTCAGGGCCCCAGACGGAGGACGAATTGGGCGGCGGCGGCGGCGAAGATCAGGGCGAGGAGCACGATGATCGCGATGGTCGTGCCCGGCCTCACGTACTGCCCCCGCGGTCGACGGTGAGCGAGAGGCCGACGCCGTCGGGCACGAGCGTGACGGTGCTCCCCGCGCGGAGCCCGAGGAGCGAAGCCGCCGACTCCCGGTCGAAGGCGAGCGCCAGCAACCCGTAGGAGTCCACGAGCACGACGAGCTCCGACGGCTTGGCGTCGGCGTACGTGCGCACCCAGCGGGCGGCTCGGGTCTCGTGTGGGAGCCGGAGCTCGACCCGTCCCCCGGGCAGGGTGCCGGCCGCCTCCAACGCTTCGGGATCGACGTTCAGTTGGCAGTTGCCGAAGCGGTCCACCCACCACACCTCGCCGGTGATCTCCCCGCCGGGCGCGACTTCCGGCAAGGACAGGATCCCGGGCACGAGGCCGGCGGGGTCGATCTCGGGGCCGAGGACCCCGAGATCGGCTCCGGCGGCGAGATGACCCGCCGCCGGCGCCAAGACGTCGCGCCCGGCGAACGTCGGGCCCGGTGCCGGCAGATGGAAGTCGTCGTTGCTCAACTCGACGACCCGGCGGGCGCCGCCTGTCATCGCGACCGACGGCGCGAGCAGACCGTTGTCGGGACCGAGCAACACGCCGCCGTCGACCTCGATCCCGAGCAGCCTCCGATCGGTTCCCACTCCGGGGTCGACGACGGCGACGACGATGGTCCCTTCCGGGAGGTACTGCACCGACCGGACGAGCAGGAGCGCGCCCGCGCGAACGTCGTGCGCGGGAATGTCGTGCGCGAGATCCACAATCTGCGCGTCCGGCGCGATGCCGAGCATCACCGCCTTGCACACGCCGGCGAACTCGTCGGCGTGTCCGTAGTCGGACGCGAACGCGATGACCGTCACGACTTCTGGAGGCTACGCGGCGGAGTTGCGTCCGGGGGAGGCGGCTGAGGCGGGCAGCATGCGCGCTGCCCGACCGCTCAACCGGCCTGGGTGTAGCGCGACCCGAGGTAGTTGTCGACGTCGACGTCGCGGACCCGGAAGGACCGACCCACGCGGACCGCCGGCAATTCCCCGGATTTGATGATCCGGTAGACCGTCATCGTCGAGACTCGCATCAGGTCCGCGACTTCCTGCACCGTCAGGAACCGCACCGTGGCGAAGGATTGCGCCACTGGCTCACCCCTTCCATTCCCATCCCGCTTCCCGCCGTGGTGAGCGTAGGCCCCTGCGGCAGGTGTTGCAAAAGACGCCCTACGAGCCTCATCGTGACCCTGCGGCGCCTGGGGAACGGGAGGTGCCCGGGGCGGGTGCGGCCCACGAACCCTCGACCACCTCGGTGAGCACTTCGAGCAGCGGTGCGTACAGCTGCGGAGGTCGTCGTTCGTCGAGCGGGACGACCCGGACCGCCATGCCCCGCCACGCGGCGACGGCGAGCGCCACCGCGTCGAGGTCGGCGAAGGCGACGACCTCGAGACCCGAGTCGAGGGCGGTGCCCGCGAACGTGCGGTCGGCGACCACGAGGTCGGGACGGGGCAGGACGAAGAGCAGTTCCTCGGCGGCGGCGGCCGAGTCGTCGGCGAGCAGGCTCTCGCCGTCGGTGAGGGTCGCCACGCCGTCGATCCACCAGATCCGGCGGCCGCTCCCGTCGATCGGGCCCGACTGCGTCGCGCCGAGCACGTCACCGCCCTCGGCTCCTGCGAGCGACGCCATGGCGCGGTACAGGGTGAGGAGCGACGCCGGGCGCGCGGTGGCGAACGCGATCTGTCCTCCTGCGCGCGCGATTTCGAGCAGACGCACGCACGCGGCTTCGAACCCGTGGATGGTGCGCGCGGGGTCGATTCGCGCGCGCGGGCCGTCGCCGTTCCAACCGAAGACGAGTGCGACGGCCGCCGACGCGTGCTCCACGGTGAGGTGTTCGAATGCGGGAAGTCCCATTCGCACGTCGTCGTCGCCGTGCACGAGCGCGTGCATGACGCGCATGACATCGGTGTGCGCGAACCGCGCGCTGCGTCCCGTGACGTGGGCCTCCCGCAACCGGTCTCGCGCAGACGGCGCCTTGTGGGGTGCGGGCGCAGTGGCGCGCGGCGGATCGAGCAACTTCGGTGGGAGGCGCGATTTCGGCCGCCGGGTCACGGCCGCGATCCGAGCTCGCGCGATCGGTTCGTCGCCGCCACCACCGCGTCGAGGATCGCCGCGCGCACGCCGTGTGCTTCGAGCGACTGCAGGCCGGCCGCCGTGGTCCCCCCCGGCGACGTGACCGCAGCGCGCAGAGCCTCGGGGCTCTCGCCCGTCTCGTGGAGCAGCGTCGCCGCGCCGAGCAGCGTCTGGGTCACGAGCGCGACGGCGGTGGGCCGCGCGAGCCCCACGAGCACGCCGGCTTCGATGAGCGCCTCGGCGAGCAGGAACACGTAGGCCGGGCCGGACCCGGACAGCCCCGTGACCGCGTCGAGCTGAGCTTCCGGAACCCGCACGACGGTACCGACGGCTCCGAGGATGCGCTCGGCGAGCTCGAGCTGCGCCTCTCCCGCGTCGCGGCCGGCCGCGATGGCCGCCGCGCCCTTGCCGACGAGGGCTCCGGTGTTCGGCATCGCCCGTACCACGGGCCGGGCTCCCGTCGCGGCCTCGAGGTCGTCGATCGTCACGCCGGCCGCGATCGAGAGGACGAGGGCGCGCTCCGGCAAGGTGCCGGCGCACGCCTGCAGCGCGGCCGCGACGTCGGTCGGCTTCACCGCGACCACGACGACGTCGACGTCGGCGGTCGCCCATGCCGGACTCGGGACGACCCGCACGCCGGGCAGGAACTCTTCGAGCACTCGGCGCCGGTCGGCGTCGATCTCCGCGACCACGATCGCGTCGCGCTCCCACCCCGCGTCGAGCAGTCCTCGTGCGAGCGCCTCACCCATCCGGCCGCCACCGAGCAACGCGAGGTTCATCGGATCAGGGTAAACCCACTGTCGACGCGCGATGTGCGCTTGCTGTCGTCCCGATCTTCCCGATCTCTTGCGCGCGTGCGGGCCCGAGGAACCCTCGGGCTGCTCCGCACTTCCCCGAACGGAGCGGCCCTCCTGCACCTCGGGCCCACCACACGCCCGGCAACCGTTGCTGCCGGTCGGCGGCAATCTAACCGAGCAGATGATGGAGACAAACCAGCGGTGAGATGTCGCCGAACGTAAAGACGACCGCGTGACCGTCGCGTCACGCGCGAGGTCAGGCGTTCTCGGCGACCGGCACGACGCGCGGTCCGTACGCGAGCCGGACCACCGGCTGGAACCATCGTTCGACGAGCTCGTACAGGACGCCGATGATCCGGTCGAGCTCGCTCACCGTGAGGTGCTCGAGCGCCACGCGTCCGACGAGGTACACGTCGCCCTCGGGACCGAGCGAGAAGCGGGCGCCGTACATCGTGTGGTTGCGTCGGAGCAGGAATTCGTAGAGCTCGAGCAGATTGCCCGGAGGCTCCGGGAGGAAGTACACCTCGTACCGCAACGTGCGTTCGTGCAGGTCGAAATAGATCGTCGTCGCATCGCGGCCGTCACAGGTGAAGCGGACGTACCACCGTCGGAGTTCGGGGTCGTACTCGACGACCTGGATGTACGGCTCGGCGGCGACGGGACCTTCGAGATGCGCGGCAACGAGCTCGTGCGCGGCGTCGAGGTCGAATGGTTCGATCGTCAAGTGCACTGTACGGGCGCGCGCACCGCCAAGTCGTCGTACTGGCGGCGGAGCCGCGCGGCCGCGATGTCCCACCGGTATCCCGCGGCACGAGCGACCGCGCGTCCGGGCATCGAACCTGCACCGTCGCGCAGGATCCGGTCGACGAGGGCGGCGAAGTCGCCCGGGTCGCGGCCGTCGACGAGATAGCCCGTCATGCCGTTCTCGACCACGAAGCGCAACCCGCCGACGTTCGCGGCCACCACCGGCGTACCGCAGGCAGCAGCCTCGAGGGCGACCAACCCGAACGACTCCGAGCGCGACGGCACGATGCAGACGTCGCTGGCTCGGTAGTACGTGGCGAGGGACTGGTGGGGCTGCGGCGGCACGAAGCGCACCTTGGCCTCGAGGCCCAGCTCCTCGACGAGCTGGTGCGCGCGTTGCAGCTCGGCCTCACCCTCGGGACCGCTCGGCCCGCCGACGATCAGCAAGGTGGCGCGCGGCACGGAGAGGCGGTACAGCGACTCGATCGCGAGATCCACTCCCTTCAGGGGCTGGATGCGGCCGACGAAGAGGAGCACCGGCCCGTCGTCGAGCCGGAGGGCACGGCGCGCTGCCGCCCGGTCGCCGGGAGAGAACACGGTCGGGTCCACGCCCTGCGGGACGATCTCGATGCGATCGGGATCTGCTCCGTAGAGCTTCACGAGCTGCTCGCGCTCGTCGTCCGTGGCGGCAACCACGAGGTCGGCGCAGCGCACGACTTCCGCCTCCACCCGCGGTCGCAGCGTGACCTCGTCGTCGAGGCCGACTTCCGCGCGGACGCGGTCGAGCGAGTGGAACGTCGCCACGAGCGGGAGGTCGAGCTCGTGCTTCAGCCGGTGGCCGACGGCGCCCGACACCCAGTAGTTGGCGTGCAGCACGTCGTAATCGGTACCGCACCGCTCGAGCTGGGAGCGTGCTGCCTCGCTGAACGGGGCCACGAGCTCCGGGAACTGGTGGCGCGGCACCGGCGCGCACGGCCCGGCGTCGAGGTGCACCACCCGGTAGCCGGGTTCCACCACGACGACCGGAGGCTGTTCGGGGTGCTCGTGCCGGGTGAGCACGTCGACACCGACTCCCGCACGGGCCAGCGCGGACGCCAGCGCGTGGACCGACACGTTCATGCCGCCGGCGTCGCCGCTTCCCGGCTGCGCGAGCGGGGAAGTGTGCACGCTGAGCATGGCCACCCGCTGCATAGCGGGAAAGATCCTAATGGCTCGCAGATATGGCGCTATTCGCTGAGCGCTTCGCCGAGGCGGCGGTCGATTCGGTCGATGACCCGGTGCAACGCGCGCCGTTCCGTGGACACCTCGTGCTCGAGCTCGCGCAAGCGCTCGATGGAATCGACGAGCTCGTCGTCGGCCAGGGTCGGCAGGTTCGCGAGCAGCCCGTCGAACGCCGCGAGCTGCGGTGCCCACTCGCTGTCCTGCGCGGGCGCCAATTGGAGTGGGAGGTGACTCGACGCGGGCGACGAGCGTGGGCCCGGGTCGGACAGGATCTGCGGGAGTGCCCGGATCAGGTCCTCGACGGATTCGCCGCGTTCGCGGCGCCCGACCTCGGCACTCAGGATGTCGATGCGCGCCTGGGTCAACCGTCGTACGTACGACACCTCGGTTTCGAGCTCGACGCACTCCGAGTGCATCAGGCGCAGGTCGTCGAGAGAGCGCGTGTCGAGATCGGTCAGGTAGCCGGCGTCGAGCACCCGAGCGGTGCGCACGTGTTGATCGCTCATCCGGTGCTGCCTCCTGCCGCAAGACGGTACCAGCGACGCTCTCGCCGGCCCGTTGGTTGTCGGCTCAGCAGCCCGCCGCTTTGAGCGTCGGATAGGGGTCGGTCCGCGCGCCGTTCTCGCCCCCGAGGCGGATCTCGAAGTGCAGGTGCGGGCCCGTCGCGTTCCCGGTCATGCCGGTGAGCGCGATCACCTCGCCCTGCGCGACCGTGCGCGCGCCACCGACGAATTGCGAGAGGTGGGCGTAGAAGTACGTGTTGCCGTCGTCGGCATCGAGGTACGCGGTGTTTCCTCCGGCACCTTCGTTCGCGACGTAGCGGACGGTGCCGGCTTTGACCGCGAGTGCCCGCGTGCCGATCGGCACCAACATGTCGATTCCCGGATGACCGGTTGGCCCGCCGTAGTCGTCCGTGTACGCGGCGCCGATGACGGGACACGTGAACGAGCTGCTGACCGAGCTCGCGACGACTTGGCCCGGACCGAGGTTCGCGCTCGTGGGATTGGTGACGGGTTGCGCGGCGACGACCGTGGCGAGGGCGGCTTCGAGGGCGGCTTTGCGTGCAGCCTCTTGTGCCGCCGCGATCTCGGCGTCGTACTTCGCCTGGAGATCGGCAGTGGCTTGCTGTGCCTCCGCCAGCTTCGCCTGGAGCGCATCGTTGTTCGCGTCGAGCTGGTCCTTCGTGGTGCGCTGCTTGCCCTCGAGATCGCGCAACTGCGCGGTCTGATCGCGCAAGTCGCTGTTCGTCGCGGCGAGCTTCGTTGCCGCGGCGTTGTCCTTCTCGTTCGACAAGTCGATCAAGAGCTTGCCGCGCGCGGCAGACACCGCACTGTTGGTGCTGACAAACGTGTCGATGTCGTCGCCCGCGTGCGTATACGCGTACACCGCGCGTCGACGGACGATCGATTCCAAGGCCGCGGCTTGGTGCTTGAGATCGGCGATGGTCGCCTCGAGCTGCGTGATGCGCGCTTGCGTCTCCTCCAGTCGCACTTCGGCCTGGTACGCCATCGCGCGCGCGTCGTTTGCGGCTGCGCGCGCCGCAACGAGATTCTCCTTGGCTGTTTCCAGATCGTCCGCCGTGGATGCCGTCGAAGGAAGCGCCGGGAGCGATACCACGATCGCGGCGATGAGAACGGTGAGCGTGCGGCGGAAGGACAGCATAAGAGCAGGCGCGTCGCCAGAGAGTCGGCGAGACGCTAGCAGGAACCCCGCGCGATCCGTCTGCGGCGCGCCCCGGCAACCCGCGGGTGCGCGGCGGCGCTGGGGACCATCGGTGGATCGGCATCGATCCTGAGAGTTCGGATAGCCTGCAATACAAGGGATTGCAGCCGTCGACTGCGAGCCGAACTCAGGTTTCGAGGGGTGTGGAAACAGCGTGAGCGCTTTCCTTCCGATCCTCACGATGATCGTGTTGGTAGTGCTCTTCGCCTCCCTGTCGTTCGCCGCGTCGCAGCTGCTCGGGCCCAAGCGGCCGACGTCGGCGAAGGAGGCACCCTACGAGTGTGGGATCGTGCCGGAGCACGACCTCGCCGAGCGCTTCCCGGTCAAGTTCTATCTGGTGGCGATGGCGTTCATCGTCCTGGACGTCGAGATCATCTTCCTGTACCCGTTCACCACGGTGTTCCGCGGCCTCGGCGCCTACGGCCTGGGCGCCATGGGGGTCTTCCTGCTCGCGTTGCTCGTTCCGTTCGCGTACTTGCTGTCGACCGGCGCGCTCGACTGGGGTCCGATCAAACAAGTGGCGGCGCGCGCGGGCACCACGATCCTGCGGGCGGCGGGGATGCCGGGTCGCGAGGGTCTCGATCCGGCCGAGGCCGCAGCCGTCGAGAAACCCGACAAGGCTGCGTGATGGGTCTCGAGTCCCTCCAGCGCAACTTCCTCACCGCCCGCGTCGAGGACCTCGTCAAGTGGGCGCGTAGCAATTCGATCTGGCCGGCCACCTTCGGACTGGCGTGCTGCGCCATCGAGATGATGGGCACGGGCGCGGCGCACTACGACCTCTCGCGCTGGGGCATGGAGATCTTCCGCGCCAGCCCACGCCAGGCCGACCTCATGATCGTGGCGGGGCGTGTGAGCCAGAAGATGGCACCGGTCCTGCGCCAGGTCTACGACCAGATGGTCGAGCCCAAGTGGGTCATCTCGATGGGCGTCTGCGCGAGCACCGGCGGGATGTTCAACAACTACGCCATCGTGCAGGGCGTCGACCAGATCGTGCCCGTCGACGTGTACGTCCCGGGCTGCCCGCCCGGACCCGAGACGCTGATGCACGGGATCCTCACGCTCTACGACCAGATCAAGTCCGGCGAGATCCTGCGCCGGCGGACCGAGACGCCGAGCGGCGGCGCCGGCATCCAGATCGACCAGCACGACGGCGTTCCGGTCGCGTGAGCGGGATCGAGGGGGCCGATGGCTGACAGTGCCGACGAGCCTCGTGAAGATGTTCACGAGCCGGGCCCACCGCCGCCGCCCGACGACGAGGTCGCGGCGGCCGTGCTCGCGGGGTTCCCTGGAGCGTGCTTCGTCGACTCCCACGGTCAGTCGGTCGTCTACGTCGGCCGCGCGCAGTGGCGTGACGTCACCGCGTTCCTGCGCGACGAGCAACGCTTCACGCAGTGCGTCGACCTCACGGCCGTCGACCACCTGGTCGACGTGGAGCGCGCAGTCCCTCCCGGCGTGGCACCCGAGCGCTACGAGGTCGTCGCCAACTTCCTGTCGTACCCCCGGAACCGCCGCCTGCGCGTGATCTGCGAGGTCCCCGCCGGCGAGCCCGAGGTTACGAGCATCGCCGACCTGTATCCGAGCCTCGCGTTCGCCGAGCGCGAGGTCTACGACCTCTTCGGTATCGACTTCACGGGTCATCGGGACATCGCGCGAATCCTGATGCCCGACGACTGGATCGGTCACCCGCTGCGCAAGGACGACGCACCGGCGCGCGTGCCGGTGACCTTCAAGGAAGACCCTGGCCCGCGATGAGCGCACGCGGGAGGTTCACCGATGAGTGATCGCGTCACCGAGCCGGAGCAAGTGCGGCTCGAGGCGCAGACGGACGAGGGCGCGCAGGAGTTGCGTCCGCTCGAGGGTGAGGCGCGCTCGCGCGAGCTCGTCCTCACCGGAGGACCGTGGCCCGACGCCGACGACACGATGATCCTCAACATGGGGCCACAGCACCCGTCGACCCACGGGGTGTTGCGCATCATGATGGAGCTCGACGGCGAGACCGTATTGCGCGCGAAGCCCGTGGTGGGATACCTGCACACCGGAATGGAGAAGACGGGCGAGGAGCTCACCTACGTTCAGGGCGCGACGAACGTGACGCGTATGGACTACGCCGCGCCCTTGTCGAACGAGCTCGTGTACTCGATGGCGGTCGAGCGGCTCCTCGATCTCGAGCTGCCGCCGCGTGCCACCTGGATCCGCATGCTGCTCGTCGAGCTGAACCGAGTCTCGTCGCACCTCTTGTTCCAGGCGACGAACGGCATGGATCTCGGCGCGGTGTCGATGATGATCTACGGATGGCGCGAGCGGGAGTTCGCCCTCCGTGTGCTCGAGACGATCACCGGGCTCCGCATGAACCACAACTTCATCCGGCCCGGTGGTGTCGCCGCCGATCTTCCGGACGGCTGGCAGGAAGACGTGCTCGAGCTCTGCGATCTCGTCGAGCGCGGTGTGAACGAGTACAACGAGTTGCTGAGCGACAACCCCATCTGGCGCGAGCGGACGGTGGGAATCGGCGTGCTCACCACCGACGAGGCACTCGCGCTCGGCGCCACCGGCCCGATCCTGCGTTCCACCGGCTTCGCGTGGGACCTCCGCCGGGCGCAGCCGTATCTCGCGTACGACGACGTCGAGTTCGACGTGATCTACACGCAGAACGGCGACGTCTTCGATCGTTACCAGATCCGGCTCTACGAGATTCTCGAGTCCCTCAAGATCGTCCGGCAGTGCGTCGAGCGCATCCCGCCGGGCGACTACCGGGTGCAGGACCGCAAGGTCACGCCGCCGCCCCGCGCGCGCATCGACGAGTCGATGGAAGCGCTGATCCACCACTTCAAGCTGTTCACGGAAGGGTTCCACGTCCCGGCCGGTGAGACATACGTGGCCATTGAGTCGCCCCGTGGTGAGATCGGCTGCTACCTCGTGGCCGACGGCACGTCGAAGCCTGTTCGGCTGCACATCCGCGCGCCGTCGTTCTACAACCTCCAGTCGATGGACGCGATGGTGCCGGGTGGCATGTTCGCCGACGCGGTCGCGATCGTGTCGAGCATCGACCCGATCATGGGGGAGGTCGACCGGTAGTGGCGTTCACGCCTGCGAATCTGGAGGCGGCGCGCGAGATCATCGCCCGGTACCCGCACAAGAAGTCGGCGACGATCCCGCTGCTGCACCTCGCGCAAGACCAGGATGGTTGGGTTACGCCCGAGGCGATGGAGGAGATCGCCGCGCTCCTCGACCTCACCCCCGCGCTCGTGCTCGGTACGTGTTCCTTCTACACGATGCTGAAGCGCGAGCCGGTGGGCAAGCTCCTCGTCTCGGTGTGCACGAACCTCAGCTGCCTCGTGAACGGCGGACCCGACCTGCTCGACCATCTCGCTCGCCGCTACGCCGACGACGACGAGGTCACCGTCGAAGAGGTGGAGTGCATCGCGGCCTGCGATCTGGCGCCGGTGCTCCAGGTGAACTACGAGTTCCACGGGCCGCTCACCGCGGAAGCCGCCGACACGATCATCGACGAGTACCAGCGCGGCGCGCGCGTCGCCCGCACGATCTCGGGATCCCCACGCTGATGGCAGCGAGCGAGACACGGGTCATCACGAAGTTCCTGCGCGATCATCCCGACGACTCGTGGACGATCGACGCCGCGCTCGCCAACGGCGCGTACTCGACGCTCGACACGC
>Ga0187777_10002737_pt1 | contig 11248 bp, 15 predicted proteins | sample 1015_Q2_SP5_10_M_FD_132416 | JGI IMG/M metagenome (GOLD analysis project Ga0187777, IMG submission 132416) | Tropical peat soil microbial communities from peatlands in Department of Meta, Colombia - 1015_Q2_SP5_10_MG | ecosystem: Environmental > Terrestrial > Soil > Wetlands > Peat | place...
GCCGCGACCGTGATGAGGTGGTCCCACGCACACGAGATGAAGTCGGCGAACTGCATCTCGGCCACGGGCCGCATCCCCATCATCGCCGCGCCGGTGCAGCCGCCGACGATCGCCGTCTCGGCGAGCGGCGCGTCGATCACGCGCCAGGCGCCGAACTCCTCCTGGAAGCCGAGGGTCACCTTGAACGCACCGCCGTACACGCCGACGTCCTCGCCGATCACGAACACGCGCTTGTCGCGGCGCATCTCTGTCCGGAGCGCGTCGCTGATCGCCTGCAGGTAGGTGAGCTCCGCCATTACTTGTGGTGAGGCGTCTCGAGGTCCTCGGGCGTGGCGTACACGCCGTCGGCGAGCGTCTCCGGGTCGGGCAGCGGCGACTCCTCCGCGCGGCGCAGCGCGTCGTTCAGCGTCTTCTTCACATCCGAGACGATCTCCGCCTCGTGCTCGTCGGTCAGCTCCGCATTCGTCTGCAGCCACGTGCGGAAGCGCTCGATCGGATCGGACTCGGCCCAGCGCTCGAACATCTCCTTGGGGACGTAGAAGGCGTCGTCGTGAACCGCGTGTCCTTCCATACGGAGCGTCAGGCATTCGAGCAGCGTCGGGCCGCCGCCCGCGCGTGCCTTGTTGATCGCGCGCTTCGCCGCGCGATAGACGGCGAGGACGTCCGTGCCGTCGACGACCACGCCCTCGAAGCCGTACGCATCGGCACGGTCGGCGACGTGCTCCGTTGCGTACTCGAGATGGGTCGGCGTCGAATACGCCCACTGGTTGTTGTCGCAGACGAACACGATCGGCAGCGCCCGCGTGCCTGCGAGCGTCATCGACTCGTGGCAGTCGCCGCGCGCGCTCGAGCCTTCGCCGAACCAGCCGATTGCGACGCGACTCTCCTCGCGGATGCGGAAGGCGAGCGCGCAGCCCGTCGCAACCGGGAGCATCGCCGGCAGGTGGCTGACCATCGCGATCAGGCCGAGATTCGCGTCGGCCATGTGGACGTTCCCGTCCTTGCCGTGCGTCGGCCCGTCCGCGCGACCCATGAACTGCGCGAAGATCCGCCACGGCTCGACTCCGCGCACGACGTGCACGCCCATGTCGCGATGGAGCGGCGCGCCGACGTCGTCCGGTCCCATCGCCGTTGCGACGCCGACCGATGCGGCTTCGTTGCCGCGGCCCGTGTAGAACGAGCCGGGGATCTTGCCCTGCCGGTAGAGGATGTGCCCGCGCTCCTCGATGCCGCGAGTGAGGAGCATGTTCCTGTAGATCTGGAGGAGGTCCTCCTGGTCGAGACCTGCCTCTCGAACCTCCGTCAGCGAGCCGACCGGCTCCGCTCTCTGGGCGACGGCCACGGTCGCACTCTAACGACTGGGGATACAGTCGAACCGTGGGCAAGGCCTCTGACTGGCTCCGCGAGGAGCGGCGGAAGGTGCTCGGCGACTGGGCGGCTTTCTGTCTGGACTGCGGCGCCGTCCGGCGCTGGTTCGAGCCCTACGAGGACGAGTTGCCAAGTGTCTGCACGCAGTGCGGCGGGACGATCTTGCGCCGTTGTCCTGCGTGCTCGGCGCCGTTCAGCTCGGCGTTCGCCGTCGACTGCGAGGAGTGCGGCACGCGACTGCGCGATCCCCAGCTGTTCGGCACTGCGATCCGCAAAGAGCGCCAGAAACCGGTCGCGCGTGACGGTCCGGGTCCGCGCCGGTAGCGCCGACGACGTTGCGGCGGCGCTCGCGGTCTTCGAACGCTCGAACCTCGCGCGCCGACGCGGTGACTGGCCGCACCGGGTCGCGTCGGTCGCGCGGATCGGCGGGCATCTGAACGATCCAGCGTCGTGGCTGCTCGTCGCAGAGGACGCGCAGGAGTGCATCGCGATGGCGTCGGCCGAGCCGCTGTGCGGCGACGACGGCGCAAGCCCGGTCGATCCACGCAGTTGCTTCCTCGGCTACCTGTTCGTCGTCCCCGAGCGCTGGGGCGAGGGAATCGGCGGAGCGCTTCTCGACGCCGTCGTCGCCGAGGCGACGCGCCGCGGCTCGACGGTCATGCGCCTCTGGACGCACGAGGACAACGAGCGCTCCCACCGTCTGTACCGCAGCCGCGGCTTCTCGCCGACGGGGAGGACGACGGACGGCGAGGGCGAGTGGGAGCGCGAGCTCTAGAAGCCGCGCGGCGGGACGATCTGCGAGAAGCGGATCACCGTGACCGTGTCGTCCGGCGTCACTTCGCGGTTGTAGAGCTGCGACAGCCACGCCGCCATGTCCTCGGTGCGGCGGATCTCGGGATTGTCGTGCTCGATCTCGCGGGGTGAGAGCTCGCCGAGCGTCTTCACCTCGACCTTGTCGATGACCGCGTCGAAGATCTTCTCGCGCGCGCCGAAGCGGACGCCGACGAGCACCTGCACGATCATCCCCTTCTTGTACTTCACCGATTTGTCGCCGAGCCGGATCGTCGCCGTCTTGCGTTGCGTCCGGAGCTGCTCTGCCACGACGGGCGAATAGAAGTTGAGCGCGTACATCGTCTCGGTCACCGCTGCTCGCGCCGACCGCGGCGCACGAAGAACGACGTCGCGATCCCGAGGACCCAGCCGGCGGTCGCGCTCAGCAGGATCAGCCAGATCAGCGCCGTGCTCGAGCTGCCGAAGACGTAGTCGAGCTTGACCTGCCGCGTATTACGCGCGATCAGGAGGATCAGGAAGATCGCGGCGCCGATCCCGCCGAGAGTCGCTGCGTACAGCGCTCCTCGATGCGTGCGCCGGAGGCCGCGCCGGAACCGGCTCTCCTCCAGACCACCGACGCCGTCCTCCGTCACTCGGCGGAGCCTAATCGGTCGAGCGCCTTGGCTGCCATCTCGCGCTCGCCCTTGTAGGCGAGGAGGCGAGGCGCCGCGTCGAGCGGCAGCCAGCGTGCCTCGGCGACCTCGTGGGCATGCTCGTCCGGGAAGTCCACGAGCCGGCCACGCGTGTAGCGCAGGTAGGAAGAAGCTGACCTCCTTGAACACGCTCCCCGGCCCAGGTGCAGATGTAGCGGACGTCGCCGAGCTTTCCGATCGGGACGGTCTCGACGCCTGTTTCCTCGGCCACCTCCCGCAGCGCGGTCGCCTCGGCGCGCTCGCCGCGACCGATCATCCCCTTGGGCAGGGCCACGTCCCCGGGGGACGGCCGCCGGGGCGGATGGCCGCAAGCACCCGCGGTCCGTTCAGGCGCCGGACGACGACGCCGCCGGCCGAGAACTCCCGGCGCACCGGCACTTTGTAACAGACCTGCGGCAGGCGGTTGCACAGAGCGGATGAAGGCCGTTAGTATGGCCTGGCACTCAGATCAAGAGAGTGCCAGCAGGTGTCACAAAGTCGTCTGGACAGGAGGAAGTGGATGAACCTGCAGCCGCTGGGTGACCGCCTGATCGTCGAGGTCCTCGATGAGGAGGAGACGACGGTCAGCGGCATCGTGCTGCCCGACACGGCCAAGGAGAAGCCGCAGCGTGGACGCGTCCTCGCCGTCGGCCCCGGTGGTCGTGACGAGGACGGGAAGTACATCGAGATGGACCTCGTCGAGGGTGACGAGATCATCTTCAGCAAGTACGGCGGGACCGAGATCAAGGTCGGGACCGACGAGGTGTTGATCCTGCGCGAGTCCGATGTGCTCGCCAAGGTCGTCGGCGACCGCGAGCTCGCCGGCGCGAAGTCCTAACGCAACAACGGAGGTAACGGAATCAGATGGCTCACAAGGAGCTGAAATTCAACGAGGACGCGCGCCGGGCTCTCGAGCGTGGCGTCAACATCCTCGCCGACGCGGTCAAGGTCACCCTTGGCCCGAAGGGTCGGTACGTCGTGCTCGACAAGAAGTTCGGCGCCCCGACGATCACGAACGACGGCGTCACGATCGCACGCGAGATCGAGGTCGAAGACGTGTTCGAGAACCAGGGCGCGCAGCTCGTCCGCGAGGTCGCCACGTCGACGAACGACGTCGCAGGCGACGGCACGACGACGGCCACGGTCCTCGCACAGGCGATCGTCAAGGACGGCCTCCGCAACGTCGCCGCAGGTGCGAACCCGATGGCGATCAAGCGCGGCATAGAGCGGGCCGTCGAGCAGGTCACCGAGAACCTGAAGTCGCAGAGCAAGGAGATCTCCGGCAAGGAGGACATCGCCCGCGTGGCGACCGTGTCCTCGCGCGACCGCGAGATCGGCGACGTCCTCTCCGACGCGATCGAGAAGGTCGGCAAGGACGGCGTCGTCAACGTCGAGGAGGGGCAGACCTTCGGGCTCGAGCTCGAGTTCACCGAGGGCATGCAGTTCGACAAGGGCTACCTCTCGCCTTACATGATCACCGACGCCGAGCGCATGGAGGCCGTGCTCGAGGACCCGTACATCCTCGTGGCGAACCAGAAGATCGGCGCCGTCAAGGACCTCCTGCCCGTGCTGGAGCAGGTGATCCAGGCGGGTCGGCCGCTGCTGATCGTGGCCGAGGACGTCGAGGGCGAGTCGCTCGCGACGATCGTGGTCAACAAGCTGCGCGGCACGTTCACGGCCGTCGCGGTCAAGGCACCCGGCTTCGGCGACCGCCGCAAGCGGATGCTCGAGGACATCGGCATCCTCACGGGCGCCGAGGTGATCACCGAGGAGATGGGCCTCAAGCTCGAGAACACGAAGCTGACCCAGCTCGGCAAGGCCCGTCGCGTCGTCGTCGACAAGGACTCGACGACGATCATCGACGGCGCCGGTGACTCCGAGGGGATCAAGGCCCGGATCAAGCAGCTGAAGTCCGAGATCGAGGACACGGACTCCGACTTCGACCGCGAGAAGCTGCAGGAGCGGCTGGCGAAGCTCGCCGGCGGCGTCGCGGTCGTGAAGGTCGGTGCCGCGACCGAGACGGAGATGAAGGAGAAGAAGCACCGCGTCGAGGACGCGCTTCAGGCGGCTCGCGCCGCGCTCGAGGAGGGTGTCGTCCCCGGCGGCGGTGTCGCGCTCCTGAACGCCGTCGACGCGATCAAGATCGACGAGTACGACGGCGACGAGCGCACCGGTGCGTCGATCGTCGTCCGTGCGCTCGAGGAGCCGGTCCGGCAGCTCGCCGACAACGCCGGCCTCGAGGGCTCGATCGTGGTCGACCGTATTCGGTCGGCCGGCGCCGGTCACGGGCTCAACGTCGAGACGGGAGAGTACGAGGACCTCGTCAAGACGGGGATCACCGACCCGACGATGGTCGTGCGCTCGGCGCTGCAGAACGCCGCGTCGATCGCGAAGAACATCCTGACCACCGAGGCGATCGTCGCCGAGGCTCCGGAGAAGGCCGGCGCTGGCGCCGGTGCCGGCATGCCCGACATGGGCGGGATGATGTAGGGAACGGCATCCGCGCCTGCGGCTCGCCCGCAGGCAAGGTTGCAGGACGGAGAGGCCGGGGCGATCCCGGCCTCTCGTCTGTCGGAAGGCTTCCGTGCTGGACGAGTTCCCACCTTCAGGTCCGCCGATTCCGCTTTCGTCGGGCGCCGAGGCGCGCGTGACCAACGGCGCCCGGGCGCACGCGGTCGTCCTCGTCGACGGCGGCCAGGCGCGAGAGGTGCCGGGGACCTGGAGCGCGACGCTCGAGTTGCTCGTCCGCCGACTTGCGCCCAGGTTGCCCGAGCTCGCCTTCGTCGAGGTCCGCTACCGCGTGAAGTCCTGGCGCCAGCTCGACTCGTGCGCCGAGGACGCGCGTGTCGCAGTCCAGCTCGCGGGCGAGCGCGGAGCGGAGCGCTGCGCGCTGGTCGGTTTCTCGATGGGAGGGGCCGTCGCCGTCAAAGCCGCGTCGGACCCGTTGGTCACCACCGTGATCGGCCTGGCTCCGTGGCTTCCCGACCGGCTCGACCTCGAGCCGCTCGCCGGCAAGCGCTTCGCAGTCGTCCACGGTGCGCTCGACCGCGCGCTGCCGGGGATTCCGGGCGTCGATCCCGGAAGCTCGAGGCGCGGGTACGACCGTGCGCGTGAGCTCGGCGTGCTCGCTGCGGGGTACACGCTGATCACCGGCGCGCTGCACGGCGTCGCGGTTCGGACACCGCTCGGCTTGCTTCCGCTACCGCGTGCGTCACGCTGGACAGAGCTGCTCGAGCTCGAGCTGCGCCTGTTCGCAGGAGGCGGCGCTCAGACGACGGCCGGGTGAAGAGCAACCCCCGGAATGCAAAACGGCCCGAAGAGGGCCGCTTTGCGAGGGGGGATTAGGGGAGGTGGTTCGCGTAACTCATCGGCCGCGCGTCGGCTCTACCCGTTCCCCCGTTCGAGTGAATGGTCAAAACGCGTAGCGCTGCTCGCGCCAGTAGTCGGCGTCGTTGTGGTAGCCGTATCGCTCCCAGAAGCCGGGTTGGTCGGTGGTCCGCAGCTCGATTGCCCGCAGCCATTTCGCGCTCTTCCAGAAGTAGCGGGAAGGAACGACGAGGCGGAGCGGCCAGCCGTGCTCGGGCTCGAGCGCCGCGCCGTCGGCTTCCCAGGCGATCAGCGAATCGTCCGCCTCGATCGCCAGCAGCGGGACGTTGGCGGTGTAGCCCTGCTCGGAGTGGGCGACGACGAAGCGTGCGCCGACCTTCGGCCTGACGAGCTTCGCGAGCTCGCGCCAGTGCACGCCCTTGAAGCGCGTGTCGAAGCGGCTCCAGCGCGTGACGCAGTGGATGTCCGTCGTGACCTCCGTCGTCGGCAGCGACCGGAGCTCGTCGTAGTCGAGTGAGAGCTCCTGCTCGACCTCGCCGAAGATGCGCAGGCTCCACTCGGCGAGGTCGGTGTCGGGGACGCTCCCCGCGTGCAGCACCGGCCACTTGTCGGTGAGGTACTGGCCCGGCGGCAGGCGCGCGGGGTCGAGGCCGCGGTCGATGAGCTTCTGCTCGGCCTTCGTCCGGAAGAGCGGCATCGGAACCTAGACTAGTTTCATGGCGAGCATCACGTCCCCACGCGTCGCGCGCAGGCCGCGGTCGTATGTCCGGGCAGCCGGTCCCGACGCATGCGACTTCCTGCAGCGCATGCTCTCGAACGACGTCGAGGCGCTAGAGATCGGCGGCGCCTGCGATGCGCTCCTGCTGACGCCGAAGGCCCGTGTGATCGCGCCGATCCGCGTGCTGAGGCGAGGCGAGGACGACTTCCTGCTGCTCACGGAGCCGGACCTCGGAGAGCGGGTGCGCTCGGAACTCGTGCGCTCGCGTTTCTCCGCCAAGGTCGAGCTCGAGCCCGAGCGGCACGAGTCCTGGCTCGTGCTCGGGAACGGCGAGGTGCTCGACGAGCGGCCCGACGGCGACGACGCCGAGCCGGGCGAGCTCGAGCGGTGGTGGATCGAGACCGGGACGCCGCGGTGGGGCCGCGAGATCGACGAGCGCGTACTGCCGGCCGAGGCCGGGCTCACGGAGACGCACGTTAGCTTGACCAAGGGCTGCTATCCGGGCCAGGAGCCGATCGCGCGGCAGCATCACCGCGGCAAGCTCAACCGGCGTCTGCGCGCGCTCGTGATCGACGGAGAGGACGCGCCACCGTACGACGCGGAGATCGTCCTCGACGGCAAGGTCGTCGGTCGGGTGACGAGCGCCGTGCCCGGTCTCGCGCTCGGCTACGTGCGCGTCGAGGTTCCCGACGAGGCGCGGCTCGAGATCGGCGGCAGGGCCGCCCGTCTCCGCTAGCTCACGCGAACACGTCGAGGATCTCGGCCAAGTGGTCGAAGACCAGCAGGTGGCCCTCGCCGGGTAGGAAGGTCGCGTCGCAGCTCGGCAGCTTGCGGGCCAGGTAGCGACCCATCGTCGGCGGCACGAGCGGATCGTCCTCACCTTGCCAGAGGTGGACCGAGGGTTCGATCCGGTCGACTCGGATCGGCCATGGTCTCGCAAGGACGACGAGGTCCCACGCCGGCCCGCGGCTGCCCTGACGGAACGCCTCCGCGAACACCTCGGCCATGAGCCGCCGCACGCCCGGTCTGCGCACGACCTCCGCGTCCGACGGAGGGAGTGCCTGCTCCAGCGCGTCGAGGACGCGGTCAGGATCTCGCCGCACCTGTCGGCGCATCGACCACATCGCGAAGCGCGCGAGCGGCGGGACGCGGGCGCCGAGCTTAAAGCCGACCCGGTTCCGCCGGCGCATCCCCTCCGTCGCGCCCGGCGCGTCGTACGGAGCGACACCGCTGACCACTCCGACGCCGGCGACCCGGTCCGGGAGCTCGTGCGCGCACGCGAGCGCGTACGGCCCACCGCCCGAGACGCCGAGCACCGAGAACCGGTCGAGCCCGAGCTCGTCGGCGACGTCGCGGACGTCGCGCGGCCAGTCGAGGAGCGTTCGGCCCGGCTGGAAGTCCGACAGGCCGCACCCGGGCCGGTCGAGCGCGATCACGCGAATGCCCGCCCCGGCCGCGTCCGCGTCCGCGAACCGCGGCTCGAGGCGGCAGCCGGGATGTCCGTGGAAGTAGAAGCCGGGACGTCCGTCCTGCTTGCCGTACTCCGCGTAGCCGAGCCGCCGCCCGTCGCGGAGCACCAGTGTCTGCGCGCGGGGCGAACCTCTCAGGCGCGGCCCGCCGTCCCGGCCAGCGCCGCCTCGGCGTCGGCGACGAGATCGCGGACGATCTGTCCCGCAGGCTTGACGTCGTTGACGACGGAGCAAGACTCGCCCGCCCAAAGCGGCGCATCCTCGATGTCGCCGTCGAAGTCCGGCGTCGCCACCCCGACCGCGTAGCGCGGCCAGTCGACGACGTCGCCCGACGACAGCTCGTGGCGACCGATCGACCTCCCTTCACCCGGACGCCCGCCTTGGGGCGGCCGCCCGGCGGCATCCCACTCCGTGAACGTCCGGTTGCGCAGCGTCCGGTGCGGTGCGTTCGGCCAGCCGACGTCGTAGAGGTCCGCGGTGAGCACCGTGTCCGCCGCCGTGGCGCTGACGATTCGGCGTTTGTAGTCGTCGCGGGCGTTCGCCTCGTCGCTGGCGATGAAGCGCGTGCCGAGCGAGACTCCCTGCGCGCCGAGTGCGACCGCGCGCGCGAGGCCTGCGCCGTCGCCGATGCCTCCGGATGCGAGCACGGGGGTCGGTTTCACGGCCTCGACGGTCGCGGGCAGGAGCTCCCAGACGGAGGTCGTCCCGCGCACGTGCCCGCCTGCTTCCACCCCTTGCGCGATCACCGCGTCGACCCCTGCGTCGACCGCGCGTTTCGCCTCCTCGACGGATCCGACCTGGATCAGGACCTTGACCCCGGCGTCGTGGGCGACGTCGACGAACGGCGCCGGATCTCCCCAGAAGAGGACGACGACCGTTGCGCCCTCCGAGGCAGCCGCCTCGATCTGCGACCGGACAAACTCGTGGTCCTCCTCGATCTCCTCGGGGTCGTCGCCGAGGTCGATGATGATGTTGATCCCGAACGCGCGATCGGTCAGCGTTCGCGTCCGCCGGGCCTCCGCACGGAGCCGGTCCGGCGGCATGCCGCTCGCGCCGAGCACCCCGAGGCCGCCGGCGCTCGACACGGCTGCGGCGAGCTTCGCCCGCGCCCCGCCGCCGACTCCGGCCGAGAGCACCGGATAGTCGATGCCGAGCGTGGTGCACAAGAGGGTCCGAAGCTCCACCGGTACCGTGGAGGATAGGCGCAGTCAGGCGCGGCTACACTAGGTCGTCCCGCGCCCGTAGCTCAGGGGATAGAGCGCAGCCCTGCGGAGGCTGAGGTCGCATGTTCGATTCATGCCGGGCGCATTCTTCGAGCCATTCAGTCGAGGCGCTTGGCGATGATGACCATCCGGCGGCGGTAGCCCATCCGCTGCTCCCAGAACGGGATCGCCACCGGGCTTTCGAGATACGTCCCGGCACTGATGAATCGCGCGCCGTGCTCTCTCGCCCACGCCTCGACAGCCTCGACGAGTCGCGTCGCGAGCCCTTGGCGCTGGAACGCATTCGCAGTGCCGAGCGCCTCGATGTGCACCCGGCGATGGACGCGGTCGGCGAGCATCTCCCGTGCCGCGCCTTCGTCCGGGTCGATCAGCCGCGCGCTCACGAACGCCGCGACCACGCCGTCGACCACCGCGACGAGCCTCAGCTGTGACGCACTCGCGGACGCGGCGAGGCGCTCTTCGATCGACTCGGCCAACCCGAGCTCATCGGGCATGCGGAAGTCGTCGGGGAAGAGGTCGACGTAGTAGCGAGCGTTCTCGAGCCAGACCTCCGCGAGCCCGGCTCCTTCTCCGGGCTGCGCCGCCCGAACTTCCACGCGCATCGCGGCCAGCGTACTGGCTCGCCGACGGGCGGTCGACCGGAGACATGCGTCGAGCGCTCCGGGGAGCGCTCGACACGGTGAGGCGACGACGTGGAAGCTACGCGGTCGCGCGGCGGTGCAGCAGCGGCCGCGCGAGTCCGTAGAGCACGAGCAGGATCAGGATCAGCGCGCAGAGCAGGAAGCCGAACCAGCCGATCCCGCCGACGATGTTCCTCCAGCCGTGCTGGTGGTTGCCGACGATTGCTGCAAGCCCGAGGAGAGCACCGCCGAGAACGACGTCGGCGATGAGCAGTCGTTTGTAGGTCATGAGGATCCTTCTCCTTCCTTTCGTCAGGCTGCGGGAACCGGGCGCCGGCCGACTGTGGCCGGCCGGATGCGCTGCCTCATCGCCCGGCTCGTCTGCAGGACGAGACCCAGCAGCGCGAGTGCGAGCAGTGCGACGAGCGCGAGGCTGATGTAGAAGCGGCGACGCATCTCGACTACGCGGTGGCCGACGCGACGGCGATCGCAGGCGCTGTCGGCTCGTAGGTGGGCGTGAAGCCGGCGAGCCTGCCGAGCGGCGCGCCGAGAGCAAGCCCGATCCGCTGCACGAGTGCCGGCGGGAACGGGAGGCGGACGGTGTCGAAGTGGGCCTTCGCGATCACGGCGAGGCGAAGCGGATTCGGCATCCCCTTGCTGTTCGTCTTGCCGTCGGCCGCGAGCGCGAACATCGTCTCGATCAGCGACTCGAACTGCAGTGCGGGCCGGATCTCGCAGACGAAGTGCGCGTCGTCGTCGCCTGCGTTCCAGAACCGGTGCGGCGTGCCCGCGGGAACCGTCAGCCGCTGGCCGGGGCCCGCGACGATCTCGCTCTTCTTGACGCGGAAGCCGACGGAGCCGCGCAGCACCTGGAAGCGCTCCTCCTGGCTCGGGTGGACGTGGGCCGCGGCGACTGCGCCGTTCGGCTTCACGAAGGTCTCGATCACGACCGCCTCGCCGTTCGTCTCGCGCGAGGTCTTGCGGAACAGGATCCGCTCCCCGGTCAGGGGGTTCTCGAGGATGTCTCCGGCATGGATCATCTCTTCTCCTTTCGCCGGCC
>Ga0187777_10002738_pt1 | contig 11245 bp, 10 predicted proteins | sample 1015_Q2_SP5_10_M_FD_132416 | JGI IMG/M metagenome (GOLD analysis project Ga0187777, IMG submission 132416) | Tropical peat soil microbial communities from peatlands in Department of Meta, Colombia - 1015_Q2_SP5_10_MG | ecosystem: Environmental > Terrestrial > Soil > Wetlands > Peat | place...
AGAAGGAGATCGAGCGCGTCATGCAGGTGCTGTCGCGCCGCACGAAGAACAACCCGGTGCTCATCGGCGAGCCGGGCGTCGGCAAGACCGCGATCGTCGAGGGCCTCGCGTCCGACATCGTCGGCGGCGACGTGCCCGAGACCCTCCAGGGCAAGCAGCTCTACACACTCGACCTCGGCGCCCTCGTCGCCGGGTCCCGGTACCGCGGCGACTTCGAGGAGCGTCTCAAGAAGGTGCTGAAGGAGATCCGCACGCGGGGCGACATCATCCTCTTCATCGACGAGCTGCACACGCTCGTGGGCGCGGGCGCGGCCGAGGGTGCGATCGACGCGGCCAGCATCCTCAAGCCGATGCTCGCACGCGGCGAGCTCCAGACCATCGGCGCCACCACGCTCGACGAGTACCGCAAGCACCTCGAGAAGGACGCCGCGCTCGAGCGGCGCTTCCAGCCGATCAAGGTCGAGGAGCCCACGGTGGCCCACACCATCGAGATCCTGAAGGGCCTCCGCGACCGCTACGAGCAGCACCACCGGGTCACGATCACCGACCAGGCCGTGGTGGCCGCGGCGAACCTCGCCGACCGCTACATCTCCGACCGGCACCTGCCCGACAAGGCGATCGACCTGATCGACGAGGCCGGGTCGCGACTGCGGATCCGTCGGATGCAGGCGCCGCCCGACTACCGGGAGCTCGAGGACGAGATCGCCAACACCCGGAAGGACAAGGAAGCTGCGATCGAGGCCCAGCAGTTCGAGCGGGCCGCGAACCTCCGCGATCGCGAGAAGGAGTTGCTCGAGCAGCGCGCCGCCAAGGAGACCGAGTGGCGCTCCGAGGGGATCGACCTCTTCAACGAGGTCACCGAGGAGTCGATCGCCGAGGTGCTCGCGCTGTGGACCGGCATCCCGGTGTACAAGCTCACCGAGGAGGAGACCGCCAAGCTCCTCCGTATGGAGGACGAGCTGCACAAGAAGATCATCGGACACGACGACGCCATCCACGCGGTGTCGCAGTCGATCCGGCGTACCCGCGCCGGTCTGAAGGACCCGAAGCGTCCGTCGGGATCGTTCATCTTCCTCGGTCCCTCCGGCGTCGGGAAGACCTACACCGCCAAAGCGCTCGCCGAGTTCCTCTTCGGTGACGAGAACGCGCTCATCCAGCTCGACATGAGCGAGTACATGGAGAAGCACACCGTGTCGCGGCTCGTCGGGTCACCGCCCGGCTACGTCGGCTACGACGAAGGTGGGCAGCTCACCGAGGCGGTACGCCGCAAGCCGTTCTCGGTCGTGCTCTTCGACGAGATCGAGAAGGCCCACCCCGACGTGTTCAACACGCTCCTGCAGATCCTCGAAGACGGGCGTCTCACCGACGCGCAGGGCCGCACGGTCGACTTCAAGAACACCGTGATCATCATGACCTCGAACCTCGGCACCGCCGACCTGCGGAAGGCGTCGGTCGGGTTCGGTCGCGCCGACGAAGCCGTCACCTACGAGAAGATGAAGGAGAAGGTCACCGAGGAGCTCAAGCGGAGCTTCCGGCCCGAGTTCCTGAACCGCATCGACGAGGTGATCGTCTTCAACGAGCTGAGCCGTGAGGAGGTCACCGAGATCGTCGACCTGCTCATCCAGCGGGTCCAGGAGCAGCTCGACGGGCAGGGGCTCGGCCTCGAGCTCACGAACGACGCGAAGTTGCTGCTCGCCGAGAAGGGGTACGACCCGTCACTCGGTGCGCGGCCGCTGCGCCGGGTGATCCAGCGGCTGGTCGAGGACCCGCTCTCGGAGAAGATCCTCTGGAAGGAGTTCCACGCCGGCGAGACGGTGATCGTCGACGTGGTCGACGGCGAGATCGTGTTCCGCGCCATCGAGGGGATCGAGCCCCCGCCGGTCGAGCTCGCCGGCAGCGGCTCCGAGGGGTAGCCCGGCACCGGCACCTCGCGGGCCGAGGGCCGTTCGCGCTCTCGACTCGCTAGCGTCCCGGGCATCATGCGTCGCCTGGCGGTTCTCCTCGTCGCGCTCGTCGCGGTGCTGGCCGGCTGCAAGGTCGACACCGCGGTGACCGTCGACATGCACGAGGACGGCAGCGGTGTCGTCACCGTGCGCGCGACGCTCGACGCGGAAGCGGTGCAGGACGCCGAGGTCGGTGGCGCCAAGCTCGAGGACCGCGTACGGCTCGGTGACCTCACGGCCGCCGGCTGGAAGGTGTCGCCATGGGTGCGCAGCGGCGCGGGGTCGGCGCAGATCGAGCTCTCGAAGCCGTTCGAGACGCCCGCGCAGGTGGCGCCGATCATCAACGAGATCAGCGGCCCCAACGGGCCGCTGCGTGACTTCTCTGCGTCTCGTGATCGCGGTGCGGCGTCGACGAAGTACGCGGTCCGCGGAGCCCTCGACCTCGCCGCGATCGGCACGGGCGTGACCGGCGACCAGGACCTCGTGAACGCGCTCACCAACCAGCAGGTCGACGTGGGCGCGATCGATCAGTCGCTGCTCGCCGAGCTCCGCGACTCCGTCACCGTGTCGGTGGTCGTGAAGCTTCCCGACGGGTCGACCACGACGGTCGACGGCGTGCCCGGCAAGCGACTCCCCGTCGACGCCTCGGCGTCGGTGCTCGACACCCGTCGTGTCGTGTTGCTCGGGATCGCGGTGGTGCTCGTCGTGCTCGCGGTCGTGGTGCTGCTCATCGGACGGCGCCGCCGCCGCGCTCGCGCGCCGATACCTCGCTTCGAGGTGCACTCGCGCGAGGGCGAGACGATGCGGTAGGCGCTCCGATAGGTGTCACACACCGGGTTTACGGTCCGGTGGTGAAGACCCGAACCGTTCACCGCTGCGCCGAGTGCGGCTGCGAGACGCCGCGCTGGTTGGGCCGGTGCCCATCGTGCGAAGCGTGGGGCTCCCTCGTCGAGGAAACGCCCGCTCACGACACCGTGCTCGATCAACCGATACCGCTGTGCGACGTCAGCACTCATCACGCCGTCGCCCGTTCCACGGGCGTCCCCGAGCTCGACCGCGTACTCGACGGCGGCCTCGTCCCGGGTTCCGTCACCCTGCTGGCGGGCGAGCCCGGCATGGGCAAGAGCACCCTTCTGCTCCAAGCCCTGGGACGCATGGCCGAGCGCGGCTCCCGGTGCCTGCTGGTCACCGCCGAGGAGTCGAGCGCGCAGGTGCGGCTGCGCGCCGAACGGCTCGGCACGCTCGCACCGACGCTGCTCGTCGTGTCCGACACCGCTTTGCCGCACGTCGTCGGCTACGTGGAGTCGGTGCAGCCCGACGTGCTCGCGCTCGACTCGATCCAGACGGTCGTCGACCCCGACCTGCCGGGCGCGCCGGGCTCGGTCACACAGGTGCGCGACTGCGCGTACCGCCTCGTGCAACAGGCGAAGGAGCGGGCACTCGCCACGGTCCTCGTCGGTCACGTGACGAAGGAGGGATCGCTCGCCGGCCCGCGCGTGCTGGAACATGTCGTCGACACCGTGCTCTCCTTCGAAGGCGATCGCGGGCAGTCGCTCCGGATGCTGCACGCGCTCAAGCACCGGTTCGGCGGTACCAGCGAGCTCGGCCTCTTCGAGATGACCGAGCGCGGACTCGTGGACGTACCCGATGCGTCGTCGCGCTTCCTCGTCGACCGGCGTGCCGGCAGCCCGGGATCCGCAGTCGCGGCGGTCCTCGAGGGCACCCGGCCGATGCTCGTCGAGGTGCAGGCGCTCGTCGTCTCGTCGAGCATTCCGCCGCGCCGTTATGCCGCCGGACTCGATCCGGCGCGGCTCGCAATGCTGCTCGCGGTGTTGTCACAGCACGGCGACGTGAGCACCGCGAACTCCGAGGTGTACGCGAGCGTCGCCGGCGGCCTGCGCGTCACGGAAACCGGAGCCGACCTCGCGCTCGCGCTCGCGGTCGGTAGCGCGCGCCTGGGGTCGGCGGCCGTCGCGCGCACCGTGGCCGTCGGTGAGCTCGGTCTCGGTGGCGAGGTACGCACGGTGCCGCAGCTGGAGCGCCGCCTCGACGAGGCCGCCCGCCTCGGCTTCACGCGCGCACTCGTGCCACCGGGTACCGCACCCCGGCCCGGCATCGAGGTCGTGCCCGTGCGCGACGTCTCCGAGGCTCTGACGCGCGGGCTCGGGTAAATTTGCGCGCGTGCAGACGCGCTCCGAAGCGATGATGCTCGCCCTGCGCCTGGTCGCGCCGGGTACCCAGCTCCGGGAAGGACTCGATCGGATCCTGCAGGCGCGTATGGGCGCGCTCATCGTGATCGGCGACGGTCCCGAGGTGCTGTCGGTGTGCTCGGGCGGCTTTCTGCTCGACTCCGAGTTCACACCCCAGCGGCTCTCGGAGCTCGCCAAGATGGACGGGGCGATCATCCTCGCCGCCGATTGTTCGCGTGTCGCCCGTGCCAACGTCCATCTCGTTCCCAACCCCAACATCCCCACGTCGGAAACCGGTACCCGCCACCGCACGGCTGAGCGTGTCGGGCGCCAGCTCGACGCGCCGGTCATCACCGTCTCGGAGGACATGAGCGTCGTCGCGATCCACCGTGGCGGGGAGAAGCACACGCTCGAGCCGATCCCGCGTGTGCTCGCACGCGCCGACCAGGCCCTCCAGATCCTCGGTCGGTACAAGGCTCGGCTCGATGCCGTCAGTGGCTCGCTGTCGGCGCTCGAGGTCGAGGACCTCGTCACCGTGCGCGACGTTGCCACGGTCCTGCAACGCGCCGAGATGGTGCGCCGTATCGCCGAGGAGATCGAGGGTTACGTCGTCGAGCTCGGGAGCGACGGGCGTCTCGTTCTGCTGCAACTCGAAGAGCTCGTCGGTGGCGTCGAGGAAGACCGCCGACTCGTGGCGAAGGACTACTTCCACGCGTCGGTCGACGTCGAACTGCCCAGCGTGATGAACGGGCTGGCGGCGCTCGACGACGAGTCGCTCCTCGACCCGTACGCGGTCGCCGGGGTGCTCAACCTCGGACCGAGCGTGGGTATCGACAGCGCGCTCCAGCCGCGGGGCTTCCGACTGCTGCACAAGATCCCGCGCCTGCCCGAGGCGGTGTCGGACCACGTCGTGAGCCGGTTCGCCAACCTCCAGAAGATCATGCGGGCCGGGATCGCCGATCTCACCGAAGTGGAAGGGGTGGGCGAGGTGCGGGCGCGGGCCATCAAGGAGGGCCTGTCGCGCCTCGCGGAGACTTCGATCCTGGAGAGGTACGTGTAATGGCCGAACTGGAAGAGGGACAGCTCGACGTCGACGTCGAGCACGTGACGGTGCAAGGCGTGCCCGCGGTGCACGCGCGGCCCGACGGCATGCCGAAGTCCGGCATCGTGCTGCATCCCGACATCATGGGACTCCGCCCGCTCTTCGACGACCTGGCCCGGCGGCTCGCCACTCACGGCTTCGCGGTGTGCGCGCCCGAACCCTTCGCCCACGCGCCGGCCGATGTGCTGGCGGCCACCGATCCGTCGGCGCGCATGGCCTACGTGAAGAACCTCGACGACGACGTGCAGCTGTCCGACCTCGAGGCCTCGGCCGACTACCTCGTGATCCACGACGACGTGAACGAGCTCGCGGTCGTGGGTTTCTGTATGGGCGGCATGCAGGTCTTGAAGGCGGCGGCCACGGGTCGCTTCGATCGCGCCGTCGCCTTCTACGGCATGATCCGCGTGCCCGACGATTGGATCGGCGACACCACGCGCCAGCCGCTCGACACGGCCGCCGACGTGTGCCCGACGCTCGCGATCTTCGGCGGTGTCGACCCGTACTCGCCGCCGGCCGACATCCAGGCGTTGCGCGACGCGTGGGCCGACCGACCCGATTGCGAGATCGTCGTGTACGCCGACGCCGACCACGGATTCGTCCACGCACCGGAGCGGCCGACCCACCGTGCCGACGACGCGGCCGACGCGTGGCGGCGCGTGCTGAAGTTCCTCGACCCTGCCTGATGCTCGGCTCGCCGCGGGCGTCTGACTAGAGCTCGGCGCGCTCCTCGAGCGCGGTCCGGTCGAGGATTCGGTAGCGGTTCCGGCCCTCGACCGAGAGCCAGCCGAGACGCGTGAACATCGACAGCGCCTTGTTGACTCGTTCGCGGCTCGCGCCCACCAGGCCCGCGAGGTCCTCCTGCGTCATGCGCAGCCGGAACTCGTCGTCACCGCCGGAAAGGTCGAGCAGGCGTTTGGCCGTGCGTCCCGGCACGTCGAGGAACACGGCGTCGGCGAGCGTGTCGTCGGTGGCGCGCAGCCGGCGCGCCAGGACGCGAATGATGATCCAGAGGAGCTGCGGCTCGGCCTTGACCGCGGCCCGCACCGCGTCGTAGTCGAGCGCGAGCAACTGCGTGTTCTCGAGCGCTCGCGCGTCGGCAGAGCGCGGGCCGTCGTCGAAGAGCCCGAGCTCCCCGAAGAGCGCTCCCTCGTCGAGGACGGCGACGAGCGATTCGCGGCCGTCCGGGGAGCGGGTCAGGATCGCCATGCGACCGCTGACGATGCCGAAGAGCTCGGTGGCCGGGTCGCCCCGGCAGAACAGCACTTCGTTGCGGGCAACGGTGCGAATGGTCGAGGCGGCACGGAGCTTCTCCAGCGCGTCGGGCGGTAGCGCACCGAGGAGCTGGGTGGTCTCGAGAATCCGGCGCTCGGCCATGCCACCGCGAATCTTACAGGTGTCCGCCGTCGGGACGTGACTGGTCGTCTGGTATCCTGGCTCTTCCCCATCTACCGCATGGAGCGTCATGACCTTCGACGTCGGCGACAAGGTTGTCTACCCGCACCACGGTGCGGCGACGATCGAGAAGCGTGAGAAGAAGGAGGCGTTCGGCGAGAAGCGCGACTACCTCGTGCTGCGGCTCGCCTACGGCGACCTCACGCTGATGGTGCCGGCCGACAATGCGGAGGAGATCGGGCTCCGCGACGTCATCAACGACGAAGAGGTCGAGGAAGTCTTCGCGGTGCTGCGCAAGAAGGAAGCGCGCATGCCCACGAACTGGTCACGGCGGTTCAAGAACCACGTCGAGAAGCTCAAGAGCGGCGACATCTACCAGGTGGCCGAGGTGGTCCGGAACCTCTCGATCCGCGAGACCGACAAGGGCCTGTCGGCGGGCGAGAAGCGCATGCTGGCCCGGGCTCGCCAGATCCTCGTGTCCGAGCTCACGTTCGCGCTCAACGTCGACGAGGAAGCCGCCGAGGCTCGGCTCGACGCCGTGCTCCGAGGCGAGGACCAGCCGGCGAAGAAGCCGGCGAAGCGCGCTGCCGCCAAGAAGTAGTTGCCGCGCGTCTGGGGCATCCTCGTCGCTGCCGGCCGCGGCGATCGCTTCGGTGAACCCAAGCAGTTCTGCGACCTCGCGGGTACGCGGGTCGTCGACCGGGCCCTTCGACCGCTCGCGCAGGTCTGCGCCGAGGTCGTCGTGGTGCTCCCGCGGGGTGTCGCGTGGGAGGGTTGCAGCACGGTCGGGGGGGAGACGCGCTCCGACTCTGTGCGGGCCGGCCTCCGCGCCGTCCCGGACGACGCGGACGTCGTGGTGGTGCACGACGCCGCCCGACCGCTCGCGTCGCGCCCGCTGTTCGACGCGGTCATCGCCGCCGTGCAGAACGGTGCCGACGCCGCGGTCGTCGCCGTTCCCGTGTCCGACACGTTGAAGCGGGTCGACGGCACCCGTGTCGTGGGCACCGTCGATCGATCGGACCTCGTCGCGGTGCAGACGCCCCAGGCGTTCCGCGCCGGCGCTCTGCGCGACGCCCACCGCGGCGCCGACCAAGCGACCGACGACGCCGCGCTCGTCGAGGCGGCCGGCGGCACCGTCGTCGTGGTGCCCGGTGACCCGCGCAACCTCAAGATCACGACGCCCGCCGACCTGCTCCTGGCGGCGGCGCTCATCGAGCGATGACCGACCTCCGCGTGGGCCTCGGTTACGACGTGCATCCCTTTGCCGACGGACGTCCACTCGTGCTCGCCGGGGTCACGCTCGACCCACCTGGCCTCGAAGGGCACTCGGACGCCGACGCGGTCGCTCACGCGGTCGCCGACGCCCTCCTCGGTCCCGCCGGGCTGCCCGACCTGGGCGCGCTCTATCCGGCATCGGACGAGCGGTATCGGGACGCGTCGTCACTCGAGCTCCTGCGTGGCGTCGTCGGTCGCGTCAGTGACTGCGGTTGGCGCGTCGTCAATGTCGACGTCGTCATCGCGGCCGAGCAGCCGCGGCTCGCGCCGCACCTCGACGCGATGGCCCGCAACCTCACCAGTGTCCTCGGTGACGGCGTGTTCGTGTCGATCAAGCCGAAGCGCGGTGAGGGCATGGGCGCGATCGGCCGTGCCGAGGGCATCGCAGTATGGACGGTGGCGCTCCTCGAGCGGTTGGAACCAGGCCCCGAGTCGTCGGCGCCTTAACCGGCCGGGACCGCGAAGGCGCGGCGCTACCCTCGCCCGCTATGGCCGTCCGGATCCGCGACACGCTCCTCCGTGACACGGTGGACTTCGTACCCCGCGAGCCCGGCAAGGTCTCGATCTACGTGTGTGGGCCGACGGTCTACGACGTGGCCCACGTGGGGCACGGCCGTACGCATCTCGTGTTCGACGTGATCCGCCGCTACCTCGAGTGGACCGGCTTCGACGTCACGTACGTGAGCAACATCACCGACGTCGAGGACAAGATCATCGCCCGGGCCGCGCAGCGCGGGAGCACCGAGCCCGAGCTCGCCCGAGAGTACGAACGCGCCTGGTTCGACGCCATGGCTCGGCTCGGGGTGCGCCGGCCCGATCACGTGCCGCACGCCACCGAGTACATCGACAAGATGATCGAGCTGATCGCCGAGCTGATCGCACGCGGCCACGCGTACGTCGCCGAGGACGGCGTCTACTTCGACGTCGGGTCCTTCGCCGGTTACGGCGCGCTGCCGCACCGGACCCTCGACGAGCTGCGCGAGTCGGCCGGCGCGCGGGTCGAGGTCGCCGAGGCGAAGCGCAACCCCATGGATTTCGCCCTCTGGAAGGCCGCCAAGCCCGGTGAGCCGGTGTGGGACTCGCCCTGGGGCAAGGGCCGGCCCGGCTGGCACATCGAGTGCTCCGCGATGGCGCTCGACCTGCTCGGTGAGAACTTCGACCTGCACGGCGCCGGCGACGATCTCGTGTTCCCCCACCACGAGAACGAGCGTGCCCAGGCCGAGGGGGCCGGGCACCCCTTCGCGCGGCACTGGATCCACGCCGGGATGGTCACCGCCGGCGGCGAGAAGATGGCGAAATCGGTCGGCAACTTCACCACGATCGCCGATGCCCTCGACCGGTACGGCGCGAACGCGTTCCGGCTCGCAGCGTTGCAGTCGCACTACCGGTCGGCGACCGCGCTCGGCGATCGGGAGCTCGAAGCGGCGGCGGCGGGTGTCGGGCGGCTCGACGCGTTGCTGAGGCGCGCGTCGGCGACCGGCATCGAGTCGAGCGACGCAGCGCTCGACGCCGCGACCGTCGACGGCTTCCGCGCTGCCATGGACGACGACTTCAACACGCCGAACGCGCTCGCGGTGATCTTCGAGGCGACGGCGCGCGCCAACCGCGCCATCGACGACGGTGACGCCGAGATTGCGGCGTCGCTGGTCGCGACGGTCCGAGAGCTGGCCGGAGTGCTCGGCATCGAGCCGGGCTCGGGCGACGACGAGGCCGACGCCGTGATCGACGCGCTCGTCGGTGAACGCGACGAGGCGCGCGCGGCTCGCGACTTTGCCCGTGCGGACGAGATCCGCGACCAGCTCGCGGCGCAGGGGGTCCAGCTCGAAGACACGCCGAGCGGCACGATCTGGCATCGATGACGCCCCGGGCGCGCGATCGCGAGCGCCGCGACCTCGGGCAGCAGATCGAAGGCCGGCGCGCGGTGCGCGAGCTCCTCACCGCGGGCACGCGGCAGGTACACGAGGTGCTGGTCAGCGCCGACGACGACGACCTCGTGCCGCTCGCCGAAGCCGCGCACGCGAGGGTGAGACGCGTGCCACCGGACCAGCTCGAGCGGCGCGCCCGAACCGACGCGCCGCAGGGCGTCGTGGCGTTCGCGGCACCGATCGAGCCGATCGACATCGACATGCTGCTCGGCGATCCGTCGGCGTTCCTGGTCGCCCTCGACGGCGTGACCGACCCGCAGAACCTCGGAGCAGTGATGCGCACCGCGGAGACGTGCGGCGCGACCGGGATCGTCGTACCCCGCCACCGGGCGGTCGGTCTCACACCGACAGTGGCCAAGGCGGCGGCCGGCGCGGTCGAGCACCTGCCCGTCGCGTTCGTGTCGGGGATCGCATCGCTCCTCGAACGCGCGGCGAGGGCACGCCTGTGGTGCGTCGGGCTCGACGCCGGCGGCGACGTGTCGGTGTTCGACCTCCCCGTGGCCGACCAGCCCCTCGTGCTGGTGCTGGGAGCAGAAGGCCGCGGCCTGTCACGGCTGGTGCGGGCGCGGTGTGACCTGGTTGCGGCCATCCCGATGTTCGGTTCGATCGCGTCGCTCAACGTGAGCGCGGCCGCCGCAATCGCGTGCGCGGAGATCGCGCGCCGACGAGCGCAGTGATCAGGCCGTCGCTCGAGGTCAGCCGACGAGGAAGCCGTCGTACCCCTCGGCCGCGACGGCCTCGCACTGCTCCTTGTACGACACGTGGCCGCCCGCGTACGGCATGTAGACGCGCGTCTTGCCGGGGATGTTGGCACCGACGTACCAGGAGTTGCAGCTCGGATGTGACGGGATCCGACCCTCGACGAGCGACGCGCCGTGCTCGACCCAGGCCTCCTGGGCGTCGGCGTCCGCTTCGATGGTGTGCGCACCGTGGTCGCGGAGGTACACGAGGCAGTCGGCGATCCAGTCCACGTGCAGCTCGATCGAGGTGACCATGTTGGTGAGCACCGACGGGCTCCCGGGTCCCGTGACCGTGAAGAGGTTCGGGAAACCGGCAACCGCGAGACCCAGGTACGCGCGCGGCCCATCGGCCCACTCGTCCTTCAACGACCGGCCGTCCCGCCCGCGGATGTCGACACGGGTGAGGGCGCCGGTCATGGCGTCGAAGCCCGTGGCGAACACGATCACGTCGAGTTCGAGGTCGTGCTCGCGAGTGCGGATCCCGTGGGCGGTGATCGTGTCGATCGGGTCCTTCTTCAAATCGACGAGTGTGACGTTGTGGCGGTTGAACGTCTCGAAGTAGCCGACGTCGACGATGGGTCGCTTGCACCCGAACGGGTACTGCGGCACGAGCGAGGCCGCGGTCTCGGGGTCGTGCACGGTCCGCCGGATCATCTCGCCGTAGAGCCTGGTGGCGGCG
>Ga0187777_10002740_pt1 | contig 11242 bp, 10 predicted proteins | sample 1015_Q2_SP5_10_M_FD_132416 | JGI IMG/M metagenome (GOLD analysis project Ga0187777, IMG submission 132416) | Tropical peat soil microbial communities from peatlands in Department of Meta, Colombia - 1015_Q2_SP5_10_MG | ecosystem: Environmental > Terrestrial > Soil > Wetlands > Peat | place...
GGAGTACGACCGCTGGGTGAAGGGCGACCCCGCGCTCGAGCGCCGGTTCCAGCCCGTCCTGGTCCGCGAGCTTACGGCCGAGCAGACGATGGAGATCCTGCGGGCGCGCCGGCCGCGGCTCGAGCACCACCACGCGGTCGCCATCGCCGACGACGCGCTGCAGGCGGCGCTGGTGCTGACCGGGACGTTCGTGACCGACCGGCTCCAGCCGGACAAGGCGATCGACGTGCTCGACGAGGCGTGCGCCCACGCCCAGGCCACCGCGACGCTGCCGCCCGAGCTCGAGCGGATCGTGCGGGAGCGCCGCCGCGTGGACGCCGCCATCCGCCGCCGCCTCGCGCGCGGCGAGCCGCTGGACGGTGGCGCGGCCAGGAGCGGCGCCGGGGGGGGGGGCGGCGGCGCGCCGGCGGCTGGCGCGGAGGGCGAGGAGGACGCGCTCGAGACCTTCACCCGCGACGTCGGCGCGGCGATGGAGCGCCTCGGCGCCGAGATCGAGCGCTTGTTCGCGGGGGCGGGGTCGGGGGGGTCGGGGCCCGGGAACGCGGGCGGTCCACGGGAGGGCTCCGAGCCTCCCGCGGCCGCGGCGCCCCGGGGGGAGACGCTGCTCCAGCGGCGTGACCGGCTGGACGGCGAGCTGCGGCACGGCCTCGAGCGGCTGGGCATCGTGGTCCGCGGGCCCGACGTCGCCCGCGCGGTCGGCGCGGCGGTGGGCAAGCGCATCGAGTGGACGGGATGACGGGGGCGCGCACCGCGCTGCTCGCGGCGGCGGCCGTGGCGGCCGTCGCGCAGGCCGCCCGCGCGCAGGACTCGGCCGCCGCGCAGCAGATGGCCCGCGAGGTGATCCCCGCGGTGGAGCGCGCCGTCGGACTCACGTTCCGCCGGCCCCCCGTGATCGCGGTGCGCTCGCGCGAGCAGGTGCGCGGCTACCTGAGCCGCACGATGGCCGAGCAGGCGCCGCCGCAGGAGCTGCTGGCGGTCCAGCGCACCTACCGCGCCTTCGGGCTCGTGCCCGACAGCGTGGACCTGCGGCGCCTGATGCTGGACCTCTACAGCGAGCAGGTGGCCGGCTACTACGACCCCGACTCGAGCGAGCTGTTCGTGCTGCGCGGGGCGGATCCACTGGCGCTGCGCGTGGTGATGGCGCACGAGCTGGTGCACGCGCTCCAGGACGAGTACACCCCGCTCAACGCGATCCTCAAGCTGCGCCGCCAGAACGACCGCCAGATGGCGGGCCAGGCCGTGGCCGAGGGCCAGGCGACCCTGGCCGGCATCGAGGCGCTCGCGCCCGGCGTGGACCTCGACGAGGCGCTCGGCGGGTGGGACCGCGTGCGGGCCATGATCCGGCAGCAGCAGTCGGCCATGCCCGCCCTCGCCGGCGCGCCGCCCATCATCCGCGAGAGCCTGCTGTTCCCCTACCTCGCGGGCGCGCAGTTCATGCGCGAGTTCGAGGCGCGGCGCGTGCGGACCGACGAGGAGCCGTACGGCGATCGCATGCCGATATCCACCGCACAGATCCTCCACCCGCACGTGTATACCGCCCGCCAGGTGCCCAGGCGCGTCGGCTTCGCGCGCCCGGCGGCGCGCGACACGGCGGTCTACGACGACGACTTCGGGGAATTCGACGTCCGCGTCGCGCTGGAGACCTGGGGCGTGGACACCGCCACGGCCGTCGCGGCCGCCGCGGGCTGGAACGGCGACCGCTTCGAGGTGCTGGGCGCGAAGACCGGCACGGCCCTGCTGTGGGCGAGCGCCTGGACGACCCCGGGCGAAGCCGACGAGTTCGCTCGCGCGCTGGCACGCGGGTGGGCCTCGCGCACCGGAGCGCCGGGGCGCGCCGTCGCCGCGGGCGCGACCGGAGCCGCCTACGCGTCCGGCGCCGTGCGGCGGCGGTGGCGCGTCGAGCGCGCGATGGTGAGCGGCGCGCCGGTGGTGCTGCTCACCGACGCGCCGGCCGCGTGGGACGGCTGGGCGCCGGGCCGCGCGCCGCGCGTCACCGTGTCGGCGGCGCCACCCCGGTCGTCGTGACGAACCCGAACGCCACGACGTGGAGCTGGGCCACGTAGTCTCCCGGGGCGACCGGCGCGGTCGTGCGCGGGTACGGCGTCAGGCCCGTGAGCGAGACGATGTAGATCCCCGTGGTGTCGCTGGACGCCGCCGGCATGGTGTGGACCGTGTCGGCCAGGGCGGCGCCGCCGTCGAGCGAGGTGGTGATCGCGACCAGCGCGTCGCCCGCCCAGACGCATATGGCATCGGCGGGGCAGCGCGAGTCCGCCGGAACGCTCAGGAACGTCACCCGCAGCCTTCCGTCCACCCGCACGCTCTGGCCGACTCGCAGCGTCACGTCCGCGGGGCTCGACACGTCGAGGCCGCGCGGCTCGGTGAGCCAGCGGCAGCCGCCGGCGGCGAGCGCGATCGTGGTGGCGAGGGCCAAGGCTCTCATGGCGTGTCCGCTCCCTGCGTCCTGCGTCCCGGGCGACCGCCGCGGCCGCGGCGGCTCCTACCGGCTCGGACCCCCGCCGGGAGCGGCGGGTCACCGCGGCGGCCGGGAGGGGCGCCGGTTGCCCGCGCCAGCCCGCCCGGGTAGCTTCAAAGGCTCATGTTTGAGCAGCTTAGCGAGAAGCTCTCCGCCGTGCTCGGCCAGCTTCGCGGGCGCGGCGTTCTCACGGAAGAGGCTGTCAGGGACGGGCTCAAGACCGTCCGCCACGCGCTGCTCGAGGCCGACGTCGGCTTCGACGCCGCCCGGCAGTTCGCCGACCGGGTCGAGGCGCGGGCGGTCGGCGCGCCGGCACTGAAGACGGTGGCGCCGGGACAGCAGCTGGTGAAGATCGTCCACGAGGAGCTGGTGCGGCTGCTGGGCGAGCAGCCGGCGGTGATCCGGTTCGCCAGCGTGCCGCCCACCGTGGTCTTCCTGGTGGGGCTGCAGGGCTCGGGCAAGACCACCACCGCGGCCAAGCTGGCCCGCCGCCTGGTGCTGGAGCAGAAGGCGCCGTTCCTCGTGGCGGCGGACGTGTACCGGCCGGCCGCGGTCGAGCAGCTGGTGGAGCTGGCGGGCCGCGTGAAGGTCGGCGTGCACGCCGAGCCGGGGCAGGCCGACGTGGTGGGCCTGGTGAAGCGCGGCGTCGAGGCCGCGCGCCACGCCCGGGCGCGCACGGTGCTGGTGGACACGGCCGGGCGGCTCGCCATCGACGCGGAGATGATGGCCGAGCTCGAGCGCCTGAAGGCGGCGGTGCCGCCGCACGAGGTGCTGCTGGTGGCCGACGGCATGACCGGCCAGGACGCGGTGCGCATCGCGCGCGGCTTCCACGAGGCGGTCGGGCTCACCGGCGTGGTGCTGACCAAGATGGACGGCGACGCGCGCGGCGGGGCGGCGCTCACCATCTACACGGCGACCGGGGCGCCGATCAAGTACCTCGGCACCGGCGAGGGGCTCGACGCCATCGAGCCGTTCCGGCCGGAGCGCATCGCGGGCCGTCTTCTGGCGATGGGCGACGTCCTGACGCTGGTGGAGAAGGCGGAGCAGTCGCTCGATCGGGAGAAGGCCGAGCGGCTGGCGCGCAAGGCGACGACGAAGAAGGGCATGGATCTCGCCGACTTCCTCGACGCCCTGCGCGAGATGCAGAAGCTCGGTCCGCTCGAGTCGCTGCTCGGGATGCTGCCGGGCGTGGGGCGCGACGCGATCAAGGCGGCGAAGGCGGCCGACCCGAAGCGGATGAAGCACGTCGAGGCGATCGTGCTGTCGATGACGCCCGAGGAGCGGAAGAACCCGGACCTGCTCAACGGATCGCGCCGGGCGCGGATCGCGCGGGGCTCGGGTCGGCCGGTGCAGGAGATCAACCGGCTGCTGACGCAGTTCAAGGAGATGGGGAAGTTCATGCGCGGGATGAAGGGCCTGAAGGCGGGGTTCCCGCCGGTGGGCCGAGGAGCGAACTGAGATGGCGGTACGGATGCGGTTGCGCCGTGTGGGCCGGAAGCACCAGCCGGCGTTCCGGATCGTGGTGGCGGACCAGGAGTCGCCGCGCGACGGGCGGTTCGTCGAGCTGCTCGGGCACTACTACCCGCGCGGCAAGGGCGGGCAGATCGAGCTGGACAAGGCGAAGGTGCTGGCGTGGCTCGACAAGGGCGCGACGCCGTCGGAGACGGTGGCGTCGCTGCTGAAGAAGGCGGGCTGCTTCGCCGCGGCGCTGCCCGAGCCGCCGGTCTCGAAGGCGTAGCGTCGATGGGCGGGCCGACCCACCTGGTGGTCGGTCTCCTCAAGAAGCCGCACGGGGTCAAGGGCGACGCCCTGATCTACCCCGTGACCGACGAGCCGGAGACCGTGTTCGCCCTCGGGAAGAAGCTGGTGGTGCTGGACCGGGACGGGCGGGCGACCGGCCGCGAGCTGGTGATCGAGCGGAGCCGGGCCTACCACCGCGCCTGGCTGCTGCACTTCGCGGGGCTCGACGTCCGCGAGGCGCTCGACGAGCTGCGCGAGCGTCACCTGGCGATCCCGTTCGAGGACGCCCGGCCGCTCGACGCCGGCGAGTACTACATGCACGAGCTGGTGGGGCTCGCCGTGGCGACCGGCGACGGGGCCGCGGTGGGAACGGTGGCCGAGGTGATCGAGGCGCCGCAGGGCTGGCTGCTCGACGTGGCGGGAAACGGGCGGCACCACCTGGTCCCCTTCACCCGCGCCGTGGTCGAGCGGGTGGACCGCGACGCCCGGGTGGTGGTGATCGCGCCGCCGGCGGGGCTGCTGGAGATCTGATGCTCCGCGTGGCCGTGGTCACGCTGTTCCCCGAGTTCTTCGCCGAGCCGCTGGGGACCAGCATCCTGGCTCGCGCGGCGGCGAAGGGCCTGGTCGAATACCGGGTGGTGCGGCTGCGGGACTACACCCACGACCGCCACCAGACGGCCGACGACACGCCCTACGGCGGCGGCGCCGGCATGGTCTTGAGGCCCGAGCCGTTCTTCGAGGCGGTGGCGGACCTGCAGCCGGCGGGACCGGTGGTGCTGCTGTCGGCGCGCGGCCGGCCGTTCGGCCACGACGACGCGGTGCGGCTCTCGGTGGGCGAGGGGCTCACCCTGCTGTGCGGGCACTACAAGGACGTGGACCAGCGGGTCGCCGACCACCTGGCCACGGAAGAGCTGTCGGTCGGCGATTTCGTGCTCTCGGGCGGCGAGCCGGCCGCGCTGTGCGTGATCGACGCGGTGGTGCGGCTGCTGCCGGGGGCGCTGGGCGACCACGAGTCGGCGGCGAGCGACTCGCATTACGAGGGCCTGCTGGCGCCGCCGTCGTACACGCGGCCGGCCGAGTACCGCGGGCACGGGGTGCCCGAGGTGCTGCTCTCCGGCGATCACGGCCGGATCGCCCAGTGGCGGCAGGCGGAAGCGGAACGGTTGACGCGGGAGCGCCGCCCGGACCTGTGGGCGCGCTACCTCGAACGGATGGGAGAATGACCATGGAGCGGCTGGCGTCGGTGCGGCTGGAAGGGCGCAGGAGCGACCTTCCGGATTTCCGCGCGGGGGACACCATCAAGGTGATGGTCCGCGTGCGCGAGGGAGACAAGGAGCGCCTGCAGGCGTTCGAGGGCGTGTGCGTCAGCCGCCGCGGCGGCGGCGTCAGCGAGACTTTCACGGTGCGCAAGGTGTCGGCGGGGGTGGGCGTGGAGCGCATCTTCCCGCTGCACTCGCCGGCCCTCGCCTCGGTCGAGATGGTGCGCAAGGGCAAGGTGCGGCGCGCCAAGCTCTACTATCTCCGCCGCCTGGCGGGGAAGGCGGGCCGCATCCGCGAGCAGCGCGAGGGCGTGAAGGAGACCGAGAAGGTCTGACGGTGCTCGACTTCACGGTCGAGCGCTCGTACTTCGGCCGCGGGGTGCCGTCGGTCGCGGGGGTGGACGAGGCGGGCCGGGGCCCGTGGGCGGGCCCGGTGATCGCCGCCGCGGTGGTGATCACCCCCGACTCGCCGTGGCTCGAGGGTGTCGACGATTCGAAGCAGCTGACCCGGCGCCGCCGCGAGGACCTCGCGGCGGCGATCGTTTCCACCCTCGTGCACGGCGTCGGCGGCGCCAGCGTGCGGGAGATCGACCGCTTCAACGTGCGGGGCGCCACGGCGCTGGCGATGCGGCGCGCGCTGCGGCGGCTGCGCGGCGCCGCGGGCGTGGTGGTGGTGGACGGCACCGCGATGCCGGAGCTGGGCCTGGCGCACGAGGCGATGGTGGACGGCGACGCGCGCTGCTACGCGGTGGCGTGCGCGAGCATCATCGCCAAGACGGTCCGCGACCGGGTGATGCGTCTGCTGGGGCGGCGCTATCCGGACTTCGGCTGGGAGCACAACGCGGGCTACGGCACGCCTGACCACCGGGCCGCGCTCGACCGGCGTGGCCCGACCCCGCATCACCGCAGGTCGTTCACGCCGGTCGTGCAGCGCAGCCTGTTCTGACCGCTACTTGACCGCCAGGTCCTTCACCATGCCGTGGAGGACGTGCTCCTTCCCGTCGGGACCGGGCGCGAAGCACCACAGCCCGTAGTCGCCGGCCGCGAGCGTGACGGCGATGGTCTCCGACGCGCCGGGGGCGAGCGTCGTGGCGCCGCCCATCGGCCGCACCGGCGGCCGGCCGCGCATCTTGTCGCGCTCCACCCAGTTCACCATGTCGACAGCCTTCTTCCGCGGCGCCATCTGCGCGATCAGCATCTCGTGCGGCTGCGGCCCGTCGTTGACGATCCGGATCGTGTGCGCGCCCGGCGTCAGGTTGCCCGTGACGTCGAACGCGTAGTCCTTGAGGTGGATCGTCACGTCCGCCGTGGGCTCGGCGGCCGGCGTCGCCGCGCTCGCCGTCACGGTGAGGGCGCGGACCATGCCGTGCGCGAAGTGCGGCACGCCGGCGGTGTCGGGGATGAAGCACAGCAGGGCGTAGTTGCCCGCCGGCAGCGTCAGCCAGGCGACGGCGGTGTCGGTCGGGATCGGCGCGATCGCGTTCGGGCCGCCGACGAACCGGATCCAGGCGGGCGGCGGGCCGGGGTTCTTCAGCGCGTTCATCAGGTCCGCCACGGTCTTGCCCGAATCCAGGGCGACGATCTGCAGGTGATGGACCGAGGGCCCGGTGTTGGCGAGGTGGAACATCTCCAGCCCGGCCGGAACGCTGTCGGGCGCCGTGAACGAGAAGTCGCTCGCGGTCACGATCACGTGGTTGGGCCCGGACTGCACGGCGGGCGGCGGAGCTTCCTTCTTGGCGCAGCCCGCGAGCGCCGCCGCGCCAGCGAGCGCGGCGATTCCGAGCGACGTCCAGCGGCTGGACCACGACGACCGACGCATGGGACACCTCCGACGATGGAGACGGACCGCGCACCGCGCGGCGGGGGGATGCTCGGATAGTGGTGGCGAAGCGGGAATGCTACCGGGCCGGTCGGCGTTCCGCCAGCGGCGGCGGGCCGCCGGCCCGCGGTCGGTCAGGGCGCGGCCGGCGCGGGGGCGTCGAGGACCTCGCGCACCTTGCGCAGCAGCTCGGCGATGGTCCAGGGCTTGGGGAGGAACGGCACGCCGCCGTCCAGCGTGGCGCGCTCCTCGACGTCGCGCGCGGCGTAGCCGCTGGTGAACAGCATCCGCGGCGCCGCGCCGGCCCGGCGCAGGGCGCTCAGCAGCTGCGGGCCGCTGGTGTGGGGCATCACCACGTCGCTGATGATGAGGTCCGCCGGCGTCGGCCGCGCCTGGATGACGTTGAGCGCGTCGAACCCGTCGTTGGCCGTGATCACCGTGTAGCCGAACTTCTCGAGCACGCGCTTCGCGGTACGCCGCAGCGTCGCGTCGTCCTCGACCAGCAGGATCGTCTCCCGGCCCTCGCGGATCTTCGCCGTGACGGCCGGCCGCTGGGCGGTCGCCGCATCGGTCACCACGGGGAAGTAGATCCGCACCGTCGTGCCCAGCCCCGGCTCGCTGTAGACGTTGATGAAGCCGCCGTGCTGCTTCACCAGCCCGTACACCATCGCCATCCCGAGGCCGGTGCCCTGGCCGACCGGCTTGGTGGTGAAGAACGGCTCGAAGATGTGCTGCTGGGTCGTGGCGTCCATGCCCGTGCCGGTGTCGGCGACGGTCAGCAGCACGTAGTCGCCGGGCGTCCCCCAGCCGTGGGCCCGGCAGTACTCGGCGTCGAGCGCGCCGGTGCCGACCACCAGCCGCAGCGTGCCGCCGCCGGGCATGGCGTCGCGCGCGTTGGTCACCAGGTTCATCAGGACCTGCTCGACGGCGCCGGCGTCGGCGCGCACCACCGCGCCCGGCGCATCGACCTGGACCGCCACCTCGACGTCCTCCGGCACGATCCGCCGCGCCAGGCGCGCGAAGTCGGTCACCAGGCCGCCGAGGGGCAGGGCCTGCAGCTCGAGCGGCTGCTGGCGGCTGAACGCCAGCAGGTCGCGGGTCAGCTCGGCCGCGCGGCCCGCGGCCTGGTGGATCACGTCCACGTCGTCGCGGTGCGGCGTGCCGGGCGGCAGCCCGCTGGCCAGGAGCTCGCTCGAGGCGAGGATCGTCGTCAGCAGGTTGTTGAAGTCGTGCGCGACGCCGCCGGCCAGCTGGCCGACCGCCTCCATCTTCTGCGCCTGGCGCAGCTGCGCCTCGAGTGCCCGGTGCTCGGTGATGTCCCGCATCACGGCCAGCACGGCCTTCCGGCCGTGGTAGTCGATCAGGGTGCTGTTCACGTCCACCGGGATGCGGCGCCCGTCCTTGGCCACGTGGACGCCCTCGCCCACGAAGCGGTGCCGGTCCCGCTGCTCCGCCAGCCGCTGCGCGAAGCCGGCCGCGAACTCCGGCGCGTCGATGTCGGAGGTCCGCATCCGGAGCAGCTCCTCGCGCGTGTAACCCAGCCGCCGGCACGCCGCGTCGTTGCAGTCGAGGATCCGGCCCTCGTCGTCGTGGACGAACAGGGAGTCGTCGATCCCCGCGAACAGCGATTGCAGCCGCTGCTCACTCTCCCGCAGCGCCTGCTCCGCCCGCTTGCGCTGCACCGCCATCGCGATCTGGGTGGACACGAACTGCAGGATGTCGCGGTCGCGCTCGGAGTAGCGCACGCCCTCGGCGTAGGTCTGCACCACGAGGACGCCGGTCGTGGCGCCACCCGCCACCAGCGGCACGCCGAGCCAGTCGAGCGACGGCGCGCCGATCAGCTCGACCTCGCCCCGACGCTCCAGCTCGCGGCTCACCGGCGGCGTGGCCAGCAGCGCCTGCCCGGTGCGCAGCACGTACTCGGTGAGGCCCTTGCCCGGCGGCTTGGGCGCCGGCGGCGGGTCGAACTCGTCCACGAAGTAGGGGAAGCTGATGATCCCGGTCTCGGGGTCGGTCAGCGCGATGTAGAAGTTGCGGGCGGGCATCAGCTCGCCGACGATCCGGTGGATCGCGCCGAACAGCTCCTGCAGGCTGACGGCGGTGAGCGCCGCCTCGGAGATGCGGAACGTGGCCACCTGCACCAGCTCGGAGCGCCGGCGCTCGGTCACGTCCCGGATGGCGCTGACCCTCAGCCTGCGCCCCTGGTGCGGCAGCGCGCGCCCCTGCACCTCGACCTGCAGCGCCCTGCCGTCCTTGCGGCGGGCGACGTGCTCGTAGCGCTCGGTGGACTCGGACCGGTGGTGCTCCGCCACGAGCGCCGTGTGCTCCGGGGCGACGAAGGCCGACACCGGCATGCCGATCATCTCCTGCGGGTCGTAGCCCAGCATCGCGGCCAGGGCCGCGTTGCACGCGATCAGCCGGCCGCCCTCGGAGATGCCGATGCCCTCGAACGCGGCCTCCGAGAGCAGGCGGAACCGCTCCTCGCTCTCGCGGGTCGCCGCCTCCGCCACCCGGCGCGCCGTGATGTCCTGCACGATCGCCTGGAGGTGCACCCGGCCGTGCAGGGTCAGCGCGGTGAGCGAGACCTCCGCGTCGAACGGCACGCCGTTCTTGCGGACGTGCTTCCACTGGAAGTGCTGGCTGCGGCCCTGCAGCGCCGCGATGATGACCTCGAGCGCCTTCTCGCGCGAGTCCCGGCCGTCCGGCTGGAGCGGCGGCGAGAAGTCGGTCGGCGAGTGTCCGACCATGTCGCTGCGGTGGCGCAGGCCGAACATCTCGAGGCACGCGGGGTTGATGTCGATGATCGCCGTGCCGTCCATCAGGAGGATCGCCTCGCCCGCCGTCTCGAACAGGGTGCGGAACCGCTCCTCGCTGGCCAGGCGGGCGTCGTCGGCCCGCCGCCGGTCGGTGACGTCCCGCGCGACGCCCTGCTCGCCCACGGCGCGGCCCTCCTCGAGGAGCGGCGCGGCGTGGAACTCGCCGACCACCCAGCCGCCGCTCGCCGTGCGGACCCGCAGCTCGTAGGGCGCGCGGCGCTCGCCGCGCAGCGAGGCCTCGTAGGTGTCGATGGCGAGGGCGAGATCGTCGGGGTGCACCAGCTCGGTGAACGGCCGCCCCACCCAGTCCTGCGCCGGCCAGCCGGTGACGGCGGTGAACGCCGCGCTCAGGAACGCAATCGTCCCCTCGCGCCCGCGGATCCGGTACAGGACGTCCGGAACCGCGTCGCTCTCCTGCCCGTCCGGCGCGTCCGCACGCGGCGGCGGCGGCGTGCGCGAGGCCGCCTGGCGCCGGGACCGCTTTGCTGGCATGACGTGCCCTCCGCCGGCCCGGCGCCCGGTGCGCGCGGTCGGCACCGGAGCGGTTCGGGCTCCCGCCCCCACCGTACTGTGGCGGTGGCCCGGGCGCAAATGGCGAATCGGGAGCGCGGTGGTGCGAATGCGTTCGCGGCGCCGCGGTCCCGGGCGCGCGGACAACGGGCGGGGGGCGGCGTGCCGGCGCGGCGGCATCCGCGCTGGCCCGGACGCCGGCGGCGCCGTATGATGAGCCGCACCGTGCCGCCATTCCCGGAGCGCTCCATGACCCGCCTCGGCCTCGCCGCCGCCCTCGTGGCTGTCCCGCTGGCCGCGACCGCCCAGAACGCGCACACCCGCGACGTGACCTACACGCACGCGGACTCGCTGCGCGGCTCGCTCACCAACCCGGCGCGGACCTGGTGGGACGTGACGTTCTACGACCTCCACGTCGCCATCACGCCGACCGACAGTGCCATCCGCGGGTGGAACGCCATCAGCTACCGCGTGCTGCGACCCGCGCGCGTGATGCAGATCGACCCCCAGCAGCCGCTGGTGGTGGACAGCATGGTGGCCGGCGGGCGGCGCGTGCCGTACCGCCGCGACGGCAACGCGTTCTTCGCCACCCTGCCGGCCGCGGCGCCCGCGGGCGCCGTGCGGA
>Ga0187777_10002741_pt1 | contig 11242 bp, 10 predicted proteins | sample 1015_Q2_SP5_10_M_FD_132416 | JGI IMG/M metagenome (GOLD analysis project Ga0187777, IMG submission 132416) | Tropical peat soil microbial communities from peatlands in Department of Meta, Colombia - 1015_Q2_SP5_10_MG | ecosystem: Environmental > Terrestrial > Soil > Wetlands > Peat | place...
GATCCTGCGCGAGCAGACGCGCCTTGGGCGGGAGGCGAATCACGTCCTCCTGCCACGCGAGCCACGGTCCGGGTGAGATCCAGCCGGGGATCGAGCTCGATATCCATACCCAGCCGTGCCGAGGCCTGGTGGCGCGCTCGACCCCTCCGCCGAGCCCAAGCGCGAGGGCCTGGGCGCCGATCCCGACACCCAGCACGGCCGTGCCGGCTCGGTCGGCCTCACGAATCCACTCGAGCTCCGTCTCGAGCCATTCTGCGCCCCATTCGTCGACCGTGCCGTCACGGCCGAGGGTGACTGCCAAGCCGATCGCCTCGGGATCCGGCAGCGGCTCACCACGGTCGACTCGTACGGTGGTCGAGCTGAAGCCCGCCGCCGCCAGGACGTCGATGAGCACGCCACCGGGAGCGTCGTCTCCGTGCTGGAGCACAACCGCCGAGCACGCGGGTCCTTCGGTTCCAGCATCCATCACATCACCTCGCTTGGGATCGATTTGCCGACGCGGCTCGGGATCGCAGCCGCGCTGGATTCGCGGCCGGTGCGGCACGAAAGCCGCACCGGCCGCGGGAGAGGAGAGGCCCCGGGATCGCCCTGGCGGGTCACGCGCCCGGGGGTAACAGGGCGTCTAGGCCCTACATCGCGCGGGCACGCCACCCACAGCCAGCCGGCCACTGGCCGCGGCGGCCTCCCGCATGTGACGCGGGGGAGGATCAGGCGAAAAACTAAACAATGTCGATCAAGATTATGTAGTTTTGCGGGCTGCTGTCAATGCTCGCACTCGACCACGCACCGCAAACTTCACAAATTCTGTAAGAATTATGAAGATTGCCCGGGTCGGGGCAACCGGATCTCAAACAGCGTCGAGTACTGAAAGCCCCCGGTCGACCCGCCGTACGGGCCGTACGGATCCAATAGATGGAGGTCTAGCTGTGTCGTATCGCAAGGCAGAGCGTCGCGTCGGGAAACGGTGGCCGCTGATAGCGCTCGCGTCCGTTCTCTCGGGCTGCGCGCTCGCGCAGTCGGCCGGTGCGGCAGTGCCGACGCCGGAGTCCGCAACCCTATGCGGTGGAAGCCTCAAGCGTGCCAAACCCACGCTCGACGATCCCAACCTGGTGAACTACAAGTTCAACTGCAGCGGGGGCATCACCGCGTATACGCTGATCGTGCTCCGTAAGCCCAACGACAGCAACACCGTCGACGACTTCGCCAGCGGCGTGTCGGTGTTCGACCCCACGGGCAACCCTCTCTCGACCGCGAGCTTCAGCTGCACCGGCGAGATCCCCGGCAATGGCATCAACTGCAACGCCGGCGCTGGTGGTTCGATGCCGTCGCCGGATTGGGCCGAGGGCACGTTCGACGCGACCGAGCCCTACTACCCGAATATCCCGGCGGGCTCGGCGGCCGGGACCAAGCCCGATCCCGGGGCAGTGGTCGAGCTCGTCGTGAGCGACAGCACCGGCGCCGAGGACGGACCGTTCCGGCTGCGGCTCGCCGGTAAGTGCCCAGCGGTCCACGCCACGTCCAAGTCGAAGGCGAAGGCCAAGTCGGCCGTCAAACACGCCGCACGTGAGGCGGCGAGCAGGTAGGGGTGACTGCGTCGCAGTGCTGCCCGGTGCGAGCGGTTGCGCTACGCGCCGGGCAGCGCCGCGGTCGCGAACGATTGGGCGCTCTTGGCGTGCACGAGTGGGGCATAGCCGAGCATGTCCTCGACCGACCGCAAGACCGAGTAGGGGTTGTACGTCCCGCGCAGCGTTGACCCTGCCTTTGCCAGCGGCGAGAGGATCAACGCGCCCGTCCGGATCGGAGCCGCGCCGGTTGCCGCCGGGGCTCTCGCGAAGACCATCATCAGCACGCCGTCCTGCCTGTAGGCGGCTGAAGCGAGAATCGATGGGACCCATTGCTTGAGGAACGCATCCTCGGCCGCAAGCCCGGTCGGCTCGGTCCCCGGGCATGGAGCGGCCGAGGGCTCGTCGCAAAGGCCGGGCGCGATAAACGCGTAAGCCGGCGCGCGCCTGGCCGTTCGCACCGCCCCAGCCAGGTGGGTCAGCCCGACGTCATTGCTGCTGCAGCCGCCGAGATCGAGCAGCGAGTGGAAGTAGATGAATGGGTTGTGTCGCGTGGCGTAGTCGACGCCCGCGCCCGTCACCGGGCCGTCGTCGGCGGCGTTCGAGTCGGGATGCATGCAGGTCGTGCTGCCCATGTCCGCGAGATAGGCCCGCCACTGTTTCCCGGCCGCCGTGACCTGGTCGGCGATCGTCAACACCGTGTTCGGATAGACGCAACCGGCCCCCGGCACCTGACCGTTCGTGCGCGCCGTGGTCGCAGACGGAAACTCGGCGTACGTCGCGCAGTCGCTACGCGTGTCGGGGTTGGGCGCCTGGCCGCTCACCATCGCGAGGTAGTCGGGGAGCTCTGAGCCGCCGAGCGTGCGGTAGCCGCTGAGCAGGGTGCCGCGTCGGCGCAGCGTTCCGTTGAGGTAATGCGCCACCGAGCCCCGGCCAAAGGCCGCGCGATAGTCCGTCGTGGTCAGCGCGATCACGAACACGTGCTTGACCGTGGGAGTGGGGATCACCGGCGTGCCCGCCGTGTTCGTGCCGGTCGTGTCCGTGCCAGAGGTGTCGGGCCCCGAGGTGTCGGTGCCTGACGTCTCGGTGCCGGATCCGTCGGTCGGTGTGCTCGAGGTGAGGCTCCCGTCGGAGCCCGTCACGCTCGGCACGGCGGGCGCGGGGGCGACGCTCTCGGCGCCGCCGCTGCTCGCGGGCGCGGCAGCTGCCACCGCCGGCGCCGGCGCGGTCCGCGCCACCGTGTGGACCGCGACCCGCGCGCGCAGCGCCGCCAACATCGACGGCGACACGTGCCGGCTGTCCGTACCGGCCTCGATGATCACTGCGGTGGCGAACGCCGACGCCACCGCGATCAACGCGATCTGCGACTAACTGAACCGGATCGAGCGCAGCCGGGCGATCATCTGAGCGGGTGGGCGCACTGGGCGCAGAACGCTGCACCCCGCGCGTAGACCGCCCCGCACGACGGGCACTCCCCGCCGGCGGTCGGGTTCTCCGATTGGATGATCCGCTCGAGCTGGCTGAGCTCGGCGTCGACCCGCTGGAGCTCCGCGGCCTTGGGGATGAGGACCTCCATCCGCACGTGATCGCGGATGGCCATCTCGTAGAACAGGCCGCCGAGCTCCGACTGCATGATCGCGAACCGCTCGATCAGCCGATCTCGCTGGGCGAGAAGCTCAGGGTCGGGCGCCGGTGCGGTCTCGTTGGAGTGAGCGCCGGCCTGCGGTCGTTGACGGCGGAGCTGGATCACGGCACCGAGATCGCGTCGGGCAGTCCCTGCTGTGACTTCACGTAGTTGCCATTGATCTCCTTGCTCACCTGGTTGACCACCTTGCTGCCGGTGCTGAGCTGGTTGCTGGTGGCCTTGAAGCCGGAGACCTGGTGGGCCGCGCCGTAGGACGTGATCGAGATCACGGCGCTCGAGCTGCCGACCGGGCGAACGGAAATCACCTTCGCGCCCGAAAAGGAGCGTTTTAGCTTGGCGAGCGCGGCGGTGGCGTCGGAAGCCGAGTGGTACTGCCCGGAGTAGATCACGTAGTCGCCCGCCGGCGGTGCCGGTGTAATCGTGAAGTCGGCCTGGCTGATCAGGCCGACCGCGGTCGCGCCCTTTGCGCTTGCCCGGTGCTCGGCTGTCCCGGCGCTCGTCTGGGTCGTCGTGGCGGGGAGCGTCTGAAGCTCAACGGCGTAACCCCGCTGGATTCCGAAGTTGCTCGTCAACCGCGTCACCGACACGGCCGCCCCGCCACCGGTCCCAGTCTCGCTCGCCGTCGTGGCTGTGCCGCTCGTGCTCCCGCCGCCGTTCACGTTGACCACCGTCGGCTTCTGCGCGCGGAGCGCGGCCAGCAACTGGCTGTTCGTGTCGTCGTGGCGGCCGCCGATCAGCACGCCGGCGGCGACCGCGAGCGGAATCGCCGCCAGGAGAAGGGCTAGGGCGAGTCCCGGTGAGCGTCGCTTGGGCGGGGCCGGTGAGCGCGTGGCTCGGGCGGCGGACCGCGACCGGCTCGTCGCGCCGGCGAGAAACCCTGCGGCCGGGTCATAGACGTGCCGGCGGCGGGTCCCGCACACGACGCAGTAGCGCTGGCTGGCCTCGACGGGGGCCTCGCACTGCTCGCACGTCTCGAACGCGGCGGGCGGCTCCGCCGGCGTGGGCGCCTCGATGGTCTGCTGACTGTCGGTCACGCTCATGTTCAGCCGCTCCTAACTGAAGATCGTCGGTGGTGCGATCGCGTCGAGCGTGGCCCCGCGGGCGCTGCCGACCAGGCTGACGCTCAAGGTTGTCTTTCCGTGTGTGCCCAGATGTGAGACGGCCGCCCGCCCAGCGGCCACGTCATGTCCTCTGCGGACCGCCACCACATACACGGGCACGTCGTACTGCGGAATCGTCGACGTATTGGTGAGTGACAGCTTCGCGGCTCCGTGCGGTGACACCTCGATCCTCGGCAGGCCGCCGCCCAGCGACGGATGCAGCTGTGGCGAACCCAGGGCGGCGAATGGGCGAGCAGCGGCGACTTTCCGGGGAGTGGTGAACACCCACGTCGTGACCCCGTGGGGAGCGATCGCCGCGACGTGGCTGTCGAAGTAGTCGAGGTTCGCCGAGCGATTCAGGTACAGCTCGCGGCCGGTCCGCGGATGAACCCCGACGGCGATCGGCAGATCCGTAACCGCACGCGACGAGTCGTTGGTGAGCGAAACCACGATCGCGGTCCCGGTGCGTGCGCGTATCAGTGTCAAACGATCAACGCTCACGGCGCTATCGACGTGCGTGACCGTGGTCGCGGTCTGGCTCGCGAGGACGCGCGCGTTCACCAGCCGGGTACGAGCGGCGATCTGCTGCGTCGAGACGCAGCCGGTTAGCGCCGCCGCGACGGGCAGTGTCGCGGCCCAGGTCGCGCTAACCAAACGCACCGCTGATGTACTCCCGGGTTCGCGCTTCGCGGGGCGAGCCGAACATCCGATGCGCGCTTCCGTACTCGACCAGCTCTCCGAGATACATGAAGGCGACGGAGTCGGCGATCCGGTAGGCCTGCTGCAGGTTGTGCGTGACGATCACCACCGCAACGTCCTCGCGGAGCTTGAGGATGAGCTCCTCGATCAGCCTCGTCGATAGGGGATCGAGGGCCGAGCAGGGCTCGTCGAGCAGCAGGACCTCGGGGTCGGCGGCCAATGCGCGCGCGATGCAGAGACGCTGCTGCTGCCCGCCCGAGAGGCGGAGCGCCGGGTGGTCGAGGTTGTCTGCGACCTCGTCGAGCAGGCCGGCCCGCGCGAGCGCGTCGCGCACGGCCCCGCGCACGGCGGCCTTCCGTGGCCGACGCGAGGCCTGCTCGCGGAGAACGTAGGCCACGTTGTCGAACACGCTCATCGGGAACGGATTCGGCTGCTGGAAGACCATCGTCACCCGCCTCCGAAGCGCGGTCGGCTCGAGCATCGCGATGTCAGCGCCGTCGAGGGTGATCCGTCCGGACAACGACGAGCCCCGGGTCAGTTCGGTGAGGCGGTTGAGCGAGCGGAGCAGCGTCGTCTTACCGCAGCCCGACGGACCGATCAGCGCCAGCACCTCTCCCTGGCGGATCGGGAGCGAGACGGATTTGACGGCCGGCTTGCTCCCGTAGCTGACCGACAGCTGCTCCACCTGCATCCGGTCGACCACGATCGCCGCATCGCGAGCGGCGCGACGTGACGGCAGTGCAAACGTAGTGCTTGCGTGACGCCCGTTGCCGTTCCTCAGCGGCGGCGCCGGAATCTCGTTGCCGGTCAGGCGTCTGACGGGCGGTGGCTTTCTCAGCTCCACCTGACCGCCCTCTGCGATCGCTTGACGACGAGGTCGACGCCGAGGTTGATCGCCAGCACCATCAGCATCAACACGAACGCCGCCGCGTACGCCTTCGACGGCTGATTGCCGTCCCCCGTCGGCGCGGTGTAGTAGATGTAGCCGGTCAGCGTGTCGCCGGTGCCCCGCAGGAGACCGAACAACGGGGTCGAGTTCGCGGCTTGGAACGTGAGTGTCCCTCCGAGCAGGAGCAGGACGATCGCGGTGTCGCCGATCACCCGGCCGAGCCCGAGCATGCTCCCGGTGATCACCGACGGCCGCGCCGCGGGCAGCAGCACGCGCCGGGTCGTGGCGATCTTGGTCTTGCCGACGGCATAGGACGCCTCGCGCACGTGGCTCGGGATCGCCTGGAGTCCCTCGCGCGTGCTCGCGACCACCATCGGCAGCGCGACGAGCGAGAGCATCGCGGCCGCCGCGAAGAACGATTGCCCGAGTACGACCCCGTGCGAGGTCTGGCTGAGGAAGCCGAGGTGCCCAGCAGTGAACAGGACGGCCCCGAACAGGGCGAGCACCACCGACGGCTCGCCGGCGAGCATCTCGACAGCCGACTCGGCCAACCGCGCCAGGCCAGTCGGGCGGCCGAATTCACTCAGCCACACCGCGATCCCGACGCCGACCGGCACCGCGATCGCCATCGACATCGCTCCCAGGATCAGCGTCCCGAGCAACGGGTCGAGAAACCCGCCGGTCTCACTCTCGCTCACGCCCGGCGTCGGGTTCGTCACCAGCAGATTGGGCCGCAGGTAGCGAATCCCCTCGATCAGGAAGTAGATCACGATCGCGGCGGCCACCGCGCAGAACAGCAAGCCGAGGACCCAGGCCAGGCCCAGCCCGAGGCGATCGGACCACCGCCAGGACGCGCCCGACTCTGAGCGCTTCCGGGATGGCCCGGCGGGCGCGGGCGTCGCGACGCTCACGGAACCACTCCGTAGCGGCGCATCGGCCGCTTGGCCGCCCAGCCGATCACCGACAGCATCGCCGAGGAGAACAGCAGCACCGCGGCGATCGCATAGAGGGTGTGCTTCATCGGCGGGGAGCTCAGCTCGTCCTTGAAGTCGATGATCGTCGCGGCGAGTGGCCGCGAGGGCTCGAAGAAGAAGATCAGCCCATCGACCGGGTTGGGCGCGAACCCGACACCGCCGGCGACCATGCTGACCATGATCGCCTCGCCCAGCGCGCGGGCCGTCGCCAGTACTGTGCCGGCGACGAGGACGGGCCGCGCGGTCCGCACGCCGACCTTCCAGAACGTTCGCCACCGGTTGATCCCCAGCGCGAGCGATCCTTCCAACCACCCGCGGGGGACCGCCCGGAGTCCGTCGGCGAACACCGCAATCATGATCGGGGCGATCATCACGGTGAGGATCACCACGGCGGCCAGCAGGCTCGATCCGCTGAGCTGGATCGTCGGGGTGACAGACGCCTTCTCACTCTGAGTGATCAGGTGGTTGCCGATCAGCGGCACCAGAACGAGCACCCCGGCAAGCCCGTAGATCACCGACGGGACGCTCGCCAGCAGCCGGACGACGGGCTCGAGGATTCGCCGCAGCCAGGCCGGCGCGAACTCGACCATGAACACCGCGATGAACAGTGAGGAGACGAACGCGATCACGACCGCGCCGAGCGTGATCACGACCGTGCTCCATATCAACGGCCAGGCGTGGAAGGTGTAGACGGGCGTCTCCTTCAGGTCCCCCGACGTGGAGATCGCCTGGAGCTGCTGATCCACGCTGCCGCCGCCGCCGAACCAGGCGAGGCCGTTGTGAGCGAACGACGGCCACGCCTCGTGCAGCACGAACGCGAACAGCGCCACGAGCAACCCAACCACCAAGAACACGAGCGCGCCGAGCCCAAGCTCGGCGCGCTGGTCCTGGCTGAGGCCCCGGTCCTGCTCGAGGAAGCCGAAGCCTTGGTCGTGATCTACGTAGACGTCCCGATCCATTCCCCTGGCGGGCTTCCGTTACTTCTTGTTGAACGCCGGGACGGCCCCGGCGCGCGCGATGATCTGCCCCGCCTGCCTGTTCGTCCGGACCCAGTCGAAGAACTTCTCGACGGTCTTCGACGGGTTGTTCGTCGGCAGGACGCCCCAGATGTAGCGGAACAGCGGGTAGGTCTCGTTCTTGATGTTCGCCTGGTTGCACGACACCCCGTTCAGCGTCAGCGTCTTCACGCCGCTGCCTTTGCCGGTGTGCGCGAGGCCGACATAGCCGATCGCGCTCGGGTCCTTCGACACGGAGGTCGCCACCAGCCCGTCCGAGGTCACCGGATGGACGTTCGACGACTGCGTCGAACCACCAAGCACCGCCTGTTGGAAGAACGTGTACGACCCCGCGCTGGAGTTCCGGCCCACCGGGTCGATCGTCGTGGTCAGGTTCGAGCCGGCCACCTGGCTCCAGTTCGTCGCGACGCCGGTGAAGATGTTCTTCGTCTCCGGGACGGTGAGGCCGCTGAGGCTGTTCTGCGGGTTGACGGCGACGCACAGGCCGTCGAGGAACAGCTTGAAGTACGTGGTCCCGGCGTCGCTCGGAAGCGGCGGGCGGGTGTTGACCGCGAACAGGCGGCGGCCCTGCTGGACGTCCGTGACGCCGGCGTTGCCTCCGTCGGCCAGGTAGTTGAACTTGATGCTCGGATGGAGCCGGTTGTAGGCCCTGAACAGGACGTTCAGGATCGGCTGTTCAGCGCTCGAGCCCGAGCCGAACAGCGTGGACGCGCCGGCGGTTGCCGGTAGCGCCAGCAGCGGGATCATCACGGCCACGGCCGCGAGACCTCTGATCCTTGATCTCAACGACGTTCCTTTCGCGTTTCGAAGGTCAATCCCCACAACTTCGATCGAAATTGCTCGGCGAGAGTACCAGGCCTTCTCATCTTTTTCGATCAACACGCTTAAGTTAGCCGCGCTGAGGCTCGGGGACGGACGCCGATGAGCGGCGCGGTGGTCGTGCGTGCCGCGTGTCGTGCGAGCGGCTGAGTGCTATCACCCTCTTCTCGATAGAGTAAGTGTACTTAGATGAGCGCGAGCGTCTTGCAGGCATATGTCGTTCCGTCCACGCCGCGGGTGATCGGCATCGCACGCGACGTCCCGCCGCGACACGCGGACCGGCGCGACATCACCTGGCAGCCGTCAGCGCTCGACCGCGACGAGCGCTGGATGTCCATCGACCAACAGGGCGGGACGGTCCTCCTGACCGGGCTGCCGGCGGCGGGCAAGACGACGATCGCGGTCAAGCTGGAGCGCCGCCTAGTCGAGAGCGGCCAGTCGGCGTATCTGCTCGACGGCGACAACATCAGACACGGTCTGTCCGAAGATCTGGGGTTTTCGCCGCGCGACCGGTCCGAGCACATCCGACGCGTCGGGCATGTGGCGCGGCTAATGGCAGACGCGGGGACGTTTGGCCCTGGTCGCGATGATCTCGCCGCTAGCCGCGGATCGCGCCCACTTTCGGGCGGCTCACGAGCTGGCCGAGCTGCCGTTCGCCGAGGTGTTCGTCGACACCCTGCTCGCCGAGTGCGAGCGGCGGGATCCAAAAGGTCTGTACGCGCGCGCACGCGCGGGAGAGCTCACAGGCCTAACCGGCGTCGATGCTCCGTATGAGCCGCCCGAGCGTCCTGAGCTGCGGGTCGACACCTCGACGACCGGCGTGCAGGAAGCGGTGTGCCAGATCATCGAACTACTGGGGGGCGCGATGAAAGTCTCCGCCAAGGCCGAATACGCCGTACGCGCAGCGATCGAGCTCGCCGCCGCCGGCGATCACCGGGCGGTCTCGGCCGAGCGGATCGCCTCCTCGCAGGGGATCCCGCTCAACTTTCTCGAGCACATCCTCTCCGAGCTGCGGATCGCCGGCGTTGTGCGGAGCCAGCGCGGCACCGACGGTGGCTATCGGCTCTCCAAAGCGCCTCACGAGATCACGATCGCCGACATCATCCGCGCCGTCGAGGGACCGCTCGCCACCGTCCGCGGCGGCAGGCCCGAGGACGCGGAGTATCCCGGCGTCGCCAGCCAGCTTCCCCGCGTCTGGATCGCAGCCCGCCAGAACCTCCGAAACGTCGTCGAGCACGTCACCGTGGCCGACGTTGCGAGCGCGCGCCTGCCCGACTCCATCAACGCGCTGGCCGACGACCCCGAGGCCTGGGTGACCCGGTAGGACAGGTCCAACCCAGATCGAGCGTCGCTCAGCAGGCGACGGCCGACGAACGTACGGGACGGGCAATCCGCACAACCGGGGTCTCCCAACAACGATGCTGGCCTGGCTGCACCAGAGAGACTGGTCGGCGATCACGCCGACTCAGCGCCACGCCGCGGGCTGTCGCGGATGTGCTCGCGAACGTCCTCCCCGCTTCTCTGAACGAGATCCGACGGCCAGGCATTCGCGCCGGCGAGCACAACCGCTCGCGTCGGCGGAGGAACAGCGGTGGACGCAGGCTCCGGGTGCGTCTCCATTTTGCTCGATCACGGACGACGAGCAAACGCCCGCGCTGCTGCTCACCCACGAACGCAGTCACTACCGGTGGCGCGGACCGCGCTTCTGCACGGGACGATAGGGGGAAGAGATGCTGGGGTCCGTCGAGTTCTCACGGCATTGCGGGAGTAGCGATTGAACTGTCTCGGTCGATGCGGCCGGGGGCGAGGAGCCCTCGATTGCTCCAGCCGCGTGGGTCTATCGGTGCTGGCTATCGGGTGTGCTGGACAGCCAGACTGCGAAAAGAAAAGAGGACGACCGCCAAGGCCTCCCGTCCCGAACTCATGGGGCCAGGACGGGAGGCTTGGGGGGCGGGACGCGACGCGTCACGCCGCGGCTGCGTCGGGCGCCTAGGTCGAGGTCGGCGAGATCGGACTCCCCGCGGTTAGGCGGCGACCTCGACGCTGGTCTCGACCCGTTCGGCGAACACGAACGCGTCGCGGTGAAGCGTCGCGACCCGTGGGGAGAGCATCGGGCGCAGGCATTCCCCGACGGCCGCTCTGAGGGGTTCCGCCCGCCGGGGAGCGCGTTGGCGAGCTTGCGGGCGATGCGTTCGGTGCCGAGGGTTTTGATGCCGTCGGGGTCGAGCACGAAGGCGGCGGCCCACTTGCCGGTGGGTTGCGCGATGCTGCGGGGTGGGTTTGGGTCCTCGAGCGTCCGGTTGGGTTCGGCGTGGTGGACTGCGTTCCCGGTGACGGATTCGGAGGCGGCGCTCCGTCTGCGCCGGCAGGTTGAATACTGCTGTTCACGTTTACGCAACACGATTTGAGGGGGAGTAGCGGTGGCTTTGACCCAGTCCCAGATGATCGCTGCGGTCGCAGACCGGGTCGAGCTGAGCAGGGCGGACGCGAAGCGGGCGCTCGATGCGCTTGACGAGATCGTCCTTGAGGAGTTAGGGA
>Ga0187777_10002742_pt1 | contig 11240 bp, 12 predicted proteins | sample 1015_Q2_SP5_10_M_FD_132416 | JGI IMG/M metagenome (GOLD analysis project Ga0187777, IMG submission 132416) | Tropical peat soil microbial communities from peatlands in Department of Meta, Colombia - 1015_Q2_SP5_10_MG | ecosystem: Environmental > Terrestrial > Soil > Wetlands > Peat | place...
AGACGCGGCGCTCGAGCGTCGATTCCAGCCGATCTTCGTCGGCGAGCCATCCGTCGCGGACACGATTGCGATCCTCCGCGGCTTGAAGGAGCGCTACGAGGCCCACCACGGCGTGCGGATCCGTGATGCCGCGCTCGTCGCCGCGGCCGTCCTCTCCGACCGCTACATCGCCGACCGGTTCCTCCCCGACAAGGCGATCGACCTCGTCGACGAGGCGGGATCACGGCTGCGCATGGAGATCGACTCGTCGCCGGTCGAGCTCGACGAGGCCGACCGTCGCGTGCGCCAGCTCGAGATCGAGCTCGCGGCGATGGCGAAGGAGTCGAAGGACGTCCGCGAGCCCGTGCAGCGCGAGCTCGCCGAGGCGCGCGAGGCGCGCGACGGGCTGGCGGCGCGCTGGTCGCAGGAGAAGGAAGCGCTCGACCGGGTCAAGGAGATCACGCAGAAGATCGACGCGCTGCGGATGGAGTACGAGCGCGCCGAGCGCGCCGGCGACTTCAATCGCGCGGCGGAGATCCGCCACGGCGAGCTCCCGGCGCTCGAGCGCGAGCTCGAGTCGCGTGACGGCATCGGCCCGGAGAACCCGATGGTGAAGGAGGAGGTCGACGAGGACGACGTCGCGGCCGTGGTCGCGCGTTGGACCGGGATCCCGGTCGATCGGCTGCTCGAGGGAGAGACGGAGAAGCTGATCCACATGGAAGACCGGCTCCACCAGCGCGTGGTCGGCCAGGACGAGGCGGTCGAGGCGGTGGCGAACGCGCTGCGACGGGCCCGCACCGGCCTCCAGGACCCGAACCGGCCGATCGGCTCGTTCATCTTCCTCGGCCCGACGGGCGTCGGGAAGACCGAGCTCGCGCGCGCCCTCGCCGAGTTCATGTTCGACGACGAGCGTGCGCTCGTCCGGCTCGACATGTCGGAGTACCAGGAGCGGCACACCGTCGCACGGCTGATCGGCGCGCCGCCGGGCTATGTCGGCTACGAGGAGGGAGGCCAGCTCACGGAAGCGGTGCGCCGTCGTCCCTACTCGGTGATCCTCCTCGACGAGATCGAGAAGGCGCACAACGAGGTCTTCGACGTGCTCCTGCAGATCCTCGACGACGGGCGGCTCACGGACGGCCACGGGCGGACCGTCGACCTCCGCAACACGGTGCTGATCATGACCTCGAACCTCCGCTCGGCCGCGCAGCTGCGCGAGTTCTTCCGGCCCGAGTTCCTCAACAGGATCGACGAGGTCGTCGAGTTCCGCGCGCTCGACCGCGCGCAGCTCGAGGAGATCGTGGACCTGCAGCTCGTGCGGCTGCGGCGGCGGCTCGCAGACCGCGGGATCACGATGGAGCTGACCGATGCAGCGAAGGAGGCGCTCGCAGAGGCGGGCTGGGACCCCGACTACGGCGCGCGGCCGCTCAAGCGTGCGATCCAGCGTCTGGTCGAGAATCCGCTGGCGCTCCGTCTACTCGAAGGCGAGTTCGCCGACGGCGACGCGGTGCGCGTCGACGCCGTCGACGGAGAGCTCGCGTTCACCTCGTCGGAGGCGGTCGGGTCGACCCCCCTCTAGCCGGCGTCAGCGGATGTGCCGACGCATCTCGGCGACGAGCGCCTGAACCCAGCGCATCCCCTCGGGATTCGGCTCGTGGCCGATGAACCGCCAACGTCGCTGCTCGAAATAGAGGCAGGCGCGGATCTCGTCCACGGACTCCGGCAGGCGTCCGTTCTTCTGCCAGCGCGAGAAGGCCCAGTTCGCGACCTCGCTGGCGACGTCCACCGAGCGGTAGCGCTGCTCGGGGTCGAACGTCGACGCGAACGACGCGTACTCGGACCACTCGGATCCCGGCGCGGGCAGGTCCTCTACCCGCAGGTGCGGCGTCGGAATGAGTGTGGCGGTGCTCATGCAATGACCTCCAGACGGCGTAGGACTGCACACTCGAGCGGTCCCAGAAGATCGGTTTACGTGCCGGTTCAGATGCCGCAGGCGGCGAAAGCTTGCCCGCCGGCGTGAAGTTCCCTCGATCGGGTGACTCGGCTGGCGCGTGCGCAAGCTGGTAAGGGTTGCGGCGTGGTGCTCCTCGTCGCAGCGACCCGGCTGGAAGCGGAGGTCGTGTCGGGCGTGCCGACCCTCGTCTGCGGCGTCGGGCCCGTCGAGGCTGCGGTCGCGACTGCACGCGAGCTCGGCGATCGTCGGCCCGATGCGCTCCTCCACATCGGTCTCGCAGGGGCGCGGGCGCTTCAGCCGCCTGCGCTCGTCCTCGGCTCCGAGTCCGTCTACTGCGACGTCGTCGATCCAGCCTCGGCGCTCCCGCGCGTCGAGCGGGTGGAGCCCGCCGGCGATCTCCTGGCGGCCGCGCGCCGCGCGCTGCCCGAGGCGCACGTGCTCGCGATCGCGACGGCCGGCCGGGTCGGCGGCGGGGGAGACCTCTGCGAGGTCGAGGCGATGGAAGGCTTCGGCGTGCTCCGCGCGGCGGCCGTGGCGGGCGTGCCCGCCGTCGAGTTGCGCGCGGTCTCGAACGCCGTCGGCGAGGGCGATCGCCGCCGCTGGCGCGTGGACGAGGCGCTGGCCGCGCTCGCCGAGGCCGTGCCACGTGTCCTCGCCGAGCTCGGGTGATGAAACGCCGTATCGCCCTTCGCGCCGGCGGACTGGTCGCCGTCGCGCTCGCCGTCGTCGCCGGTCTGACCGTCTACTTCAGCAAGCAGGGCGTGCCCCCGTGTCTGTTCAACGGGGTGAATACGTGGAGCCCACCGACCGACAAGCAGGTGCATCACTTCCTGCTCGTCGCTCCGGACCACGCGCTCTGCCTCTTCGACATGGACGCGCAGCAGGCACCTGCCGGCTACGTGCCGTTGCCGAACATCCGTGGGATCACAGCCCTCGAGGCGCGAGGCGGCCAGGTCGCCGTGCGCTACGACGGTGGACGCGGCGCGCTCGTCGACCTGCGGACGAATCACGTCCGCTACGGCGTCGCGCCGCCGCCCGCGCCCACGAACGACGCCGTCGCGCGCAACCTCGCCGCACGCGTCGAGTACGCGACGATGCCCGGACGGCTCGGGTTCCAGGTCCGTCGGCTCGACACCGGCGAGCTCCTCGACACCGTCTCCTTCCCGGGTTATACGTGGAGTCCGCGTGCCGGCCCGAACCCACCCGACCACGGCATCTCGCTCGCTCCGGACCGTCCGGAGCTCTGGGTGCTCGACGCACCGAACTCCGTCGTCCACGTCTACGACGTGGAGGGGAAGCTCGCGGTGCACCCACGACTCGTCGACACGATCAAGCTGACGCGGAAGTTGACCGGAGTGGAACGTCCGTGCGCATCTACCAGCTGCGTGCGGATCGGAGCGCTCCTGCACAGCGCCGACGGCCGCTTCGTGTTCGTCGGCGACGTCGGCGACGTCATCGACACCTCGCGCCGTGAGGAGATCGCGAACCTGGAAGCGCTGCGCCAGTCGCGCGTCATGCTCGAGGTCGACTGGGCGAACGGCGAGCCTGAGTTCCCCTGAGCCGCTTTCCACCTCGGCCGTCGCGCTAGCGTTTCCTGCGTGCCGCGCTCGGAGCTCCCGCCTCCGCTCCCACCCGAGACGCGCACCGTGGGCCAGCTCGTGGCCGAGTCGTTGAGGCTCTACGGCGCGCGGTTCTGGCCGTCGCTCGCGCTCGGGATCGGTCCTGCGCTCACCGGTGCAGGGCTCGTGTCCCTGCCGCGCACGCTGGAGTGGGCGCTCGTCCCGACGGTCGGCGCCGTGCTCTGGTCGGGTGCGTTCGTCGGCGCGTGCAGGCTGGCGCTCACGCAGGAGCGCGAGCGCACGGGAGTGGCGTTCTGCGCGGGCGTGATCGCGTTCGCCCCGTTCCTGCTGCAGCGCGTCGCCAAGCTGCCGGGCTTCGACCTCGTCACGCTCGCGTTCTTCGCCGTCGTCGGTCTCGCCGTGCCGGCCGCGCTGGTCGAGGGCGGCAACCTCGTCCGGTCGCTGCGGCGCGCGCTCGAACTCGCGCGGGCGGATCTCGTCCATCTCCTCGGCTCGATCGCAGCGCTCGTGATCACGATCTTCCTGAGCGGGCTGATGCTCATCCTGCTCCTGCTCGGTTTCGGCAACCAGGCGATCCGCGCGGCAGCCCTGATCGCGTTCGTCGTGCTGGCCCCCGTCTTCCTGCTCGGCTCGGCGCTGCTCTACGTCGACCAGGCGGCGCGCGTCGTACACTCTGGCACCCGATCGAGGAGGCGAGGCGATGGCGACCTACATCCTGCTCTCGAGCCTGACGCCGCAGGGCGTGCAGACGCTGAAGTCGAACCCTGACCGTCTGCGCGAGGTCAACAGGGACGTGGAGGAGCTCGGCGCCACGGTGTTGCACCAGTGGGCGACGCTCGGGGAGTACGACTTCGTCAACATCGTCGAGGCCCCCGATGCGGCGACGATCGCGCGCGTGTCGGTGGCGCTCGGCGCACGCGGGAGCACGAAGATCCGCACGTTGACCGCTCTGACGATCGACGAGTTCCTCAGCGCGGTCGGCTGACGTCTACGGCGTCTCGGCGACGCGCCGGATCGTGAGACCCCACGCGCGGCCGCTCGCGAACAGCGCCTCGGAGTCCACCTCGTCCGCCCAGCCGAGGAAGTGCGGCTCGGCGTCGTCCCTCGTCGAGCCGTAGACCGCTGCGCGCAACGCCGGTCCGCCGATCGGCTCGAGCGACTCGCCTCGTTCTAGCGCGTCGAGCCGCGCCTGTGCCTCCTCGGCGACGGGGCCTTCTTCGTATCCGCGCGGCACGCGGCGAGCGTACCGCCCACCCGGCTTCCGCGCGACCGCTGCGTACACTCGCTCCGTGGCCGCAGCGCTCGCCGTCCACGCGCTCACCAAGCGGTATGGACCGGTCGAGGCTCTCGGCGGCGTCGACCTCGACGTCGGCGAAGGAGAGCTCGTCGGCCTGCTGGGACCGAACGGCGCGGGCAAGTCGACGCTCGTCAAGATCGCGTGCGGGCTCGTGCACGCGACCACCGGCAGCGCCGACGTCTGCGGTGCGCGTGCGGGCTCCCTCGAGGCGAGGCGCCAGATCGGCTACCTCGCCGAGCTCTTCCGTTTTCCGGGCTGGGCGAGCGCCGACGAGGTCCTCCTTCTGCACCAGCGGCTGGCCGGATCGACCGGCGGCGAGCGGGAGCGGACCGACCTCCTCGAGCTCGTCGCGCTCGTAGACGCGCGCTCCCGTCGAGTCGAGGAGATGTCGAAGGGGATGCAACAGCGGCTCGGCATCGCGCAGGCGCTGGTCGGGTCGCCGCGGCTCCTCCTCCTCGACGAGCCGACGAGCGCGCTCGACCCGGTCGGTCGTCGCACGGTCCGGACGTTGCTCGAGGAGCTGCGCGAGCGCGGTGTCTCGGTGCTGCTCAACTCGCACCTGCTCAGCGAGGTCGAGCTCGTGTGCGACCGCGTCGTCATCCTCCTCGCCGGGAAGGTGGCCACGGCTGGTGGCCCGGGCGAGCTCGTCCGGGCGCGCGGGATCGAGCTCGAGACCGATCGCGGCACACGCGTCGTCGACGGCACGCGCGACGACGTGCCGCGCATCGTCGAAGAGGCGCTCGCCTCGGGCGAACGGATCTACGGCGTCCGCGTGCTGACGTCGACGCTGGAGGACGTCTATCTCGAGGCAGTCGGGGGCGAGATCTCATGAGCGCGGTTCCGGTGATCGTCCGCTACGTCCTGCAGGAGGCGCTCCGGCGGCGCGTGTTCGCGGTCGTCCTTCTGCTCACCGTCATCTTCCTCGTCCTCTTCTGGCTCGCGAACCACTACGTGTTCGCGGAGATCAGGACCCTGACGGTGCCGACCGGCGTGCCCGTCGACGCACGGACCTTCGCGGCGGCGTTCCTCACCGGGCTCGCGTTGTTCGCGACGATGTTCCTGGGCGTCGTGCTCTCGATCTTCCTCACGCTCGGCGCGGTGCGTGGAGATGCGGAACGCGGACTGCTGCAACCGCTCGTCGTGCGACCGGTGGGACGCTCGACGTTCCTGATCGCGCGTTTCCTCGGCGCGCTTGCGGTCACCGTCCCGTACGTCGTCTGCGTCTACCTGATCGGAGTGGTCATCACCGGGCTGACCGGCCATTGGTGGCCGGACGAGATCGTCACTCCGGCGGTGGAGATCGCGGGCGCTGTCGCGCTCGTCACCGCGATCTCGCTGCTCGGCTCGGTCTTCCTCTCGTCGACCGCGAACGGCATCGCCGTCTTCATGCTCTTCGGGGCTGGGCTCGTCGCCGGCCTGCTCGGAACGATCGGGCACGCGATCGGCTCGACCGCGATCAAGCACGCGTCGACGGTCGCCGCGTACCTGACGCCGTTCGAGGCGCTCTATCAGGATGCGCTGCGCGAGATCACGGCGTCGACGAGCGGGGTCACCGGCTTCCTGCTCCAGCTCGGTCCGTTCGGCGGCGCGTACGTGCACGGCTGGACGGTGCGGCTGTGGGCGGTCGCCTTCCTGATCGGCGTCGGCGTCGTCGCGCTGGCAGCCTTCGACCGCCGCGATCTCTAGGAGGCGCGCGGGGCCTCGGCGGACGCGGCGACCGCGATCTCTCCGGCCAGCTGCGCGTTGGCGGCGACGAGCTCGCGGTTCGCGCGCAGCGTCACGCCCTCGCTCTGCTCGTGGAGATAGGCGAGGACGAACGGCGTGACCGCCTGACCCTCGATGCTTCGGTCCCTGGCCTCCCGCACCGCCTCGTCGATCAGCGACTCGACGTCGTCGAGGCTCTCGTCGGGCGGCCGAGCGACGAGCACGCCTGCGCCGCCGAGCTCCCAGTGCGCGAGCGCGATCCCGGCGGCCTCGTCCGCCGAGTCGACGCGCGCGGACGTGGGCGGACCGCCGCGCGCGGCGTAGAAGAGCGGCAGCTCGTCGGTCCCGAAGCCGAGGACGGCAACGCCGAGCGACTCGAGCACCTCCATCGTCGCCGGCACGTCGAGCAGCGACTTGGCGCCGGCAGCGACCACGAGCGCCTGTGTACGGGCGAGCTCGTGCAGGTCGGCGGAGACGTCCGGCCGCTCCTGCCAGTCGCGGTGCACGCCGCCGATGCCGCCCGTGCCCATGAAGCGGATACCGATCGCTCGAGCGACGGCGAGCGTGCCACCGACGGTCGTCGCGCCCGTGGCGCGCTGATGCGCGCAGGCCGCGAGGTCGCGAGGTCCGACCTTGCGCGCGGTCGCGTCGAAGCGCTCGAGCTCGTCCGCGGTGAGCCCGACCACGATCTCGCCGTCGAGGACGCCGACCGTCGCCGGAACCGCGCCGGCACTCCGTATGCGGCGCTCCGACTCGAGCCCGACCGCGACGCCCTCGCCGGTCGGAAAGCCGTGCGCGACCAGGGTCGTCTCGAGCGCGACGACCGCGTCGGCGGAGCCGACCTCCTCGGCGATGCGGATCACGGCATCGTCCCCAGCTTCGCCACGCAGCGTGCAGCGGCCTCGACCGCGAGCTCCGGCCCGCCGACGAGAAAGCCCGCGGCGAGCGCGTCGCCCGCGCCGGTGGAATCGACCACCTCGCCGGGGACGACCGGCAGCTCCGCCACCTGCTCGCCGACGACGCTGATCCCGCGGGCGCCGCGCTTGATCACGGCGGTGCGCGCGAGCGCGTAGGCGCCGCCGACGATCTCCCACTCGGCCTCGTTCGCAAAGATGAGGTCCGGCGCGATCTCGTCGACTCGCTCGCGGAAGGCAACCGGCCCGAAGTCGCGGATGCGTGTCCAGGCGGAGAGGTCGATGCTGATACGCGTGCCCCCAGCGCGGGCGAGCCGTGTCGCGTGGATCGCCGCGCGGTCGATCGGCGTGCGCATCAGAGAGTAGCCCGACACGTGCAGCGCGTCGGCGCCGTCGAACCACGCCGCGTCGAGCTCCGCGGGCTCGAGCTCTGGAGCGACACCCCGGTCGGACGCCATCGTCCGGTCGCCGTCGGAGTCGACGAGCGAGACGACGATCCCGTTGCGTCCGGGAACGACCGGGCCGCAGAGGTCGACGCCGAGGCCGCGGAACTGCGTGTCCACGAGCCGGCCGGCCGCGTCGTCGCCGCGCTTGCCGACGAACCGTGCGCGCGCGCCGAGTGCGGCCGACCACGCGGCCACGTTGGCAGCTTGGCCGCCCGGCCCGGCGTGTGTCTCCGCCACCGCGTCGGCGCCCGGAGACAACGGCTCTCCGAGCAGAACGACCACGTCCAACAAGAGATCGCCGAGGCAGACGATCAACATCGCAGTACCATCGTCCCATGGACGGGGAAGACCGACGAAGCAGGCTCTCGTCGTTCGTGTTGGGCGGCGTCGTCGGCGCCTCGGCCGCGATCGCGGCGGCACGACGCCGCCGACCGCGACGGAGCCCGACCCGGCGGGCGCCGCAGGGGCTGTCCGCGTTCGAGGGCGCTCCGTGCTACCGCGAGATCGTCGAGCAGGAGCGGGCCGGCTTCGAGCGCTAGCCGTTGAAGCTGCGCGAGGCGACGAGGGCTGTGTGCAGGTTGATGTCCGCGTCGCCGATGTGCAGGGACTTGCCGAGGCGCTCCACGTCCTCGGTCACGGCGATGTAGTGCGCGCGTGTGCCGAGCGGCCGTCGGCTGCGGATGACGAGATAGGGACCGAACGCGCGCCCGACGAAGTCCTTCGCCGGTGAAGGCAGCGCGAACGGAATCGTCGTCCGCTTGACCTTGTTGGTCGTCGCGCTCGCGTCGAACACCCAGATCCCGCGGCCGATCGGCTCCGGCAGTGCGCGCAGCGCGTCGGTGAAGAGGCGCGCGTCTGCGCGGGGGACGGCATGCTTCGAGAACGCGGGGTTGCGCTCCCACGCCGTGATGTACAGCGGCTCGTAGCCGAGCGGCACGTCGTCGCTTCGTGCCGTCGATGCCAGCCACGCGGACGCCTCGGCGCGCGCCTTCGCCTGTGCAGTCGAGTCGCCGTCGAAGAGGGCCGGCGTGCGCTCGCGCGCCCAACGCACCTCGCCGAAGACGATGAGGACGAGGGCAGCCAGCGCCACCGGGATCGTGAACGGCGGCAGCAGGCGCGCGACGCTGACGATCGCCACCGCGAGAACCGTGGAGTAGAACGGCAGCGCGAAGATCAGGTGTCGCGCCTCCGGCGAGGTCGCCGACCCGAGCTTCGCCAGCGCAAAGGCGACCGCCGGGACGGCGAGGACGCAGCCCATTAGCAGCACGCTCGTCCACCTGCGCAGGGCCAGCAGCACGACGCCGGCGGCGGCGACGAGCAACAACGGCGTCGACCAACTGCGGTGCCCGGCTGCGAAATCGCCGGCGACCCACCAGAAGTAGTGGACGACCGCGTGCGGCGAGCCGAGGCGAGCGCCGCCGCCGCCGACGCCGACGCCGAACCGGTTGCGCAGGACGACATCCGCCCACCAGAACGGGAACGCGGCGATGACCACGACGCCGAGGGTGATCAGCGCGGCGCGAAGCCGCACGCGTCGCAGCAGCACGTAGAGCCCCTGTGCACCGAGCACGAGCACCGCATACGGATGGCTGGCGAGCGTCGCGAGCAGCGCGATCCCCCACAACGCGAACCGCTTGCGGCCGCCGTGGTCGAGCGCGTCGATGAGCGCGATAAACGAGAGCGCGCTCGTGAACAGGAAGAGCGAGTACATGCGCCCGTAGATCCCCTGGTAGAGGAAGACCCACGTCGCGCCGGCGAGTACCGCCGCGACGACGCCGACGACCCGGTCGGCCAGGCGTGCACCGAGCACCGCGATCACGGGGATGCTCGCAACGTCGAAGGTCAGCGAGATCGCGCGCAGCGCCGTCAGCCCGCCGCCGAGGTGGACGACGCCCCACGCGAGCACGAAGTGGAGCGGCGCGCCTCCGCGCTGTCCGATCACGACGTTCAGGACGTGGGGGAGGGAGCCGCGGCCCGTGAAGAGCGCGAGTCCCTCGTCCTCGCTCGGCGGCAGTGTCCTTAGATAGACGGCGAGCACGATCCCATAGGTCGCCGCGGTTGCGGCGACGGCGAGCCAGAACCAGCGGGTCGAGAGGTCGCGCGCGTGCGCGCGTGTCAACAGCGAGGCGCGGGAGGCAATGTCGATCACAGCGCGTGCAAGCTCGAGGCTATCGGCTCCGGGGTCGCTGGTAGCGTTCGCTGATCGTGCCCACGTACGAGTACAAGTGTCCCAACGGGCACGTGTTCGAGCTGTTCAAGCGAATGAGCGATCCGCCGCCGGACGCGTGCGAGATCTGTGGCGCATCGCCCGTCGAGACCGTCCTCTATCCCGTGCCCGTCCACTTCCGCGGCTCGGGCTTCTACACCACCGACTACGGTCGGGGCAAGCCCAAGAAGGATGCTGGGAAGGACGAGTCGTCCTCCGGCGAGAGCAAGGACAAGAGCACGGACAAGCCGGCGGAGAAGAAGCAGAAGGCCGCCGAGGCCTAGGGCCGGGCGTTCAGGCCCTCGTTGCCGACGTAGCAGCCCGGGAGGAACTGCGAGCCCGGCGGGGGAGGCTGCGGCGCGGACGCGCCGGTGACCATCCCGATCACGCCGATGTTCTCCGGTGTCCCGATGATGTCGCTCGTGCCGCTCGGGTCGCTCGTCCCGCCCAGCCGGCAGTGGAGCGCCCTCGACTCGGGCGCGCGTTTCAGGACCCAGCCGAGCTGGACGAACTGCCAGGCCGAGAGATCGGTCGTCAGCGGCTTGACGTAGTTGCCCGCGTCGAACGGCGCCTTGAGGAACGTCGAGAAGCTCGTCAGCTTCGCGATCACCGCGCGCAGCACCTGCTGCTGGCGCTCGCCACGCGTGATGTCGGAGTCGGCCGGGTTGAGCTGGTTCTCGCGGATGCGCGAGTAGATCTGCGCGCGCTCGCCGTTCATGTGCTGCATCCCTTTGGCGAACCGCCAGCCCTTCCACGTGCTGCACTTCGCGGCCGTGTAGGGGCAGTCGAACGGATTCGAGAGGATCCGCTCGGGTACGTTCACGTCGATCCCGCCGATCGAGTCGACGAGCTGACGGAACTGGCTGAAGTCGATGATCATCACGTGGTTCACGGGCAGGCGCGTGAAGCTCGAGACGGTGCGGACCGCGAGCGCCGGTCCGCCGATCTGCATCGCCGCGTTGATCTTCTGGTCGCCGTATCCGGGGATCGGGACGCGAAGGTCGCGCGGAATCGACAAGTAGACGAGCCGGTGTCTACCGGGGTCGGTGCGCAGCAGCATGATCGAGTCGGAGTGGAAGTCGGCCGCGCGCTGGTCGTTGTTCATGTGATCGGTGCCGAGCAGGAGGATGTCCGTCGAGTTGTTCAGCAGCGCGCCGTTGTCC
>Ga0187777_10002743_pt1 | contig 11229 bp, 9 predicted proteins | sample 1015_Q2_SP5_10_M_FD_132416 | JGI IMG/M metagenome (GOLD analysis project Ga0187777, IMG submission 132416) | Tropical peat soil microbial communities from peatlands in Department of Meta, Colombia - 1015_Q2_SP5_10_MG | ecosystem: Environmental > Terrestrial > Soil > Wetlands > Peat | place...
GTGATGTGCTTCGCCGCGCGTCGGCCGCTTGGCCTTCTCGCGGGTCGCCCCCGTGCGCATTCGCGCCCGGGGACCCGCTCCGCCGCTCGAAGGCCTACCACCCCGGCGGGGGCTTTTTGAGGATGGTGATCTGCTTGTCTTGAATCAACAGATAGCCGCCGGCGACCAGATCCTTGAACAGGCGGCTGATCATGTCGCGGGAGGCGCCGACGCGCTCGGCGATGTCCTGCTGCGTCAGCTTCTCCGGGACAATGAAGGTTCCGTTGCGCTCGACGGCGAGGGTGAGCAACAGCTTGACCAGGCGCCCGTAGACGTCCTCGAGAGCGAGACTCTTGACGTTCTCCGTGGTCAGACGAACGCGCTGGATGAGCTTCTCGATCAAGTGCAGCGCGAAGTCCGGGTGGGCGAGGATGAAGTCGCGGAAGTTCGCACGCGCCACCAGTGCGCAGGTCGTCGGCTCGATTGTCGTCACCGAGGCGGACCGCGGGCTGCCATCGAGCGACATCTCCCCGATATATTCTCCTGGTCCGTGGAACGCGATAGCCACTTCGCGGCCGGCAGCATTGCTCGCGAAGACCTTCACCCGGCCCGATAGGATGATGTAAAGCGAATCCCCCGTCTCGCCCTCGTTGATGAGGATCGTGTTCTTGGGGTAGCTGCGCACCACGCCGGTGGCTGCGATCTCGCGCAGCGTCTGCTCGGTGAGCGGTGCGAACGGGTCGCCGGGAGCGGGGGGCCGCGACATGGGTTCGTCAGGCTGCTCACCAATCCTAGCACGGCCGGCCCGCGGCGTCGCGTCCGCGGCTTGGAGCTGGCGAAGCTGTCGGGCGACGAGCTAGGCTACCCGAGCGCTCGCGACCGGGACTAGCCATACCGCGTAGCCGCGCGGGTCGCGGACGTTGGCGATCATCTGCTCGAAGTAAGCAAGGGCGGATTCCCGGTTGACCGGAGTGAGCTCGCCGATCGCCCCCGCGTAGCCATCGCGCCAGGCCCCGAGGATCGCCGCGAAGTCGTCCCGCGGCGCGCGCAAGGTGTCCACGACGATATAGTCCAGCGCGATCTCCTCGAGACCCAGGTCGGTCAGCAGACCGAAGATGTTCCGGCCGATGAATAGATCGGTGCCGGTCGACGCGCCGAAGCTCGCGGGCACGTCATGCCAGAACTGCGCCAGATCGAGCGCGCCCCGTTGAAAGTGGAGCATGCCGTAGTCCTCGGCGATGATGTGCAGATATCCGCCGCGACGCGTCACGCGTTTGAGTTCCGCCAAGACCCGTTCCGGATAGGGGATCGAATGGATGACGTGCCGGCACACGGTCAGATCGTAGGCCCCGTCAGCGGCACGGAGCTCGTAGACGCTTTGGTGCTCGAACGCGAGGCGCGCGGAGAGATGCGCGTATCGCTTAGCCGCCAGCGCGAGATGCTGATCGAGGATGTCGACCCCGAGCACGCGCGCACGGGGAAAGAGCTCGGCGAGTCGCGATGCCCCCTCGCCCGTGCCGCAGCCGGCGTCCAGAATCGCGGGCTCGGCGGGCAGCGCGTAGCGACGCAGCAGCGCGACCTCCTGCGGCCAGATTGCCTCTGCCTGGGCCTCGAGGTTGCGGACCATCGACTCGTCGGCCATCTGCTTGCCTTGGGGGTTCAGATCCTGCACGTGGCACCTCCGCGAACTCGTTGTTTGACGAGAATGGTAGACGAATGGACGGCCTGCGCGCGCCTCGCGCAAGTCGAGCGAGCCCTCGTCGAGCTCCTGTCTATCGTTCCTTCAGCATGGCTGCGGGGCTTAGTCCGCCGTTTGACCGAGGTGGGGGAATCATGGACACTTCGCTCCGGATCGTTCCGGGGAGGGTTCGAGCCGCGCTCCTCTCCCGCCCACGACATACCAGCCACGGAAATCTGCGCATGAGCAGTGTGACGCAAATCAGCCAGTCGCTCCCCACGCTCGATGAAGACGCGTGGGACGACCTGCTCAATTTCATCGAAGAGCGACGTGTCATCCCCATCGTCGGGCCCGAATTGCTCATGGTGGAGACCGATTCGGGACCCCGTCTTCTCTACGACTGGCTCGCCGAGAAGCTCGCATTGAAGCTCGGGGTCGATGCGACGCAGCTGCCGCAACCGTGCACGCTCAACGACGTCGTGTGCTGGTTCCTCGCTTCCCGGGGACGGCGCGAGGAGGCATACACGCGGCTGCGCAGCATCCTGCGCGATGCGAACGTTGCTCCGTCGCCCGCGCTGCGCCAGCTTGCCCAGATAACCGACTTCGACCTCTTCGTCTCGACCACCTTCGACACGTTGCTCGAGCAGGCGATCAACGCTGAGCGCTTCCAGGGCGCGCAATCGACCGAGGTCGTCGCCTATTCGCCCAACCGCGTGGCGGACCTGCCCTCCGAGCGCGAAAAGCTGCAGCGACCTGTCGTCTACCACTTGCTGGGCAGGCTGTCAGCGTCGCCGACCTACGTCATTTCGGACGAGGACACCCTCGAATTCTTCTGCGCGCTGCAAAGCGAGCACCTCACACCCGAGAAGCTCTTCTACGAGCTCGAGCACAACCATCTGCTGCTGATCGGCAGCAGCTTCACCAACTGGCTGGCGCGGCTGTTCCTGCGCATGGCCAAGCGGCACCGGCTCTCCGACCCGCGTGATGTCGGCGAGATCCTCGCGGACAACCATTCGGACAACGACGAGCGGCTGGTGAGCTTTCTGCAGCAGGTGAGCGTGCGCACGCGCATCTACAGCGGTGCGGAGAAATTCGTCGACGAGCTGCACCGGCGCTGGACTGCGCGCCACAAGCCGGCCGACGTGATCTCTCTCGGGACAGCGCCGCAGCGCTTCCTGCCGCCCGAGCGCGAAATGCCCGACCACGCGGTGTTCATCAGCTACGCGCGCGAGGACCTCGCCGCCGTGCAAAAGATCAAGGCGGGACTCGACGCCGCCGGCGTGAAGACCTGGTTCGACCTGGAACGGCTCGAAAGCGGCGACGATTACGACCGGAAGATCCAGCGCAACATCGCGCGCTGCTCGTTCTTCGTTCCCGTCGTCTCGGCGGCGACCGAGCGCAGGCTCGAAGCCTACTTCCGCCGCGAGTGGAGCTACGCTCTCGATCGCTCCCGCAACATCGCCGAGGGGGCGCTGTTCATCCTTCCGGTGTGCATCGACGACACCGACGCAGGTCGAGCCCAGGTGCCGGAGAAGTTCAAGGCACTGCACTTCACGCGGTTGCCCGGAGGCGAGGTCTCGCCCGAGTTCGCTCACCGCCTGTGCGACCTTCTGTCCGGCCGTCACGAGTAAGCGAGATCAGCTTGGCGCCACCCGACAGCACCAGCGCACCGTCAGCCGTCGACGCCCAGCATCCTTGGCTCGGCCTCGACTCGTTCACCGAAGAGACGCGCGCCTATTTCTACGGTCGCGACGAGGAGGTGGCGGAACTCGCGCGCCGCGTGCAGCGCAAGCTGCTCACCATTCTTTTCGGGCAGTCAGGCCTGGGCAAGACCTCCATCCTGCGCGCCGGCATCGTGCCGCGGCTGCGGCCGCTGGGCTATTGCCCGGTGTACGTGCGCATCGACTATTCGCAGCAGGCGCCCGCGCCGTCCGAACAAATCAAGGAGGCGATCTTCCGTGCCACGCAGGCCTCGGGGACATGGACGCAGCCAGGCGTCGCGGTGGCGGGCGAATCGCTGTGGGAGTTCCTGCACCACCGCGACGACGTCCTCCGCGACGCCTCCGGTAAGCCGCTCATCCCGCTGCTGATCTTCGACCAGTTCGAGGAGATCTTCACGCTGGCGCAGACCGACGACTTCGGGCGCAAGCGCGCGGCGCAGTTCGTCGAGGACCTCGCGGATCTCGTCGAGAACCGCGCCCCGAAGGCGCTTGAAGCGAGAATCGAGCAGGACGAGACAGCGGCGGAGCGTTTCGACTTCACCCGCGGCGATTATCGGATCCTGATCGCGCTGCGGGAGGACTACCTAGCGCATCTCGAAGCGTTCAAGGGCGTGATGCCCTCGATCACGCAGAACCGCATGCGGCTCGCTCGCATGACCGGCGAGCAGGCGCTCGATGCCGTGCTCAAGCCCGGCGGGAAGCTCGTGAACGAAGAGGTGGCCGAAGCAATCGTACGTTTCGTCGCGGGAGGCTCCGAGCTGCGCAATGCCGAGGTCGAGCCGTCGCTCTTAAGCCTCATCTGCCGCGAGCTCAACAACGCTCGTATCTCGCAAGGTCGCTCCGAAATCTCCACCGACGTGCTCGCCGGTTCGCGCGAGACGATTCTCTCCGAGTTCTACGAGCGGGCGCTCGCGGACCAGCCCGCCGGCGTGCGCAAGTTCATCGAAGACGAAATGCTCACCGAGTCGGGCTTCCGCGAGAGCCTGGCCGAGGAGCGCGTGCAGAAGGCCTTTGCGGGCGCGCGCGCAGCGCCGGAAGCGCTCGCGGCGCTGGTCAACCGGCGGCTGCTTCGGGTCGAGGAGCGGCTCGACCTGCGCCGGGTAGAGCTCACGCACGACGTCCTCTGCCCCGTCGTGCTTGCGAGCCGCGAAGTACGCCTCGAGCGCGAAGCGCGCGACGAAGCCGAGCGCAAACTCGCCGCGCAGCGTGAGCGTGAGCGCGCCACGCGCAAGGCGCTGATACGCGCGCGGCAGATCGCCGCGGGCTGCGCCGTGCTCGCCATCATCGCGATCGGCGGAACGATCTTCGGCTACATCAGCACCAAGCGCGCGCAGGAGGCCGAGCTCAAGGCGCAGCAGACGCGCGCCATGGCCGAGAGCGCGCGCGGCGAAGCGGAGAAGCTCATCGTCTATCTGCTCGACGACTTCTATCTCGAGCTGGAGCCCGTCGGCCGGCTCGACGTGGTCGCGGCGCTGGCGAAGCGTGCGGTCGATTATTACGGCGCGCTGCCGCCGGAGCTGCGCACTCCTGAAACCGACCGCAATCGCGCGCTCGCGCTGGTGCGCTACGGTTCTGCGTTGCGTATCCAGTCCAAGCTCGACGAGAGCCAGAAGGCCCTGTCGGACGCGGTCGATGTGCTCGGAAGATTGCGCGCGCAGGGTGACCAGTCGGAGGCGACCGACATCGGGCTGGGTCTCGGGCTGTGGGGCGAAGCACGCGTGGCAAACAGCCAGGGCAGGTTTGCCGAGCAGCGCCTGCTCGCGCAGCAGGCGGTGGACGTGCTGAAGCCGCTGGTGGCGGCATCGAATCCATCGATTCCGGTGCGCAGGGCTTATGGCACGGCCATGCTCTACCTGGGCTTCACCCAGATGAACAACAACCAGGAGGAGGAAGCGGTCAAGACGCTGGAAGAGTCTCGCGCAGCCTTCCGCAGCATCGATGGTCTCAAGCTCGACGACCTGCCCGCCGCCGCCGCGTACGCCGAAGCATCGGGTTGGCTGGTGAACGCGCTGCAGCCTCTTGGCCGATTCGACGAGGCGAGGAAGGTCGGTGAGGATGGCTTGAAGGTGGTCGGGCAGGTCATCGACAAGCGCCCCGGACACATGTCAGCCCTGCGCTCGCGTGCGCTGACCAGCGACTCTCTGTCGGGAATCGAGGGCTTCGATCTGCACGATCGAAAGGCCCTCGCGATGGCCGAGCAGGCCGCACACGACTGGGAAGCGCTCGTCAAGCTCGACCCGAGCAACCAGATTGCGTGGAACAACCTCGCGGCCTCGCGGCAAGGTACCGCGTTCTGGTCGTGGAATCTCGGACTGATCCGCGAAAGCTTGGAGCAGTGGCGGCTGGGGATGTCCATTGAACCCAACGTCAGGCCGTCGGGGATGATAGGGGGCACACTAGCTACGACCGCGGGTTACCGCACGATGTTCGAGGCCGATGCGGGCAACCGGCAAGCGGCGGAGTCGGCACTTGCAGACAACCGCCGCCTGGTCGAGCTGGCAATTCGGGATATGTCCAAGGATTCATTCGGCCGCAGCTACTTCCCCGAAGTGACTGCCTACTATGGGTTCCCCGGGACCGGCCTAGGTTACGGCGGCTACGCGATCCCGCTCGCAGCAGGCGACTACGAAACAGTGCGCAGCCTGGCGCGCGCTTCGGTCAAGCGCATCGAGCAACTGAAGGCGACCGACGCACAGCGCGAGCTTGACAAGAGCCGTCTGCTTGAGATTGCGTACCGCACCTCGGCCGAGGCGTCCTACCGCCTGAAGGACTATGCGGCAGCAGACGGCGACATCAAGCGCGCGCTCGAGATCCGGCGCACTATTCCCAAGCGCAACCTCTTCGAGGAACGCGACGCCAATGACGCGCTCATGCTCGCGGCGATGACCGCCGCTCGTATGGAGCGATACCCCGAGGCCCAGCGGATAATCGAGCCGGTGCTCGAGTTCCATCGCCGGCTTTTCGCTCGCAAGGACAACGAGGACCTGAGCCAACATGTCCAATACGCGGCCGCTCTCTATGTTTCAACGCTCGCCGCTCCCGGGCAGAAAACGTCGCAGCTCGCACAAGCCGCTGCAATCATCGATGGCTTGCCGCCGGCGATGCGGCGCGTCATCAGCGTCGCCGTGTGGCGCGATCGCATCGCCGAGGAACAGAAGAAACAGCGTTAGCCGCCCGGCAACGCGCTTCGGCCCCTGATGGAGCGCACCCCTCTCAGCCCGGATCGCCCGGCCGCTGCCGACGCCTGCGCGCGCATCCGCAGGCATCTCGACCAGGGCGCCCCCTGGGACGCCTGCGACGCGTTCCGCGAAGCGATCGCCGGCAACCCCGCCGACTCGGAATTGCTCTACTGGGGCGCGCTCGCTCATGCGCGTTCGGGCGCAACGCACGAGGCGCACGCACTGCTCGACCGGGCTCAGGCAGCGTCCCGAGGCGCATCCAATCGGCTCGCCGACATCCTGAGCCTTCGCGGGCGCCTCTGGAAGGATGCCTACCATCGCGCGCCCGACGCCGCTCGAGCGACGGCGCTAGGCGAGCGAGCGCGCGACCAATATCTGGCTGCCTACGCGCTCAACCGCGATCCCTTCCCCGGTATCAACGCGGCGACGCTCTCGCGGGTACTCGGCGATCGAGGCAAATCGCAGCAGCTCGCGCGGGAGGTCGCGGCCACACTCGCGAAGCAGGCTTCGCCGCGCAATTTCTGGGATATCGCCACCGCGGGCGAGGCGAGGATGCTGCTCGGCGAGTTTGAGCGCGCCCGCGATGCCTATGCGGCGGCGTACCGCGAGGCTTCCGGCGATGCCGGCAGCGTGGCCACGATGCGGCGCCAGGTCGCCCTGCTGGCACGCTCGCTGCCTGAAGCTCGTCCGCTGCTCCGCGAGCTGCCGGTCCCCGACGTGATCGCCTTCGCAGGACACATGATCGACGCGCCCGGCCGCCGCGAGCCGCGTTTTCCGACGGCGCTCGCACCCGCGGTCGAAGCAGCGGTTCGCGAGCGGCTCCTTGGGTTCCATCGGCCGGTCGTCTACTCGTCGGCGGCGTGCGGCGCCGATCTCATTTTCATCGAGGCCGCACTGGATTGCGGCGCCGAGGTGAACGTCGTGCTGCCGTTCGCACGGGCTGACTTCGTACGTACCAGCGTGGCGATCGGCGGAGACGACTGGATCAAACGCTTCGACGCGGTGCTCAAGCGCGCCTCCCGCGTAATCATGGCCACCGAGGAGAGTTATCTCGACGACGACGTGCTGTTCGAGCACGCGGCCGTGCTGCTCGAAGGATTCGCCCTGTTGCGCGCGGCGCAGCTCGAAACGGAGCCCGTGTTGCTTTGCGTGATCGATCCGGTGGCCGACGGCAGGCTGGGCGGGACGTACTCCTCATTCGATCGCTGGAGCCGCAATGTCGCGATGCCGCAAACGATCGATTTGCGTGAGCTCAGGAATCGCGCAGGCTCCGGTGCAACCGCCGACGAAAGCCGGATCGCTGCGCCGGCAACAGCAAGAGCCTCGGCGACCGCGAGCCCGAACCGCACGGGGGCTTCGGCCGCTCGCCCGCAGCGCACGATCAAGACGCTCGTGTTCGCCGACTTCGCCGGCTCCAGCCGCTTCGATGACGCGGTCGCACCGCTGTTCCAGGAAAGCTTCTGGAAGATCGCCGCCAGCGAGATCGACGCCGCGCGCTCGAAACCGCTGCTGGCGAGCACCTGGGGCGATGCGCTCTACGTCGTCTTCGACTCGCCGCGCGACGGCGCCGATTTCGCGCTCTCCTTCCTCCGGCGCATCGAAGACGCCGATTGGAGAGCGGTGGGCCTGTCGGAGCCCAGCCAGGCGCGCATTGCCCTGCACGCGGGGGCCGTGTTCCGCGGCTTCGATCCGGTCATGGGCCGGAACAACTACTTCGGATCGAGCGTGACGAAGGCTGCGCGGATCGAGCCCATCACCCCGCCGGGCATGGTCTACACTAGCGAAGCCTTCGCCGCGGCTCTCGCGGCCACCGGCAAGGGCGATTTCTCGATCGAGTACGTGGGCCGGCTCGCCCTCGCCAAGGGCTATGGCGAGTCGCGCATCTACCGCTTGGATCGGTGCTGAGCGTTCGCCCTGCCGCAAGGAGCTTTGCCCGATGAAAAGGGATCCCAGCATTCCCGACGTGCACGGAGCCGAGGAGCTCATCGCGAAGCACTCGGCCGTCGACAAGGATGGAAACCTGCACGCCTCGCTCGTGGACGGGGTCCGGTTCCGGCCGACCCGTCCCGTTCCCCACGAGGACGGGCACGTCACCGAAGTAGCCCGTGTGAGCTGGGAGCTGCTGGGTAATCCACTCGTGCAGGTGCACGTCACGACGACGTTCGCCGGCCGCATCCGCGCATGGGGCCTGCACCCGCTCGGAACCGATCGGCTGTTCGTGGTGTCGGGGCTGGTGAAACTCGTGGTCTTCGACGGGCGCAAGGACTCGCCGACGTTCGGGCGCCTGAACGAATTCGTCGTGAGCGAGAAGAATCCGGGTTTGCTGATCGTCCCGCCGAATGTCTATCACGGCTGGAAGAACATAGGCATTTCCGAGGCGACCATCATCAACATGCCCGACCGGATGTACGACTACGAGCAGCCCGACGCCCTCGATCTGCCTTGGGATTCGGAGGCAGCCGGCCGTCTCATCCCCTACAAGTGGTAGGGCGGACCGCAGTCGCGGGCGGCGTCCGCACGGACCCGGGCGTCAGCGCTGCGGCACGACTTCGATCTCGCTGAGAGCGAGACCGGCCCTTCTTCCGTCCGGCAGGCGCACACAACGGGCTAGGCACGGGCGGATCACGAGCCCGTCGGTCACAGGACCTGGCATGGTTGCTGTGGTGAGAACGTGCATCCCGGTAGGGCTGCGCGTGCGCGTGAATGGCACCTCGTCGTCGTTGACTTCCAGCCGCAGCGTGCCGGCGAGGGACGGGTCGGCCAGCCCGAGCATGTGGATCCGCAGCAGGAAGGCATCCGCGAGGCGAACGCTCAGGAGGTAGCGGGGATTCGGATTCGGCCCCGACCAGCGGAAAGCGCCGAAGCGGGGATCCTGCTCGAGTCCGTACCAGTCCAGAGCAGCAGGGAAGTCCCGCACGGGGAAGTGCGTGGGCGCGTTTACGAGGATCGGCGCAATGGGATCGAGCCCCTTTGCCCTTCGGTTGCGTCGGTAGAGCTCGCCTCGATCGAACGCGCCGAAGTCGAGGTACGTGACCGGCGGATGATCGGCGCCTGCGGCAATGTCAGCCTCGATGTCGCGCAACAGCTGTGCTTCCCCCTCCTCGCTGCTCAGCCGCTCCAGCATTCGCTGCTGCTCAACCCCGGAGCGGTACCGATAGGACAGATAACGGTGACCAGCGGCGAACTTGTGGACCGTGATGGTCTTCGTTGACGCGAAGCTGCAGCCGCGCGCCACCGCACGCAGCAGGAATTCGCAGTCGGCCGGCTCGCGCAGGAAACCTGGCGCGCGCCATGAACCGATGCGATCGACGACGTCGCGGCGATGGGCGAACGACGAGGGCGGGAAGAACTCCTCCGCGGCGACCCGAGGATCGTCGAACAGGCCGGTGATCTGGTAGAACATGGACCCGGCGGGTCCGTGATACACCGCCCCGCTCACTGCGAAGTCGGGGTCTTGCGCCCGGACAACCTCGTCGAGCCGCTCGAGATGCCGCGGCGACCAGATATCGTCGTGGCCGAGGTAGGCGATGTGGCTTCCGCGCGAGAGCGCAATGGCCTCGTTGTTGGGAAGCGACTGGCCGCCGGAGTTTCGATCGAGATTCACCCACCGGACCGCGCTGCCGAAATTTGCCGCAAGGACTTCGCCCGTACGGTCCGTACAGCCATCGCCGATGACGATGATCTCGCTCGCGGGATAGGTCTGGTCGAGCGCGGAGCGAATGGTCGGGACGATCCATTCCGCCGCGTTGAATGCGGCGATCGCGACCGAAAACGAAGGCGCCTGAGACTCAGCCTGCTCCATCGCGAGTCCAGTCTTCCCCTGCCAGGACATCAGCGCTGCGGCGATTTGGCTGTCTTTTCGGCGCGTGCTCTCAGAAGCTCCCCCTGCCCGCGCATTTCCGGGGTGAACTCCCCGCCGAAATCCTCGGCTTCGAACACCTGGCGGATCTCGATCTCCGCCTCCTCTCCGGGCATGGGGTGCGGGCAGCGCTTGGCCCATTCGATCGCTTCCTGCTTGGACTTCACCTGCCAGAGCCAGAAGCCCGCCACCAGCTCCTTGGTCTCGGCGAACGGGCCGTCGGTCACGATGCGTTTGCTGCCGGAGAACTTCACGCGCGCCCCTTTGGAGCTCGGCTGAAGGCCCTCGCCCGCGAGCAACACGTCGGCCTTGGCGAGCTCCTCGTTGAACGCTCCCATCTCCGCCAGAAGCCCCGCGCTCGGCATGACACCGGCCTCGGAGTTCTTCGTTGCCTTGACTATCACCATGAATCTCATCGTTGCCTCTCCTTGGTTATCGGCGTCTCGCGATTGCTGCGAGCGACACGGCGAGAGCACGCGCGGGATTGTGCTCACCGGGGCCAAACCTCCCGCGCCGGTACAGAAATAGGGTCAAGGCGATGATCGTACCTCCAGGAAGGAGGAGCTCCAGCATCAGGTACGGCCCAAGCTCCACGATCGCCCGGCGCAATATCGCCAATCCGTTGATGATTGCCTGCATTTTGCGGCTCCTTTCATCACCTAGTCGATCGGGCGAGGCCGAAATCGACAGGGCGCTGCGGCAGCTCGTCGGGTCCAGGCACTTCATACGGAATGCGGGCCTCGCGGATCTTCGCCTTGGCGCGCACGATGCGCTGCGCGAGCGTGGCCGGCGAAGTGAGGAACGCCTGCGCGA
>Ga0187777_10002744_pt1 | contig 11217 bp, 11 predicted proteins | sample 1015_Q2_SP5_10_M_FD_132416 | JGI IMG/M metagenome (GOLD analysis project Ga0187777, IMG submission 132416) | Tropical peat soil microbial communities from peatlands in Department of Meta, Colombia - 1015_Q2_SP5_10_MG | ecosystem: Environmental > Terrestrial > Soil > Wetlands > Peat | place...
ACGCGAGGCGGCCACTACCTGACGCAGGGAGGCAGCGAGATGAACGAGATCGTGATCGTCGACGAAGAGTCCATGGAGGCGGCTGCGATGCTGGGCGAGGCGTCGCGCATCTGGTGGATCTTCCTCCTCACCGGGGCCGCATGGCTGCTCTTCTCGATCGTCGTCTTCCGATTCGACTGGCGCTCGGTGTCGGCGATCTCGATCCTGTTCGGGATCGTCATGATCGCGGCGGCGGTCGACGAGTTCCTGCGCTTCGCCGGGTCCAGCACGGGCTGGAAGATCGCGCACATCGTGATCGGGCTCGCGTTCGTCGCGATCGGGATCATCGCGTTCGTTCACCCGGGCAACACGTTCAAGGCTCTCGCGGCCGTGATGAGCTTCTACTTCATCGTCGCGGGTTTCTTCGACCTCGTCGTTGCTCTTGCGTCACGCCACGAGGCTGGGTGGTGGCTCCTCCTCATCACCGGCATCGTCCAGCTCGTGCTCGGCTTCTGGGCGGCCGGTGACTTCGGACACCGGCAGATCCTGCTCGTGATCTGGGTCGGTGCGACCGCGCTGCTGCGCGGGATCATGCAGATCGTCTTCGCCTTCCGACTGAGAGGCGTGGCGCACGCGGCGTAGCCGCAGCGTCGAGTTCACGACGGCGGAGAAGACCATCAGCCGTCCAAGGAAGTAGAGGCCGAGCAGCAGCGCAGCCGCGACGCCGATCGTCCCGTACGTCTGCTGTCGATGCGCCGCCTGCGGTGCCAGGAAGTAGACGGCGACGAGCTGGAGGATCACCGCGCCGACCCCGTACGCCGCCGCACCCGGTACGAGGTCGCGGAGGGTTGCGTCCGCGTGGGGCAAGCGGCTCGAGACGACCAGCCAGAGCAATCCGTACACCACGGAGATCACGATCGATGCCGCCAGGCCGCCGATCCCCGAGCGCTCACGCACGAACGCCGCGAAGGCGGTGGCGAAGAAGTAGGCGATCAGCGCGAGCAGGAACTCCAGCGTCGCCCTCGGAGTCACCGTGCCTCGCGGGATGCGCGACGACCAGATGAGATGGTGGGTCGCCCGCAGCGCTCGCAGGAGGCTCCGCGTCGCATAGAGAAGGAGCGGGATCCCGACGATGAGGGCGTACCAGTGAGCGTTCCCTTTCGACGCCTGCGAGATCGAGCTCGCGACGATCCCGGTCAGGCCGATCTCCCGAGTCGCCGTGGACGGCGGATTGTTGCTCGCGCTCGACCAAAGGCCGAGCCCGCCGACGACGACGAGCGCAGCCGGCAGGAGCCAGATGAAGAGGCGATATGCGAGCGCACCTGCCAGGATCCCGCCGCCGACCTCGGAGTCGCGCTCGAACACCTCGAACCCGCCGTCGACGGTGGAGGAGCGGCGGCGCGCCTCCTCGGCGCGGCGCTCGAGTTCGTCCGCCAGGAGCCGCCCGCGAACGACCATTCGCGTCCTCCTGTTCGGCGAAGGATCTTCGTCGGCGTCGACGGCGTCGGGCGGTCTCATCGCGCCGGACGACGCTTCAGGCAGGGTCGCGGTGTGTTGCAAACCCCCAGGACGTCATGCATAGTCCGCGTGCTCCGGCGCCGTTGCCGGCTGCGCAGGCACAGATCCACTCTCGCTCGACGAAAGGACTCGGTACCCGATGGTAGTCGGAACTTCCTTCGCGACCTTCCTCTGGTCGCTGATCGTCATCTTCTTCATGGTCGTCTTCTTCATGCTGCTGTTCCACGTGATCGGCGACCTGTTCCGGCGCCGTGACGCGTCGGGCGGGAAGAAGGCGCTCTGGATCATCTTCCTCGTGGTGGCCCCCTACCTCGGTCTCCTCATCTACTACATCACGAACGGCCAGGGGATGGCCGAGCGGGCCTTCGAGTCGCAACAGCAGCAACAGCAGCAGTTCGACACGTATGTGCGCGACGTTGCCGGCAGCTCCAACTCGGCGGACGAGATTGCAAAGGCCAAGGGGCTGCTCGACAGCGGGGCGATCACGCAGGCCGAATTCGACCAGCTGAAGGCGAAGGCCCTCGGCTAGGTATTGCGGTCAGGTCTTGCATCGTGCGGGCCCCGCGCGATGCAAGACCCCGACCCTGGGCGCCGGTCTCGTCTTCGGGTCGCGCGCCGGACGCTGCGAGGGGTCCCAGGTTCCCGTCTTGACCGCCGGTTACCCTCACAGCGTGTGGGCTGCGCCGCCCACCGTATCGCCATGATCAACACCGGCCCTTCCTTCGATTCGCACCCGACGGGCTCGTCATCGCTCCGCGGGCTCGACCCACGCACTCGGCGACGGCTCGTGCTCAGTGCCGTCATGCGTGTGACGCTCACGCTCGTCGCGCTGATCCTGTTCTACTGCCTGGCACCGATTCGCACGCATGCTCATTTCCAACCGCTCGCGCGCCTCATCGCCGGCCTCATCGTCCTCGGCGCCGTGGTCGCGTTCCAGATCAGGGGAATCCTGAGCGCGAAGCATCCCGAGATCCGCGCCGCCGAGTCGATCGTGACCGCGATCGGGTTGTTCATCGTCGCTTCCGCGCTCATGGATCTCGCGATCTCGTACCACGATCCGCACAGCTTCACCGAGCGGCTGGACCGGATCACGGCCATGTACTTCGTGATCACCGTGGTCGCGACGGTGGGCTTCGGCGACATCACGGCAAGATCGGATCCCGCCCGCCTCGTCGTCACGGTTCAGATGCTGCTCAACCTGACGCTCATCGTCGTGATCGCGCGCGTGTTCATCGGCCTTGCTCGGCGCTCGCTCAGCGAACGGCAGACCGAGCAATGGCCGTCGGATCGCCCCGGGCCGCCGTAAGCAGCCCTTAGGGCCGTAGGGACCGCCGGCGGCTAGATCTCGGCCGGAAGGATTGCTGCGGCAGCGGGTGCCTGAGCCTCCTGGTGGTCGCCTACGAGGAGATCGAAGTAGAGATACGTGGTTGCGATCGCGACGAATGGCAATGCCACGGCGTAGATGAGGCTTGCGAGCAGGTTCACGAAGTTGAACGAGGCGCTCGTGATCAGGATGAGGAGGGCTCCGACCAGGGGGCCGAGGAGCAGTCCGAAGCCCGTGACGAAGACGGTGAGCGACGCGGTCCGCCACCAGTCGCCGCGCACGAGTCGAGCGCTCCGGTGGAGCGACGCGCGCGGAGACAGCTGTTCGAGCCCGACGACCTGCCCGAGCAGAGACCAGCGGACGACGAGCCAGAGCGCGACGAGCGACCCGAGGGGGATGACGTTGAGCACGGCGATCAGGATTCCTGCGACTACGAGTCCACGAAGGAGCGTCCACACCCGGGGCAACGCCGATCGGTAGGCGCTCCTCGCGTTGACGGGGCGTCCCTCGTCGAGCTCGACGACGGCGATCGCGGTCACGGCCTGCACGATCGCGAGGCCGACGAGGGTGAAGAAGATGCCGAGCGCGAGGGCGAGCGCAACGACGAACGCGTTCGAGCTGCCGACCGAGTCGACGAGCGGCCTGAGGCCGCCGACACGGAAGATCAGGTACTGAGCGAGCGTGATGAGGATGCCGACCGGCACGAAGAGAACGCCGATGCCGAGGAAGAGGCGGAGGTGGCTCACGTACAAGCGCCAAGCCGAGCTGACGACCACCCCCCAGCGCCGCCGCCGCCGCACGCGGAACATGACCGCCGGCTCCCAGCGCGTTCTCGAGATGAGCCAGAGGATCAGCACGACGACCGCGCCGAGCGCGAAGAGCACCGGCGAGGGGTCTCCGACGAACGCGGTGAGCAGGTTGGAGCCTCGTTCGACCGCGCCGCAGAAGAAGTCGGTTGCAGCAGAGTTGTTGGAACCGGTCGCGGGAACCGCGTAGCTCGTGTCGCGCCAGTCGGTCGTGGCCCACGTGATCGGGGCGGTCCACTGTTCCTTCGTGTTCGGACCGGTCGGGCCGTTGTAGAAGCCCTTCTGGGGTTCTCCCCAGCGGCCGTCATAGCCGAGCCAGGGAAACGCCTTCAGGTAGGCGTCGCGCTGGGTCGGGATCAGCTGAACTTGCGGGCGCAGCTGGACCGACGGCCCGAGGGTGTCGTCGCAGCCGACGCCTTGCGCCGCGCTGTGGCCGAGGTAGAGCGCTGACGTGAAGTAGTTGGCATGCGAGCCCGCTGCGGGATAGACGACCGGATGCGTGCCGCCGACGATCGTCAGCTTCGAGTCGCCCCAGGCGGCCTTCTCGGCGCCGGAGTGCTGGCTGTAGCCCACCTCCGTCGGCCTTCTCGCGAGCGCCTCCTCGGGCGTCGCCGCCTTGAAGTCGAGCTGGATCATCTCCCAATCGCCCTCGTGCTTGTCGTTCCAGTCGTTGAAGACGTAGAAGAACCAGTACTGCAACGCCAGTTGGCGGGGGAACGCGGGGTCGGTCGTGACGTAGGCGAACGTCGTCGGCGGCGTGCCCGTGGTGATCTCCTGGGCCCACTGCTCGTAGTCGCACCCGGGCTTGAGGGCGTTCCCGGGGAAATCGAGGTTGTAGCGAGCGAGTCCGACGGAGATGTCGTCGGCGGTCGGCCCGACCTTGACGATGTTCGTCGTGTCCCAGGGTCCGCGCAGCGCGACCTCGTCGTTCCCGAGCACGACATCCGGGTTCGTCGGCCGATACGGCTCGCCGTGGCCGCACGGCTCCATCTGCTTGACAAGGCGGACGACCGGCGCGTAACGGAGGGCGAGCTCCTGCGCCGGGTCGGTTGCCGCCGCCGCGGGGCTCGGGCTGAAAGCCACGCAGCTGCAGAGCGCGAGGAGCAACGACGCGGTTGCCCACCGATGCATCGCGCGATCGTACGAGACGCCTCAGACGTCGGCGGCCGAGCGAATCCTTCCGTGCCGGGCGGCGTGAACGAGAGACTCGTAGTCCCGCTCCGTCTGATCGGCGTAGGCCGCGGCGAACTGGGCGAGCGCGACGTCGAGAGCCTCGCTGCGGCCGACGTAGCCGGCGATCGTCGCCGCGTCGCCCGACTTGGCGTGAGCGAGTGCGAGCGCGTGACTGCATAGGCGGCAGTACTCCCCGAAGCCCGGGGCTCCCGGCTCGACCTTGGCGGGCTCGAACTGCACGCTCCCCTTCATGTCTCGGAGCTGCCGGACGTAGAAGTGGATGGCGTCCTGCTTCCCCCAGCCGAGGAAGATGTCGGGTGCACCCTGGATCAGTCGTTGGCCGACCACCACCCGCCGGCCCTCGTTGGCATAGCGCGACCGGCCGGCGTGGGGTGCGAGAACGGAGGCCTGGGCCTCCTTGACCTGTAGGAAGAGGGGGTCGTCCTGACCGTTGCCTTCCAGGAAGAGCACCCAGCACCGAGTGCCGACGCTCCCCACGCCGACGACCTTGCGCGCGACGTCGACGATCGTGTAGCGGCCGAACAGAACGCGCCGCTCCTCCGGCAGCGACGGCACGTAGGACTCGAGGAAGAGCGCCAGCCCCTCGGCGATGGGACGCCCGGTCTCCGACTGGGTCTCGCGCACGATCAACGGCGGCTGCTCGACGATCCGTCGCTGGTCGTCCACCAAGTCGGTCATCTTCGCGAGGACCTGGACGTTGGTCCGCTGCCGCGCCTTGCGCATGAAGCGCTCGATCCCCGGTCGCTCGGCTGGGTGCACGCCGGCGAGGATGGCCGTCTCGTCGATCTGGGCGTACCAGGTCTCGAGGTGTCCGAGCAGCGCATACTCACGGATCGCCGTCCGGTACGTCGCGACGGTTCCCTTCGCGATCGCCTCTGCAGCCGTCGTATCGAGGCCGAGGTACCGGGCGCAGACCACCACGCTCGCGGCGAGTCGCTTGAGATCCCATTCCCATGGGCCGGGGAGCGTCTCGTCGAAGTCGTTGATGCCGAACACCAGGTTGCGTTCCGCCGAGCCGAACACCCCGAAGTTGGCGATGTGCATGTCGCCACACGCCTGCACCTTGAGCCCCGTCGTCGGCGTCCCACTCAAGTCGAAGGCCATCATGCTCGCGGCGCCGCGCAGGAACGCGAACGGCGACACGAGCATGCGCGCATATCGCACAGGGACGAGGTCGGGAAGCCGCGTCCGGTTCTGCTCTTCGAGCACGGCCACCGGATCAGGCCGATCGAGCGCCGGCTGATACTGCGCGTGCGCGTTGCGCGGCACGCGCTCCCTCAGGTGCTTGCCGGCCGCGAGCCGTTCTTCGACGGTCGGCTGGTCGTCGACGTGGTGTCTGAACGACCGCGCACCCGGCCCTTCGATGTTGCCTTCGAGCCCTTCCAGTGCGGATTCGTCCACGCGTCGGCACCTCGGTTGGTGTGCTGACGTTAGTCGAGCGGTGCTCGGCTGTCGCCGGCCGAGCGCCTAGGACGGCACCCGGCGGCCCCGGAGAATCGTCCGGTCCCGTGGCTAGCGTTGCCGGCATCCGCGGGAGTACCGGATGCCCTAAGACGAAGGAGTGCGGGATGAGCTCGATGCAGGATCGGGTTCGGCCGGGCGGGGGGTGGATCACCTTCGCTGGCACGATGCTGTTGCTGGCGGGTGTTTTCAACGTAATCGACGGGATCGCGGCGATCAGGGACTCGAGGTACCTGATCAACGACGTCCTGTTCTCCAACCTCCACGCGTGGGGGTGGTTCTTCCTGTTCTGGGGCGCGCTTCAGATCGTTGCCGCCTTCGCGGTCTTCTCGGGCGCGGTGTGGGGCGCCATCGTCGCGGTCGGCGCGGCCTTCATCAACATGATCGCGCAGCTCGCCTGGGCGCACACCTACCCGGTGTGGGCGATCAGCGCGATGGTCGTCGACGCGCTCGTGATCTACGGGCTCATCGTCTACGGCATGGGGCGCGAAGACGGCTGAGGCGGGTCGTCGGGCCCGTGATCGACACTTGGCCCCGATGACGCCCGCCGCAGCCGCACGCCGCCAGGCGTCTGTGGAAAACCCCTGCAGGGGGCTATAGTGGGCGACCGATGCGCGTCACGAAGGCCAGTGTCGTCCGCGAGTGTGCCATCTGCGAGCGAACGCTCCTGATGGGTGAGCACGCCGTGCGTTTCTCGCCCGACGGCGAGAGCTACGTCGACGTCTGCCCACTCTGCAACGACATCGCGCTCGAACACGGGTGGGTGCGTGAGGGCCTGCCGGTCTCACCGGCGCTGCAGCAGCCTCTCCGAAGGCGGAAGTCGCTCTGGACGTCGCTACTCGGGGCGCGGCCGATCGAAGTGCAGCCGGTCGTCGAGGAGCCGCTCCTGCGTCGACTCTCGGACGACGAGATCGCGCGTGTGGAGGCCGCCGAGCTGTTCAATGCGACGACCTTCCTGCGCACGGTCAACGGCGTTGCGAAAGCGCTCGGAGAGCCGCGCGTCTCGATTCAGCCCCTATCGGGAGTCACAGGCGAGATGGTGCTCACCTTCGCGTGGGACATCTCCTGGTACCAGTACCGCGTGACGCCCGACGGAGCGCAGCCCGTACGGCTCGAGGAACGGGGACACGATCCCGACGAGATCGACCTTGGCTTCACGGAGTGGAACGCCCGGCTCGACAGCAGCGGCAGGGTCGTGCCCGAGCTCGAGCGCTTCTAGGCCATGGCGGTTGTCGAGAGCGCACCGTCCGTCCGGTCCCTGCTCGAGCGGCTCGGCGTAGACCCAGCGCTGGCGGGTGCGGGCGACCTCGTCGTTCGCACCCCGATCACGGGGGAAGAGATCGGCCGCGTCGCCCGTGCCGATTTCGCCGCGACCGATGCGGTCGTTGCGCGGGCGACGCGCGCGTTCGAGTCGTGGCGGGAGGTTCCGGGTCCGCACCGCGGCGAGCTGATCCGTCTGCTCGGCGAGGAGCTACGGCGCGAGAAGGATGCGCTGGGCGCCCTCGTCACGCTCGAGGTCGGAAAGATCGCCTCGGAGGGCCTCGGAGAGGTGCAGGAGATGATCGACATCTGCGACTTCGCCGTCGGGCTCTCGCGGCAGCTGTACGGGCGGTCGATTGCGTCGGAGCGGTCGGGACACCGACTCACGGAGACCTGGCATCCGCTCGGCCCTGTCGTCGTGGTCACGGCGTTCAACTTCCCTGTCGCCGTCTGGAGCTGGAATGCGGCGCTGGCACTCGTCTGCGGCGATCCGGTCGTCTGGAAGCCGTCCGAGCGGACGCCGCTGACCGCGCTCGCGACGACTGCTCTGCTCGAGCGCGCGGCGCTGCGCTTCGGCGACGTTCCGGAGGGCCTCTTCGAGCTCGTGATCGGCGGCGCGGATCGGGCCGAGCAACTCGCGGACGACCCGCGCGTCGCGCTCGTCTCGGCCACGGGGTCGACACAGATGGGGAAGGCGCTCGCGCCGCGGGTCGCTGCTCGTCTCGGCCGCTCGCTCCTCGAGCTCGGCGGCAACAACGCGGCGATCGTCGCGCCAAGCGCCGATCTCGATCTCGTCGTCCGCGCAGTGCTGTTCGCAGCAGTCGGCACGGCCGGGCAGCGCTGCACGACTCTGCGTCGGCTGATCGTCCACGAATCCATCGTTGACGACGTCGTCGACCGCCTCGCGGCCGCGTACCGAAGCGTGCCGATCGGCGATCCGCGCGAGTCCGGCACGCTGCTCGGCCCTCTCGTCACGGGCGAGGCATTCGGCAGGCTCGAGGCGGCGCTCGGCCGGGCGCGTGCGGATGGCGGAGAGATCGTCGTCGGCGGCCGGCGTGCGCTCGCCGACCGGTGGCCCGACGCGTGGTACGCGGAGCCGACGATCGTCCGCATGCCGAGCCAAACGGAGGTGGTGTACGAGGAGACCTTCGCGCCGCTTCTCTACGTTCTCTCGTACGACGAGTTCGACGAAGCGATCGTGCTCCAGAACGAGGTTCCGCAGGGCCTTGCCTCCTCGATCTTCACGACGGACCTCCGTGAGGCGGAGCGCTTCCTCGCCGTCGCCGGCTCCGACTGCGGGATCGCGAACGTCAACATCGGCCCGAGTGGAGCGGAGATCGGCGGTGCGTTCGGCGGCGAGAAGGAGACCGGGGGAGGCCGGGAGTCGGGCTCAGACTCGTGGCGCGCCTACATGCGGCGCCAGACCGCGACCGTGAACTACTCGAGCGACGTGCCACTCGCGCAGGGCGTCGTCTTCGACGTTCCCGGTTGATGGACGACAAGGTCAACCTCTCCGACGCGCTTCGCTCGTTCGACGAGGCGTTCGCGCCGCGGATCGTCGGCCGCTACAACGAGAGCAAGATTGCGGTCGCGAAGGCGCGCGGCGAGTTCGTCTGGCACTCGCATCCTGACACCGACGATCTCTTCCTCGTCCTCGCGGGACGGCTGACGATCCAGCTCCGCGACCGCGACATCGAGCTCGGGCCGGGAGAGCTCTTCGTGGTCCCGCGCGGCGTCGAGCACTGCCCGCGGACGGACGACGAGGCGCACGTTCTCCTGCTCGAGACGTCGGGAACGCCCAACACGGGCGACTCGAGCGAGCGCGACCCCGCACCCGAGATCGGGCTCTGAAGGCCAGGCTCTTCACCGATGGCGGTGCCCGCGGCAACCCGGGCCCGGCTGCATCGGCGTTCGTGCTCGAGTCGGAGGGGGGCGTCGTGATCGCGTCGGCGGGGGAGGCGATCGGAGTGGCGACGAACAACGTTGCCGAGTATCGAGCGCTGATCGCCGGGCTGCTGAGCGCGAGCGCAGCCGGTGTTACCGCCCTCGAGGTCGTTTCGGACTCCGAGCTCATGGTGAAGCAGATGCGAGGCGAGTATCGGATCAAGAACGCCGCGCTCCGCGAGCTCGCCGACGAGGCCGAGCGGCTAGCGCGCTCGATCGGACAGGTCCACTATTCGGCTGTCCGGCGGGAGCACAACGAGCTCGCAGACCGACTCGTCAACGAGGCGCTCGACGGGGCAGAAGGTTGAGGCCGTTCACCGGCCAGCAGCAACCCTTCCGCGCGCGTACGATCCCGCAGTGCGTTCCGTGCGGCGTTTTTCTGTGGCGGTCGCCGTTTTCCTGATTGCGCTCGGGGCAGCCGTCGGCGCCAGCGCGTCGGGCTCGAACGCGGGGGCGCTCGCAAACGGGCACTGGCGTGCCACGTTGCACTACCAGTCGCTGCCAAGCGCCGTCTTTCCGCGCGTCAGCGATCTCCGTCTCCGTGTGACGCGCGACGGGAAGGCGGTCTACGACCGGACAGTCCCACTGCCTCGCGACTGCATGACAGACGGTTGCAGCCTGCTCAGGGGGCCAGGCGGGAGATCCTTCGAGCTTCGCGACCTCGGCCTGCCGAGCGGGCCCGCCGCCGTCATCTGGTTCTGGACGGGGGGAGCGCACTGCTGCACCGTCGTGCACATCGTCTCGATGCCGGATGGCAGGGCGGCAGTGAGGAACTTCGGCGACCCGGGGGCGAGAATCGTCGATCTCGGCGGCCAATACCTGTTCCGGTCGGCGGACGACCGCTTCGCGTACGTCTTCACCTCGTTCGCGGCGTCCGCGTTCCCGGTGCAGCTGTGGCGTTTCAGAAACGGCAGGCTCACGAACGTCACGCGCGACTTCCCCGACACGATCGCGGCCGACGCCGCCCAGTTGTGGCGCGGCGTCCTCAGCCAGCGCGCGAGGCACGGGGAGGTTCGGGGCGTGTTCGCGGCCTGGGCAGCCGACCAGTGTGCGCTCGGCAAGCAGGCCGTGGTGGCGAAGGAGCTCGCTACTGGGGTCGCTCGCGGCATCTTCTCCTCGCCGCGGGGAGAGCCGGGAGGACTCGCGGGCGCACGCTACGCCGCCGCGCTCCGTCAGCACCTGCGCCAGTGGGGCTACTGCCGCTGAGACTCCGGGGTGGCCGGAAGGCGCCGGTATACTCGACGTCCTCGCGGATGTAGCTCAGTTGGTAGAGCGTCTGCTTGCCATGCAGAAGGTCGTGGGTTCGAGTCCCATCATCCGCTTGTCGGACCCGCCATAGCGGGGAGCAAGAGCGAGCTCGTGGCTAGGGTGGAGGAGGGCCGGGGACGCTTGCGCAGCAAGCGTCGAGGCACCCTCGACGGCGCTCAGGCTTGTGGGCCGGAGGGTGCCGGTGGCAGGGGGTTCTGCGCGACGGTTCCGAACTCGCGTCGGGTCTGACGCCGGAGCACCTCGAGGCCGAATGCGAGCAACCCGCCGAGCAAGAGGATGCCCCACCAGGTGCGCAGGGCATGCGTGCCGCCCCAGAGGATCAGTAGGAGGTAGACGCCGGCGAAAGCGCCCCAGGTGATGCCGGGACGCTCGTTGAGGACGCGGGCGATCCGGCGCAGGATGGCGACGGCGAGTGAGCTCGGTCCTGCGAGCATCGCACCGAGGGTCGCAATCAGTCCGTAG
>Ga0187777_10002745_pt1 | contig 11212 bp, 9 predicted proteins | sample 1015_Q2_SP5_10_M_FD_132416 | JGI IMG/M metagenome (GOLD analysis project Ga0187777, IMG submission 132416) | Tropical peat soil microbial communities from peatlands in Department of Meta, Colombia - 1015_Q2_SP5_10_MG | ecosystem: Environmental > Terrestrial > Soil > Wetlands > Peat | place...
AAGCCGGCGCATCTTCTGCTGCCGGCGCGGGAATTCTGCGGCGAGGTCGTTGTCGCGGACATCGGCATTCCCGATGCGGCATTGGACGAGATCAAGCCGACGCTGTTCGAAAACGGTCCGGCGCTGTGGCGCTATCCCTGGCCGAAGGCGGCCGGACACAAATACGCCCGCGGTCACTGCGTCGTCGTCAGCGGGCCGGCGCATGCGACGGGTGCGGCACGGCTCGCGGCGCGCGGCGCCCTGCGCGTCGGCGCGGGATTGGTCAGCGTCGCCAGTCCGCCCGACGCCGTCCCGGTGAACGCCGCCGCGCTGACGGCGATCATGGTGAAGCCGTTCGCCGGCGCCGCGGGTCTCGCCGACCTGCTGAAAGACAAGCGGTTCAACGCCGTGGTCATCGGTCCCGGCTGCGGCGCCGGACGCGCAACCAAGGATCTGGTCGCGGCCGCGCTGGAGAGCGGCGCATCTGTCGTGCTCGATGCCGATGCGCTGACGTCGTTCCAGGACGAACCGCAGGCGCTGATCGGGTTGCTGCACGAGAACGCCGTACTGACTCCCCATCAGGGCGAGTTCGAACGGATTTTTCCCAAGACGCTCGCAGCGTCGCGCAACAAGGCGGAGGCCGCGCGCGCCGCCGCCGCTGCCGCCGGCTGCACGGTCTTGCTGAAGGGCGCCGACACCGTCATTTCGTCTCCGGGAGGTCGCGCGGCCATCAACAGCAATGCGCCGGCCGCATTGGCGACCGCCGGCTCCGGCGATGTACTTGCAGGCTTCATCGGTGGTTTGATGGCGCAGGGCCTCGAGGCTTTCGATGCGGCCGCGATGGCCGCCTGGCTGCATGGAGAAGCCGCAAACATGTTCGGGACCGGACTGATCGCCGAAGATCTTCCAGAACAGCTTCCGGCGGTTCTGCGCGCGCTGGAAGACAATGACTGACGTTTCGATCCGTTACGCGGAGCAGGCCGATCTGCCGGAACTGCTCGCCATCTACAATCACTATGTGATCAACACGCCGGTGACGTTCGACCTGGAGCCGCGCACCCTGGCCCAGCGGCAGGAATGGCTCGACGGATTCGCCCGCACAGGGCGCTACCGTTGTTTCGTGGCGGAGCGTTCAGGTCGCCCGATCGGCTGGGTCTGCTCCGCACGCTTTAAAGAGAAGGCCGCCTACGACACCAGCATTGAGGCCAGCATCTATGTGGCGCCGGACGAGGTCGGGAAAGGTCTGGGCCGACGCCTCTACCGGACGCTCTTCGACGCGCTGGACGGGGAAGACGTTCACCGGATTTTCGGCGGCGTGACGCTGCCGAATCCGGCTTCGGTCGGGCTGCACCTGGCCATGGGCTTCGAGCATGTCGGGACCTACAATGAGATCGGCCGGAAATTCGGCAAATTCTGGGATGTGGGCCTTTATCTGAAGCCGGGGCGCTAGGCCCTAGCACCATGCGAAAACCCCTGATATAGGGGCGCCCTTCCGGCGGTTCGGCCTCAAAAATCGGCCCCGGCATGGCTCGGACGCGGACGTGGCGGAACTGGTAGACGCGCTGGATTTAGGTTCCAGTGACGAAAGTCGTGGGGGTTCAAGTCCCTCCGCCCGCACCAATCGGAGCTGGATTTAGTCAGGGATCGAAGCAATGCAAATCACATCGACCGTTTCCGAGGGACTGCGCCGCGAATTCAAAGTCGTCATTCCCCAGGATGACCTCAGCGACCGCCTGACGGGCAAGCTCGCGGAGATGCAGCCGCGGCTTCACCTCAAGGGCTTTCGTCCCGGCAAGGCTCCGGTCTCCTTCCTCAAGAAGACTTACGGCAAGTCGATGATGAACGAGATCGTCGAGGCGGCGGTCAACGAATCCAGCCAGAAGGCGATCGCGGACAATTCGCTCAAGCCCGCGACGCCGCCCAAGGTGGATCTCGTCAGCGAGTACCAGCAGGTCGTCGACGGCAAGTCGGACCTGGAGTTCACGGTCAAGGTCGACCTGATGCCCGAGTTCGAACTCGCGGACGTCTCCAAGCTCCAGGTCGAGCGCCTGGTGAGCGACGTGCAGGACGCCGACGTCGACGACGCCCTCAACCGTCTCGCCGAGCAGGCCAAGACCTACTCGCCTCGGGAAGAGGGCGCCGCATCCGAAAAGGGCGACGTCGTCGTCATCAACTTCGTCGGCAAGGTGGACGGAGTCGAATTTCCCGGCGGCAAGGCTGAAGACTTCCAGCTCAACCTCGGCAGCGGCCAGCTCATCCCCGGATTCGAAGACCAGCTCACCGGCACCAAGGCCGGTGAGGCGCGCGAAGTGAAGGTCACCTTCCCCGCCGACTATCCCGAAGCGAGCCTTGCCGGCAAGGACGCCGTCTTCGACGTCACGGTCAAGGAAGTGAAAAGGCCGGATCCTGTCTCCATCGACGCGGAACTCGCCAAGAAGATGGGCTTCGACGACCTCGGAACGCTCAAGGACCGCGTGCGCGAGCAGTTGAAGTCGGATTTCGGCCGCGCCAGCCGCCTGCACATGAAGCGCCGCATCCTGGACGCGCTCGATTCGTCCCATTCCTTCGAACTGCCGCCGGCCATGGTCGAGAGCGAGTTCGACGGCATCTGGAAGCAGGTGGAGGCGGAGCTCAAGCGCGAAGGCAAGTCCGCCGAAGACGAGGGCAAGAGCGAGGACGAGCTCAAGAAGGAGTATCGCCAGATCGCCGAGCGCCGCGTGCGTCTCGGCCTGGTGCTCGCGCGTGTGGGCGAGCAGAACGGGATCACCGTCGCGCAGGACGAAGTGCAGCGCGCGATCATGGCGCGCGCGCGCCAGTTCCCGGGACAGGAACAGCAGGTGTTCAATTTCTATTCGAACAATCCGCAAGCCGCCGCGGAGATCCGCGCGCCGATCTTCGAAGACAAGGTCGTCGACTTCATCGCCGAGTTGGCCCAGGTGACCGACAAGCCGGTGGACCGCGAAACCCTGTTCATGGATCCGGACGAAGCCGCCGAGAAGTTGAAGGGCGCGTGAGCGCATACGCGTTGTCGTAGCGGCAACGCGGCGCATTTGCCATTCAATAACCCTTCGTGTGGAATGGTCGCAAACGCGTTGGCGGCTCTATATATGTGAGATTGACGCGCGCTGAGGCGCGTTGGAGTCTCGGCTCGACGACGAATCGAAAGGCTTGGGTGTCATGGCAGACCCGCGCGACGTTTACATGAACACACTGGTTCCGATGGTGGTGGAGCAGACCGCCCGCGGCGAACGCGCCTACGACATCTATTCGCGCCTGCTCAAGGAGCGGATCGTCTTCATAACGGGTCCGATCGAAGACTATGGCGCGAGCCTGCTGACGGCGCAGCTTCTCTTTCTTGAGGCGGAAAACCCCAAGAAAGAAATCCACATGTACATCAATTCGCCGGGCGGCGTCGTGACGGCGGGTCTCGCGATCTACGACTCGATGCAGCTGATCCGCCCGCCGGTCCAGACTTTCTGCGTCGGGCAGGCGGCAAGCGCCGCCTCGCTGCTGCTGATGGCGGGCAAGAAGGGTCAGCGGTTCGCGCTCCCCAATGCGCGCGTACTCGTCCACCAGCCGAGCGCTTCCTACTACGGCCAGGCCGCCGACATCGCCCGGCACGCCCAGGAAGTCGTCAAGCTCAAGCACCGGCTGAACGAGATTTACGCTAAACACACCGGCCGGACCGTGGCCGAAATCGAGAAAGCGCTGGACCGCGACACCTATATGACCGCGGAGGAAGCCAAGGCTTTCGGCCTGATCGACGAGATCATGACGCGCCGTCCGGAAGGTCCGGAGGTCGGTTAAACCACCTAACCCGTCGAATTCTCGGGAGATTTGGCCGAATTAAACAAATCTTGATCCGCTCGGCGCTAACGTGGTCGAATGAACTAGAATGCGCTGCTTCGGTTGGCGTGGGTCGTGCAAGGCTTTGATCCCAATAGATCAAAGCGGGAAATGGACGGGCTGATGGTCCGGGAGAGTTCATGAGTAAGACGAGCGGCGGCGAGTCGAAAAACACGCTCTACTGTTCCTTCTGCGGGAAGAGCCAGCACGAGGTCCGCAAGCTGATTGCCGGGCCGACGGTCTTCATTTGCGATGAGTGCGTCGAACTCTGCATGGAGATCATCCGTGAGGAGAACAAGACCTCCTTCATGAAGTCGAAGGAGGGCGTGCCGACGCCCCAGGAAATCTACAAGGTTCTGGACGATTACGTGGTCGGCCAGCAGCACGCCAAGAAGGTGCTCTCGGTCGCCGTCCACAACCACTACAAGCGCATCAATTCGTCCGGCAAGAACGGCGACGTCGAGCTGGCCAAGTCCAACATCATGCTGATCGGCCCGACGGGCTGCGGCAAGACGCTGCTCGCCCAGACCCTGGCGCGCATCCTGGACGTGCCGTTCACGATGGCCGACGCGACGACGCTCACCGAAGCAGGCTATGTCGGCGAGGACGTCGAGAACATCATCCTCAAGCTGCTCCAGAACGCCGACTACAATGTCGAGCGTGCGCAGCGCGGCATCGTCTACATCGACGAAGTCGACAAGATCAGCCGCAAGTCCGACAACCCGTCGATCACGCGCGACGTGTCCGGCGAGGGCGTGCAGCAGGCGCTGCTGAAGATCATGGAAGGCACGATTGCCTCGGTTCCGCCCCAAGGCGGCCGCAAGCATCCGCAGCAGGAATTCCTGCAGGTCGACACGACGAACATCCTGTTCATCGTGGGCGGCGCGTTCGCCGGCCTCGACAAGATCATTTCCGGCCGCACCCATGGTTCGTCCATGGGCTTCGGCGCCAACGTCCGCGCGCCCGACGAACGCGGTACGGGCGAAGTGCTGCGCGAAGTGGAGCCGGAAGACCTGCTGAAGTTCGGTCTGATTCCCGAATTCATCGGCCGCCTGCCGATCCTGGCGACGCTGGGAGACCTGTCGGAGCCGGCGCTCATCGAGATTCTGACGCGCCCCAAGAACGCGCTGGCCAAGCAGTATCAGCGCATGTTCGAGATGGAAGGCGTCAAACTCCGCTTCCAGGAGGAAGCGATGCACGCGATCGCCCGCAAGGCCATCGCGCGCAAGACCGGTGCGCGCGGCCTGCGCTCGATCATGGAAGGCTTCCTCTTGGAGACCATGTTCGAGCTGCCGACGCTGAATGGCGTACAGGAAGTCGTGATCACTGCCGACGTCGTCGAAGGCAAGGCGCGACCGCTGTACACCTATTCGGACAAGGGCGAAGCCGCTCAAAAGAGCGCCTCCTAGTCCCACTCGATGACTCCGAGTCATCGCCGGCCCGCAACAAGGCGGAAACCTTGGTTCGGTACGATTGCGGAGTGACGAAAGGGCGTCTGGCCTAACGCCTTGAAACCGCGTTGTCTAAAGCCCACTTTAACCTCTCAGGAGTCGGCCCAGTCGGGAGGCTTCACAACCCGGTCTCTGCGCCCGTTTGGGGCAGGACCAGACAGCACCCGGCTCACGGATAGTGGGGCGGCCAGGAGATCAGAGATGTCAGACCAGGAAAGCGTAAATACGCCGAACACCCCGAAGGGCGACAATAGCGGCCATCTGGCGCCGGTTCTGCCCTTGCGCGATATCGTCGTATTTCCCCACATGATCGTTCCCCTCTTCGTCGGCCGCGAAAAGTCGGTACGCGCGCTGGAAGAGGTGATGAGCGACGAAAAGCAGATTCTGCTGCTCACCCAGAAAAACAAGGACGACGACGATCCGAGTTCGGATGCGCTTCACAGCATCGGGACGCTCGCGACCGTGCTTCAGCTTTTGAAGCTGCCCGATCAGACCGTCCGCGTCCTGGTCGAAGGCAAGGGACGGGCGCGCGTCACGGGCTTCGTGCCGCGGACGGACTTCTTCCAGGCGACGATCGAACGGATTCCGGAAACCGCCAGCGACGCCAAGGAAACCGAAGCGCTGGTGCGCACGGTGAAGACGAATTTCGAGCAGTACATCAAGCTCAACAAGAAAGTGCCGGCGGAAACGCTCGCCTCGGTCGCGCAGATCGAGGACGCGGCGAAGCTAGCCGACACGGTGGCTTCGCATCTCTCCGTCAAGATCGCGGACCGCCAGGCTCTGCTCGAGACGCTCGACACGGTGGAGCGCCTCGAGAAGGTGCTCTCGCTGATCGAAGCGGAAATCGGCGTGCTCCAGGTCGAGCGCAAGATCCGCTCGCGCGTCAAGCGCCAGATGGAGAAGACGCAGCGCGAATATTACCTGAACGAGCAGCTCAAGGCGATCCAGAAGGAACTCGGCGAAGGCGAAGAAGGCCGCGACGAGATGAACGAGATCGAAGAGCGAATCCGCAAGACCAAGCTGTCGAAGGAAGCGCGCGAGAAGGCGAATGCCGAAGTGAAGAAGCTTCGCTCGATGTCGCCGATGAGCGCCGAAGCGACCGTGGTGCGCAACTATCTCGATTGGCTGCTGTCGCTGCCCTGGGGCAAGAAGTCGAAGGTCCGAAAGGACATCGTCGCGGCCGAAAAGGTGCTGCACGACGACCATTACGGCCTCGACAAGGTCAAGGAACGCATCCTGGAATATCTCGCCGTGCAGCAGCGCGCCGGCAAGATGAAGGGGCCGATCCTTTGCCTCGTCGGGCCGCCCGGCGTCGGCAAGACGTCCCTCGGCAAGTCGATCGCCAAGGCGACTGGGCGCGAGTTCGTGCGGATGTCGCTCGGCGGCGTGCGTGACGAAGCCGAAATCCGCGGTCACCGCCGTACCTATATCGGCTCGATGCCCGGCAAGGTCATCCAGTCGATGAAGAAGGCCAAGACGGCGAACCCGCTCTTCCTGCTGGACGAGATCGACAAGCTCGGCGCCGACTGGCGCGGCGATCCGTCGTCCGCGCTGCTCGAAGTGCTGGATCCGGAGCAGAATTCGACCTTCAACGACCACTATCTGGAAGTCGATTTCGATCTTTCCGACGTGATGTTCATCACCACGGCCAACAGCCTACGCATGCCGCAGCCGCTCATGGACCGCATGGAGATCATCCGCATCCCCGGCTACACCGAGGACGAGAAGGTCGAGATCGCCAAGCGCCACCTGATCCCCAAGGAGATGAAGGCGCATGGGCTGAAGGAAGGCGAGTGGAAGATCACGGATGCCGGACTGCGCGACCTGATCCGCTATCACACCCGGGAAGCGGGCGTGCGCAATCTGGAACGCGAGATCGCGAACCTGACGCGCAAGGCCGTTAAGGAAATCGTCTCGCGCAAGGCCACGTCGGTCGAGGTCACGCCGGAGAATGTCGACACCTATGCGGGCGTCCGTAAGTTCCGCTATGGCGAGATGGAAGGCGAGGACCAGGTCGGCGTCGTAACGGGTCTGGCATGGACGGAAGTGGGCGGCGAGACGCTCACCATCGAGTCCGTGATGCTGCCCGGCAAGGGCCGCTTCCAGGCAACCGGCAAGCTCGGCGACGTCATGAAGGAATCGATCGACGCGGCGCGGTCTTATGTCCGTTCCAAGGCGACGTCCTTCGGGATCAAGCCGCCGCTGTTCGACAAGGTCGACATCCATGTGCACGTGCCCGAGGGCGCGACGCCCAAGGACGGTCCGTCGGCCGGCCTGGCGATGGCGACGTCGATCATCTCGGTCATCACCGGCATTCCGGTGCGCCGCGACGTCGCGATGACGGGCGAGGTCACCCTGCGCGGCCGCGCGCTGCCGATCGGCGGGCTCAAGGAGAAACTTCTCGCCGCGCTCCGGGCGGGTATCACCACGGTCGTGATCCCCAAGGAGAACGAGAAGGATCTCGCGGAAGTCCCCGACAATGTGAAGACCGGTTTGAAGATCATTCCGGTCTCCAATGTCGGCGAGGTCCTGAAGGTCGCGCTCGTGCGCCAGCCGGAGGCGATCGACTGGATCGAACCCGACGTCGCAACGCCACCGCCGGTGTCCAGCGACACGGATGCGGTCGTCACCCACTGACGCGTGCGTTAACGAACGAGGAGAGCCCCGGCCCGGCGACGGTCCGGGGCTCTTTTTTGCGCGATTTTTCCCCGAATTCCCGGGTTTCCCGGTTGGACCGGGGGCCAAGGGGCCCTAAACTCACCGTTCTTGGAGCGAATCGCGCAAAGGAGCCGTCGCCGTGAACAAGAACGATCTAATCCAGAGACTCTCCGAACACACTGGCCTGGACAAGAATACGTCCGCCAAGGCCGTAGACGGCGTATTCGATCTGATCGCCGCGACGCTCAAAGCGGGCGATGAGGTCCGCCTCACGGGGTTTGGAGTGTTCGTTGTCGCGACGCGCGCGGGCGGCAAGGGCCGCAATCCGCAGACCGGCGAGGAAATCACGATCAAGCCGTCCAAGCAGCCGCGTTTCCGTCCCGGCAAGCAGCTCAAGGACTCCCTGAACTAGGATCAGTTGTGGAACAGGGCGCTTACGGATTCGCCGTCATGGATCCGGCGCATCGCCTCGGCCAGAGGCCGGGCAACCGACAGCACGGTTAGCTTCGGGGCACGTTTGTCCGGCGTGATCGGCACCGTGTTGGTGCAGACGATCTCCTGGATGTCGGGCTGGTCGCTGAGACGTTGCGCCGACCCGCTCGCAAACAGGCCGTGCGTGCAGGCGATGCGGATCGACTTCACCTTGTGCGCGCGCAAATGGTTCAGCAACTCGAACATGGTGCTGCCCTTGGCGATTTCGTCATCGAGCACGATGACGTCCTTGCCGGCGACGTCGCCGATGATGGAACTGATGCGGACCTTGTCGTCGGCGTAGCGCTGCTTGGCCGCGACGGCGACGCCGACGCCGAGCAGGCGCGCAAAGTGCGCGGTCTCCTTGGCGTTTCCGAGGTCGGGCGAGACGGCGACCGTGTTGGTCAGGTCGTACCGCCGGAAGTGATCGGCGATCTCGTTGAGAGCGTGCAGGTGATCGACCGGTATGCTGAAGAAGCCGTGCACCTGGGGCGAATGCATGGCCATGGACAGCACGCGGTTGGCGCCTGCCGTCACCATCAGATCGGCGACCAGCCGGCCGCCGATCGAAATGCGGGGCGCGTCCTTCTTGTCCGAGCGGGCGTAGGCGTAGAACGGCATCACGACGGTGATGCGCGAAGCCGAGGCGCCGCGCGCGGCGTCCAGCATCAGGAACAGTTCGACCAGGTGTTCCTGGACCGGCGCCGACAGGGGCTGGATGATGAAGACGTCGCGCTCGCGGCAGTTCGCCTCCAATTGCACTTCCAGGCAGTCGTTGGCGAAGCGTGTCAGTCGAGACGGCAGGAGAGGGACCCGCAAATGCTCGCAGATCTCGGCCGCGAGCGCGGGATGGGCCGTACCGCTGAAGACCGCGATTTCTCTCATCGATGATCCCCTGACGACGATTGGATTTGCGACGCGCGGAAAATGGTGGGCGGTGACGGGATCGAACCGCCGACCCTATCGGTGTAAACGATATGCTCTACCAGCTGAGCTAACCGCCCTGACGGCGTCCTCATACACTAGCTTCGCAGCCGAGACACCCCATTAACGATCCGCAATGCGACGAAAGTTTGCGACAGGGATTCGCTCCCTTTTGAGCCGCGCCGCGGATAGGGTCGAAGCCGTTCCGCAGGGTTCTAGCCAGATGCGTACCGGTGCCGTTTCCGTCGTTTGTTCCGCCTTCCTCTTGCTCGCCGCATGCGGCTCGACGCCGGCGCACCATGGACGATGGAGCCCCACCGGCGGTCCGCCGCGGGACGAGAATTGGCACTCTCCCAACACCCTGCTCATGCGATATGACCTGGACCATGACGGCGTGCTGACCCGGGCGGAACTGATCGCCGGCCTCAAGGCCGAATTCGATACCTACGACCACAACCACAATAACTGCCTGGGGCCGGACGAGGTCCGCGCCATCAACCAGATGCGGGTGCAGCAGGACGCGTCGCAGGCAACGCCGCTGGTCGACTGGAACCAGGACGGCTGCATCGACTTTCACGAATATTCCGGAACGCTTTTGTCGCTATTCGATTCACTCGACACCAACGGCGACGGTAAGTTGACGGCTGACGAGATCAATCCGAAGACGAAAGGCGCCGGCACCAAACCCGCCGGCGGTCCCGGCAGCGGCGGGCACAGGCATGGTCGCGGCGGCGGCGACGGCGATCCCGACGGCCAGTAGTCCGGACGTCCACCGCCGCTTGACGGGCAGCGATCGCAATGGCCGACTTGTGCCATGTCGTCGCGTCGCGGCCTGACCGCCCTGTTCATGCTGCTGCTGTGGGGGTGTTCGGCACCGACCCGGCATTGGACGCCGTTCGAGACGCAGCGCGCGGAGGACTGGCACAATCCGGCGGCGCTCATGCTGCGGTATGACGCGAACAATGACGGGCAGGTGACGCGACGCGAGCTTGAGGCGGGCCTGCGGCAGGACTTCTGGCAGGCCGATACGAACCGGGACGGCGTACTCGAGCCCGACGAGGTTCGGGCAGCCAACCTTCGGCGCATTCGCATCGATCAGTCGACCGCCATCCCGCTGATAGACTGGAACCATGACGGCGTTGTGGATTTCGACGAGTTCGCGGCCGGCATGCGCTCGCTCTTCGAGGAATACGATACCGACGGCGACGGCGTGGTGACCTTGAAGGAAATGCACGTGAAGCTGGAACATGTCGTGGTCAAACCGCCGGCGTCGGAGACGCAACCCCCCGGTTCCCACTGATTTTTCGAGTGAATCGCTCGCTGTGCTTGACAGCGACGGAGGCCACGCCCTACACCGGCCCCCTTTCGCGGTGAGGGCGACACGCCCGGATCCCGGGGGCGTAGCTCAGTTGGTTAGAGTGTCGGCCTGTCACGCCGAAGGTCGCGGGTTCGAGCCCCGTCGCTCCCGCCATTTCCTCAGATGGGAATGGTTCGCAGAAACTCCAAAAAATCCAGTTTTTTTGCCGCGAATCTTAGTCTAAACCCGCGTTGCTCGCGGGCCTCCGACGCCTATACTGCACCCGCGAAATAACACCGATTTGGCCTGTTCTTGGGCACGCCAGTGCTCCGGGCCAAACGTCAAGGGATCGGGGTATGGACAAGCTGCTTCTCGAGTACCTGCCGATCCTCATCTTCATCGGAATTGCCGCGGTGATCGCCGCCGCGCTGATTGTGGTTCCGGCCGTCATCGCACCGTTCAAGCCCGATCCCGAGAAGCTCTCCGCCTACGAGTGCGGCTTTAACGCGTTCGGCGATGCCCGCATGAAGTTCGACGTCCGGTTCTACCTCGTTTCCATCCTCTTCATCATCTTCGATCTCGAAGT
>Ga0187777_10002746_pt1 | contig 11212 bp, 13 predicted proteins | sample 1015_Q2_SP5_10_M_FD_132416 | JGI IMG/M metagenome (GOLD analysis project Ga0187777, IMG submission 132416) | Tropical peat soil microbial communities from peatlands in Department of Meta, Colombia - 1015_Q2_SP5_10_MG | ecosystem: Environmental > Terrestrial > Soil > Wetlands > Peat | place...
GGGCAATCGCTGGTGGTGTGGGCCATCTCGGAAGGCCGCAGCGCCGCGAAGGCGGTAGATGACTACCTCAGGCTGCCGCGGTAGAAGCGGTTCGGCAGCGTCAAAGCGGCGTATCACTTGCGACTGTCCCCTGGGACCCGCCTCGGTGGTGAACCGCTCGCTCTCGGATGGGAACCGATTATCGCTTCTGGTAGTTAGAATTCGTTGTCGTCACCGTAAGCTGCTTCGCCGCAGCGTCTAAAATAGTCTGCTGGGCGTAGTTGGTGCCGTCGGGAAGACTGCCCATCTGAACCTGCAAGGTGACTGCATCCTTCGCTTCGCCCATATACGTATTGACACTCAGCGCCGTGATCTTTCTGGCGGTAGTGTCGAATGTGAGAGTCATTTTATCGCCGGGCTGAGCGTAGTTGGTGAAAACCAGATTCACGGCGCCCGCGACAGGACTCACGGCCGCGTTACCGGCCTGGTAGGCCTGCTGCATGCGCTGGGGGTCAGGTGGAACGTACATGGCAAGCACACTCTTCACGTCCTGCATGTAGTCTTGCATCTCCGCTTTTTTCTTTTCGACAACTCTTTGCTTCATCCTGCCGCCACTTGGCTGTTGCGGAGGAGGACCGATGGGGGTCTTTTGCACCTGGCCGTCGGGGCCGTACTGGCACAAATTTTGGGTGGGGGGTTTCTGGTCTCCCTTCAAAGTCAGTTGTGTCGTTTCGATCCACTGGTATTGTTGAAGCCGCTGCTTGTTTTCGGCGGCGGCCTGCTTCACGGCCGCCAGTTTTTCCTGAAGTTCACTGTTCTGCGGGAATGCTGCGATGCCGGATAGAAGCACAAGCGCGCTAGGCAGCATCAAGCGTCGAAAGAGGGAGATGACCATACCAGGGGCGGGGCGCGTGTTACAGGTAATCACTCGGTTCCGATTCATTCAGACTCTCCTTAGCCTAATCTCGAGATGCGAGCAGAATCGCGTTGCCGTACTCGGACATGGTTCCGCTGCCCCCAAAAAACGCCGAGAATGACAAAACAGCGCACTGGGAAATTACCGCTTTTGTAGGCGGGAAGAAAGCGGAATAACACGCCCGCCAAGCGCGCGGGTCTGACGCGAGAGCCCGACCGCCGAGGAACAAAAAGATTTGGCACCCGGAAAGGCTCCTCGAGCATCTAACGTCCCGAGAGAATAATGATCAAGCAAGATTCTTTACCTACCGGAGCAATCCTCGACAATTGGTCTCAGCACGCGTGGACGAACGGCGTGCAGGTGGACTGCATGGAGGATATGGAGAAACTGGAAGTCCGAACCCGCAACAGCCTCTATGAGATCACAATTATCGACGGCCCAAGCGGCGAGATCTTGGTACGGGGTGGCCCCTTCTTTCTGGAGTTGACTCCGGCCCAGTTGGCCGGAGCAACCCTGGGAGGTGCGTTCTGCAAGATGCGCGGGATTTACGCAGGCTTCCGTATGGAAATCAACGCGAATGGCCAACGGACTGTGACCAGTCCCGTCGAATCGGTCGGGATCCTCTACTAATCTACGCCGATCACCCTTCACCACCCGCTGATAAATGCCTCAGCCTCAGGTCGTCTCACAAACGTCTGCGGGCGTCGGCGTCTACGCGTGTACCTGTTGTCTTAGTTGCACGAGCCATCATCGGCGAATTGCCCGCTTGCCGCCATGGATCCAAGTGAGTGGCCACAGGCTATGATCCGCTGGTTGAGGGCGTCATTGTCGAGCGAGTTTGGCGCGATATAAGACATGTTGGCCCGCATTTTGAGATATTTGTCGCTCAATTTCGCCATATTCTCAAACTCGTTGCTCAACAGTTGATACGCGCTGCGATCGGAAGGGGTTGTGGCAGCGACCGAGGCCAGGCGCAAATTGGTCGTGGCTTGCGCGCGATACGGCGCAAGCAAACCGGTCGATAGAGGGATCCCATTCTGAATCGCCGTTGCGAGCGCTGTGTGCCATTCCCGAAGAGTGGACATTTGCTCGATTCCCGCATTTAAGAACTCCCGCGAAAATCCCGGATTGGATGACGCAACCGAAGAGGACGTGGAAGCAGGCGCCATAGAGGCCGGCGACGGGCTGTTGACGGAGCCGACCGATACGCTGAGCGCAATCATATTTCCCGCATAGCTTAGAGAGCCATGCACGGCGTCCGCCAGAGCTTCCAGGCCAACATAGGAATGGCCATTCAACTGAATCACGGGCACCTGCGTGGATTGCCCGTTGATGATGAGTGTCTGTCTCGGACCCGGGACCTGCGAAAGTGCGATTGGGGGAGCGACCAAAAGTACCGCTGCCGGCAACGCTGTAGTGAGTTTTCTCATCATGGATAGGCTCCTGCGAATCGGAATCGGCAAACGCACGAAGTAGGAAGGCGCGCCGTAAGCGCCGCCCATGCTATTCAATAAGGCTTCCGTGCCCAGACCAGAGTCATTCGGGGCATGAGGGCCAGGATATCCGGGTTTCGCGTGTCTCGGTCCATATCGGCAACGATGGTCCTCAGATCCTCGGGGGTGATGAGTCCGGCGGCGACACAGGCCGATCCCGCTTCTTCGACTGACCATTTCAGCAGAAACCGGTCTTCACCTCGGGCAAGGGCAGGTTGGTGGATTTCAAGGTCCGGGTCGGGGAAACCCGCCGCTTTCACCAGATGATAAAGGTCGTTGGCGAGAGCGTAGTTCAAACCCCGTGTGGGACCCAAGCGGCCAAACAAATCTGCGAATGCCCGGAGCGAACTGACAGGGGTGCTGCCTGCCGAAGTCAAGTCTCCGTCTTCCACTACCAGCACGCCGCCGGGCTTAAGGACTTCCAGCATTTCGCGCAGGCAGGCCGCTGGATCGACCAGATGTAGCAAGAGAAAGCGACAGTAGACCAGGTCAAAAAAATTGCGGGGTAAACCCGTCGCGGCTGCGCTTGCCTCCAAGAAGGTCACATTCGCAATCTGGGCGGTTCTGCAAAGATCGCGACCCTGCTCCAGCTGGACTGGGCTGACATCGACGCCCGTGACATGCCCGGAAGACCCTACCAACTCCGCCAGCATGCGGGTCGTGGCTCCCACGCCACAACCGAAATCCGCGACGATCATGCCGGGCTTCAGGCCTGCTTGCAGAAGAACTCGACGGCCGACGGGCGCATAGATCCGGTGCAGCGCGTGAAGGCGGCGAACGGCCGCTTCGCCGGTAGCAAGGGAGTATTCACCACGACTCAGCTGAGGTTGCAAGCGATTAGGCCCTGTTGATCAACACTGCGGCACGCAGTCTCCAGCTTCTGATCAGCAATTTACAGAATCTATCACAACAAGATCTGGATCGGGAGCGGACTGGCCGGCGGCCTCCGTGCATGGCAGGTTGGCGAACAAAAAGCGAATATGATAAGGTGCCGCTATGTCAACTCGGCCCTGTCGCGTCACAATCAGAGACTTGGAAGACGTGGAGCACACGGTCCACGTGGCCGCTGACACGCTCTACGAAGCTATCGCCTTAGCGCTCAAAGCGTTGCGCGGAGAGGAATGGGTTGGCGGAATACCGGAAGGACTTCAGCCTATCAGGGTGTCCGTGACCAACAACGTATTAATCGAACACACCGTGAGTATGAAGGATTTCACAAAATGGCTGATACGAGATGGTGGCAGTCCGAGAGACAGGGCGAGCCGATACAGAGTCAAAGGGATTCTGGGGATGCTTGAGCCAAAATGACGCCGTAATGGCGAAGTGAATCCGTCTTTAAACTGCCTCGTGTCAATGGGATACCGATTCTTGATTTACCGTTCCCACCTCACATTTTTTTCTTGAGGCTCTGTTTGTCAGTGGCTTGACAGAAGGCAGTCAGGTCGAGCATCACAGCTTACTGAATCGAGGTGACAAGAATGTGGCGAATTGATCCTTGGTTGTCGCTTGGGGTGCTTGTCTCGACAGCCGCAACTGATGCCGTGTATGTCATGTTCAACGCAGCGGTATCGTCACAGCGGCGTGTGCCGGCGGCTACTTGGAGCAGCGTTTGGTATCTGTTGTCGGCATTTGCGGTCATTAGTTACACGAAGAATTGGCAATATGTCGTATTTGCCGCCGCCGGTTCTTGGCTGGGAGCCTTTCTCTCGATGACGCTTCTGCGCAAGGCCCCCGGATTGTCAGCACCGCAGACATTGCGAGAGAAATGAGCACGCGATGGAGTAGTGTCCGAGCTTAAACGCCCTTCCAATGTCCGTCCTGAACGGGACAAGACTGCCCGAAGGCCCCAAAGAGCTCTTGCCCGCAGCAGGGCCGGTACTTGCAGTTTCCCGCTTCTATTTGGGGGCCTTCGGTTTTTTTATCTGACGTTGCGTTTTCGAGTTGAGTGTACGAAACGCCCTTCTCAAAAGGTTCTCGAATTTACGGTCTTTCTCGGAAGCCTTTTGAGACGGTTGCTCTAACCGTCTCGCAGCGGAGAGCGCCTTAACTCTTGTCCGTGATGAATGAGAACGCTTCATAAAAGCTGCCTGTTCAGCCAGCGTGGAACCGATCCAGCAATTGTTAAGGAGCGCCAGTTTCCTCAGAGGGATTGTTTTGTTTTTGCAACGTCATGCTGCCGCGATGAGTCGACGCCGCCCCGGAGCGGAGCCTCGTTCAAACTGCCGACCGAGGGTAACTCCCAAATCCTCGTCGTACGTGAGCGAGTACGTCTTGCAGCACGCGCCACAGAGCCAGAAATGCTGCACCGCATGAGTGTTTGCCGGAGGGCCATGTTCCGTACGGCATTTCGGAAAACGATGCAACCTCCCTTGCCGGTGATTAAACGCGGCGGAGCAGCTGGGATTTGCGCATTTGGAGATCATCGATCCCGCCCTCCTTTTCAACACGTTTCGAGCGAGCCGTCAGCGCTAGGCGGTGCCACCGACTTTTGCTGCAAGCGCCGCAAGGGGTTCTTCGTGCGTTTCGATTTGATCAAGCACGCAGCTATTCCACACGCTGAAAATGAAGTATTTCCCCGGGGTTCGCGCGGCGAGTTCTTTCATGCGTCTCTGCGCGTTCCCGAGTCCGGCGACTGTTTCCAACCATTTGCCGCTCTTTTCGGGTGTGCCCGACCAGATATCAAAGGTAGGTTCTTGCATCTTCGTTGACCTAACGTACTATCAGTAACAAAAATCCGTGAAATAAGCATCTGTCAACATTTACAGGTGTTTGATCAAGAGTTCGCCCCAACTAGGGAGTGTGCGTCGCGATCACCGCGCGGACTGGGATCATAGCCGATTTGATGTAGGCGTTTACATCAAACACTAAGCCGATATTCTGAGGATCGCTTTTGCAGCCCAATTGGGTGGTTCAGAGGCAGCGACAGTATTAGCTATGCGTGCGCACGACCGCGCGGGAGTAAGCACGAGAGAGCCTAGTTGGAGCGACCTGCCCTGAGAGCTCCGTAAACTCGCGCGGCAGGAACCTAAGGTATTTGATCGCGCCCGGACAGGCTCTGTTCACTCTACTGCTTTTGTGCGTATGCAACACGGAAAACGCAGACGACTACCAGAACGCAGAAGGCAGCATGCGCTCCTATGACGGAGGAGAGATCATAGTGAGCGAAATGACAGGATGGAGGTAACCACGCCCGCAGCGATTGTCGCGACACCGGCGGCTCTTGCCACCCACTCGCCTCTCGGGACCAACTTTTCCAGAGCGATCACAATGGCCACAGCCACCATAACGCCGAGGCTCATAACACCGAGCACTAGCTGGATCAGCATCAGCGCCCAGCAGCAGGCGACACAGAACGCACCGTGGTGAATACCGAGGCGGAGCGCCCCGAAGCGGCCTCCGTCCAGATGATGTGCTACCAGCGCGAGCGGATCACGGCAGTGCTTCAGGCACGCCGACTTCCAGGGCGTGAGCTGGTAGATTCCGGCGGTACATAAAGCGATTCCACCGGCCAACGGCAATAAGCGGCTGAAAGCATCCGAGCGCATCGCGGCACGAGCGATAGACACGCCCACAAAATACACAGCTATTCCGAACAGCGTCCAGACAAGAAAGTAGGCGCCGCCAAGAGCGAAAATCGCCTGGCCAAGATGGCTCTGTCCGCGAAACGCTGCGGCGCGGCGATATAGAAGTACAATGGGCATGGTGGACGGCAGCATCATCGCGACCATCATCGCCAGCCACATTGCGGTAAAGGTGGCCGCAGATTCAAACTGGCCCCCCATTGGCATCCACATCATGCTCATTGTCCAATTTCCGCGCATGGGCATTCCGCCCGACATCGATTTGTTGAAGTAGAGAGTCCCACCCGCGGCACATACAAAGATGAAGAGCGCGACGATGTAAGGCGCTCGGCTGCTCGCCCCCGCCATAGATTTGGCGTAGCGACCCTCAACCTGGGAGGCGGACAACATCGTAGCGCTATCCGGCCAGGCCTTTGTGCGTATGCTCGACAACCGCAAGAGAGCTGTGCGCACCGGGGCAATCGAATTTCAGCGGGCCACTGGATTTGAGAATGCCCGTAGTGGCAATCTCCGGGTGGCGGTATTCCATGCCGTTCGGCATTTCCACGAGAATGTGATGCTGGTCGCCAGTCGCGATGTTCGTGATCGGCTCAGACGTGGTCTCCATTTCGCTGCCGAATTTCACCAGAGCCTTGCGCGATTTCAGGTCGAACTTGAATTCGATGGGCACGTATTTGGGTTCCAGCACCTTGGAAACGACACTCGCCAAGACTTCAAACCAGGCGTTCCCAACCTTGCCGCTCAGAATGGTCAGCAAGGCATCGCGCTGCTCGGGTGTGGTCTTCTCGGAGAGATATGGCTGAAAAGTTCCGTTGCCCAGATGAAGCGGTCCGGGCCAGTGGTAGGTGCCGCCAACGATGGCGCCGTCCAGTTTGGTGTTTCCAAACCTTCCTTCCAGGATGCGGTATGCCATCATGCCTTCGCACTTGTAGTGAGTGGGCGCCGCCCAGAAGTCGCAAGGGCACCCAGGCGCGCAACTGCAGTTCTTGAGATACTCCGCTTTGAATCGCCATTCAGTTGCCATTGCGAGCTCTCCTTCTTTTCTTGGTTTGGCGACAAAAGTATATAACGGGGACGCGGCCTAGTGCACCCTCAGCGCTGAGTTCTCCGTCACGCACGGATCCCTTGTGCGGTCAATTCAAATCGGAGAGTCGCTTTTGATTCGGCCCGTGGTTATCTAGTGGAATTGTCGCGTCGGACCGGCGAGCGTTCGCTACTACCCCATAACCTGCGCCACCCAGGAGGCGCGACGCGACCGGATGGTATCATCATGACCGTCGACGGTGGCGTTAATGAGCCAACTTCCTCACCGAGTGAAGATTGCTAGAGATAGCGTGTGGATGCTTCGTCGGCGATCAAACGGTGACCATAGCGTGGGAATGCCAGAAGTTGAACGTTTGAGCGGGTGGAGCCCTCATTCTGCATCCAGGGCCCGGTCGCTGGCCTGTTGACTTACGGAGGCGCACACATGCGAACGATCACGAGGATGTTCTTGGCCTTGGGCTTATTGTTTTGCTCCGCCACAGTGAGGGCGCCGGCGCAAACGATTCCTGAATGGAGTGAATGGATTTCGGTCGGATCCGACTATCCTTCCTTGGACTGGCGCGTGAGGTGTTGGGCCGTTTCAGAAACACAAGTCAAAGGAATCACGGTTTCTTGGTGGGACTTCGAGTTCCGAAGTCGATACACCATGACCATCGACTATGTATACCAGACGCGAGTTGGCGACGCGTCCGAACGCAAGAACTTCTGGGTGGGACCTTTTATGGGCACGCTGCAATCAGGCCAGAAGAGCGATCCTGGCTACGCGGTTCTGATTGGGCCGTGCATTCAACAGTACAGCCGTGGCACTGGTCTTTGGATCGACGTCAAATGCGTAGTCCCTGCTGGGCAGGACCACCCGTGCCTGAGGAACGACGGTCAGCCTGTACAAAGGCTAGAACCTGGTGAACTGAATCAGTTCGGTCTGTCAAAACCATCAGGCGCAAACAATGCCGGCAAGGGTGGTGAGGGGAAGCAGGTTTACTTCTACTGCTATCATCACACTGACCAAGAACATTTTCTTGTCTCCAAGGTGTTTTCCAAGCCGACGATTGGACCCGCTGTTGATCGAGACCCGGAAGCGCTGAACAAGCAGTTTTCGGATTGGATCAAATCTTCATTTCAAGTGACGGTCAATGTGGGCGCATGCAAACCTTTCAACTCTCGCGAAGAGGCAAGTTCAGCGCGCGAGGATTTTCTCAAAACAGGCGAGCATTTGAACGAAGCCACGCAGTTTCAGGCCGTAGACTGGCCGCCGAATGGGCAAGGGCCGTGAAGCGAGGCGAGAGTCGGCGGCGCATTTCGTCTTTGCGAAGTCAGAGCAACGTCAGTTGCCAAATCACCGCCGCTCGCGCCAATGCTCAACAGTCAGGATCGAGTCACACGGTCCCAGCCTTGTCATTCACCCAGTTACGCCGGGACGGCTCGCGCCTCGAGCCATTCGAGCGGACGCGGGCGGAAATTAAGTTCGTGACGGGCTTTCTCGTTCGAGGCGCCGCGCAGGCGCGTCGCGTAATAGACGCTGTCGGCGCCAAAAGTCGCCAGACCTTCTTGCTCGGTGATTTGAAGCGGTTCCGCGGCGCCGCAAGTGCGTGCGAACGCCGGCAGCCATATGCGCTGCTGGCTCGGGTCGTCGTCAACGATGTTGTAAGCGCCGGGAGCACAGTCGAGCGCCTCGACCGTAGCGGATGCAGCGTCTTCGATATGGACGAAACTCGCCACGCCCTGGCCGGCACCGATGATCGGCACCTGCTGCTGGCGCACTTGCTCGCCCATATCACCGGTGTTCGTGTACCAGGTGCCCGGTCCGTAGAAGAATCCGTAACGCATCGCGACGCAGTCTATTCCCGTTTCCTGAAAGGCGGTTGATTCGAGTTCCACGTAGGCGCGAGCACTCGCGGCGACGCCGGGCGAAGCATCAACGACCAGGGGTGACGATTCGCCAGCCAACCCTGGACCGGGCGCGTACCAGAACCCCGAAGCCTGCAGGACGTAGCGGCGCACACCGCTCTCGCGCATGCCTGCTAGAAGGTTGATGTTTCCTTCCCTGCGGACCCTGCTGTCTCGTTCTGCAGCGGCCTTCATCTCAGCTGGAGTGTAATGCCGGGGCAATGAGGTCAGTTCATTGATGACGGCATTAGGGCGAACACGTGCAATTGCGGCTCGGACCGACGCCGCATCGAGGGCATCGCCGATCAGAGCCTCGGCCTCCATTTCAGCCAGCACGTGCATCGATTCCCGCGAACGCACCAGGCCAAACACGCTGTGGCCGCTTTGTCTCAGACAGCGAATCAATGGGCGTCCGATAGCTCCCGTCGCGCCCGCCAGCAAGACTCTCATCTTGAACCTCCCGCGTCAGGGTCGTCAGGTAAGGGATCGCATTTTTTGCCGCAATCACCACCCGAAAACCATTTGCTTGTGCTCTCCTGCAGGGAAGGAAATCACACCGAACGATATGAGACGGTAACATCCCTGCGAATACAGCGATCGCAGTATAGGCAGGCATGAAGTATTGGTACAGGCGGAGAGAATTTTACACAAGGGCCCGAGGGGTGACCACGGGAGGCCATTCGACGGCCATTGCTTTCGCGCCGGATTTGAGTCCTGAGACGGCGGAGTGCGCATCACCGATGGCTGCTTTGATTTCGAGCACACCGTTGTGATACTCCGCGTTCAACTTGTCGCTTTCGCCTGCGTGCTCGCGTCGAGGTTGTTGCTAGTGCTATGATCATTTCTCAGGAAGCCCGCCCCCTCTGAGGTTCAAGTGAATGCAGAACTAAAACGCTACAGTGGAGTTGTTTGCCTACGTTGCGGGAAGCCGATTCCTGTTTCGGCAAAGGTGGCACACCTAAAGGATCAAATCGAGCACGGCGAAGTGCATGTGGCACAGGCATTTGCGGCACGCTGCAAGCGGTGCCGTTCTGAATGCGTCTACGTAATCAGTGACATTCAGGCATTTGATCAAGAACCAAGTAAGCGAACCCCTAAAGCACGGTCGGCTGGAAGATAGCCCATGCCATCAGAAAACTTGCAGATAGTTGTTTCTCAGGGTTCTCGTGGCCAGAAAATTCTTTTGCTCAAGGGTCCGCTCGATATTGGCACGGTATTCAAATTTCAAGACGCCCTACGTTCCGAATCCTCGCCCGTTTTGATTCTCGATTTCACCGAAGTGCCGTTTGTCGATACGTCGGGGCTCAGCGCGCTCGTCGTCGCCCATGTTAGCGCACGTAAATCAGATCGAAAAATCTTGTTCGCCGCGTTCAACAATCAGGCACGGGCGGTCATCGAACTAACGCACCTTAACCGACTCTTCCTCACCTATTCCACCATCCAGGACGCCGAGGCCGCAGATTTCGGAACACGAAATCCGACGGATCTGGCCTCTCGAAATCAATAACCTGCGGACCATGCGGATGAGTGGCTTTCAAAAAATGATCATCACGTTGCCTGAACGCAGTTTTGGGCGTGTCTGACCTGTTCTAGGCAAGTTCCCATGGGTTGGCCTGAACGCGCGCAATCGCAAAGGTAGCGCTGGAAAGGACGAAATCGGAAGCGAACTGAGTCCTCGTAGTCGGCCCCAGAAACCGAGGGTGAAAGGGCGCTTATCTCGTGCTCGTGCTGTCAGCCGATGGGCTTTGCTCTTCTTTCGGAGCAGCGGGTACGACGATGATTTGGCCATAAACCCACGGGTGGTCCTTACAGATATAGGTGTACGTACCGGGCTCGTCAAACGTCACGGTGCCGATATCGAGAGGCTGAAGCGGTCCAGTCGTCCACGAGCTATCGACAGCAACGATCGTATGCGTCATCGTGCCATTGTTTCTAAACCTGACCTTAGTACCGGCTTTGACTCGCGCGCGATACGGATTGAACTCGTATTCGTCGGCGACGTAGTGCGCACCCGTGAGGCCACTGTCTCGCACAAGTGAGGTGGTCTCGATCGTGGCCGCATCGGTGATCTGGCCTGAAAACTCCTCTTGAGGCGGAGCCGGCGGCGCCGGGCGAGCCGGCAGCGTTCCGCCCAGTTTGAAGGCCCATACAGTGCCGCCAACAACGGTGGCGATATACTGCTCGCCGCCGTCTTCAAACGAGATCGGCGGACTTCCGCCGGCCGCACCCGTTTGAAACTGCCACAAGAGAGATCCGGTCGCGGCGTCGTATGCCTGCATGTTCCCGTCGCCCGGCATCTGGAAGACGAGACC
>Ga0187777_10002747_pt1 | contig 11209 bp, 10 predicted proteins | sample 1015_Q2_SP5_10_M_FD_132416 | JGI IMG/M metagenome (GOLD analysis project Ga0187777, IMG submission 132416) | Tropical peat soil microbial communities from peatlands in Department of Meta, Colombia - 1015_Q2_SP5_10_MG | ecosystem: Environmental > Terrestrial > Soil > Wetlands > Peat | place...
CTCCCGCGCGCCAAGGCAGCCGCCTGGCGCGTGAGTCCGTCGAGCGACTGCACGGGGGGTTGGCTTTCAAGCGGCGGCACGCGACGTCTCCTTGAGCGCTGAATTGGCCGCCTGGGTCCCCGCGATTCGGCCAAAAGCCGTTCCGATGCTCATGCCGACACCGGCGGTGTAGCCCTTTCCGAGGACGTTGCCGGCCATCATTTCGCCAGCCACGAAGAGATTAGTGCTGGCACGGCCGGAGAAGCGAACCGCAGCCGTTTCGTCGACGCGAAGCCCCAGATAAGTGAAGGTAACCCCCGGCTTCACCGCGTATCCGTAAAACGGCGGCGTATCAATCGGGCGTGCCCAGTGCGTTTTCTGGATAGCCAGACCGGCGGTCCGGCAATCGTCAAGAGCGGTGTGATCGAATGTCCCGGGACGGCAGGCGGCGTTGTATTCGTTCAGCGTCTGAACGAACCGACCTTCGTCAAGGCCCAGCGCGCGCGCTAGCTCAGGAAGCGTCCCCGTCCTGGTACCGGGGAAGACCGGAGGCATGAAACGGCCGACCGCCTTGGCGTCGATAATCGAGTACGCAATTTGTCCTGGTTGTTGCGCGACCAAGCGCCCCCAGATTGCGTACCGCTTCGGCCAAAAGTCCTCGCCCTCATCGTAGAACCGCTTCGCTTCCCGGTTCACGACTACACCCAGCGACACGCAATCAATACGGGTACAAATGCCGCCGTCGTAGAGCGGAGCTCGCGCATCAATGGCTACCATGTGCGCTTGCGTCGGGTCGCCGATTGTGTCGGCGCCCGCATCGATCATGAACCGCAACAATTCACCGGTGTTGAACCTCGTTCCCCGGATAAGAAAGTTGTCGGCAGGGTATTCGCCGCGCTCATTGACGCCCCATGCCTGCCGCAGCCATTCTCGGTTTGATTCAAACCCGCCTGCTGCCAGCACACAGCTCTTTGCCTCGATTCGCTCGTCACCACAGTAGGCCGCCAGGAATCGGCCTGCGTGCAGGTCGAGTCTTTTGACGGGCGCGTTGTATCGAATCTGGACTCCGAGATTCTCGGCGCTTCGGTAGTACGCATTGACCAGTGCTTTTCCGCCACCCATGAAGAACGCGTTTGTTCGCGCGGTATGAAGCGCACCTGACAGGGACGGTTGGAACCGAACACCGTGCCTGCGCATCCACGGCCGACATGTCGAGGATGCGCGAATTACGAGCCGGGCGAGTTTTTCATCGGTGGCGCCGCCAGTAACCTTGAGCAGGTCCTGCCAGAACTCTTCTTCCGGATAGGCGTCGACGAGGACGTCCTGCGGTGCATCGTGCATGCAGCGCAGATTTCGGGTGTGCTGGGAGTTTCCGCCGCGCCAATCAGGCGGCGACGCTTCGAGAAGCAACACGCTGGCTCCGGCTTCACGCGCCATAAGCGCTGCGCAAAGAGCCGCGTTTCCTCCCCCTATGACAAGAACTTCGACCATGCTTCCAGCCTCCTATCAGAGGCACTCTAGGCATGGTGCTGCCTACCGGGTAGACAGGTAGCTGGTAACTGGTCTTCAGTCTTTGTGAAGACTCGCCCAAGCCGTCAGTCGTTGACCGGCGAAATGAGAGGGCGGCATAGGGGAAGACCCGGCCGGCGACGTTGACCGGGAGCCAGACGGGCGATCCCCTATTCACGCCTCGTGAAGGGTAGCCCCCGGCCACCGACCTTCAGCGACCAGCCCCTTGGCCACGTCGCGAAGGACCACCCGGGCGGCCAGTGCGGCTGGGGAAAGCTCGTCGTCGCTCAAGCTGGCGAGCATGTTGACGCGGCGTGCCTCCCGATCAGCGATCTGGGTGCTTATCACGGCATCACTGGACAATCGGGCAACGGCCGCGCCCGGTTGGATGGTGGCCCCGAGACGCGCACAGACCGCGTCCATGAGTACGGCAAGGCCATCGATCTCCAGGACAACCCGCGGCTCGACCCTGATGCGCACAAATGCTGCGTCGATGATAGCGCGCAGGCCATGGGGTTTACTGGGCAGCACAAGGGGTACGTTGCCGAGGGCTGAGAGGCGTAGTTGCCGCGATTTGCGGAGCCCTTTGACCTCCGCCAAGTCCATGCGGGCAATGAGGAACAGACTTTCGTCGATGAGCGGAAGCACGGTCCAGCGCAGGGCAGCCCCCGTGTTGAACAATACGGCTAGGTCTAACTGTCGTGCGTTCAGCATCCCCGCAAGTCCACCCGAAAGGCTTTCCACGACGCGCAGACGAATGTCAGGATAGCGTTCCCGCATCGCACGGACGAAGGGCATCGCCAGGACCGCCGACGTGGATGGGGCCATCCCGATGGCAACGTGCCCGGAGAGCCGCGCCAGCTGCGCGGCGTGGACCGCGTCGTCGGCGTGGCGGATCGCGAGCTGTGCCTGCTTGTAGAAGGCCATGCCCGCATCGGTAGCACGCACGCCTGCCGCAGACCGCTGCAAGAGCCGTGTGCTGAGCTCGCCCTCCAAGCGACTCATCTGCTGGCTCAAGGCTGAGGTAACGAGCCCAAGCTCCTTGGCCGCTCTGCCCATGCTTCCAACCTCGACAACTCGGACAAAGTAGCGAAGTTGACGTAGTTCCACGGCGGTTCCCCAAAGAATCGACTAAAAACCGTAGCGGCGGGCGCACCGATGGTCGGAAACGTCCCATCCTCGGTTCGATCGTGGCATGCGCTGCCTCATAAGATTGTCCTATAGCTCACTCGGAAAATCGTATTTCTACCACTCGGCCAATCGACCTACACTGCGATTGTGCAGATAAGCCCGCGCGGCATCGATTGCGCTAATCCCATCGGACCGATATGAAGATTTTGGTTGCCGTCAAACGCGTCGTTGATTTCAACGCAAAGATACGGGTGCGTTCTGACGGCGCCGGCGTGGACATATCGAACACCAAGATGAGCATGAACCCGTTTGACGAGATTGCGGTCGAGGAGGCTGTACGCCTACGCGAGAAAGGCGCCGCTACGGAGGTCTTGGCCGTTTCGTGTGGGGTCGCACAGTGCCAGGAGACCTTGCGCACCGCGATGGCCATGGGTGCCGATCGCGGCGTCCTTGTTGAAACTGATGCCGATCTGCAGCCGCTTGCCGTCGCCAAATTGCTGAGGGCTGTGGTTGAACAGGAGAAGCCAGGGCTTGTCATCCTTGGAAAGCAGGCGATTGACGACGACTGCAACCAGACAGGCCAAATGCTTGCTGCCCTGCTTGATTGGCCACAGGCAGCATTTGCCTCCAAGGTCGACCTCAATGACGGCGCGCTCACGGTCAAGCGTGAAATCGACGGAGGACTGGAGACCGTTGAAGCGCGATTGCCCGCCATCGTGACAACGGATCTTCGGTTGAATGAACCGCGCTACGCCACTCTACCCAACATCATGAAGGCCAAGAAGAAGCCACTTTCAACAACTACCCCATCGACATTGGGCGTCGACGTTACACCACGGCTTACTACCCTGAAGGTGAGTGAGCCGCTCAAACGCAAGGGTGGTGGCAAAGTGCAGGATGTGCAGGAACTCGTTGCCAAACTGCGCAACGAGGCAAAGGTCATTGCCTGATCCCATGGCTATTCTCGTTATCGCCGAGCACGATAATCGTACGCTCAAGTCTGCAACGTCGCACGCGGTCACGGCCGCCGCACGTCTGCAGGGCCAGGTTGAGGTTCTTGTCGTCGGCTATCAATGTGGCGCTGTTGCCCAGGCGGCCGCGGGATTGCGCGGGGTGGACAAGGTGCATGTGGCCGAGGCTCCTTACCTCGCGACGCCGACACCTGAAAATGTGGCTGCAACCGCCATGACGGTGCTGCCCGGTGCCTACACGCACATCGTCCTTGCCGCGACGAGCTTTGGCAAGAATGTATCGCCGCGGATCGCAGCCTTGCTCGATGTGGCGCAGGTGAGCGACGTTACGGCCATTGAATCGGCCGATACGTTTGTGCGGCCGATATATGCGGGCAATGCGCTGGCCACCGTGCAATCGAAGGATCCGATCAAGGTCGTGACCGTGCGCACAACGGCTTTTGAAAGTGCGCCCAATGGCGGGACGGCTCCGATCATGGCGATCGAAGCTGCGCCGGATACGGGGAAATCGAAGGTGGTGGCCCAGGAGCTTACCAAGCTCGAGCGGCCGGAACTGACGGGCGCTCGCGTGGTGATCGCGGGCGGCCGAGGTCTTGGAAGCGGTGAAAACTTCAAGATGCTGGAGGCGTTAGCCGACAAGCTGCAAGCCGCAATCGGCGCGTCCCGCGCCGCGGTTGACGCGGGATTCGTGCCGAATGACTATCAGGTGGGTCAGACGGGGAAAGTTGTCGCGCCCGATCTTTACATCGCCATTGGCATTTCCGGTGCCATTCAGCATCTGGCAGGCATGAAGGACAGCAAGATCATCGTGGCCATCAACAAGGATCCTGAGGCGGCAATCTTCCAGATTGCTGACTACGGCCTCGTAGGCGACTTGTTCGAGCTTGTTCCCCAGTTCACCAAGGAGCTCGGCTAGCCCGAGACGACCAGGGCAGCCCTCAGATGTAGCGGTTCCACCCACCATCGACGTAGATACGTTGCCCGGTGATGTAGCCCGCCAGCGGAGAGCTCAAGAAAACAATGAGCCGCGCAGCATCCTCTGGCTCGCCAAATCGGCCAGCCGGCAAATCCTGACTAAGAAACCGCTCCTGATCCGCCTTCGTGGGTAGCCATTTGGGGATGTGATGGTGCCGGATTTGCTCGGTGAGGAGCAGCCCTGGTGACAGACAATTCACCGTGATCCCGTCTTTGGCGACAACTCTCGATAAGCCCTTGGCCCAGACAACGACCGCCGCTTTGGAGGTCAACGACCCACTCACATGAGAGGGCTCGAGAGTGGCGGTAAGGTTGATGATGCGGCCAAACTTGTTCGATCGCATCCCAGGCAGGAACATCTGTGCCAGCTTTCGCGCCGGCGTGAAGTTCAAGGCAAAAGCTTCATCCCAGGCATCGTCCGGTGAATCCCAGGTCAAAGGCCTGGCTTGGCCAACGTTATTCACCAGGATATCGATGTGGCCGAATCTATCTAGGACGCGGCCTTTCACTCGCTCAAAGCAGGCCCGATCGTTGACATCATCGGCGACGATCATCGGGCGAGCGCAGCCTCGTGTTTCAATCGCGCTCGCCACTTCTGCCAACTGTGCTTCGCGGCGGGCGAGAATAACCGTTTGCACGCCTTCGGCAGCAAGCAGCTCTGCGGTAGCTCGGCCGATGCCGCTACTGGCACCTGAGATGAGCGCGATCCGGCCTTTCAAACACAAATCCATACGTTCGGCGTAGTTGGGGTACCTAGTGCGCTTCGATCGCTCGATCGTTGACATCACCGTGGTCCCAGCCGCCCGCGGATTGACCACAGATTGCAAGAAGGCGAGGTGGAATCGATGAGGCGACGTCTGCACAGGTATCGATACGCCAGCAGGTCGAAATCGCCATTTCGACCGCCTGCGCGTCTGCGCCACACGAATCGCAGAGAGTCTTGAACTTCCGTTCGATCTCACCGTCCGTCATCGGATCAGAGGAGTGCCCCTTTGGAAATTGAACCTCCGTCACCATGCTGTGTCCATCGGAAGTCCGCACGGTGACTCGAGCGGGGGCCGCATGGGGGTACATTGATGTCAAGCTCTCAGAGGCATTGACCTTCGTTCGTCGCATCAGATCGACAGCCTTGGGGTCGGCGAGGCGATCATCGTCGAAGGAGCAGCTGTTGACAGCGCCGTGGATCAGGCAGGCGGCAACAATAAACGGGAGGCTATGGTCGGCGGTCTCCCGCGACTTTGGAGCCCAGCGGCTGGGGTCAGATCCGATCATGCGCACCGCTTCTTCATACGAGGCGATCTCAATGGATTCAATGCCCCGTCCGCGTACTTCCGGGTGCAACTGGATCGCCGCTTGAGCTGCTGCCTGTGCGTGGTAGCAAACAGCAAGGTCCTTTAAGTAGGTACGTCCAATCATCGTCATTGCGGGCCACTCGGCCTCATCTGGCCAGTCGAATTGACCAACAACCGACCACAGTCCCTGCTTGCCCTCGAATATTTCGGACGGCCCTGTCACTCCTCGCGCTGCCAGGTTGGCCGCAAAGACAGCATTCCGAGCCGCCTCGGCGGCCGCACAGCCTTTCCAGTGTGACAGTTCGCCCTTTCGTGTCTGCCGCAACGCCAGATGCGGAGCCAACGCCAGCGAGACCGCGTGCCCCAGCTTCGCGGGCGACAGTCGCATGAGTTGCCCGATCGCCAGCGCGGTGGCTACCGTTACATACAGCGTCTGGTCATAATTTCGGGCGCCGACGTCGACCGATTGCATGAATCGGCAAAAAATCTCATATCCCGTCGCCGTGGCCAGTATGACTGATCGCCCATCGGCATGCAGGGTCTCAGCAACGGCAACAACGGCCGCAATGATGTCACTGGGGTGGGCACCGTCGGAGGCGAAATATGTGTCGTTGAAGTCCTGAACCCGCAGCATCACGCCGTTGCAGAAGGTCGCCATTTCAGGGGAACTAAACAACGAGGTTCCCCAAAGACTTGCCTTTTGCGAGCTGCTGTATTCACGCGCCATCGCGCGCAGATTCACGACCAGTGGATCATTGAAAGCACCGATGGCACATCCGAGCGTATCGAGCAGCCGGCGTTTGCATTCGTGGACGACACTACTTTGAAGCTGCGCGTAGCGCGCGCTCGCAGCAAACTCGACCAGCTTCAAGGTCGTCGGATCCATGAAACGGATCTCCGCGCGGTTGGTTGGAGCGCTTGAGGTGCCAGTCATGGTCGTCGCGCGGTGCTGCTTATTCGTGGCTACTCGGCCTTGATCCCGGCCGCTTTTATGGTGGTCGTCCAGCGCTCGACATCACCTCGCATGAATCGCTCGAATTCATCGGGACTGATAATCACCGGCTCGGCCCCCTGCGCGGCGAACGCCTCCTTGACCTGCGGCGTCTGCAGGGCGGCGTCGATCTTCTGTACGAAGTAGTCGATGTTCTGTTTGGGAGTGCCACCCGGCGCCATGATTCCGTACCAATTCGACAGGTCGAAGTCGAGGCCGGCCTCCGCGGCGGTAGGAACATCGGCAAGCGCGCTGACTCTCTTACTCGACGTCACGGCAAGCGCCCGCACTTTCCCGGCTCGCACTTGCGCCATCGCGGTCGGTACCGAGGTAAGCAGCACTTCGATCGCGCCGCTGAGCAGACCCACAATGGCGTCGCCGTTGCCTTTATAGGGCACATGAGTGATCGATGCCTTCGCCTTCTGGAGGAGCATCTCCATCGCGACGTGAGTGGCGCCACCTGTTCCGGAAGACCCATAGTTAAGCTTCCCCGGATTGGCCTTTGCATCTGAGAGGAGTTCGCCCAGCGACTTGATCTTGGAAGTGGCCGCCACGGCGATCACGTAGGGCGTCTGCGCGTAGATGGTGACGGGCACCAGATCCTTTTGAAAATTCCATGGCAACGATGTACTCAGCGCCGGCAGCATGGAGTAACCGCCGTCGGCTGCTACAAACAAGTATCCGTCGGGTGTTGAGGCCGCGACCATTTGATAGCCGATCCTTCCGGCAGCACCCGGCTTGTTCTCGACGACGTACGATTGACCCGTATCTTGGGTGATCTTCTGTGCCAGGATGCGAATGAGGATGTCACCCGTTCCGCCGACGGCATACGGCATTACGATGCGAACGGTCCTGTTGGGGTACTGCTGAGCGTGTGCGAAGTGGCTCGCCGCCAGCAGCGTGCAGGCGAGCAACATGCGACCAGGCAGTCTCATGGTTGCTATCCTCGGTAAAACGGGAAGTCTGCCAAGCTGGCGGACAGCGTGTACAGACGCTTTTTCTTAGTACCAGGTAAGCTGGCCTGACAGGCGTGGGGTGCGCCAGAGGCGCTTCAGATGTCCATGGCAGCGCCGGGAGGTCATTCGGTCTTCGGGCTGGGCCAGGGTGGTAGGGAGGCGGGTGACCGCCGGGTATCGCGAATAACTTGGGCCGGGCCGCAAGTCCACGGTCGCTTACTTCCCGGTTCCTTGCTCCTGCGGGCGAAAGTGGGATGGCCAATACATTTTCACCACGGCTCGGTGGCGGGAATACGCGTAGCAGGTGTCGAGCTTCTTTTCGATACCTACGGATTCGGAGTCGGGTCGTTGCGCGCGTGCCAAGCCCCGGATGCCCTGCAACGCCGGCGTTGCCATGGTGATCAGCATTTCCATCAGGTGAGTGCAGCTGGCGGCCCCGCGGAGCGCAGTCTTCACTTTGAATGACCAGCCGGAAACAATACGCTCGCCGATCAGACTGGCCAATGTGTATTCAGCCTCCTTGCACATGTCGAAAGGCGTGGTGTCCGACGATGCCTCAATCCCGCGCACCGTGAGTTGGCTGTCAACGGTTACGCGGACGCGTAAGTCGTGTAACGGATCACCGGCGGTGATCGGCTCGTCCCTCTGTACGCGCCAGAAGTCGAACGGCTTGCGATCGACCAGATGCGCTTCAACGTCATACAGGCCATCGTCGCGAGCAAACGCCTTGATATCAATCGTCCGTTCATGGATCTGCCGGCGATTTAGTGGCTGGGATATGGGCATGGGAATGTCTCCTGAGTAGGGATTGATTTGGAGGCGTCAGTCACCGCCTGTGCCTCCCAAGGCTCGTATCGCGTAACTGAGACGGGTGCCCAATCCGACGGTGATCCCCATGAACCAGAGCACGCTGCTCACTCCGATGAGGCCACCCGCGGCGCCAAAAAGGACCGGCATTGCAACGCTGGACGCATTAATCAGCAAGAGCCGCATCGCGAGGGCTTCGCCGTGTCTTTGTGGCGGCGTAATCTGGTGCAGAAGACTCATGACCAGGGGTTGAACACTCCCGACGGCCATCCCAATGCCCGCCGAGAATATCGCCATTGCGAGCGGCGATTGTGCAAAGGGGTAGATCAGAAAGCATAACGCTGCGATACCCAGGGCTCCGGTAATCAGTTTCCATTCCCGCAGGCGCACGGCCATTGTGGGCATCGCAAGCCGAACGGTCGCCGCAGCGATGGCGAACGATCCGAGGATTGTCCCGATGACGGATGCAGACAGCCCGCGCTCGTGTCCAAGCACTGGAACCACGAAGCCATGGACGTCAAACGATGCAGCTGTAAGCCAATTCAAAATGAGAAGTTGACGGAACCCACGGTCGCGCCAGAGGCTCCAGGCTGTTCCAGACGCCGCCCCGGTTGGCACCTCAGCGGGCGATTCGTTCGTCGTGCGGATCCACAGCCAGCCCAGAAGAGGTAGGGTTGCCAGCATCAGGAACGAAGCGCGATAGCCTGCGTGGTCGATCATCAGTCCGGTCAGCAACGGACCCACAAGATTCGATAGCGCTGGTGCGATGGAGAGCCATGCGAAGGCCTCCTTGAGTTTCGCCCTCGTGTGCGCGGTACGGCCGACATGCCGCTGCAGCGCAATAGTGGCTGCCGCAATGCCGGCTCCCGCGCATACCGCGGTGAAGCAAAGGACGGGATAGATCGGCCACGCGGCGGATGCCGCGCCTCCGACAGCGACAACCGCAACGCTCGCCCGTACCGGTATCTTTACACCACGACGGTCAGCCCAGCGACCGGCCGGAAGCGCAAAGAGCACCTGGGGAAGCGCAAAGAGTGCTAGGAGGCAACCGACAGACGCCTTGTCGTAGCCCAGCGTGAGCGCGAGAAGCGGCGCGGCCATACGCGTGCCGGCCATTGCCGAATGCAGGCAAACATAACCCGCAATAAGGCGCGCGAGTTCCTTGTTCAAGGCATCGCGCGCATGACAGCGCCAACGCCGGCGATGGGGTCGGTCATAATGGCATTAATCGACCTGGCGTGCTATCGAGCCTGAACTGCCACTCGCAATATTGATCAATTTGCAATGCCGGCCGCTTTTACGACAGGTCTCCACTTGTCCATCTCCGCTTGCAGTGCCTGTTTGACCCCTGCCGGTGTGGTTGGTCCGACCTCCACCCCGAGCTCCTGCATCTTGGCCCGGAACTTCTCATCCGCGAAGACCTCGTTGAGCGCACCGTTGAGCTTCTCGACGATCGCTTGAGGCGTGCCCTTCGGCGCCGCAAGGTAGTACCAGGTCCCGGCCTCGAACCCGGGTACGCCCGCTTCCGCCGTGGTCGGAATCGACGGTGCCATCTTCGATCGCTTCTTCGCCGCGACTGCCAGGCCACGAAGCGATCCATCATTGATTCGCGGCACGCAGACATTGGGCGAGCACAACATGAAAGTAATCTGGCCTCCGAGCAGGTCAGTCAGTGCGGCGCTCTCGCCCTTGTACGGAACGTGCAGCGCATCGGCTTTGGTCAGTTGCTTGAGGAGCTCGCCGCCTAGCTGGCCGGGCGACCCGATCCCGGGAGAGCCAAATGACACCATGGATGGCTGTGAGCGCATCAGGTTGACCAAGCCTTTTAGGTCCTTGATCTCCGACTTGGAATTGACCATGACGATGTGGTCGATCTGGCCGATCTTGCCGATGAACTCAAAATCATTGACGACGTCGAAGTTTTCGCTGGGGCCTGATACCAACACATTGGTCGCGAGCGTGGCGGTTCCAACGACCAGCGTATAGCCGTTGGGAGGGCTGTGTGCGACCGTCGATGCGCCGACCGCTGCACTCGCGCCGGGCCGATTCTCGACGACGATTGGCTGTCCGAGCTTCGGTGCGAGCTGTTCGGTAACCAGGCGTGCTGTCACATCGGTGCCGCCACCAGCTGTGAACGGGACGACGACTTTGATCGGCCGCGTCGGATACGTTTGTGCCCCTGCCGGGCCTGCCGTCAGGCACGCCAGTGTTCCGATAACGGCCAGTGCGCCGAGTCCGGTTTTGACGTCGCTCGTCAAATCTGCGAGCACGTGCCCCAATTTTCCTAGGATGTCGTGGTAGCGCTTGTTCATGGTGAGAATGTTTCCAATCAGCTGAACATCATGCGGCGATCGGCGCTTCGAACCCAATCATCGCTTTCACTTCCAGGAATTCCTCCAATCCAAACACTCCCATCTCACGGCCATTGCCGGAGCGCTTATAGCCACCCATGGGCGCCGCCGTATTGCTCGGCATGCCATTCAGAAACACACGCCCGGCGCGCATCCGAGAGCCGACGGCATGGCCCCGCTCGCGATTCTTGGTAAAGACATATCCGCCCAGGCCGTACTCCGTGCCGTTGGCGATTTCAATGGCTTC
>Ga0187777_10002748_pt1 | contig 11208 bp, 9 predicted proteins | sample 1015_Q2_SP5_10_M_FD_132416 | JGI IMG/M metagenome (GOLD analysis project Ga0187777, IMG submission 132416) | Tropical peat soil microbial communities from peatlands in Department of Meta, Colombia - 1015_Q2_SP5_10_MG | ecosystem: Environmental > Terrestrial > Soil > Wetlands > Peat | place...
CGCTGCTGCGAAACTTCGCCGCCGTGATCCTTGATCACGACCGGATGCCGTTTCTGCCGGAAATCGTCGAGCAGTATGAGGAAGAGCTGGACCGACGGATGGGGCTGGCTGAAGCGGATGTCACCAGTGCGCGTGAGCTCGGCGCCGAGGAGCGGACGCGGATTGAAACCCGCATGTCCTCGCTGACAGGCAAGTCGGTGAGGGCGAGCTATAAGACCGATGCCGGTTTGCTGGGAGGCGCGGTCATACGTATCGGCAGCACGGTATACGACGGCTCTGTCCGTGGACGGCTGGAGAAGCTCAAAGAACAGTTGATGGCCGGCTAGCGGCACAAGAATCGAGACCGAACTTTATGGCAACGATCAAAGCAGACGAAATCACACAGATTCTCCGCGAAGAGATTGCTCACTACGAGTCCAGGATCGCGGTTGACGAGGTCGGCACGGTGATCTCGCTGGGCGACGGTATCGCCCGTGTCCACGGACTGGATAAGGTCATGGCCGGCGAGATGCTCAGCTTTCCGCACGGTGTCTCCGGCATCGCCATGAACCTGGAGGAAGACCAGGTGGGCGTGGTACTGCTCGGCGACTACACCGAGATCAAGGAAGGCGACCAGGTAAAACGAACGCAGCGCATCATCAGCGTGCCTGTCGGCGAGGCGATGGTCGGCCGGGTAGTAGACGCTCTGGGCCAGCCCATCGATGGCAAAGGAGCCATCTCGACCAAGCAGTTCATTCCCATCGAGCGCATCGCGCCCGGCGTCATTGATCGCCAGCCGGTGCGCGAGCCCATGGCCACTGGTCTCAAAGCCATCGATTCCATGATTCCCATCGGGCGTGGCCAGCGCGAACTCATCATCGGCGACCGCCAGACCGGCAAGACAGCCGTTGCCCTCGATACCATCATCAACAATGCCAAGAACAACCTGATCTGTATTTACTGCGCGATCGGGCAGAAGCGCTCTTCCATCGCGCAGGTGGTCAAGACGCTGGCCGACTACGGCGCCATGGCGTACACCATCATCGTGGCTGCGTCGGCTTCCGAACCGGCGCCGATGCAATACATCGCTCCTTACGCTGCCTGCGCCATGGGCGAGTATTTCCGCGATAACGGCAAGCACGCTCTAGTGATCTATGACGATCTCTCCAAACATGCGGCTTCGTATCGTGAGATCTCTTTGCTGCTGCGCCGCCCTCCGGGGCGCGAAGCCTATCCGGGCGACGTCTTCTATCTCCACTCACGATTGCTGGAACGTGCCGCCAAGATGAACCAGAAGCTCGGTGGCGGCTCGCTGACTGCGTTGCCCATCATCGAAACGCAGGCCGGCGACGTCTCTGCATACATTCCAACCAACGTGATTTCCATCACCGACGGCCAGATCTACCTTGAAACGGATCTTTTCAATTCCGGCATTCGCCCGGCGGTCAATGTAGGGCTCTCCGTCAGCCGCGTGGGCGGCAGCGCCCAGATCAAGGCCATGCGTCAGGTTGCGGGTTCGCTCAAGCTGGAACTGGCCCAATTCCGCGAACTGGCCGCATTCGCCCAGTTCGGCAGCGATCTCGACAAGGCTACGCAGGCGCAATTGAATCGCGGCCAGCGTCTTACCGAGATCCTGAAGCAGCCGCAATATCAGCCGCTCTCGTTCGAGAGACAGATCGCGATCATCTTTGCCGGCACCAGTGGCGCCCTCGATGATCTGCCCATTGAACAGTGTCGCGGGTTTGAAAAAGGCCTAGGCGACTACATCGAGACCATGAGCCCCGGCATTTTCAAAGCGATAGCAGAGAAAAAGGTTCTGGAAGACAACACCAAGGCCGATTTGGCCAAAGTGATCGGCGAGTTCAAGCAGAAATTCGTCGCCGAGCATCAGGCAGCAGCATCGGCAAAATAGGGCAGGGAAGCAGATTCAACGTGGCCAATATCCTTGACATCAGGCGCCGCATCCGCAGCGTGACCAACACGCGGCAGATCACGAAGGCCATGAAAATGGTCTCTGCCGCCAAGCTACGGCGCGCTCAGGAGCGGGCTCTCGCCGCCCGGCCCTACGCCCAGATGCTGACCAGCATCCTCAAGTCACTCATGGAACGGGTTGACCCTTACAATCCTGAGACCGGCGAGGTACGCCATCCCCTTCTGGTGGAGCGCGAAGAAAAAACCATCCTGGTGATGGTCGTGACTGGCGACAAAGGGCTGGCAGGCGCCTTCAATACCAACATCTGCAAGACCTTCCAACGTGCCCTCGACTTCAAGCCGGACAAGGACATTGATGTGATCGCGGTTGGCCGTAAAGGGCGCGATTTTTTGCGCCGTCGCTATCCTTCAGGTGAGCCGGGTGGAGAACGCAAAGGGCGGGTGCAGGTGGTTGGAGAGCAGATCGGAATCTTTAATCGGGCCGAGTTTTCCCACGCTACGGAGTGGGCCAACCGGTTGATCGACCGTTACGAAAAAGGCCAGGCCGATTCTGTTTATCTTCTGTTCAACGAATTCAAGTCGGTCATCGCACAACGGATCGTCCTGGAGCAGATTCTCCCCATCCATCGTTTGGGGGAACGCGACATTCTGCAGGCCGAGGCGCTCTCCGTGGAAGCGCGCCGGGAAGCCGCCTTGGCTGCTGCCCGTGCTGGCGTGAGCCTGCGCGAGGCCGACACGAGCGAGATGGATCGCGAGGCCGCAGAGTTCGGCGCGCGCAAGATAGAGTACATCTATGAACAGCCGCCTGAAGTTCTGTTTGCCGAACTGTTGCCTAAGTATCTTGCCACCCAGATGTACCGGGCGTTGATGGAATCAGTCGCCGCCGAACATGCCGCCCGCATGACCGCAATGGATTCAGCCACCAACAATGCTTCAGAAATGATCGATTCGCTGACCTTGGCCATGAACCGCGCCCGCCAGGCGAAGATCACCAAGGAAATCATCGAGATTGTGAGCGGCGCTGCCGCCTTATAAAAGAGACGAGACCCTACTTATGCCAGAAAATATCGGGAGAGTCGTACAAATCGAAGGTCCGGCTGTGGACGTGCAGTTCGTCGAAGCTAGCATGCCGCCGATCTACCAGGCCCTGCGTGTCACCAGCGAGGGTTTCAACGTGCCCTCACCGGTTGACGTCATCCTCGAGGTGCAGCAGCACCTGGGTGAAGGCCGTGTTCGCACCGTTGCCATGCAGCCGACCGATGGCATGGTTCGTGGCATGAAGACCATCGATCTGGGCGGGCCCATCTCCGTGCCGGTCGGCAAAGAGACCCTCGGCCGCGTCATCAACGTGATCGGCGAGCCGGTGGATCAGCTGGGTCCGGTGGGCGCTGCCAAGAAGCTGCCCATCCATCGCTCCGCTCCCAGCTTTGAAGAGCAGGCCACGACAGCGCAGATGTTTGAAACCGGCGTGAAAGTGGTCGATCTGATTCAGCCGTTCTTGAAGGGCGGAAAGATTGGTCTATTCGGTGGCGCCGGCGTCGGCAAGACGGTGGTCATCATGGAGCTCATCAACAACGTCGCCAAACAGCATGGTGGCTTCTCGGTCTTTGCTGGCGTCGGCGAGCGCACGCGCGAGGGAAACGATTTGTGGCTGGAAATGACCGAGTCCGGCGTCATTAAGCCAGGCGATTGGAAGAATTCCAAAGCTGCATTGGTCTATGGCCAGATGACCGAGCCGCCCGGCGCTCGCCTGCGGGTCGCGCTCACCGGCCTCACCGTTGCGGAGTACTTCCGCGACGTAGAAGGTGCGGACACTTTGCTTTTCATCGACAATATCTTCCGCTTCACTCAGGCGGGCTCGGAGGTGTCGGCCCTGCTCGGACGCATGCCGTCGGCAGTGGGTTATCAGCCCAATCTGGCCACCGAGATGGGAGAGCTGCAGGAGCGCATCACTTCCACAAAAAAGGGTTCTGTGACCTCGGTGCAGGCCATTTATGTACCCGCCGACGACCTCACCGATCCTGCGCCGGCCACGACCTTCGCTCACCTCGACGCCACCACTGTACTTAGTCGAGCACTGACTGAGATAGGAATCTATCCGGCTGTCGATCCGCTGGCTTCCACCTCGCGTATTCTGGACCCGCGCATCGTCGGCCAGGACCATTACGATACGGCCCAGGGTGTGAAGAAGATCCTCCAGCGCTACCGCGACCTGCAGGACATCATCGCCATTCTGGGCATTGATGAACTCAGCGAAGACGACAAGCTCACCGTTGCGCGCGCCCGCAAAGTGCAGCGCTTCCTCTCTCAACCCTTCCATGTAGCTGAGCAATTCACTGGCTACGTCGGGAAGTACGTAAAGATCGCTGATAGCGTCCGCAGTTTCCGCGAGATCATCGATGGAAAGCACGACGAGATTCCGGAACAGGCCTTTTATATGAAAGGTGGCATCGAAGAAGTGCTTGAAGCCGCGGAGAAACTTAAGACTGCTGCGTAGAGAATAATGGGAATTGGAAAACTGAGCTGAAATGGCAGATGTAATCCAACTCGACATCGTAACTCCGGAGCGCCGGGTGATCAGCGAGCCGGTGCAGGAAGTCACCATTCCCGGCGAGACCGGATACCTCGGCATCCTTCCCGGGCACGCACCATTACTTACGGCCTTAGGCGTGGGAGAGATCAGCTATCGCGGCGCTGCGGGCTTGAAGCGCTTGGCGGTGGCCTGGGGCTTTGTTGAGGTACTGGGCGGCAAGGTTACGATCCTGGCCGAGACAGCTGAGCGGCCTGAAGAGATCGATGTGAGCCGCGCCCATGCAGCCAAAGAGCGCGCCGAAAAACGCCTGAAGGCCCCGCCTACCGATCTCGACTATGCTCGCGCGGAAGAGGCGCTGAAGCGGGCCCAGACCCGGTTAGACGTGGCCCAGGGCAAATAGGCAGATGAATTCCATTCCACTTGGGGCATTCTTTCCCTGCTCTTTAAGGTCTAACCGCGACTAGATCAGGTATGAATCCAATGGGAAACGCCTGCACGTCCTGACCTGTAGCGACGTCAATCCGGTGCACCTGGCTGTCGCTTCCCCCGACGAAAACGTTGGCACTGTCGACTGTGACGCCTCCTGTGAACGTGGCAGCGTTCGTGCTTAGCGAGACGGGCGCAGAGGTACCGTTTCCCACATCGTAGCCGAGCACTACGCCCGGCGCATCACTCGTGAGGTACACGTGTTTGCCGTCGGGTGTCACGATGAATTGGCGAGGCGTAAACGCCGTGCCCAAATTCGTGGTCACAGGCGCGCTGGCAGAAGGTGGGCAGGAACCAGAGGTCAGGGAGACAGCAATCACATCTAGATTTGGGGAGTCCGCACCCAGCATCTGACTGCCGTCGGCAAGACTTTGGACCAAGCTGGGAGATCCGCCCGGGCCGGTCACAAGCGTGTCGTCGCAAGTCGAGATGAAGGGGGTCCCGCTATCGGCAAGAAAGACCGCGGTGCCGTTGGCAAGAATACTCAGGGAAGTTGCGGCGCTGGCCGCAACCGCTGACGGCTGAACCCCACTCTGGATGGTGTAGACGCTCGTGCCGCTTGCTAAGTAAGCGTGCAGGCTGTCAGGAGTGAAGCCCGCAGCTGCATTGGGCGCGGTGGCGATTGAAAACGATTGCACCGAGTTGCCGTTCTGGTTCAGCAGAGTGACCGTGTTGTTTGCGGAATCTGCCACCAGGACAACGTTGCTGTCTGGTGAAACTGCAAGCACCCTGCCGGGCATGTTGCTGATGGTGTTCGCAACCGTGTTGTTGGTCGCGTTGATGATCATCATTCCCGCGTCCGACCCCAGGAAAGCCTGCCCGCCGCTGGGAGCAAACACCAGGGAATTTGGCAGGTTGGGCAAAGCGATCGCTGTGCCGGCCGTATTTCCAGTGATGGGAATGAGGTTGGTCGACGCCGTGCCCGCTACGTAGGCGGTTGATGCAGCACTCCCTGGAACAGTCCCGATCACGCCATTGCTATATGTGGCAAAAGGCAGATTTGTATTGCATGCGTTAGGCGTGCAGCTAGCAACGAAAGTGGTCGACCCGGCGGCAACAGCGAGCGCTGTTCCCTGAACACCAATGGTGGCTACCGCAGGCTGGCTGCTTGTCCAGGTCAAGCTGGCGCCTGTTACTGTGCTGCCGGTGGTGTCGGTAACTGTGGCCGTCAGACTTTGAAGGTTCCCAGCTGCCGTAAACGCGATGCTGCTGGGTGTAATGGTGATGTTCGCCACCGGGCACTCGATGAAAGTTGCCGGAACGCTGTTTACGGGATTTGCGTTATTGGTCGTCGCGATGACCTGGGTCACCCCTGGTAGCTTCGCCTGCGCCGTATTGACGGCTCCGGTAACCGTGAGACCGAATTCCGCAACTGAGGTATCGACGACCCTCCAGCTGAAACTTCCCACGCTCGCGGTGATGTCGGTATTGCCATCAAAAGCCTGGGCGGTGTAAGTGAGCTGGCCATTTTGGGGCACTCCGATGCCCAGCCCAGCCACGTTGCAGCTCGCTCCAGATGGGCTGGGGTTATTGCCAATCACAACTCGCGTTACCGGCAGGTGAATGAAAGCGTTGACTGAGTTGCTCGCAACACCTTGCACCGTTGCCTTGATCGTGGCCTCGATCCCCGCCGTGCCAGTGGCTGCTGGCGTGCAGACAATGGGTGTTACCAGCGAATCCCAGGTACCTCCGCACAACAGGCCGCTGTTGGAGATCTGGATAGCATTCGCTGGACCGCTGACCATCGTGGTGGTGAAAGTCGGGGTTTGGTTGAAGACCGTCTTGCCGGCAGAATCTTGCGCCAGAATCTGCATTTGCAACACGTCACCGGAGGTCAGTGAAACGGATGGATTCGGGGTCAGCGTGACAGTCGTTACTGTGCCCACACTGCCACTACTGCTGCTACTGCTGCTCCCACCGCAGCCCGCCAGAGCGAAAAGTCCAAACAGTGCCAGCCCGAACAGCCCCAGCGCCCGAAAATGCCCCATGAAACCTCCCCGCCCCTTCGGGGCGGAATCTCAGCTCAACTTTCCCTCTGCACCGGAATTAGATAGTTTACGCGAAACCTCTTCTGCGCTGCCAGCGCGCAGACCCTCCCACAGGCCCTTCCTTGCCCGCCAACCCTTCTCTTACTGCCGCTTGCCAAGTGCGATTCAATGATTATGATGAGCAAATCCGCCCCCGGGATTGCTCGATTCCTGCTGTAAGTCACGCCAGTGGCCAGTAGTACATGGACAATTGCTGCTCCCTTCCGTAATCTGGCTCTGACCGCCTGGCGGTGGGAGCATCGTACCTATGGCACACTTTCCCCAACCGCAGCGAAACGTGCGGGCTCCCCGGGTGCGCGTTCCGGATAATGCCCAAGTAGTTTTCATCTCAGAAAACTATAAGATTCCAGCCGTGTTGAACAAGCTCTCCAGCACCGGAGGTACTGCCCGCCTGGCGCGTAAGTGCCCGGAGGGCGCTCTGGCGGAGATCAGGCTCAACACTCGCTCCGGCTCCGTCCAGGCGCTGGTAGAGATACTCTCTTCGCCAGATCCGGTGCTGCACGAGCAGCCTTTCCGCTTTGTCGCCATGGGCGATGAAGACCGGCAGATGTTGCAGTCGGCGCTCGCTCATCTGCGCGCGCAGGGCTACGGCGAGGGCACTGTCACCGTCGGATTCTGAGCAGTCAGACGCTCGGAACTGGGCTTGAGGATCGCAGGGCAATGCCTGTCTCAGCGCCCGCTCCGCATTTACAGATTGACGGATTTCCCAGAGCTTGGTATATTTGAAAGGTTCCGCGAGAGTTCTGGAGTATCTCTGTGGGCCGGTTGTTTTTTTCCGGCACTTGCCGCTAAGGGAGCGAGAACGCGGCTGCTAGATTCGTACCTGCCTCGCTGAAACGTGACCTGCGCTGCCTTCCGCCATCGGAAGGGTATGCAGGTCGAAGCTGACGAAACGGAACTTCACCGGTCCCTGGGCTCGAAGTCACCGTCGTTGGCCACTTACAGGAAGTCCAAGTTTCTTGCGCCCACTTGGTATGTGCTGTTCGCGCGCGGGAAGTATGGCTGCGCCTGTGCGCCGCCAGCCAAAGCAGAATGCGCGGAGCTGTGTGCTTCGCAGGGAGCGATTTGCAGAGTGCCTACATTCCACCAGTTGGTCCGTAGAGGCCGGACATCGCCTAAGTACAAGACGGCGAGCCCGGCGCTGGAAGAGTGCCCGCAGAAACGCGGTGTTTGCACCCGTGTCTATACTCAAACGCCCAAGAAGCCGAACTCAGCGCTGCGCAAAGTGGCTCGCGTGCGCCTGACCAACGGCATCGAGGTCACGACTTATATTCCTGGGGTCGGCCACAACCTGCAGGAGCACTCCATAGTGCTTATCCGTGGCGGCCGCGTGAAGGATCTGCCCGGCGTCCGTTATCACGTGGTGCGCGGCACGCTCGACACCACCGGCGTGGCCAACCGCAAGCAGGGCCGCTCCAAGTATGGCGCCAAACGGCCCAAGTAAGGATTCGAATGCCAAGAAAAGGACACATCGCCAAGCAGGAAGTTGACGCCGACCCCGTCTACAACTCGACCCTGGTAACTAAGTTCGTGAATTCCATGATGTGGGACGGCAAGAAGTCCACTGCCCAGGGCATTTTCTACGGCGCGATGAAGCAGTTGGAGAAAAAGGGTGGCGATGAGTCGCTCAAGTTGTTCGTCAAGGCGGTGGAGAACGTCAAACCGCTGCTGGAAGTAAAGACCCGCCGGGTGGGCGGCGCCAACTATCAGGTTCCGGTGGAAGTGAACGCGGACCGCCGAACCTCGCTCGCCATCCGCTGGCTCATTTCCTACAGTCGCGGCCGTGGTGAGAAAGGAATGACTGACAAGCTGGCCAATGAGCTGCTCGATGCCGCCAATGGCAAAGGTGCAGCCATCAAGAAAAAAGAAGACGTGCACCGCATGGCGGAGGCCAATAAAGCCTTCGCGCATTACCGCTGGTAGCGGAAGGAAGAAGAGAGAAGAGAAGTGGCGAGAACCGTTCCATTAGAACGCTGCCGCAATATCGGCATCATGGCCCATATTGACGCTGGCAAGACCACCACCACGGAGCGCATCCTGTTCTACACGGGCAGGACGCACCGCATCGGTGAGGTGCATGAAGGCACCGCCACCATGGATTGGATGGAGCAGGAGCAGGAGCGCGGGATCACCATCACCAGCGCCGCCACCACCTGTGTGTGGCGTGATATTCGTATCAACATCATCGACACGCCCGGCCACGTGGATTTCACCGCCGAAGTCGAGCGCTCGCTGCGTGTCCTCGATGGCGCTGTGGCCGTGTTTGACGCCGTTCACGGTGTGCAGCCGCAATCGGAGAAAGTCTGGCGCCAGGCCGATAAGTACGGCGTACCCCGCATCTGCTTCATCAACAAGATCGACAAGATGGGCGCCGATTTCGAGCACGCCATCGATACCATCCGCAAGCGTCTCAATGCCAAACCCGTCGCCATCCAGATCCCCATCGGACAGGAAGACAAATTCAAAGGTGTCGTAGATTTGATCGCCATGAAGTCTATCGTCTGGAAAGACGAGACCATGGGCGCCGAGTACACGGTGGAAGAGATTCCCGCCGAATTGAAGAAGAAAGCCGAAGCCTTCCACACCCAGCTGGTCGAAACCATAGCAGAGAATGACGACGATATCCTGCACAAGTTTCTCGAAGGCGAGAACATCTCTCCCGATGAGTTGAAAGCCTCGCTGCGCAAGAGCACCATCGCGCTGAAGGTGTTCCCGGTCATCTGCGGGACGGCGTTCAAGAACAAGGGCGTGCAGCCGCTGCTCGATGCCGTAGTCGACTTTCTTCCCTCACCCCTCGACATTCCTGAAGTGACCGGCACCAACCCTGACACCGGCAAACCCGAGACGCGCAGAGCCGATGACAGTCAGCCCTTCTCGGCGCTGGCTTTCAAGATCATGACCGACTCCTTCGTCGGCCAACTTACGTTCATCCGTGTCTACTCAGGGATGCTGGAGAGCGGCACCAGCGTGCTCAACATCCGTACGGGACGGAGCGAGCGCATCGGCCGCCTGCTCAAGATGCACGCCAACAAGCGTGAAGACATCAGCGAGATCCTGGCGGGCGACATCTGCGCCGTCGTGGGCCTGAAGAACGTGACCACCGGCGACACCATTTGCGACCAGAAGCACCCCATTGCGCTCGAATCCATCGAATTTCCCGAGCCGGTCATCGCCGTCGCGGTGGAACCCAAGACCAAAGCCGACCAGGAAAAAATGGGCATGGCGCTGCAGAAGCTGGCCCAGGAAGACCCCACTTTTAAGGTTCACACCGATCCTGATAGTGGACAGACCATCATCAGCGGCATGGGCGAGTTGCATCTGGAGATCATCGTCGACCGCATGATGCGCGAGTTCAAGGTCGAGGCCAACGTGGGCAAGCCGCAGGTTGCCTACCGCGAGACCATCCGCAAAAAGGCCGAAGCCGAGGGCAAGTACATCCGCCAGACCGGCGGCCGCGGCCAGTACGGCCACGCCAAGATTCGCATCGAGCCCAACGAGGCCGGCAAGGGCTACGAGTTCATCAACGCCATCACCGGCGGCTCCATTCCCAAGGAATACATCAAGCCGGTGGATCAGGGCATTAGAGAGGCCCTCGAAGGCGGCGTGCTCGCCGGCTACGAGATGGTCGATATCAAAGTTGAACTCTACGACGGCAGCTTCCACGAGGTGGATTCCAACGAAATGGCCTTCAAGATCGCCGGCTCCATGGCGTTTAAGGAAGCTGCGCGTCGCGCCTCCCCGGTGTTGCTCGAGCCGGTGATGTCGGTCGAAGTCGTGGCGCCAGAGGATTATGCCGGCACTATCATGGGCGACCTGAGTTCGCGCCGCGGCCGAATCGAGGGTATGGAGCACCGTGCTGGCTCTCAGGTCATCAAGGCCATCGTGCCGCTGGCCGAGATGTTCGGCTACGCCACGCACATGCGCTCTTCCACTCAGGGCCGCGCCGAGTACAGCATGCACTTCGCACGTTATGAAGAGGCGCCGCGCAGCGTCGCCGAAGAGATCATCGCCAAGGTGCAGGGCAAGAGCACCGCGAGCAGGTGACACGATTCGTGAATTTTGCAGCCGCAGCCACAGGCTGATGACTGGATTGCTAGGAGCATAGTTACATGGCCAAGGAAAAATTCGATCGCAGCAAGCCGCACGTGAACGTAGGGACGATCGGGCACATCGATCACGGCAAGACGACGTTGACGGCGGCCATCACCAAGGTATTGCAGAAGCACAACC
>Ga0187777_10002749_pt1 | contig 11201 bp, 12 predicted proteins | sample 1015_Q2_SP5_10_M_FD_132416 | JGI IMG/M metagenome (GOLD analysis project Ga0187777, IMG submission 132416) | Tropical peat soil microbial communities from peatlands in Department of Meta, Colombia - 1015_Q2_SP5_10_MG | ecosystem: Environmental > Terrestrial > Soil > Wetlands > Peat | place...
AGACAGCGGGCCAGACGGCCGAAATGCTCACTTTCCCGTTCGAGCTCCACGACCGCTAGAGGCGGGTCGCCTCGCCTGAAGCCGCCGCGTCTCAGGGGCGGGAAGATTTCCGTCATAAAGCGGTGAGATGGGTCGCCGCTTCGCGACAGATATCTCATGCGGCGGCAGCGGTTTCAACGGAAGCGCTTCCGGCGATGTAGCCGACGGATTGCACACATTCATCGCCACCGCCGCGCTTTTTCCCGGGCGCCCGCCTGAGGCGGGCGTCCGCATTGAGACGTAGCCGTTCCCCTCACGCCGGCGCGTCCCTGCGCAGTGCTCCCCCAAAGATGCGCTGGGGCAGCCGGCGCTTTTTCCGACCGAGCGAGCATCGCCCCAACGGCTGCCACCACGAGCGCCCTCGACGGATCGGCGGCGCTCGGGCAAGCTGTCACGCCCTCGTCGTACACCCGACAATGCAAGCGGCCGGGGAGCCTTCGTGAAGAAACTCGCCACTGTCTTCATGCTGTTGTTCGCTTCGGTGCTGCGCGCGCAGGGCACGCCGCCCGCCGTCGCGAGCCAGATCGCCTCGCTGCTCGACATCTACAAGGACATTCACGCGCATCCCGAGCTCTCGCATCATGAGGCGCGCACTGCGGCGATCCTCGCCAGGGGCCTGCGCGAAGCCGGTTACGCCGTCACCGAGCGCGTCGGCGTATACCCGGACGGCTCGCGCGCGTTCGGCGTCGTGGGCGTCCTCAAGAACGGTCCCGGGCAGACGCTGCTGATCCGCGGCGACATGGATGCGCTGCCGATCGTCGAGGAGACCGGCCTCCCCTACGCGAGTCACGTGATGACGAAGAACGCGAGCGGCCAGGACGTCGGCGTGATGCACGCCTGCGGCCATGACGTGCACACGACGGTGCTGCTCGGCACCGCGCGGGCGCTCGCCGGCACGCGTGCGGCGTGGCATGGCACGGTCATGATCATCGGGCAGCCGTCGGAGGAGACGATCGACGGCGCCAAGGCGATGCTGGCCGACCACCTTTACGAGCGCTTCGGCCGCCCCGACATGATCATCGGACTCCACGACACGAACCAGCTGGCCGCCGGAACGGTGGGGATCATCCCCGGGCCCGCGTCGGCGAGCTCGACCTCCGTCGACGTCGTGATCAGAGGAATCGGCGGCCACGGCTCCGCACCGCAGGTCGGCCGCGATCCCATCACGCTCGCCGCCTACTACATCACGCAGATCCAGACCATCGTGAGCCGCGAGGAGGATCCGCTGGATCCCACGGTCGTCACGGTCGGCAGCATCCACGGCGGCACCAAGCGCAACATCATTCCCGATGAGGTGAAGCTGGAGCTGACGACGCGCTCTTACTCCGACAAGGGCCGCCAGATCGTCATCGACGGACTGAGGCAGATCGCCGCCGGGATCACGACTGCGGCGAATCTGCCCCCGGAGAAAGCCGCCACGGTGTCGGTGCTCGAGAACGAATCGACTCCGGTGCAGTACAACGATCCGGCGATGACCGCTGAGGTGCGTGAGCTCCTCGTCAAGGCGCTGGGCGAAGCGCAGGTCAAGGGTGCCGAGAAGCTCATGGGAAGCGAGGATGTCGGCGTCTTCGGCATGAGCGCGGATCTGAAGCGCAATGAGATTCCGGTGGTGTACTTCCGCCTGGGCGCCATGGATCCGGAGAAATTCGCGGCCGCGACGGCCGCGGGCAAGCGCCTGCCGGGCACGCACACCAGCCACTTCGAGCCGCTGCCGAAGCCGACGCTCGAGACCGGGGTCACGGCGATGACCGCGGTAGCGACCGGGCTGCTGCGGTAAGCGCGAGCCCAGCGCGCAGCTCGCGGCGCGCGCGGAAAAAACCGCGCCGGAGCTCAAGCGGACGTGCGGCGCCCGAACCAGCGGTTCACGCGTGCGCAGTAGTCCTCGTACTGCCTGCCGAAGCGCGCACGCAGCACCTGCTCCTCGGGGAGAATCTGCACGCGCTCGATGAGCGGCACGAAGAGCACGGGGCCGGCGAACGGCGTGAGCGTGCCGAGCCTCGTGGCCCAACCGAGCAGCACGATCGTCAGCCCGAGATACATCGGGTTGCGCGTCCAGGCGTAGATTCCGCCGGTCACGAGCGCGCTCGTCTGCTCGGGCTGGTGAGGATTCACCGTGGTGCCGGCGCGGCCGAACTGGCTGATCGCCGCAAACGGCGCGATGAACGCCAGCACCATCACGCACCAGCCGAGGCGATTCCACGGCGCAGATATGAGCGTTACGAGCGGCAAACGGCGATTGAGCTCCCACATCGCCAGGCCGACGATGAGCATCCAGACGGGCGGCGGGATGAGCGAAGGCCGCACTGGCGTGCCTCAGGCGCCCGGCCGCATCGGAGTGGCGGCCATCTCACCGACGACCGTCGTCCAGGGACGCACCGACCATCGCCGCACGAGTCCTGCCCTGACGTACGGATCGGTCGCGGCAAAGGCGCGGGCGGTCCGATCATTCTCGCCCTGGAAGAACAGCACCGCGCTGTCGACAGGGTCCGCCAGAGCTCCGGCAAGCACGAGCTCGCCGCGATGATGCGCTTCCCAGGCGAGACGCAGATGCTCGGAGCGATGCAGCGGCCGGCGCTGGAGATAGTCCGGCACAAACTCATACGTCAGCAGAAAATGCATGGACCGACTCCACAGCCGCGTGCCGGCCAGTCATCCCGGCTCAAGAATAGCCGCTCGCCCGGGACGAGCGCACGCTCAGGTTGGCGTCGCCAGATAAGGAAATGCCGGCTGAGGGACTCGGGGGGGACCGAATATCAGCCGGCCAGGAGAGCCGCCGCGTCAGGAGTTAAGCGCGGCGGCCGCAACGGTTGTAGGGATCGCCGGCGGGGCCAGCGAGCTCGAGCTCGCCGTCGATCGCGAGACTGGGCACGTCGAGCGTGTTCATGAGCTCGGCGACCGTCTTGGTTGCCAACACGCCGGTCGACACCGCCCAGTCCCAACGCGCGTTGCCGCGCACGTCGTGGATCACCCGGCCGCCGGGAGCGCGCACCATGGGCTGCTCGCCGACTTCGCATACCCTGAGTGTCTCAATCTGGTTCGTCTTCATGAGCGCATCTTCCGCAGGTTAGTAACGCAACTGTCGTATCGTCCTACGTGCAGTCATATCGGTCGCAGCGTGGCGACATTGAAGCGCATGCAGCAAAACTGCGAGCAGCATCGCAGCGGCGCGGGGTACGACAGAAGTGCGCAAATCTTTAGCGCGCGTGCCGGCGGCAACCGCTTGCCCGTGAGGCGGCAGACTCTTGCCGCGCGCGCGGCAAGCCCTGGCCCGCGAGGTGTATTCACAAAGGGGACGGGAACCAGTAAAACCACCAACCTGGATCATCCGGGGGAGCCTCGCTGCGAATGGCCGCTGATGTGGACACGTTCATGGCCACGATGGTCGCACCCATGCAGCCGGTGCCGATCGAGCGCGCATTGGCCTTGGTGCGGGAGCGCTATGGCCTCACGCCGCGGGCATCACGGCTGACGGGCGAGCGCGACGAGAACTTCCGGCTGGCGACCGCAGACGGCGCGGAGTACGTCCTCAAGATCGCCAACCCGGCAGAGAATCCGGCCGAGACCGACCTGCAGACGGCGGCATTGCTGCACCTCGAGAAGAGCGCGCCGGAACTGCCGTGCCCGCGGGTGCTGCGCGACCGCACGGGCAACCCATATGTCCGTTTCACCGACGAGGCCGGCGCCGAGCGTACCGCCCGCGTCCTGACGTTTCTGCCCGGCCGGCTCCTCGGTGCCGCCACTCGCTCACGACGCCAAAGGGCCGTCTGCGGCCGGATCGGAGCGCGCCTGACCCTCGCGTTGCGCGGCTTAGAGCACCCGGCGGCGCGGCGGATGATCGTCTGGGATGTACGCCACACGGGACACATGAGCCGGCTCCTCGAGGACCTGCCCCGCTTCCCGTTCCGGCCGGCCGCGGCGGCGCTGCTCGCGCGCCTCACTCCGCGTATCGAGTCGCAGCTGCCTCTGCTGCGGCACCAGATCGTGCACAACGACTTAAATCCCCTCAACATTCTGGTCGAGCCCGCCGACCCGGACCGCGTGACCGGCGTGATCGACTTCGGCGACATGACCCACACGGCCTTGATTGCGGACGTGGCAGTTACCGCCGCCGAGCTCATTCCGCCGGACTGCACCGACCCGGGCGAGGCGCGCGGGTCGGTGCTCGACGTCGTGAGCGCCTATCATGAGGCAGTGCCGCTCGTCCCGGCGGAGCTGGCAGTGCTCGGCGCGCTGGTGGCGGCGCGGCTCCTCATGACCCTGGTGATTCACGAATGGCACGTGCAGCGCAACCCCGCGAGCGGTCACTTCAAGCCGCTCGAGGAGGATTTCATGCGCGCGCGCCTCCACATCGCTGCAGCGTTGCTGCTCGAGGAGATCAGGCCGTGACGACTGCACCACCGGCGGAGCATGCGGCGATCCTGGCACGCCGCGCGCGGGTCCTGTCCCCCACCTACCGGCTGTTCTACGAGCAGCCCCTGCAGCTCGTGCGCGCCGCCGGCGTCTGGATGTACGACGAGCGCGGCCGTGCCTATCTCGACGCCTACAACAACGTGCCGGTGGTAGGCCACTGCCACCCGTACGTCGTCGACGCGCTGACGCGGCAGGCGCAGACGCTCAACACGCACACCCGCTATCTCGCCGAGCTGCCGCTGCAACTCGCCGAGGAACTGCTCGCCACCATGCCGGGCGAGCTCGGCAACGTGGTCTTCACCTGCACCGGGAGCGAGGCCAACGATCTCGCGGTGCGCGTCAGCAAGGCGGCGACCGGCGGCAGCGGATTCATCGTCACGGATTTCTCCTACCACGGCGTGACCGACGTCCTCTCAGGCATGTCCCCCGAGGACGGCGGGCCGCTCGGGCCGGGCGTCTACGCGGTGCCATCGCCCGCGGGCCCGGGCGGGCCCGCGGCGTTCAGCGAGCACGTGCGCGAGTGTCTCGAGCGCATGCGAGCGGACGGCGTGAGCCTCGCGGCGCTGCTGGTCGACACGATCTTCTCCAGCGATGGCGTATATGCGGACCCGAAGGGATTTCTCGCTGAGGCGGCGCGCCACGTGCAGGCGGCCGGCGGGCTCTTCATCGCCGACGAAGTGCAGCCGGGCTTCGGCCGGCTGGGAGAGACGATGTGGGGCTTCCAGCGCCACGGCATCGTTCCCGATCTCGTCACGATGGGCAAGCCCATGGGCAACGGACATCCGGTCGCGGCCGTCGCGGCGCGACCCGAGGTGTTCGCGCGCTTCGCCAGGCGGCGGCACTACTTCAACACCTACGGCGGCAACAGTGTCTCGTGCGCGGCGGCGCTGGCGGTGCTGCACGTGATCCGCGAGGAGAAGCTACTCGAGAACGCCCGCCGCACCGGCGAGCATCTCAGACGCGGCCTGCTGGCGCTCGCCGCGCGCAACCCGGCGATCGGCGAGGTACGCGGCGCCGGCTTGTTCCTGGGCGTCGAGATCCGGCCCAATCCGGCGAGCGGACTGGTCGGCGCGGCCGAGACCAGGCGGGTGGTGAACGGCATGTGCCGCCGCGGCGTACTGGTCGGCTCGACCGGCCGCCACGGCGATGTGCTCAAGATCCGTTCGCCGCTGACCCTCGAGAGGCAGCATGCGGACCTGCTGCTCGAGGCGCTCGAGCAGACACTGCGGGACAAGGACTGACCGGCTTCAGCCGCCGCGGGCCGCCGACGACTCCGCGGCCGGGGCTGCCGCCGCCCTCGGACGCCGCAATACCACGTAAGCGAGCAGCGCCACCGCGATCGACACCATGCTGGTCCAGAACTCGGCGCGGTGCGATTCGGTGAACGCCATCGCGACGATCACCGAGGCCATGCCCGCGATGGCCAGGTAGCTCAGCCAGGGAAAGAACCACATCGGCAACGCCGAGGGCGGCAGTCCCGCGCGCTCGCGCGCCCGGCGCGAGACGACCTGCGACACGCCGATCATGAGATAGATGATCGCGATGATGGCGCCGGAAGAGTTCGTCAGGAACACGTACACGCCCTGCCGCGAAAGAATTGCGGCAATCACGCCGCCGAAACCGAACAGGCTCGCGAGCAGCACCGCGCGCGCCGGCACGTGGCGGCGATTGGTGCGCACCAGCCAGCGCGGCGCATCGCCGCGGGTGGCGAGCACGAACAGTACGCGCGAGGCGATATAGAAGCAGGAATTGAGGCAGGAGAGCACCGCGGTCAGGATCACCGCTGCCATGAAAGTGCTGGCGTAGGGGAAATGCACCTCATCGAGCGCGAGCGTGAACGGCGACTCGGCGGGCACCACCTTGTTCCAGGGAACGACACAGGTGATGACGAACACCGAGAGCACATAGAAGAGGAGAATGCGGCTGATGATGGTGGAGGTCATGCGCGCCACCGCGCGCGCGGGCTCGGGCGACTCCGCCGCGGCGATGGTAACCACCTCGGCCCCCATCATCGACCAGATGACCGTGGTCACGGACGCCAGCACCGCGAACCAGCCCATGGGGGCAAAGCCGCCGTAAGCGGTGAGGTTCGAGAAGGTGGGCCCGGTCGGCGAGCGGAAGCCGAAGGCGTGGGCGCCGACCACGATGATGAAGGAGATGATGGCCGCGACTTTGATGGATGAGAACCAGAACTCGAACTCCCCATAGGCCCGGGCGGACATCAGGTTCACGGACGTCATGCACACCATCAGCGCAGTGCCGATCACCCACTCCGGGAGCGGGAGCCAGCCCCTGATGATCGCGGCACCGGCGATCGCCTCGACGGGAATTACCGTCACCCAGAAGTACCAGTAGAGCCAGCCGACCGAAAAGCCGGCCCAGTTGCCGAGTGTCGCGCGCGTGAACTCGGTGAACGAACGCACCTGCGGCATCTCGACCGCCATCTCGCCCAGCATGCGCATGACGAGCAGCAGCAGGAATCCCGTCATCGTGTAGCCGAAGACGACCGCAGGGCCGGCGGCTCTGATCGCGACGCTGCTGCCGACGAACAGCCCCGCGCCGATGATGCCGCCGATGGTGATCATCGCGACGTGGCGGGGGCGGAGCGAGCGGCTGAGCTCGTGGGATTCGGCCGGAGCAACCGTAGCGGCTTCGTTCATAGTCCGCGGAGTATAGCGGGTCGTGGCGCGGCGCCCGACACCGTATGCTACGGGCATGCCGGGGAAGCACTTCGCCGCTGCCACGATCTTCCTTATTGCCGTCGGAGTAGCCCAGGGCGCGGCACCCGCCGGGCGTCCCCGTGCGCCGGATCTCGGCATCAAGGCAGGAGTACTGTCTCGGGGACCCCTCGATGCCATCACCGACGTGGCGGGAGTTGCTGTCGGCCAGACGACCATCGTCCGCGGCGACACGGTGCGTACCGGCGTCACCGCTATCGTGCCGCATCCCGGCAACCTCTACCGCGAGAAGGTGCCGGCCGCGATTTCGGTCGGCAATGGCTATGGCAAGCTGACCGGAGTCACGCAGGTGGATGAGCTCGGCGAGATCGAGACGCCGATCCTGCTCACCTCGACGGTCGCGGTTCCCCGCGTGGCGGACGCCCTCATTTCCTACATGCTGCAGCTTCCCGGCAATGAGACAGTGCTGTCGATCAACCCCGTGGTCGGCGAGACCAACGACGGCTACCTGAACGACATCCGCGGCCGCCACATCGGTCCCGAGGACGTGTTCGCCGCCTTGCAAAGCGCTCGCGGCGGCCCGGTCGAGGAAGGCGCGGTCGGCGCCGGCACGGGGACCGTGGCCTTCGGCTGGAAGGGCGGCATCGGCACCGCTTCGCGCGTGCTGCCGAAGAGCCTGGGCGGCTACACCGTGGGCGTCCTGGTGCAGAGCAATTTCGGCGGGGTGCTGGCGATCGCGGGCGCGCCCGTGGGAGTCGAGCTGGGCCAGTACTATCTGCGCGACCAGGCCGCGCTCGCCGGCCGCGGCCGCGACAGTGCGGACGGCTCCTGCATGATGGTGGTCGCGACCGATGCGCCGCTCGATGCGCGCGAGCTCAAGCGCCTCGCAGCGCGAGCGCTGCTCGGCATGGCGCGTACCGGCAGCTCGGCATCCAACGGCAGCGGCGACTACGCCATCGCCTTCTCGACTGCGCCGGAGGCTCGCATCCACAGCGACGACAAGGCGCTGACACGCAAGACCGAGGTGGTTACGACGCTCGCGATGTCGCCGCTCTTCGAAGCAGCGATCGAGGCGACGGAGGAAGCGATCTACAATTCCATGCTCAAGGCGACGACGACGACCGGGAACGGGCACACGGTAGAGGCGCTGCCAATCGAGCGGACGGTGGAGATCCTCAAGGCGCATCGGGTCATTCACTGACGAGCCGAGCGTCTCTTGGGGCGTAAGTCGCTGATCTGTCTCACCCCGCGCGCGGCGCGCTCACCCTCAGTAGGTAGCAGCAACGATTGATGGGCGGGAGATCAAGTGCTCTTCTTCAACGGGCGGCCGGATAAGCCGGAGGGTTTGCAGAGATGGCCGGAAGCGAGGAGCGCAAGAACCTGAGCAGTGTCGATGCGAGGGAAGTCGCCAGCTGCGTGCGCGAGATCAATCACATGATCGGCGAGCTGGCGAGGCGCTACGGCGCAGCCTCGGTGGTAGTGGCGCTGACGGAAGTGATGGGCTGCGCGTCGTGCGCGACGGACAGCGTGGAGCGTGGTGCAAGCATCCGGGCGCTGATGGACCGAATGACCAGCGCCCGGTAGGCATGACGGCGCGGCTGCTGGTGAATGCCGCGGCAATCCTCGGCGTGGTGGTCTCAAGTGAGGGGCAGGCCTGTCCGTCCGTGCAGGTAGAAGGCCAGGGCGTAGACGACGATTGCAGCGAGCGGCCGCCACACCCCGATTTCCCGCAGGGCGGGCAGAAGCTGATTGCTTCCGGCGGCGATCGCCGCAAACGGGATGTTGGATGTCACCGCCGCGAACTGCGCCCATTGATCGCCGAAGGCGCGGCGGCGCTTGGCGTCGATGGCGGTCGTCCCGCCCAACGCCAACAGCAGCAGCGAGCCGAAGAGGATCAGGGCGGCGAGCTCGCCGTTGATGATGAGGTGAGCGAGCGCCCAGAGCGCCGTGCCCCACAGGAAGGGGTGCCGCGTGATGCGAACCATCCCGCGCGCGATGTCCGGCCCCTGCTTGAGCTTCGACTCCATGCCGACCCGGGTCGGACTCGGCGTTGCAAGTCCGATGACCGCGAAGAGAAAGGCAATGAGCACCAGAACGTACGCGGTGGGCCGGAATCCGAGCAACAGCCCCCAGAGCGGCACGGCCGGCGCGTGGCGAAACGCGTAGATCATCCACACGAGGCCCAGGATCGATGCGAGCGCAAACGCTCCGCGATAGGGACCCGCGCCGATACGTGCCACCAGCACATCACGCAGCTTCGTACCGGACACGCCGAAATGGATCAGGAGAAACCAGGCGCTCGCGGCAATGAGGTTCAGCATGACTGCCTCCGGTTCAAGCCCGCGCTCGGTCGGTAACGATCACATCCATGGGTAGGTCGTGAGGTTGCGGGAAAATGGACTCGAGCCGCGCCTCCTCGTAACCGAGTCCGGCGCAGTAGGGCCGGCGGGCGGCCGCGGCGATCGTGCGGTCGTAGTACCCGCCCCCGTAACCCAACCGGAAGCGCTGCGGGTCGAAACCCACCAGCGGAACGATGAGCGCGTCAGGGTTGAGCACTTCGCGCTGCCCCGGGATCGGAATGCTCCATACCCCGCGTGTCATGGACATTTCCGGTCGCCAGCTCCAGAACTCCACCGGTGCCGACTTCGTGACGACGACCGGCAGAGCGACACGGCCGCCGTTCTTCAGGTGCTCGACGGCCAGGTCGCGAACGTCGATCTCGCCGCGCACCGGCCAGTAGACACCGAGCGTCTCGAATCTGCGCAGATCGATGGTCTCGAGCAGTTGCCGTTTGGCCCGCTCGCCCGTCGCTTTTCGTAGCGCGCCATCGAGGGACAGCCGGCGCCCGATGAGCGCCTGGCGCATCTGTACCCGCCAGCGCCGAACTTCGCTCCAATCGAGCGAGCGCGGAGGATCCGGAAGCTCACTCAATTCGGGGGCCCTCAGTCTCACTGGCCGATCCCAGCATGCGGTAAGCCGGTACCATTGTCGAATTTCGGGCCATTGGTTCGTCGTAGCGTAGATTGGCCGCCCTGCAACGAACGAACGGAGACAGACGATGGCAAAGAACGTGATTTGTCTTTGGTACGACGGCACGGCGGAAGAAGCCGCAACGTTCTATGCCAGGACCTTCCCGGACAGCGCCGTGAAAGCGGTGCACCGCGCCCCAGGCGACTACCCGTCGGGCAAACAGGGACAAGTGCTCACGGTCGAGTTCACGGTAGTTGGAGTACCCTGCCTCGGCCTCAATGGCGGGCCGGAGTTCAAGCACTCCGAGGCTTTTTCATTTCAGATCATCACCGACAATCAGGCCGAGACGGACCGCTACTGGAACGCGATCGTCGATAACGGCGGCACCGAGAGCTCGTGCGGGTGGTGCAAAGACCGATGGGGCTTGTCCTGGCAGATCACCCCGAAGGTGCTGATGGACGCAATCGGCGATCCCGACCGTGCGGCCGCCAAGCGCGCGTTCGAAGCGATGATGCCGATGAAAAAGATCGACATCGCCGCCATCGAAGCGGCACGCCGGGGAACTGCGCGCGCGTAGAGCACGCGCCGGAGCAGCGCAGTTCGGGCTGGAATCGTCAGCGCGTGCCAGCGCGGGCGCGTTTGATCTGCTCGCTCAGGCGACGCATGTCGTCGAGGGTCCGCCGAGGCGTTTTGGGAACGGCGAGGGCCCCAATGTCCGTACTGTACGGGTCAAAGCCACGCGCCGACGCCGGGTCATCGGTGCCGTCGTGCGGCACAGGTGCGGAAATGACCCGTACGAGCACGGTGTCGCCACCCGGTTCCGCCGCGCCGGGGTCTCCAGCATTCAATTCGCGCGTCACGTTGCGTGCCGCTTAAAGCGCCTCCTCGAACAAGCATCGTGAGCTTGCGCCATCGAACGGCGAGGCAGCGGCGTCGCCGCCAGCGGGCGTCGGCCAACGCCGACGTGCCGGGAGCACAAAGTAAAACTCGCGGGAGAATTCCCGACCGACGGTTTACAAATCCGCCCTTTGCCGGAACGCGTCGCTAGCGGCGCGGGGTTTCCAGATCGAGCGCGACCTGCGCGGCGACGTGCTTCAGCCCCGC
>Ga0187777_10002752_pt1 | contig 11194 bp, 14 predicted proteins | sample 1015_Q2_SP5_10_M_FD_132416 | JGI IMG/M metagenome (GOLD analysis project Ga0187777, IMG submission 132416) | Tropical peat soil microbial communities from peatlands in Department of Meta, Colombia - 1015_Q2_SP5_10_MG | ecosystem: Environmental > Terrestrial > Soil > Wetlands > Peat | place...
ACGACCCAGAATCTCGCCGCCACACTGCAGGGAGTCAATGCGGTCAACGCCAATGTCAACTTCAGCGTGGCGAACGCCGACCAGGTGGTGGCCGCCAATCCGTCCTTCTTCGCCTTCTCCAACCTCGCTGGGCCGAGCGGCGACCGATCGACGTTCGATTGGGGGCTGCCTTTCTTCTTCGGGCGCACGGTTTTCACAGCGATCGAAGGACGCGGCACGCCGGGCGGTACGGGACCCTACGTCGCCTTCTAGCTCGGACGCAAGCGGCCCGCGACGGGTCTGGTCATGGCGTTCCTGATCACCTTCTCAGTCCTGCTTGCCGGGGCCGCGGTCTGGATGGGGCTGTTTCTTGCCTTCGGCGAGGCCGACAGCGCAATTCTGAACGACATCGCGGAGTGGCTTTCGCCGCTGCGCGTTTCCGGCTGGGTGGCCTATATCGCCATTTGTGTTGCCTGCGTTGCGCCGTTTCTCCGGCGGTTTCTGCGCGCGGTGCGTCGCGCGCCCCGAGATGCGGAAGGCGAGTGACCGCTCCGATGGGGCGACTCGCGTCAGCTCGCGATGAACTCGCGGAAGTTGGCGTGAAAAAGGTCGCGTTCCTGCTCAAAGAGGCGACGTGCCCTGAGGCCCATCTCTCCGCGCTGCGCGGGAGTCATCTCCAGCGCGCGCTGCACTGCTGCCTCCAGGTCGTCTTCGGTCACCCGAAAGCCGGTGGAGAGATGGAACGGCTCGTGATTCTCGGGACGCACCGGTACGAGGATGCCGCTCGATCCGTCCTCGACCATCTCGTCCATCGGCGGTGCGCCGGTCGTGATCAGCACGGCCGCAGCGGCGCGCGCTTCGTTGAGCGTGTGGCCGAATCCCTCGGCGATGCTGGGGCAGACATGGATCCCCGCCTGGCGCTGCAGTACCCTGAGCGCCGGTTCGCTCAATTTGTTTACGAGCACGTGCAGGTTCTCTGCGGCACGAAGCGGCATCGGCAGGCTGACGGCGGTCTCTGCGCCGGCGACGATAGTCATGTCCGGGAGCTCGGGCCGGCGCATCCACAGCGACATGATCGCGTCGCCGTTCTTCTGGCGCGACTTGCCGCATACATGGAGCAACCGGTTCCAGTCGCGCTCTGCCGCGGACGCCGCGCCGACGTCGGGCGATGTCCAGCCCGTGAACAGCGTGCCGTTGCTCACCCGATCCGCACAGGCCAAGCGCGAGAACACAACGCCGGAGTAGCGAGACTTGAGCAGCACCGTGTGAATCGCTCCCGACGCGATGACCTCGATGTCGAGAGGACCGAGCCATTCGACGTTGGGGACATAGACCACGTGCCGCGCGAATCCTGGATCGAGAAACGGCGGGTTGCCGTGAGCGTGCTCGAGCAGAAAAAGGAAATCGAAAGGCAGGGCGGTGCGCGCCTCGTCCCCGATCTCGACCGGAGTCTTGTAGTTCTTCACGAGGCGTCCCGGCAATGCCCACGATACGATGCGGGCGTCAGCGAACGAGGCGCGGATGGCGGCGGCGAGCAGCGACGCGTCGGCGGCCATGCCGGGGCTACGGTGGTGCACGATGGCGCAGCTCGGCGCGCTGTCGGCCATTTCTACTCGCCCCCTTTGACCTGCTGCATGGTCGGCATTTTGCCGGAGAGCGGCGAGCGAGGACAACAAGGCGTACACTCTTTCGCATGCGCGCGCAGAACCGCCGCTCGAAGAGTGAGCCTTCGAAGAAGGCGGCGTCCGCCCGCCGTGAGCCGAAAGCCCCGGGCGCGGAGATCGACGGCCTCGTCGCCGAGCTCGAGAAAGCCGAAGCCTACGAGCAGCGATTGCGGCAGCTGATCGCGGAGGCGCGGGACCACCTCGCTGCAGGCAGGAGCTCGATGGCGCTCTCGCTGCTGAATTCGGCGCTGAGCGACTTCGACGCGGCGACCGACGTGGTCGCGCCGAGCCGCGGCCGCCCCTAAGTCCCGGGCTTCCCGTCGTCCGCTAGAGCGTCCCCCCGATGATGCCGATGCTCATCGCGAGCACGGCGATGTTGTAGATGAATGACAGCACGCCGTGGATGAGCGTGAGGCGCCGCATCGGCCGCGAGAGCACGACGACGTCGGATACCTGTGAGGTCATGCCCACGACGAACGCGTAGTAGGCAAAGTCGAGGTAGTCGGGATCGTCGTCGTCGGGGAAGCGTAGCCCGCCATGGTGCGAGCCCTGTCCCTCCGGCTGCCAGTAGTACAGGTGCGCGTAATGGAAAGCGAACACGGTGTGGATGAGCAGCCAGGAAACAAACAGCGCTGCTACTGACAGGGTCAACCGCTCGACCCGCGGCCAGAAGGTGAGCTGCTTGATGTCGCCGACCATGAAGCCGATCGCCACGATGCTTGCGCTGGCGGCGGTGACGATCAGCAGGAAGATCACTCGTCCGCTCGGATCGTAGCGCTGCGCCCGCATGCGCGTGAGCGTCTCGTCGGTTCGCGCGACCACCATCCAGGCCATGCACAGGTAGCACAGGGCGCCGATGTTCCAGCTCGTGAGCAGCAGCGTTCGCGCGGAGAACCACGGGACGAGAAGCAGCGACGCGACGACTGCGATCGGAACGGCGATGGCGAGGCGCTGCAATGCGCTCAGGCGCACTATCCACGGTAGCTCCGGTATGGCGTGTGCGGGCTGGCTCATCGGACCTTCCCGGGCAGTCGGCGATGCCGTCAGCGAACGCCGCTGCGGTGCTCGCACGATGAAGGGCGAAGCTTAGCCGATTTCGCCGACCGCCGCCGCGCCGAAGCGGCTTGGTGTCGGCGCACTAATCGCTTTCGATGGCGCCGTTGATCGCGTGAGGCGTAAGGGATTGCGGGCGCCATCGACTACTCGCTCGGGGAATGACCAGCAGCCTCCTCGCGCGCGGCCTGCTGCTGGTGGCGCTATTCGTCGGCGCGCTGATCGGCGGCTGGACCGCGGGCCGCTTTCGCAGCACTCCGGTTTCCGGATCTCATATCCTGAAACGCTTCGTCGGCGGGATGCTGATGGGCTGGGGCAGCCTCCTCATTCCAGGCGGCAACGACGGCCTGATCTTGCTTGGCATGCCGCTGCTCTGGCCCTATGCGTGGCTCGCGTTCGCCACGATGTGCGCCGTGATCGGCTTCGCCCTTCTTGCAGAGAAGTCGCTCGTCCGCTCGGCCGCGAAGTCGGGCATCGGATAGCGACATCCGTCAGGCGAGCGGCCGGAGGTCACCGAGCAACGTCGGTATCAGCTCCGACACCGTGGGGTGGATGTGCATCGTACGCTGGAGCGTCGTGTAGGGAGCGCCGGCAGCCATCACGTCGAGGATGCAGTGAACCGCCTCGTCACCCTCGGTTCCGAGCAGCGTCGCGCCGAGGATGCGTTTGCTCTCGGCGTCGACGAGCACCTGCATGAAGCCCTGCGTCTCGCTGCGCTCGCGGGCGCGACCGACACGCGCCATCATCAGCTTGCCCACCAGCGCCTTCCTTCCCGAGGCTCTGACTTCGCGCTCCGTCATGCCTACGCGGCCCAGAGGCGGGTCGACGAACAGCGCATACGTCGTGATGCGGTCGGTGACGCGGCGCGGATCGCCGTCGAGAAGATTCGCGGCGACGATCTCGTAATCGTTGTAGGAGGTGTGCGTGAAGGCTCCGCGCCCGTTGACATCGCCCAGGGCCCAGACGCCGCGCACATTCGTGCGAAGCTGCTCGTCGACTTCGATGAAGCCGCGCGCGTCGGTCCTGATGCCGGCTTTGTCGAGCCCGAGGTCGTGGGTGTTGGGCACGCGGCCGATCGCGAGCAGCAAGTGCGAGCCGACGATCTCGCGCGGTTCCTCCGCGCAGGAAAGTGTGACGGCCACCCCGTTGCCGCGCCGCGCGGCAGTCAGGCATTCGGCGTTGAGCCGGATCGCGATGCCCTCGGCTTCGAGGATCGCCTGGATCGCCGATGAGACCTCCTCGTCCTCGCGCGCGATGAGGCGCGGCGCCATTTCGACGACCGTCACGTGGCTCCCGAAGCGGCGGTACATCTGCGCGAACTCGAGCCCGATATAGCTGCCGCCGATCACGATCAAATGCTCGGGCAGGAAGTCGACGCCCATCATGCTGCTGTTGGTGAGGTAGGGGACGTCGTCAATGCCCGGCATGTCCGGAACGTTCGCGCGCCCGCCGACGTTGATGAATATTTCGGGTGCTTCCAGGACCGTGTCGCTGACGCGTACGCTGTTCGTACCCTCGAAGCGCGCATGCCCTTCGATCAAGGTCACATTCGGCGTACCCTTGAGCCAGTTGGTCACACCGGCATTGGACTGCGCGACGATCGCGTCCTTGCGCGTCTTCACGCGCGCCATGTCGACCCGAATCGGGGCATCGATGACCACTCCGAAGTCCGCGCCACGGCGAGCGACGTGCGCCGCACGCGCGCTCGCGATCAGCGTCTTGGTCGGGATGCAACCGTTGTTGACGCAGGTTCCGCCAACGAGCTTGCGCTCGATGACCGCCGTCCTGCGACCTGCCTTGCCAAGGCGCACGGCAAGCGGCGGCCCCGCCTGCCCGGTGCCGATGACGATGGCGTCGTACTTCTCGCTCATGCGGTCCTCCTCCAGGCCGACGTGGCGGGCCGACCGGACGACCGCGGCCCAGCGCTTATGCTACTTGGTCTTGCCGCGGAAGCCGTCGATGCCGGCAGCCAGCTCGTGGCCGGGCGCCGCGGCGAGCTCGTGAATGATGACGCCTTCGATCGGATCGACGGGCCGACGCCACGGCGCCAGCGCCACCATGCGGCGCGTCTCGTTGTAGCCCGCCTGCCAGCGGGCGCGGATTCCGGCGGGCGTGAAATCGATGTCCTTCAGCTGATCCTCGCCGTCGAGTCGCGGGGCGTTGAGCCGAGCAACATGCATCGTCGTGCCGCAGCCCCAGGAGGCGAGCTCCTTGACCTCTGCCGAATCGCGCGTCGCTTGGGGGACATGCTTTGCGAGCTCGCGGATGATGTGGCGAAGGTGGTGGATCTGCTTCTGCCGCGCGATATGGCTCTTCGCGCGACTCGAGTACTGGATGTCCTTCTGCGGCCTGCGACCTCCCATAGCGTCGCGGGCTCCGTGCCCTCGGGATTCCACATCTGCACCGCGAATATCACCGAATCCTTGCGCGGCTTGTCATCGAGCACCGCCTCGATCGGCGTGTTCGAGTAGATGCCGCCGTCCCAGTAGGGCGCGCCGTCGACGCGAACCGCAGGAAAAGCTGGCGGCAGCGCGCCCGATGCCATGACGTGCTCGAGACAGATGTCCTCGTCACGGCTGTCGAAGTAGCGCATCTCGCCGTTGTTGACGTTGACCGCACCCACCGTCAGCCGCACATGCTTGCCGTTGATGTAACCGAAGTCGACAAGCTGGGCGAGCGTTTCTCGCAACGGCTCGGTCGTGTAGTAGGCCGCGCCTTCGATGCCCAGGGGCGTGTGCTGCCCGAACCACGCCGCAGGATTCGGCGTGAAGAACGTCGGCACCCCGTGCGCCATGGTCACGAGATTGGCGAAGACGTTCCCCAGTCCCGGAACGAGATCGGGCCACCCGTCGCCGGCGCGCTGCTCGACGCTTGCCCAGAAGGCGCGCAGGCGCTCGGCGCGGTGCCGTGGCGCGTTGCCGGCGATGATCGCGCCGTTGATGGCGCCGATCGACGTGCCGATTACCCAGTCGGGCTCGATGCCAGCCTCATGCAGGGCCTCGTAGACGCCGATCTGGTAGGCGCCGAGCGCGCCGCCTCCCTGCAGCACCAGCACGATCTGCCCCGGCAACGACGGACCTTTCCTGCGCGCTCCCCGGGCAAGCTTGGTGGGGGCGCTTCTCGACAATCGGGGCATGGGGCGGTCCTTGAACTCCGTACGGGGCCGAGCCGCTGTCCGACTCTTCAGCATCGCAAGCTAGCGCCCGAAACGCCTTTCGAGCGGCGTGTCGAGGGCGATCTTGCCCGGACCAAAGACCGTGAGCACGAGCAGCATCGTGCCCCAGAGAACGTGGTCCTTCACGCCGCCGGTTTGCGTCAGCGTCTCGTAGTACGAGAGCACGGCGATGATGTTGAACACGAACAGCACGCCGGCGGCGAGCCGCGACCCGAGGCCCAGCGCGAGGAAGATTGGCATCGATAGCTCCGTGGCCGCGCCCAGCGCCGCGGCGAGCGGCGGCGATAGCAGCGGGACGTGATATTCGTCGGTGAAGAGCGCCACCGTGCTGCTCCAGTCGCGCGTCTTGGTCAATCCGGACATGAAGAAGACCTGTGCGACATAGAGGCGGAAGCCTAGGAGCAGCAGAGGCTGCAACCGGGCGAGGAGCCTGCTCGCGGCACAGTAAAGCCCGGCGAAGTGGCTCATAAGCGAGGGCGACCGAGCGGTGTTCATCTTCAAATTTCCCTGTTCGCGGGTGCGCGCACCCGAAAAGAGACGATGGTTTGCGCGGCGACGTGGTGCCTCAGATGGTGGGCGAGGTCGAATGCGGGCTCGGCCGCCGCGGCGATGTCTGCAGCGTCGCTCAGATTGGCGCCGCACCCGAGCGCTGCGAGCAGCGCATGTTCGCCCCTCCCAAGGCGCTCGATCGTGGTTCCTTGCGTGCTTCGCAGCACCAGCAGCCGATCGCCGTCGGCGGTGAGATCGACCGCCTCGTCACCGTGGGGCTCCGGTTGGTTCACCTGCCAGATGCGGAAGATAGGATGGCGCGAGGCAACCAAGGCGGCCGATGGATGCAGCCCGAAGCGCAGCTCCCCGCGCGCCTCGTCGGGGACGCGCGCCAGTGCCTCCAGGTCGAGAGGTGCCGCATCGGCGGCGATGTTGGCCTGATCGATCGCCCACTCGAGGCGCGCAACGTCGGGCAGATAAGCGAGCTCGCGTGCCGGCGCGTAGGCGGCCAGGAAACGAGACAATTCGCCGCCGTAGCGGTTCACGTCGCCGTGGCGCGACGGGTAAGCGCGAACGAACGCATCGACGAGAGTGTTGAAGGACGGCGTCCCTACCAGACGGCGCACGACCGGGTAGGTCGCGCCGAGCGCCTTGCGATAGTTGCCGAGCACGTTGTTGCGGTAGATCGCGATTCTCGCGGCCGCGTCGAGCCGCCCTGAGACGACGCCCAGCGCGTGCAGCGCCGCCCGGTCGCCGAAAAGCGCCGCTGCCACGAAATCACGCTGCAGCTCAGGCAACGAGCGCATCGGATCGCTCCAGGATGGCTTGTGCCGTGGCTGCCTCGTCGAGCAGCACTTCCAGCGCTGGCAGGTCGGTATCCCACTCGATGAGCGTCGGCTTCGGCCCGAAGCGCGCGATCGCAGCCCGATAGAGGCTCCATACCCCGGGAGCGACACGCGCGCCGTGGGTATCAATCAGGCATGCGCCGTTGTCCTCGAAACCCGCGAGATGGATCTCGGCCACCGCCTCGCTCGGGATCGCGGCCAGGTAGTCATGAGGATCGAATCCATGGTTGACTGCATTGACGTAGATGTTGTTGACGTCGACCAGCAGCAGGCAACTCGTGCGCTCGGCCACGGAGGAGAGGAATTCCCACTCGGGCATGGCGTCGGAATCGAAGCGCATGTACGCCGATATGTTCTCGATGAGCAGCGCTCGCCCCAGCACGGCCTGCGCCGCATCGATGCGATCGCAGCACAGCCTGAGCGCCTCGCCGGTGAAGGGCAGCGGCAGCAGGTCGTTCATGTGCCTGCCGTCGATACGACCCCAGCAGAGGTGCTCGGAAATCAGCGCGGGCTCGACTCTGGCGGCCAGCCGCTTCAACTTGGCGAGGTGTTCGGCGTCGAGCGCATCGGCAGAGCCGAGGGACAGGCCCACGCCGTGCAGCGACACCGGATAATCGGCGCGAATCGCCTCGAGCGCGGCGAGCGCCGGCCCGCCGTCGACGAAATAGTTCTCGCTGTGGACTTCGAGCCAGCCCACCGCAGGGCGGTCGCGGCGGACCAGCGCGACGTGCGGTGCGCGCAGACCGATGCCCGCAGTCGCGCCGAGTGCGCTCGCAGCGGGCATCGACATCTGGCAATGTTCGGGAGCCGGCGACGTGCCGCCGGCAACCGTTTACGCTTTCGGGGGGGCCAGCTTCCCGCCCATCTTCTCGCACGAGCCCTTGGTGACGAATTTCCAGTCCAGCGGATCGTTGTCGACCTTGCTCTGCCCGGCGCAGGCGTGCTTGGCCGTGGCGCAGTCAGCCTGACCGGCCTTCGAGATGCCGTAACACTTGTCCTTGCTGGCGTCGGGCTTGACTGGCTGCGCCGACAACCCGGCAGTTAGTCCGAGAGCGAGAACGCCGGTGATCGCGGCTTGCAGGGCGGTGGAACTCTTCATGATGTCTCCTTTGCTGATTTGGAACAGCCTTGTCGACGACGGGCAGAACGCCCATCTGGCCCCTTGGTCGTGCCGGGCCCTGCCACCTTACAGGCTCCACGCCGGCATCCGCAAGAAGGGACGCTGTGCAGGCGACAGATCTAGCGCCGGGCAGGCGCCCGCCAGGCAATTGCCGCTAACATTGCTGCCGAGCCCTGCAAATTCCACCCACATCCATCCATGCGCTTCTCGGTCGCCACCTACAACATCCACAAGGGTTTCTCGCATCTCACCCGCCGCGTCGTCATCCACGAGCTGAGGGAGAGGCTGCACGGTCTCGCCGCCGACATACTGTTCCTGCAGGAGGTCCAGGGCGCGCACGGCCGACATGCCCGGCGTTACCGCAACTGGCCGGGCAAACCGCAGCATGAGTTCATCGCCGACACCGTGTGGCATGAGGTCGCCTACGGGCGCAACGCGGTCTATCGCCAGGGCCACCATGGCAACGCGGTGCTTTCCCGTTTCCCGATCGTGACCCAGGCAAATCTCGACATATCGGCCCACGCCTTCGAGCGCCGCGGCATGCTCCACTGCATCCTGCAGCCGAAGCGAGGTATGCCTGCGCTGCATTGCGTGAACGTGCACCTCGGCCTGTTCGAGCGCGGCCGTCGGTGGCAGGTGCATGCGTTGTGCGAGCGAATCCGCGAGGCCGTGCCAATGGATGCGCCGCTGATCCTCGCCGGCGATTTCAACGACTGGCGGCGCAAGGCCGGCCGCACGCTGCAGAAGGAGCTCGGCGTGTTCGAGGTGTTCGAGACCGCGCGCGGCCGCCCTGCCCGCACCTTCCCAGCGGTGCTTCCCGTCTTCCGTTTGGATCGCATCTACGCGCGCGGGCTGCGCGTCGTGGGCACCGGTGTGCATTACGCCTATCCCCTCGCGCGTCTGTCGGATCACGCCGCGCTCGGAGCGACCCTCGAGCTGGAGCGAAGCCCTCGTGGCGCTGGGCATTGAGCCATCGACCCGCTTCAGTGCGGGCAACCGCATCACCCTGCTGCGAAGCGGGGCGGAATACTTTCCTGCGCTCGAGCGCGCCATCGACGGCGCTGCTCGCGAGGTGTGGCTCGAGGCGTATTTGTTCGCGGACGACCCGTCCGGCCGGCGCATCGCCCAGGCGCTGGTGCGCGCTGCAGAACGGGGCGTGAAAGTCCGGCTCCTCGTCGACGGCTGGGGCGCCAAGTACTACCTGACCGAATCTCTGGAGCGCCTCCTGCGCGACTCCGGCGTCGAGCTGCTCAAGTATCGCCCTGAAGTGGCCGCCTGGCAGTTTCGATCCCATCGCCTGCGGCGCCTGCACCGCAAGCTCTGCCACGTCGATGGCCGGCTTGCGTTCGTCGGCGGGATCAACATCATCGACGATATGAACACCCCCGGATCCAAACCGCCGCGCGCCGACTTCGCGGTCAGCATCGAGGGGCCGCTGCTACCGGCAATCGCACAGACGATGCAGCGGGTCCGGGCGCTGGTCGAGCTCGTGCAGTTCGGAAGCAGCGACCTGGAGCTCTTCCCCGACGCGGCGCGCGGCGTGCGAGTCGGGCAGCAGACCGCCAGATTCGTGATCCGCGACAATCTGCGCCATCGCCGCGACATCGAGCACGCTTACCTCGCGGCGATCAGGACCGCAAGGCGCGAGATCATCATCGCCAGCTCCTACTTTTTCCCGGGCATCCGCTTCCGGCGCGAGCTGATGGAGGCCGTGCAGCGTGGCGTCTCGGTCACCCTCCTGCTGCAGGCGAAAGTCGAATATGTGCTGCTGCACTTCGCGAGCCGCGCTCTCTACGGGCAGCTGCTGCAAGCCGGCGTCGTCATCCAGGAGTACCACCGCAGCATGCTGCACGCCAAGGTCGCGGTGATGGACGATCGCTGGGCCACCGTGGGCTCGTCGAACATCGATCCCTACAGCCTCCTGATGGCGCGCGAGGCGAACATCATCGTGCGCGATCGCGGCTTCACCGCCGAGCTGAAGGTGGCGCTCACCGAGATGATTGAGCACGGTGCGCGGCCGGTGGCTGCGGAGGACTGGAAGGGCCGCCCGAGGTTGTACAAGGCGGCGATCTGGATCGCTTACGGCATCGTGCGGCTGGCGATGGGCTTCGTTGGCTATGGCGGCGAGGAATGGTTTCCGCGGCGCCGCTGACTCCCGGGTCGGCATCGCCCCGTTTGCTAAACTAAACCGTTCGCTATTCGAAAGGCCGGAGCCGCTGGTCGATGCAACGCTTTCGCGCAAGAACGCATCCCCCTCCCGATCCCGCCCTGCGCGGCGATTGGAAGACCGTGCGCACGCTCCTGCCCTACCTTCTCGCGTACAGGGGCCGCGTGCTCATCGCGCTTGCGTGCCTCATCGGTGCCAAGGTGGCCAACGTGACCGTGCCGCTCGTGCTCAAGCGCATCGTCGACGAGCTCACGGGGCCGCAGATCCTGGTGCTGCCGCTGGCCCTGCTCGCGGCCTACGGCGCGGCGCGCCTGTCGACGACCGTCTTCACCGAGCTGCGGGAGTACCTGTTCGCCAAGGTGACGCAGCGCGCGGTGCGCACGATTGCGCTAAAGGTTTTTCGTCATCTGCACGCACTCTCGCTGAGGTTTCATCTGAGTCGGCAGACTGGCGGGCTCACCCGCGATGTTGAGCGCGGCACACGCGGCATCTCGACGCTGATCAGCTTCACGCTGTTCTCCATCCTGCCCACGCTGGTCGAGATCGGGCTCGTGTCGGCGATCCTTATCGCGCGGTACGACATCTGGTTCATCGGCATCACGGTCTGCGCGCTCGCGGTCTACATCGTCTACACGATCTCGATCACCGAATGGCGCACTGGCTTTCGCCGCGCGATGAACGAGCTGGACTCGCGCGCCAACA
>Ga0187777_10002753_pt1 | contig 11193 bp, 7 predicted proteins | sample 1015_Q2_SP5_10_M_FD_132416 | JGI IMG/M metagenome (GOLD analysis project Ga0187777, IMG submission 132416) | Tropical peat soil microbial communities from peatlands in Department of Meta, Colombia - 1015_Q2_SP5_10_MG | ecosystem: Environmental > Terrestrial > Soil > Wetlands > Peat | place...
TACATGCAGCAGAGCAACATTCCAGTACCCGAATTCAGCAGCTTAGCAGTAGTAGCGTTCTCAGCACTAGCAGCATCACTATACGTACTACAACGCAGACGACGAAACTAGACAATACCAAACGACGACGAAACTAAACCAGAATTAGATCTCTAACAGAGAGATGTAGAACGCGCAAATAGATTACAAAGGATGCTTATCGCGTCGAGAAGTTACAATAAAATTACAGCGTACGTTTTCGTGGGAGAATCAGAAGTCCGACTGCTGAGAGTATTAGGACTACGGAGGCTATCATTCCTTGAGCAACCACCGATCCCTGATTTGGTTGGATTGGAGACACAGCCTCGTTGTATAACTGAGATTGTTGCGACATGAGTGGTAAGGGAGGCGTTGTTTGACTTGCAGCGGGTGCGGGCTGCGAAGTAGTCGGGGAATTTCCATATGCGTAAGATCCTATGACGGTATCAACACTCGGAAACTGTACGCCATTCTGATCAGCTAGTGAATACGCCGGCACCATTATCGTTACCGCTCCGGAGATTGACTCTGGGTGTGGGAAACTGTAACTGAATTCTCCAGGGCCAATCCGAGTCATCGTTGCTTGTACGTTTTCACAGATTGTCGGAGTGCAAAGCTGTAGCGTCACGATATTGTTGGGTAGCGTTACGGGACTCTTGTCAGCGTACCAAACCGTAATCTCTCCTGTGATCGGTGGAGTACCGCCATTAAGCGGAGGAGCACCGATAGCTGCGGATCCGATTCTCCCGATTATCGGTACTCCTATCGCATAGCCGTTGACTGCAAAGACAAATGGTATGCAAGGAGTTAACAGCAGAATAGGAATAACGACTGCAAGGAAGGTGTTTTTCATCCGAACCAGAAAATTAAGTTACGCAGTTGTATATAATAACGTTTAGTCCGCGGCTTGAGTATCGCTATCTCTAAAATCAGAACGGTAATCTAGTGTTCCTTTTTCTGTATATTGATGTTCCAATTGACGGTGATGATTGTAACTGTTCGCGTAAGTTTGGACTATTGGCGAATGTTTCAGGACGTACCAAAGGTTCCGAAGAGGTTGTGAGGGTCAAGCAACAATGGATACAGGCTGCGAAGTGCCGTGTTGATGAGGAGTAGGATTATGATCGACATAACAAGCGTCCGTGCAAAATCGCCCTTGTTCTGGAAACGAATCGAAATGAACAGGACGGACACGAGCACACCAAATGTCGCTATTAGCCTGGTTACTGGATCGGACAAAATAAACAGACTTCCTGCCGCTACGATTAGTATTGCAGAGAATCCTATTTGAGGGAACCGCCGATCGGGTTCGACTTCGAACATCTGAAAGATCTTGGTTAGGTCGAAACATTTCTGTATGCCAAGTGCGAGGAGAATCGGAAGAGGAGAAATATAGAGCATCCGCCAGAGCTCTGTTTCTCCCGCCACCGGATTGGAGTAACTGTAACCTAATGGCGCAATCAAAATCGAGCCTAGACACCACGCAGCAATCCATGCTAACAGATAGTTCTTGATGATTCCTTCTTCTGAATGAAGAGTATACGCGCCGACTAAACTGACGAGTAAGAGAAATGGAGGAAGGAAAGAACCCCAGTCCACTAATAGGCCTGTTAGAGCGTTTCCAAATATTGGGAGCAGGCTGGTAGCATTGACTTTCGTTAGGCTGTAGAGATACAATTGAAGAGTGTTATTCAAGCTGGACGCTAGTCCTGGGAAGAAGTTGTAGGCAGTGATTCCTGCTGGAAGGACAATCATCAGCGCCGCACAGAGGCTCTGTAGGGAACGTTTCTTCAATTCATCAGTCCTAGTGAGGAGAACGGTGAAGACTAAGCTTGTGAGAAATACTCCCCAAGTCCAGGGATGAAACAAGAAAATAGCGAAGGATATCAGCGCCTGCAGGATGTACATTCCAATGTTCCATTCATGACCTGAAAAATAGAATGAGAGAAATAGCATCCATAGCACGAATGCAACCCAATTTGCCTGAATTCCACCAAATGTCCCAAGCGTCGTTGGCAACCATAACAATACGGATATAGATGAAAGGATCGCCAGTTCAAACTTCCATCCCCCCCCATGGAATGCTAAGAATACCGCTGAGGCCGCCGCAAAAGTCAGAACTAGTGGAGCAAATTTGACAACAGTAAACGAACTCACATTCGTACCGAGTTGTACTAAGTATAAGAGAAAAACGTACAGCCCATGTATGCTGTACGATTTGATGAACGCTTGAGAAGGCGTTAGACCAGTTAAATCGTTTAGAGGGCTCAAATATCTTATGTACGAATCTACTCCAACGATCCAAGTCTGTCCCGCTAGGTACGGGTAGAAGAAAATAAGAATCGCTAGGATCACGAAAAGGTCTATCGACGCAGCAATATGCCTTCTACTTCGAACGAGAAGATGAGGCTGATTTTGTGATAACTTGCGACCTCGTCCTAGGAGCAGCGTAACTATGGGAATCCACAGCCAAGAAAAAAATAACAGTACGCTGATTATCAGTGCTAGTGGAAAAAGTGAGAAGGTTAAATTGAGTTCGAGTTCCTCGGCAGACATGCCAACCTGAGTTTGAGGGTTGAGCGCTGAACATATCCAGTAATACAGGGTTGAGTATTCTATTAGAGCGAATATTGCAAGAATAGGAAGGATCACTTCTGCAGCAGACAATTTAGGCAACGTAGTCTTTGAGACGTTCAGAGCGGCTGCATACGTCACCGTGACATAAAGAGTTCCAACAGCATATGGCTGTTGAACCAGAGTCAACAGTACTCCCGCTACCCAAATCATGATAATCCCGATCATACCAGATCTTGATGGTCTTGTCGTAGAGAAGGCGAGTGTGCATGGCACACATGCCGTTGAGATCAAGAAAACATACAGATCGTACGAGTTCGAAATCAGGACAGTATTAGTTGTCCTCGGATAGTAAAGATAGAAGGGAATTTGGAACTGGTTTAGGAGAACAAGAATACCGATCCCGAGACTAATTCCGGTCAGCCATCGTAAAACAGCCTCCCGGTACATAATGGATGGTGTCGGTGGGACGGATGCTTAAAGCGTTTAGGGTTTCGATCGTTTGGGTAACACAAAATATGACTATCGGTGCCAGTTGGTGCGCAGCTTAAACAAATGTCACAGTGTTGATGATTGGTGCTGTGTCAGTACCGCCGTAGTTTGGATCGAATAACATTGATTGGATCGTGTTCTTGTTCCAAACGATGGAGCCTCCAATATTCCAGAGTTTGAAGGTGCAGATCCAAGCGTAGGGTGCATCCGAATATATTTGACGTTCAGCGTCGGCTAAGGCGATGACCTGTTGGGTCTGATTAGCGCTGCTCATCAAAATTGAGACATCTTGGTCGACGCGTGCATTATTGTAGACTGCCCAATTGCCCCAGGATGAGGAGTTTGTTGTGAAACCGACCCAGTAGTCTGTTGGGCTTAGATAGTCTGGATAGTAAACGTTGCCGCCTAGGAATGAGAGTTGTCCTAGTTTGTTGGCGTTCTGGAGGTTTGTTTGATACGAGCCGTAAGGGTTCCAGTAAGCTGTAGCGGGAACGAGTTCGATGTTGACGGTAATGCCAAACTTCGCTAGGTCACCTTGTATGACCTGGGCTGCAGTGACACAGTAGCCGCATCCTCGAATGGTTCTCAGGTTTAGCGTTTGTAACCCGACACCGTTTGGGTAACCCGCCATGACGAGGTCAGCTTTCGCTGCTGTGGCGTTGAGGTTGTAAGGTTGCAGATTGGCCGGGTTATAGTAGTGTCCGTAATTCGGTGTTTCGGGTCCGATGAACGCTCTTGCCTGACCAACGTATGCTTTAGCAATGATCTCTGTGTAGTTGATTGCATGAACTATTGCTCGTCGCAGCCAGACATTGTCAGTCGGCGCGAGTTGAGTGTTCATTGCGAGAGCACCTAGGTTTGCCGTTCCGTCCGGTAGAACGAAATATGCGTATTGAGTGTTGTTCGCGACAAGGTTCCAGTTGTTCGAGAAGATTGAAGCTATCTGAGCTTGACCGGTTGATAGATCGTCGTATCTATCGTTATCGTTATATCTTATGTTGATGATGACTGTTTCTGCTTGTCCTGGATTAAGGACAGGGTTAGCTGCAATTTCGGCCGCAGATAATGCGTCGCCCCAGTACGTTGGATTTTTGATGAATGTAACTTGAGAGTTGAGTATGACGTCTGTGACAATGTAGGGTCCTGTTCCAGGTATTGGGTGGTCGTCGAAGTATGAATTGATTTGTCCAGGTGTTCCGAAACCTCCGTGATTGAGCACGTATTGAGCGTCGAAGATTAATCCCGTGTTTCCGCCCCCACCGATTAATCCGTTGAAGAAGAGGAAGGGTGATCTGAGGTGAAAGACAATCTGGTATGGTCCGGCTGCGTATATCGGCCACGATTGGTTTTGCATCATGGCAAGAGTTGTGCCAGTTGGGTTTGCTAGGTTAGTGGAAGCCAGTTGTGATAGAGTGGCTTGACCAAAGTCGACATGTGAGAAATCGAATAGGTCAAGATTTCCTAAGAAGCTTGACGAGTTTCCGCTAAGATAATAGAATCCCATGAACTCGGTCCAGACTTGGAATGAGTTGAACGTGTCGCCGTTCGAGAACTTGATACCTTGTCGCAAATTGTAGACGTACTCTGTGGCGTTTTGAGATATTGTCCAACTTGTAGCAAGGTCAGGAATCCAGGTTATGATGTTTTTTTGGTATTGTTCTGTAATGTTTGTTGTGATCAGAGGCTGGTAGGTGGCGTGTTCCATCCAGTTAGGCCAAGGTTGATACTGCGGTCCGTAGAGCTGATTGAGGTTACGTGACGGCCACATGTAATCGTCTATGGTCAACGTTTGTGGCATTGTTGTTGTCGTGGTCGCCGTTCGTGAGCGAGGAACTGAGGATCGAGTTACAAAATAAATGCCGGCACCCATCAAGGCGATGCTCAGAATTATTAGCATGATAGCTTTAGTCGTCAATACTGCTCGTTTTACACGCAACATAATTTCAGTCCCAGTCTGGTACGTAGATAAAGATCTTCTACTGCTCCCACGGCTGAAGTCGCCTCATAGCTCCTTTCCGCAATCGTCACAAAACCTGTTAGTTGATGGCTGTGAGCTCTCGCATTGGGGGCAAAGTCTGAAACTCTGCACCGCGGTCGTATCGTTTCCCTGTAGTGGAGTGCGAGAAAAATTCGAGTGGAGGTTTGCAGGCAGAAGAATCCAAGATAAGATGCCGCCTATCCGCAAAAGTCGTGTGCCGAGAATTTGGCGCATTAAATCTAAGTCTGCAACGTCGACAGCTTTCAGCAAGCGTAGTGTCGCGAGGTAGACGACGCCACCGATTATTACGTAAGCTGGCAGAAGGAATTTGCTGTAGTAGACATGCTGGGCTGCAAGGAGGACGACAGCCATCGTCGCGCCCGCCATTAGGGTCTTCGCAACTATCGAAAAGTCAATGTGCAATGTTATTTTCCTTCGCAGTATCAAGAGGAAGAGGACTTGCGCTGCACATACTGCCAAGGCACGGGCGAATGCGGCTCCGATTATACCTAAGTGCGGGATGATCAGATAACCGATCCCGATACTTACCGCGACGTCGACAGAGAAAATTAACGTGAACTCTTTGGTCTCCTCTAACGCCAAGAGGGCTGGACCGAATGCTGTGGCGAAGGCGGTGACGCCGTCGATCGCACACAATACCATCAAGGGTACCGTTCCGCCTAAGTACGCTTTACCCAGAAATAGATCGATCGCAGGTTTAGCGGTCGCTAACACGCCAAAATCGAGCGGAGTTAATGTCAGACATGCATATCGAGTTGCAGACCGAATAGCGTCACGAAACTGAACCCCCGCTACTTTGTTCTCAATCGACGAAAGCAGAGGAAAGAGCATACTTACGATGCCACCCGAAACGGCGAGTAAGACACTGAAAGCGGTCGACGCCGCATTATAAATTCCAAGAGTAGCAAGCGAAACAAACAAGAGCAGGATTGCTCGGTCGAACCATGTCGCCGCGTAACCAACGATCTGTTGTATTTCAAGTGGTAAATAGTAACGGATCAATTTGATTAGGGGAAAACTAAATCTCGGCCAACCCAAAACGCGAATTATAATTATGAGGTATACGACCGCGGCTGCCATATCTGACAGGAGCCAGCCTATCACTAACCCGACAAAATTTTTCATCAGAAGAAGAAATGAGACTATCAGTATTTGGCGAAGGATTCCTTGAACCACTAAACCTACGACTGCAGCTTCCCGGAACATTCGAAGGCCAAGCAATGCCGCGACAGCTAGAGGGATAATGCCTCCAAAGAAGAAAGTATCCAAAGCCACGACTCGAAACAGAGGAGCATAGGATGCTTCGCCAATTAGACGAGAGGAGAGGAAAGGGGCGCCGAAGTAAATTACAACAACTACTGGCAAATAGATGATCATGCTTGCGCGTAGTGCTTGATAGAAGGTCCCTGCCGCTTCTGTCTTCAGGCCTCTTGAAGTGTTCTCGGCAACGTACTTTGTTATGGCTTGTGGAAACCATGTGGCAAACGTAATGCACGTAGCAGTGACTAAGGTGAGAACGGTCCAAATTCCCATCTCTGTCGTCGAAATGAGTCTAGCCACAATGACGAATGCGGCGAGGGTGACCGCATTCACCCCCAAATTTTCAATTATGAGGTATGATGCGCCGCGAGCATGATGAACGCGACTGTCCAAAATTTACCCTCCAACGCAAATTGTACACAGATTGCATCTGCTTGAAAGCACTTTCCGACCGGACGGTAGGACGATTTTCTGCGTAAATCATTAATTATCTGATTTTAACATGAACTCCATCATGGATTTCTCATTAAGCGACGATCAGCTAGCACTGAAAGCTTCTGTTATTAAATTTGCTAATCAAGAACTTAACCGTAATCTACGACAACGTGAAAAGGCCGGCGAATTTCCTTTAGATGCATGGCGCGCTTGCGCTCGTTTTGGGCTTCAGGGGCTCCCCATACCTAGCGAGTTCGGTGGGGCGGGAGCAGATATCCTCACAACAGTATTAGCGATGGAAGGTTTGGGGTACGGATGCCGCGATAATGGCCTCATTTTCTCACTAAACGCGCAGATGTGGAGTATCGAACTTCCTCTCTTGTACTTCGGGACACAAGAACAGAAACGTGCTTACTTGCCTGGACTTGTGTCTGGCGACCTGATTGGAATTCATGCTATGACGGAACCTGATTCTGGATCCGACGCTTTCAGTATGCGTACTCGAGCAGAGCGTCGTGGTGATCACTACGTTCTGAATGGTTCTAAGCTGTATATCACGAACGCTCCAGTAGCGGATGTAGTCATAGTTTTTGCCAGCCTGAAACCAGGCAGTGGTATTTCCGGCGCCTGCGCGTTTCTCGTAGAGAAGGGAACGCCGGGGTTTACCGTGAGTCGTAGTCTCGACAAAATGGGTCTCCGCACTTCGCCAATGGGTGAGATCGCCCTTACCGATTGTCAAGTGCCTGCGAAAAATCAACTAGGCAAAGACGGCGCCGGAATGGCAATATTTAACTCATCCATGGAATGGGAGCGCAGTTGCATTCTCGCAAGCGCTGTCGGTGCGATGCAACGACAGCTCGAGTCCTGCGTAGCATACGCTCGTACGCGCCGTCAATTTGGTGAACCCATCGGAAAATTCCAAAGTATTTCCAACAAGATTGCCGACATGTATCTGCGGCTTGAGGCAGCAAGGCTCTTGATTTACAGAGTAGCTTGGCTCAAGCAGCATGATAAGTCAGCATTGGCTGAGGCTGCCGCCGCAAAAATATTCACGAGTGAAGCGTGGATACAGTCGAGCTTGGACGCAATTCAAATTCACGGCGCGTTTGGATACATGACTGAATCTGAGATTGAACGCGACCTACGCGATTCCATCGCGGGAACCATATATTCAGGTACATCGGAAATTCAGCGAGCGATCATCGCGAGTGTTCTCGGACTCTGACAGAATGATGAACTCGCCTTATCTGCTACATCAATTCTTGACTGCAAGTGCGCAACGTACTCCAGAAAAAACTGCAGTTGTCTTTCGTGATCAAAATCTTTCGTATAGAAACCTCGATGCAGTAACGGACCAATTAGCAGATGTTTTAATGGATAGAGGCGTGCGCCCCGGAGACCGAGTCGGTATTTACGTATCTAAATCGATCGCTTCAGTTGTCAGCATCTTTGCAATTTTGAAAACAGGAGCTTGTTACGTGCCACTGGACCCTGGAGCACCAGCGAAGCGTCTAGCGTACATCATACGAGACAGCGGGATGAAGACGCTGCTAACCAGTAGCATGAAACTGACCGGTGTGCAGGCAATGTTTCCTGATGATTGTCCGCTCGTTACAATAGTTCTCGTGGATTGCGATAACCCGTCTCAAAAATCCTCAACGCCAACTCTGGATCCAAGACTGACAATAGTAACCTGGAATGAAGTTATCAAGCGCAACCCAACGCTACGAAAACCCGATGGCGTGGAAACAGATACGGCCCTGATACTCTACACATCAGGTTCGACTGGAACTCCGAAAGGCGTGATGATTTCGCATCGAAATTCGCTTACCTTCGTTAACTGGGGTGTCGAATGCGTAGGTCTCACCGCAGATGACCGGGTCTCAAATCACGCCCCTCTGCACTTTGACCTTTCTACGTTTGATATCTTCTCATCTTGCCGAGCCGGGGCGACGATTGTGCTCATCCCGGAGGATGTGTCGACCTTTCCGGTTGAACTAGTCAAGCTAATCGAACGTGAACGAATCAATGTCTGGTACTCAGTGCCAACGGTGTTAACGCTCATGGTCCTCTACGGCAATTTGGCCGCTCACGATCTCTCGCGTTTACGAACCATTATTTTTGCAGGCGAAGTTTTCCCGACGAAATATTTGGTAAAGTTGATGTCTGCTCTCCCCGACGTTCGATACATGAATTGGTACGGTCCCACTGAGACTAACGTTTGCACCTTCTATGAAGTACCGCCGCTTGATCCCGAACGAACGGCGCCAATTCCAATCGGCAAGGCTTGCAGAAATTCTGAAGTCTTCGCAGTCAATCATGCTGGCAGCATGGTTACGAAACCTGGAGAATTGGGTGAGCTGCACGTTCGCGGGCCGTCTCTGATGCAGGGATATTTGGGACAACCTGAAAAGACGTCCAAAGTTCTAATCCGCAATCCGTTCAATCGTTTGTTCGATGAATTTGTGTATAAAACGGGCGATATGGTGACGCTCGACGCTGACGGAAACTATCTCTATGTCGGCCGTGAGGATGGAATGGTAAAGACTCGAGGATATAGAGTAGAACTTGGAGAAATCGAATCAGTTCTGTACGGACACCCTGCTATCAGAGAAGCAGCTGCTCTTGCCATCCCAGATGAATTGCTCGGAAATCGACTTTGCGCAGTAGTCAGCCTTCATGATGGTGCAACATTAAGCCGAGAGGACGTTGTTGCGTTCTGCAATCAACGTCTACCTAGGTATATGCTCCCTGACGTAGTGGAGTTCATGCCGACTCTTCCGAAGACCTCTACGGGTAAAACCGATCGGGTTAGCCTCGCGCATGGCTTCTCCCACAACTAGTGGCAGAAAAACAGGCACGCGTCGGAGACATATAGCGCTTATTCACTCGTACTGTAAGTCAGGCCGTTCGAAATTTTGCCTAATCAGCTTGCTTTGATAGTGGCAACCTGCTTGGTCCTTGGCGTCGGAAGGCGACCTCCGATGATACCAGTCCTAATATGACCAGTTCTCCTAATGACCATCCCCTCCACTGACCTGGATATTGACGAATAGCAGATTCGATTATCGCTAAGCATCTTCTAAATGTGTCCGCATTATCCGAGTCAGTTCGGACAGGAAAAATCTCGAGCACCTGATGTCGCCAATCACGCGACCGTCGCATGACCATGACTAAGAGGGCAGCGCCGGTAAGCTGTGCTATCGCGACAGGTCCAGGGACCAGAGTTGCCCTTCCGTTAAGGAAATCGACGGTGATGGGGGCTGAGGTGTCTCCTTTTATCACGCCACCGTCTATCATTATTCCGAGAATTTCGTTCCGTCTGACCACGTTTGCAGCTTGTATGCCTGCAAAGATATTCGACCCAGCATTGATGTTGGGTTGCTGGAGGTGACATGTGACAGGCATGGCGTTATCCAGTCGGAAGAATAGTTTTCCTAATCTAGCTTTTTTATCGCTGTCGTATGTCCATCGAGCAACTACGGTTACTGGAAATCCTAACGCGCCTAACACGGAGAAGCCGATTTTCGGTGAGCCAAGGTGGCCACTGCAAACTACAGCTCCTTTACCTTTGGCCAACGCTGACTTGAGGTATTCCAGACCGCGAACCTCTACTAACTTGAGAAGCGATCGGCCGTTGCCGAGTAATCTCATGGCATCAACCTTGGCGCATGACTCCGTGCGATAATAGTCACGGGATGCCGTATTGCGTTCTCGGGAACTCAGCTCGTCGCCAAGGATGAGTTCTAAGCATCGAGCTATCTCCTTAGGGTATTTCGTTTTTTCAATCGTGTATCTCAAGTCTGCGTGAAGTATGGCTACACCATAAGCTAGAGGTGCCGGCAATAGCGCTATACTCGGGAGTATTATCCGACGGTAAACAAGTCGGTCGGCTTGATCAATGAACCGTTTCATTATATTCACCGAGTTATGCGAACGCGTCCTTGTCTCATATATGGCACTTCAGAATCCAGAGCAAACACCTCTATTATCCTCTTCGTATTGCGGAAATTCCCATGGACAAAAATTAAGTAGTATGGATTACAGAACTGTAAGTGTCGATCAACCGTGAAGACAGACGTAGCGATACTTGGTGGCGGGCCGGGCGGAGCGGCCGCTGCAATGTTCCTTGTCAAACAAGGTATCCGGCCATTGATAATTGAAGCGGAAGATTTTCCGCGATACCATATCGGTGAATCTCTAACCGGGGAGGCTGCTCATGTTCTGCGCGACCTCGGGTTGGAGGAGGAGATGACGCGACGTAAGTATCCAGTGAAAAAAGGAGTAAAGGTTTACGGTTCTACCGGTAAGACGAGCTGGTTCGTGCCTGTCACTGGCCGTGATAAAAACTGGGAACTGCGTCCCTCGATTAGTTGGCAAGTACGACGCAGCGATTTTGACAAGATGATGCTCGA
>Ga0187777_10002754_pt1 | contig 11192 bp, 10 predicted proteins | sample 1015_Q2_SP5_10_M_FD_132416 | JGI IMG/M metagenome (GOLD analysis project Ga0187777, IMG submission 132416) | Tropical peat soil microbial communities from peatlands in Department of Meta, Colombia - 1015_Q2_SP5_10_MG | ecosystem: Environmental > Terrestrial > Soil > Wetlands > Peat | place...
CCAATTCTTTGCCGGGCATTATAGGCGCTTCCTGACCGCTGTCATTGCCGGGCTTGACCCGGCGCATGACCGGGAATGCCGGCCCAGAAACAAAAACCCCGCCGTTTGCCGGCGGGGTTTTGAAAATCCGGAAGCGGCGGCGGTCAGATCGCCATCTTGAGATCCTTGGCGGCGCGGAAGGCAACTTTCTTGCTGGCCTTGATCTTGATCGCCTCGCCGGTCATCGGGTTGCGGCCCATGCGGGCAGCTCGGTTGCGCACGAGCAGGATGCCAAGCCCTGCGATTTTCACCCGTTCACCCTTCTTGAGATGCTTGGTGATCATGCCGATGAGATCCTCCATCATCTCCAAGCCCTGCTTCTTGGTGAGCTGATGTTGTTCCGAGAGCGCGGCGGCGAGATGCCTGGTAGTCACTGGCTTGCCGGCTTTCGGCTTGGATGAAGCGGTCATTTGACAATGCTCCTTGGCGCGCACCATGCGCGAACCCCACAAGCAGTATGAGATTCTGATACGGACGCATAGCTGCAAGCGGCTTCTGTGACGAGCTTAACCACAGAAAGCTGGAAGTTTCCGAGCTCGCGCGAAGTTGCCGCTCTCCGGCGTTTCGTCTATTGAAGTCGGACGCGCGCCCGTAGCTCAGCTGGATAGAGCGTTGCCCTCCGAAGGCAAAGGTCGGACGTTCGAATCGTCTCGGGCGCGCCACTTAGCGGTTCCGCGATACCTGTTCCACGATACTGCTCCGCCCTCCCTATTCCGCCTTGATGTGCGCGGTTTCGATGACCTTGGCCCATTTCGGGATATCGGCCCGGATGCGCGCGGAAAATTCCTCCGGCGTGCTGGCAACCGTCTCGAACCCCAGCGTTTCCAACTTCTGGGCGGCCTCCGGCTCGGCCATCGCCTGCGCGATCTCGCGATGAAGCAGAGCGATGACCGATTGCGGCGAACCGGCAGGAACGAGAACGCCCTGCATGGTGTCGGATTCCTGACTTGGCAATCCGGCTTCTGCCATTGTCGGAACATCGGGTAGCGCCGGCGAGCGTTTGGGCGTCGTCACCGCCAATGCACGCAACTTTCCTTCCTTCACCTGCGGCACTGCCGGCGTGAGTACGACAAAGGCGATCGGTGTATGACCGGCGAGCGCCGACTGGATGGCCGGCGCTGAGCCGCCGAACGGCACCGACACCAGGTCGAGACCCTGCGAGTGCTTGAACATTTCTCCGGATAGCTGCGACGTCGTGCCTACACCGGGGTGGGCAAAACTGTACTTGCCTGGATTTGCCTTGCGAAACGCCACCAGCTCCTTGACGTTGTTCGCGGGGATCGACGGATGAACCACCAGAACGTTGGGCGAGGTGGCCGCCAGGCTAACCGGCGCAAAATCCTTCAGCGGATCGTAGGGAATTTTCGCATAGAGGCTTGGGTTGACGACGAAACTCGTACTGACAACGGAAACCGTGTAGCCGTCGGGCGCCGCGCGCGCCGCCGCGCCCATGCCAAGATTGCCGCCCGCACCGGGCTGATTTTCCACATAAAACTGCTGGCCAAGTTTGCGCGAAAGATTCAACGTAATGAGCCGCGCAAAGACATCCGTGGGACCGGCGGCGGCAAACGGTACGATCACGCGCACCGGGCGGGCCGGATAAGCTTGCGCCCACGCCGTAGGTGAAATGACTGGAAGAGCGGCAGCACCCGCACTCAGATATAGAAACCGACGTCGTTCGAGATTCATTTGAACTCTCATTCGCACAAAGTGGCGTTCTCTCTATGGGAGCCACATCGATATGTCACGGCATTTGCAAACGCAATTGTGCGTACGGCGCTTACCTCTGTCGCCTGGCGCAAAATCGTCGTCGCTATAAGCCTGAAAATGGATTTAGTCCGCGAGGGCCGCCTCGCGCGGCGCTACGCGTCGCGGTTCCGGCACATAGTAATTGCCAAGTTTCACCATCGGCCGCGGCTTGAACATGATTGAAGTCAACCGGTCACACAAAGCCTTCGGCGAAGTCGGCTTGAGCAGAAATTCGTTGGCGCCGGCGCGCAGCGCCTCGTTGACATATGAACGTTGCGCGCGTGTGGTCAACATGATCACAGGCAAGTTCGGACGCGGAAACACGCCGGGCGAACGCACAATCCGCAACACCTCGATGCCATTGAGCACCGGCATGTCCCAATCGAGCAGCATCACATCGGGATCGGCGGTACGGATCGCTTCCAGCGCCGCAAGGCCATCTGGCGCCTCGAGCACGGATTTTCCACCGAGATTGGTCAACATCGTGCGGGTGAGGCGGCGCATGTAAGCATTGTCGTCGACGATCAGGATATTGAGACCCTGGATCATCTTTTCGATTTGCTTGTTGGGCATGAAAACCGCGGGACCGTTGCGCCAGAATTGACTGCAATCTAGATCGAAGTCTCTGTAGTTCCGTTGAGGCGATCGTTCAATTTTTTGCAATCGCCGCTGGCAGGCCACAAATGTCGTATCTAAGTGTCGGCGGCTATGTCGGTTTACAAAGAATTAGCCATACGGATTGAGTGCCATGAAGCTTCCCGATCCCGATCATCCGATCACCATTTCACGAAATGGCAACCGTGTGCGCGTCACTTTCCGCGGACAAGTGATCGCCGACACCACGCATGCGCTCACGCTCAAAGAGGCAAGTTATCCTCCGGTGCAATATATCCCGCGCGCCGACACCAGGATGAATCTGCTCTCGCGCACCAGCCATCACTCGCACTGCCCGTACAAAGGCGATGCGAGTTACTTCGCGGTTGAGGCAGGCGGCAGCAAGGTCGAGAACGCGGTGTGGTCTTACGAGCAGCCGTTTCCGGCTATGACCGAGATCAAGGAATATCTGGCTTTTTATCCGAACCGCGTGGACGCGATCGAGGAAGGCTGACGACGACTCTTCAGTGCAGTCGCGGACCTTTGAGAAATTTCGCGCGGTCAGACGAATTCACCCGTACGTCAAAAGTGACCCCCTCGCGATAGAGCGTCAGCGGCACTTCCACGCCTGCTTGCCCAAGGGCCCAGACGTTGCGGTAGAAAGCGGCAAGCGTCGAAACCCGCTCGCCTTTCACGGCAACGATCACGTCGCCGGTTTTTATTTCGGCGCGGGCAGCCGGCCCCTTCGGCGCGATCCCGACCGTCACAATCTTGTCCTCGATCTCGGTTGAGTACAGTCCGAGCCACGGCCGCACCGGCCGAGTGACGCGGCCGAACTTGCGCATGTCGTTGAGGATCGGCTTGAGCAGATCGATCGGCACGATCATGTTGAGATGCTCGTTCTTGCCTTCGCGCGCGCGCTCAAGTTGCAGCGAGCCGACGCCGATCAATTCGCCATTCGCCGAAATTAATCCAGTGCCGCCCCAGTTCGGATGCGCTGGATAAGTGAAGATCGCTTCATCCAGCACGTATTCCCAATAGCCGGCAAATTCCTGTTTCGCCGCAATGCGGCCCGCGAGCGAACGCGTACGCCCGCCGGCGCCACCCACAACAACGCGCTCGCCGATATCGGCGGCTTTCGACGAGCCGAGCTCGAGCGCGGGCAGATCGATCTTGCCGAGCGCCTGCACCAGACCGAAACCAGTTTCCTGATCGAAACCCAGCGCATGTCCCTGCACTACCCGGCCGTCGCCCAGATGCAGCCAGACGGTTTCGGCTTCGGTGATCAGATAGCCGATGGTGAGAACAAGGCCGTCGTCGATCAGCACGCCGTTGCCGGCGCGCTCGACGCCCAGCGTATCAGCCGTGAAGGCATCGGGAGGGATGATCGTATGCAGTCCCACCACCGCGGAAAGCGCACGTTCAAGATCGAAGGAATAATCCTCCGCCCGCGGCTGCACCGCTTGCGGGACCTTCCATTCGATCAAAGACGCCATCGCCATGCTCCCACCAGCACCCTCTTATCATACGCAAGATGATGCCGGCGAAAAGACGGCTCTCACATGTTAGTGTGAATGTCGTAAGCCATGGTCCCGTTGTCTATTCTCGATCTCTCTCCAGTGTCCGCCGGGTCAACCGCCGCCCAGGCGCTGCACAATTCGCTCGATCTTGCCCGGCTCGCGGATAGTCGCGGCTTCAAGCGCTATTGGGTGGCGGAGCATCACAACCTGCCTGCGATCGCCAGCTCCGCGCCCGATATCATGATCGGTCAGATCGCTGCGGTGACGAAGACCATGCGTATCGGCTCCGGCGGCGTCATGCTGCCGAACCACGCGCCGCTTATGGTGGCCGAACGCTTCAAGGTGCTGGAGGCGCTTTATCCAGGCCGGATCGACCTGGGGCTCGGCCGGGCGCCCGGCACCGATCCGGCGACGTCCTACGCACTTCGCCGCCGCCAGGGTATCAGCGAGGAGGACGATTTTCTCGATCGATTCAATGAGCTGATGCTGCTGGAGACGCGCGGATTTCCCGCCGGCCACCCGTTTCACAATGTGCGCGCGATGCCATTCGACGTGCCGCTGCCGCCGATCTACCTGCTCGGTTCTTCCGACTACAGCGCGCAGCTTGCGGGTCATATCGGTGCGGCATTTTCATTCGCGCACCACTTCGCCAATTTCGACGCGGTCGAGGCGATGCGGCTTTATCGCGACAATTTCAAACCGTCCCCGTCGCACGACCAGCCCTACGCCATTCTCGCGACCCATGTCGTTTGCGCCGAAACCGATCAGGAGGCGGAAAAATTGGCGGCCACCGTCGATCTCAACATCGTCCGGCGCGCCAAGGGCGAATATCTGCCGCTCGCCTCACCCGAAGATGCTGCGAAATACGATTACAGCCCGGTCGATCGGGCGCGAATTGCGCAAAACCGTACGCGACTTTCGGTCGGCTCGCCCGACACTGTGAAGGCACGGCTTTTGCCTCTGATCGAGGCCACCAAGGCCGATGAGCTGATGGTGACCACGATGATTTTCGATCATGCGGCGCGCAAGCATTCATACGAGCTGCTGGCGAAGGCTTTTGCCTAGCGCGTTTCGCCTGCGCTTGGGACATGCGGGAACGCGTATGCTAAAAGCCCGCGGGGTTTTCGTGCAAAAAAATGAGGGAGGCTTCTTTGGGTAAGCAGTTCAGTTTGACCGCCACCGACAAGCATTCGCTCGGCGCCTATCGCGCCGATCCGTCCGGCAAGCCCAAGGGCGGCATGGTGGTGGTGCAAGAGATTTTCGGAGTCAACCATCACATCCGCGCCGTTTGCGACCGGCTGGCAGCACTCGGCTATGTGGCGGTTGCACCGGCCGTGTTTGACCGCTTCGTACGCAATTTCGAAAGCGGCTATACGCCCGACGAAATCGCGCACGCCCGCAGCTATCTCGGCAACCTCAATTGGGATCACATGATGGCCGATGTCGCCGCAGCGCAGGGCGACCTCAAGGGCGCGGGCCCGCTCGGCGTTGTCGGTTTCTGTATGGGTGGCACCGCGGCGTTTCTCGCAGCCTGCCGCATCCCCGGATTTTCGGCGGCGGTCGCCTTCTATGGCGGCATGATCGGCAAATTCGCTGACGAGAAGCCGAAGTGCCCGATCCAGATGCACTTTGGCGAGAAGGACGACGGCATTCCGATGGATGTGGTCGAGACTATCAAGAAAAAGCAACCGCAGGCCGAGATCTACACTTATCCGGACGCGCCGCATGGTTTCTATTGCGACGAGCGGGCGAGTTACCGGAAAGAGGCTGGCGAACTGGCGTGGAAGCGTACGCAGGAATTTATCGCCAAGCATATGAAGAAATAGCAATCGCGCTGATCCGCTCATTCCCGCGCAAGCGGGAATCCAGTTTCGCTTTCTGGGTTCCCCCTTTCGCGGGGATGAGCGGAATGTTTTGTCGCTAAAACCACCGCTCCTTGACGACGATAGTGTCGCCGGGGCGCACAAGGTAATCGAGCGGCACTTCGCTGCGAGTCTGCTGGCCGCCGTTCTTGCGGGTCAGTTCGACCGTCTTTTTGAAAGCGCGCGGCGCAAAGCCGCCGGCGATGGCGACCGCCGTCTCCGCGGTCATATTGACCACATAAGGATACTGTCCTGGCGTCGTTACCTCGCCGAGTATGAAGAAAGGACGGTACGTCTCGACTTCCACGGTGACATGCGGCTCACGCACGTATCCTTGCTTGAGCCGGGCAGCGACCGCGTCTGACAGTTGCTGGTTGGTGAGGCCGCGTGCAGGCACCGCGCCGATCAGCGGCATGTTCACTTTGCCGGCAGCATCGACGATGTAAGTGTTGCTGATGCCGTCCTGTCCGAACACAACGATGCGCAGTTTGTCCCCCACGCCCAACGTGTAAACGGTTTCGCTCGCGGCGGATGCAGGCGCGGCGGCGGACGCCGATGCGTAGCCGTAGGACGGCGCTACGTATGGACCACCGGCTGCCGGTGGCTGCGCCGCGTTAACCGGCGCGGACGAGCGCGAGGTGAAAAGGCCACGGTCATTTGATGCCGCTTGCGCTTCCTGTGGCCGACGTGTCGGCTGCTCGTAAGCCTGCTGAGCGGAAGCTACCGACGAGGTGTACATGCGCGATGCAGAAATTGGCGGTGGCGCGGGCTGCACGTTCTCCTTGGTGGAAATTGTACGCGGCGCGGGCTGAGCTCTTTCGGAAGAGGCGGCGGAATCCGAAGGGAAAAGACCGCGGTTGTTTGACGCTGGTGATGCCGGCGCTTCCTGCGGCTGAGGTGTCGGCTGTTCGTAGGCCTGCTGAGCGGAAGCCGCCGACGAGGTGTACATACGGGATGCGGGGATCGGCCCCGGCGCGGACTGCGTGTTGTTGCGGGCCGACGGCTGAGCTTTGGCAGCTGCGGGAGCCGGGCGGGGCGCGGGTTGCGTATTATTAAATGAGTCGTCCGAACTCGATGGGAACCACCTGCGCTTGTTCGTGACCGGCCGCTCCGGCTCCGACGGCAAAGAGCCTGTCCGCTCATAAACCTCAGCGTCATACGCAGGCCTTGGCGAAGATGTCACGCGCGTCACCGGCACCGGACGCTGCTCCGTCGCCGGCTTTCCGCTGTCAAACGCAGCCGCCCAGCGCGATGTGAACATTCCACGATTGGCGTCGGTCGCCGTCTGCTGCGGCGGCGGAGCTGGCGCGGGTTGTTGAGCGGGCTGCGCTGCATTAACCGGCGCGGCCGATCGCGACGTGAACAGGCTTCGGTTGTTGTCGCTCGCCGTCTGTTGCGGCGGCGGGGCTGCTGCCGGTTGTTGCGCGGGTTGTGCAGCATGAACCGGCGGAGCCGATCGCGACGTAAACAGGCCGCGGTTGTTGTCTGGTTGCGGGACATTTGCCGGCGGGCTTACCTGCTCAACATATTGCGCGTCGCGCGCGCAGCCGGAGATCGCCAGCGCGACGCTTGCAGCCACCAGAAATCGGGCTCTCCGCATAAAGCGAATCCGCTCGGCCTCACGGAAATCAAGCCCGATTAAGGCTTTATATGGTTAACAAATCCTAACCGGCGGCAGCCGCGCATAAAGCCTCGCAGGATCGCCCTTTCCGGCACAAACAAAGAGGCGCCCGACCCGGGGCGCCTCTTACATCTCTCTATAGCTCTCTAAAGCCGACACTCAGGCCGGCGCACCTTGCGTGAGCTTTACGCCGATACCGATCGGACACGACACGCCGGTGCCGCCAAGCCCGCAATAGCCGTAAGGATTCTTCGCCAGATATTGCTGGTGATAGTCTTCGGCAAAATAGAATTCAGGAGCATCGACGATTTCCGTCGTGATCGCCCCATAACGCTTCTTTTTCAGCTCCTGCTCGTACATTGCTTTTGAGGCCTCCGCCGCCTGCCGCTGTGCGGCGTTGAATGTGTAAATGCCGGAACGATACTGAGTGCCCATATCGTTGCCTTGACGCATGCCTTGCGTCGGGTCGTGGCTTTCCCAGAATGTCTTGAGCAGCGTTTCATATGAAATCTTCTTCGGGTCATAGACCACCAGCACCACCTCGTTGTGGCCGGTGCGTCCCGAGCAGACCTCTTCATAAGTCGCGTTAGGCGTCATCCCGCCGGCATAACCCACGGCGGTGACGTAGATGCCATCTCCCAATTCCCAAAATTTGCGCTCGGCGCCCCAAAAGCAACCCAGGCCGAACATGGCCCGCTCAGAGCCTTCAGGATAAGGCCCCTTCAACGCACGATGATTGACGAAGTGCGTCTCTGCGGTGCGGATCGGATTGGGGCGGCCCTTCAATGCTTCGCCGGGCTTGGACATGGCAACTTTCTTGAAGCCGAACATGAGTTGTTTCTCCTGCAATCGCTGAGCGCAATATATGTCGGGCGCAGCCTGACGGAAACGCCTGCACGATCACGTCTCGGCCAGCGTCACACACGCGGATTTCACGGATGCGAGAGCTACCTTCGCCCCGCCGCTTAAGGCCGCGCATATCCGATCAGCGGTTTTTTCTTGCGTCCGAGCAGAAGAAAAACAATACCCAGAAAACCGAGAACGCTCCAGCTTGGCGCAGACAGAAATGTGACCATGAGCGGATCCCAGAGTAACCCGCCGGCATATGGCCGGATCGCCGGTTCAAGCTTTGCGAGGCTGGCGGCGTTGATCAGCTCCCACAGCGCACGAACGCTGGTGAGAAAGATCCTGTTGCCGGCAATCGATTTGGTGCCGTCATAGATCAGCAGGATAAACCCGGCGGCCAGGCAGATCAGGCCGAAGAAGCGCAGCAGGAAGCGAATCATAGCCAACAACCGTTGCGACAGTTTGCGGGGCACCGATTACCTCGGCCATCGCTTTCAGACAACAGTACCAATGGCGGAAGCCGACTTCACTTGAGTCGTTGCGGTTCCATCCGCTAACGTCATTGGCGCCGGCGTACCGGTTGTGTCCATTGGAGTATCAATGCCCCCCAAGCCCCCTGCCGGCCGTAACCGGCCAACGTTCACCGACCAGGAAGCCCTGCAATTTCACAGCGTTGGTCGGCCAGGGAAGCTGGAAGTCATCGCCACCAAGCCGATGGCGACCCAGCGTGACCTTTCGCTTGCATATTCGCCTGGCGTCGCGGTGCCGGTGCTGGCCATCGCCGAGGATGAAAGCCGCGCCTACGACTACACCACCAAGGGTAACTTTGTTGCCGTAATCACAAATGGTACGGCCATCCTCGGCCTCGGTAATCGTGGCGCGCTCGCGGCAAAACCCGTGATGGAAGGCAAGGCGGTCCTGTTCAAGCGCTTTGCCGATATCGACTCGATCGATCTCGAGGTCTCCTCCGAGGATCCGGACGAGATCGTCAATTGCGTCAAGCTGCTCGGCAAAGGCTGGGGCGGCATCAATCTCGAAGACATCAAGGCACCGGAATGCTTCGTCATCGAGCAGCGGCTGCGCGAATTGATGGACATTCCGGTCTTCCATGACGATCAGCATGGGACTGCCATCATCGCCGCCGCCGGTTTGCTCAATGCGCTGGATTTGACCGGGCGCGAAATCGCCACGACCAAATTGGTCTGCAACGGGGCGGGGGCCGCCGGCATCGCCTGTCTCGAGCTGCTCAAGGCGATCGGCTTTAAACCGGAAAACCTGATCCTCTGCGACACCAAAGGCGTGCTCTACCAGGGCCGTAAGGAGGGCATGAACCAGTGGAAATCCGGCTACGCCATCAAGACTTCGGCGCGCACGCTGGCGCAGGCCCTGGAAGGGGCCGACGTATTTTTTGGTCTGTCAGCTAAAGGTGCGGTGACGCAGGAGATGGTGAAGACGATGGCGCCGAAGCCGATCATCTTTGCCATGGCTAATCCGGACCCGGAAATCACCGTCGAGGAAGTGGCGGCCGTCCGCGATGACGCCATCATGGCTACCGGGCGATCTGACTATCCGAACCAAATCAATAATGTGCTCGGCTTCCCGTACATCTTCCGCGGCGCCCTCGATGTGCGCGCGTCCGCTATCAATATGGAAATGAAGATTGCCGCCGCGCGCGCGCTCGCTGAGCTCGCCCGCGAGGACGTGCCGGACGAAGTGGCCGCCGCCTACGGCGCCCGTCCGAAATTCGGCGCCGACTACATCATCCCGGTCCCCTTCGATCCGCGGCTTATCTCGTATGTACCGCCGGCGGTGGCGAAGGCGGCGATGGACACCGGCGTTGCACGCAAACCCATCGTCGACATGGAGGCGTATCGCCATCAGTTGAGCGCCCGCCGCGATCCGGTCGCGGGGATTTTGCTGCAGGTCTACAACCGATTGCGTCGGCAGCCCAAACGTGTGGTTTTTGCTGAAGGCGAGGAAGAGCAAGTCATTCGCGCGGCAGCAAGCTTTGTGCATCAGGGATTGGGCACCGCTTTGCTGGTTGGACGCGAGGATCGGGTGCGCCAGTCCGCCAACGAGAATGGCATCGATCTTTCGGACGGCATCGAGATCATCAACGCGCGGCTTTCAACCCGCAACGCCTCCTACATCAACTTCCTGTATGAGCGGTTGCAGCGGCGCGGTTTCCTGTTGCGTGACTGTCAGCGGCTGGTGAATCAGGACCGCAATCATTTTGCCGCGTGCATGGTCGCGCTCGGTGATGCAGATGCCATGGTGACCGGCGTCACACGAAATTTTTCCGTTGCACTCGACGATATTCGTCGCGTTATCGATCCGAAGCCGGGACACCGGGTGATCGGCGTGTCGGTCGTGGTCGCCAGGGGTCGCACCGTGCTGGTAGCCGACACCGCGGTGACCGAGATGCCGGAAGCGCATGAGATCGCTGAAATCGCCGTCGAGGCGGCCGGCGTTGCGCGCCGCCTCGGTTATGAGCCGCGACTCGCCCTGCTCGCCTTCTCGACGTTCGGCCACCCACCGGGTGAGCGCTCGGCGCGGGTGATCGAGGCGGTAAAAATCCTCGACGGCAAGCGCGTCGATTTCGAGTACGACGGAGAAATGGCGGCGGATGTGGCGCTCAACCCCGAATTGGCGGCGACCTATCCATTCTGCCGCCTCTCCGGCCCCGCCAACGTGCTGGTTATGCCGGCATTCCATTCGGCCTCGATCTCGACCAAGATGCTGCAGGAGCTCGGTGGCGCCACAGTGATCGGGCCGCTGCTGGTCGGGTTAGACCGCCCGGTGCAAATCGTGCAGCTCGGCGCCAAGGATAATCAGCTGGTCAACATGGCGGCGCTTGCCGCCTATAATGTCAGTGGCTAGCTACTCGCTGAACCTGGAGAATAAAATTGAGCAAGACCCTTTCCGGCGTGATCGCCGCCGTCGCGACGCCGATCGAGGAGA
>Ga0187777_10002755_pt1 | contig 11191 bp, 12 predicted proteins | sample 1015_Q2_SP5_10_M_FD_132416 | JGI IMG/M metagenome (GOLD analysis project Ga0187777, IMG submission 132416) | Tropical peat soil microbial communities from peatlands in Department of Meta, Colombia - 1015_Q2_SP5_10_MG | ecosystem: Environmental > Terrestrial > Soil > Wetlands > Peat | place...
TCCACCACTAAAACCTGTAAAGAATACTGACGTACCCCGTTGATGCGATTTATTCTCTTATGCTTTCTAGCGTAGACACGACTTGCCAAAGCATAGTTCTAATATGCGATTGTGTTTGCGGGTTCTGAGTTACTGTGTCTAACATGCTAATCGCGTTTGCCGCTCTAACTGACACAGTTCCGCCCTTCTGATCTTTTAGTACAAAGTATACCTCTTTTATCATATTCCGGATGTTCCTCTGAATATTAGTATTCTTGGATATCGTATCTAAGGTGGTAATTGCATTTGACAAACGCTCCTCATTTTCTTTCTGTTTTAATTCCTTCTTTGGCGTGGTCACATCTATATACACCCTTTAACCGAAGACTGTTTTTTAGTTTATAGATAGTAGCTTTTGAATCTTTTTGTCATCATGCTGGTTTCGAGCTCATGATACTATCTACTGGATCGACTGAGTTAGATACATCTGGAGACAACACAATCTAGATGTGGAAAAGCAGGTCACTAGTCCACAACTATTATCGGAAGAGATCGCCAACACACGGTTGTATCTCATTAGTCGATAGTGATTCAATGTCGACCTACGAATTCAGAAATAAATTTTATGGCAACAGCTATAAGTGAAATAGATAACATCTTACGCAGTAAACTCTCTTTTACCTTATGAGAGACTTTTGCGCCAATCTGACCCCCGACGACTGCGCCCACGGATAGAGATATGGCGTGAAAATAATCAGGATGTCCTAAAACCGCGTGAGTAAACGTGCCAACGAAGGAAGTGATCAGAAGTGCAAGCTGTGATGTTGGGCTTGCAGTGCTTAGTGACATGCCCAAGATGAGAACCATAAGTGGAACAAAGGCTATCCCTCCTCCTACTCCAAAAAGACTTGACATAATTCCCGCACCAAACGCTCCGGTATAGAACAATGGAAGAAGTTCCAACTTCTTATCATTCATGGTTGGTCGCTTTTGTTTTTCTTTTAATGACCCACTGTAAGCAATATAAATACCTGCAAGCAACAGCAGTAACCCAAAATAGAACTTGAATGTCTCTATCGCTAACCCACTCGAGATGAAAGCGCCAGTGATGGCTCCTGGAATAGCTACAGCAGCAGCTTTCACACCGACGTGGTATTGTATTCTTTTTTGCCTGACATAGGCTATTGTTGAAGAAGCACTGGCAAAGGAAACTGCAAAAAGGCTTGTGCTAGAAATCTGGGTCGGCGAAAATCCCATAACCGTTAGAGCTGGCGTCATTATCAATCCTCCCCCAACTCCGATCATGGATCCCAAGGTACCGGCCAACAATCCGACGACAATTAACACTAGCACGAAAATGTCAAGCAAAAATGTGTATAGTTTGAATACGAATAAATGATTTTCTATTTATTTCGATTCTGAATCTACGATTCGCTGCTTGATGCCCATCGATTACAACACAAATAAGACAACTTCTAAAGTTAGTAACACATCATAGTGTGTCTTTAATATCAAGCCGCTGAATCAATAGCTCCAGTTGTTTCAAATAAAACAACGAATTTTCAGTAATTTAAACATATTAAGCCCAATTTGAATATCCGTTTTGGATGCGGTTAATTGTAAATGGCTTTGGAGTAGTCGGTCAAAGTTTCGCAAAATTATTGTTGTCCCGTTCCGCGGACTTGTATAGGTTGCATGGGGTTAACCCACGCATTGTTGCCTGTGTAGACAAAGGAGGCTGTGCGGTATCCGAAAAAGGACTAGATCTGCAGCGCTTACTTAACACGAAGAAATTGTCAGGCACGGTAGGAGTATATAATAGAAGGAATCACATGTTCGATCCCTTACGACTAATCGAGAAAGTCGACGCTGAAGTACTCCTGGAATCAACCCCCACCAATCTTGATAATGGCGAACCTGGCATATCTAATATCGTAGAAGCAATGAAATCTGGAAAGCATGTTATCACTGTGAATAAAGGCCCCCTAGCCTTAGCATTTCCTTCTCTGATAGAACTTGCAAACTATAATAATGTTGAGCTACGCTTCAGTGGAACTGTAGGCGGGGGTACGCCAATACTGGAATTTGCAAAGCGATGTTTAAGAGGAGACAGTATAATTTCTTTTCAAGGAATTCTTAATGGGACGACAAATTACATTCTGAGCAAGATGGCGGAGGGGCTTACTTTTGATGAAGCCTTAAACGATGCGAAATTAAAAGGGTATGCAGAGGCGGCCCCTTCACTTGACATTGATGGCTACGACGCTGCTGCAAAGCTAGTAATTATGGCGAATTGGATAATGGGCATGAAAGTTACTATTAAGGATATAAATAGACGCGGTATCAGCCAAGTTACCCTCTCTGACGTTAAGCGTGCACATAAAAACGGAAAAGCGATAAAATTAATTGCAATGTGCGACAAAAGAACACTAATGGTTGAACCAACTGAACTATCAAATGCGGATCCAATATGTGTGAACGGTACGCTAAATGCGGTAACGTTCTCGTCCGAACATTCAGGCAAACATACTATTATTGGTCATGGTGCAGGAGGTATTCCGACTGCAAGTGCAGTTCTTAGAGACTTAATTGATATCCGAGATACCATCTTTGAACGACGAGAGAATTTGTAGACCAAGCCCTTAGAGTCTAACTAAAATGACTGACACATAATAGTCAAACTGGGGACGCTTCGTTGGTTGCACATTTTTTGCCTCGTCAAAAGGATTAATAGCCTGATATGGTGTTTTTAATTAAATGTATAGTGGGGAGTTAGAAGTACAGGCCAAGCGGAAAGCATTGGCAGTTTTGCACGATGAAATTAACAGGATCCTGAATTCCGCAAGGGAATTGTCTGCTCTAAGTGCCTCACTTATTAGGGGAGACGTTAAGGATACACAGGCATCATTAGAAAGAATGAGAACTGCCGAAGAAGAAGTAGAGAATCTCCGCCGCAAAATCACCCGCGAAGTTGCAGAAATCGGAAGCCTGATGGTCTACAGAGAGGATGTATTAAGGGCTGCTTATCTTATGGACGATATCGCTGGGTACATTAGTGGTGTCGCTTTTAGACTCGCGAATATGAAAATCACATCATTAAAGAAAGGAAAGTTTGACGAAGATTTAAAGCAGCTAATTGGAATGGTCGTTGATGCAATTTTTAAGTTGAATGAAATGGCTAGGGCACTCAGTATTAATCCTGGAAGTACGATTGAGATTGCTCAAGATGTTCAAAAACTGGAGCGACAAGTTGACGCAAGGTATAGGTCTATAATAATAAAGGCGCTTAACGAAATCTCGGTTACTAAGGATTTACTTCTCTTTAAAGATGCCATCGAAGGGATTGAAGGTATGGCTGATAAATGCCAAGAGGCTTCTGATTCGCTTACTATACTGGCATTGAGCATGTGATGCCTATCCACGGGGTCTTGGTAGAGAATAGAGTAATTGTCTGGAATATAGAACAGTCCCATATTTTATTTGGAAATGGATACTACGGCAAGCCACTAGGAGTACCCAAGCCAAAAGGAATCGAGTTTGACTCACCATTAATTTTGGACTTGATGGAAGGGTGTTACCTAAGCCAAATAGGAAAACTCGAAATCTCTAATTATAGCGGCAGGAGATTATCATCCAGAGATATTCTGGCCATATGTAAGAAGGAATACGCCAACTTTCAGATAAAATACCTGGTCTTCAAGAATCTACGGGATAGTGGATATATCGTGTCTCCAGGCCTTAAGTTTGGCTGCGACTTCGCCGTTTATGAGCAGGGACCTGGGATTGACCATGCTCCATATTTAGTGCAGGTCTCAAAGCCAACAGACCACATGAATGCAACGGGAATCGTTCTCTTTGGAAGATTAGCGACAACTGTGAAAAAACAGTTTATATTGGCAATTCCAAGAATGAAACAAAAAAAGGTCGACTTTATTGGGTTTGAATGGTGGCGCGCTTAGTAAGTAAGTTTAAGGACGGATGTTCAGCCAAGCCTGGTTTTTGAAGGGGCAGGTCAAGGCCGATCGTGAGGCAAGGAGTGTAAGTCCTTATCTGATAGAATTTTTTACTATGTCAAATACGCTTGGCTTCTTCTCCATTTCGCAACAAGATAAAATTTCAGTATGATTTCTTTTTTTGTTAAATTACGATAAGTACCGTGCGAAAACAGCAGTCCTTTACCTTTAATTTGTTGGTTTGTAATCTAGCTGTTGTCTGCGTGAAGACAGACCTTGTTCAAATCCCCTCTACACAGCGACTTTAATTGCAGAATTGAAGAGCTCTCAAATGTTACACAACACAAATTCTACAGGTTCCAGTTTGTCATGCTTGAGCTAGCTAGCTATCCGCATTAGTTACCCGAAAAAGCGACATGACATTATCGAAACTCATGCTTCGATGATATTAATTTCTGAACTAAGCTACAACTTACACTAGAAGCTATCTTTAATAATCATGACAAAGTCTTTAACCCGTGAGCAGGCAGTTTTTTACACCATCTTTAAAATTTAGTGGTAAAATGATTGTAATCACCGGAAGCGGTACAGGAATAGGTCAGACCATTGCTAAAAAATTCGCAGAAAATGGCGCGCATATCGCCATTATGGGACGTAGAAAAGAACCACTAGAGATCACTTCTGGAATTTTAGCAGATATCGCAAAAGCTGCTGGGTCTAATGGCAAAGTCCGATATTTCCCCGGCGTAGACGTGGTAGACGAAATTGCGATAAACGAAATGTTCAAAATTATTAAGGATGAATTTGGAAAGGTCGATATTATCATAAATAACGCTGGAGTGTCTGGCCCGGTGAAGGTATTTACTAATGCCAGTTATAAGGAATTTAAGGAATGTGTAAGGATTCATCTCACGGGAACCTTTTGGACTTCGTTACAGGCAATAAATGCGATGCAACGAGGCGGCAAGATAATTACGATTACAACATTTTTCACTGAGGAGAACCGCTACGAGCAGAGACCATATCGATTTAGAGCTCCATACACAGCTGCTCAAGGTGCGAAAAATAGACTAGCAGAGGCTTTAGCTTGGGAGCTGGTAGAAAGAGGTATAAAGTCGATTGCTACCAATCCTGGTCCTGTCCACTCGGATAGAATCTACAAAACGGTCTACCCCAAAGCAGCAGCTGAATTCCTAAGAATTGGCGGCTACGAAGGTCTCACATCTACACAGATCGAAAGAGTTTCAGCCCAATTACTACAGGTACTTGGTGAACCTCAACCCACTATTTTGAAGTGCATAAGAAATGCAGCGGATGAAATTTCGAAATCCGTGAAGGTTGAAAACACAAGAGAAAGTATGAAAATAGAGAGTTTAATCTCCGGGTTACTTGCGAAGCTACAAGAAATTGCTGAAAAGATACAATTCAATACTGCCAAGATGATAGTTGACAGTGAATTTCTGACTCAAGAAGACGTTGCGAATATGGTGATGAACCTGTGTGATGACGACATAAGCAAATTAATTAACGGTAGAGTGGTCCCGGATGATCGGGTTTTTTATCCTGTCAAGCCGGTAGTAGGAACTGCTATTTTGGGGTCGAATTTACTGTATCAGGAAATAAAAGACAAGGTGGTTGTAATTTCGATAACTTCCTCATCAGAAAAGGACCTGGATCGCGCATATAAAATCGCCTCTGCGCTGTGCAATGTGAAACAACTTGTAATCCTTACAAGGAATCACTCTGATTTGACACACTTTCCAGACTTCCATAGTCACGCGATAGATCTTTTAGATGAAAACAAAGTACAGATGATCTTCAAAACGGTGAAGTCGAAATTTGGGAGGCTAGACGCATTGATACATCTCACCGGCGACTACGATTATAATTCACCTCTTTCATCTCTATCAAGGAGTAAATGGGATTCGTTGGTCGATAATTTCATTCATATCCCTGGTCTGATAGTCAGGGAGGCGGTTAACATAATGGCACCCGAGGGAGCAGCTGATGAACCGGCGAAATTCAGAGACTCCAAAGGTATGGCCATAATCATAGGTCCTGATGCCCCTGTCGGTGAAAAAATTTCTGGGGTTGTCAGAGCTCGTTCAGAGGTTTTCAGAGGTGCCTTACGACCCTACACCGCCACAGTAAATCAAGAACTTGATGACGTCTTGGGTTCCAATATCCGCCTCTACCTGATACTGCCAGGAAATATCCAGGGGAACCCCCCTAACACTGAAAGACTCAGAGATTCCGTAATACATCTGCTCTCGGTTCCATCTCTCAAAAGAAATGAAATAATTTTCTACATAGATGAATCAAAAAGATAAAATCTGTGAAGTCGATTCAACGGGCTTATGGTTGCAAGAATGCGCCTAATCCGTTACGCGTTAGCTCGTGACCTCATTAGATGACTGCGTCGTAGATGTTGACGACATCGAAGTGGACGATCCTCCCCCGTTCACAATTTCAGCAGTGGCGAACCTATTTCCGACCTGCACTACCCTGATCTTTGCGTTCTGACCAACCTTACCATTCTTCACAAAGATTACAAATCCTTGTATCCTTGCGATACCATCACCTTTTCTACTTATCTCTGTAATCTGTACGTCGTATTCTTTACCAGTTTCGACTGGTTTTGGACCAAAGTTATCGTTTCTTCTGAATCCTCCGTAACTCATTCTTAATACCTTATGGGAAATCAGATAATGATCCATATATAAACTGTCAAAATCAGCATATGCTCAGTTTATATCTATGTTCCAATTTTGATTCCAGGCTCACATATTGACCGTAAGCATTCTACTGCCGAGAGTACAGCGAGAAGACTCGTTTTTGGATTATTCGGGCTTGAAATATTTCGCACAGTTATAACCATCTCTCCAAATGCTCCCGCCGCTTCAATTTGATGTTGGTTTACAGTAATATGAGGATCTGCAATAATTCTGACTTTTGTTTCATGAAAGCCAATTCCTGCAAGGGCAAGTATTGCAGCAACATTGATGTTAGCGGGAAATTTAGTAATAGCGTCTGCTGCGGTCCCTTCATAAATCAGCTTCTTCTCTTTAATCGAATCTAACCCTATATCACTAGTATTAAAGAAAGGAGCACCAGCAAGGGCTCTAGGATTTTTTGTTGTTATGAGCTTCACCGACTCGAGCGTTCCTTTTACACTCTTAATGGCGTCTATCCCGGCGATAGCACCCGAAGGAACATAAATATGGGTTCCATTGCTAAGGACCGCACTCATCAATTGAGACAGCAAAACCTCGTCCGTAAGTGCCCCCACGCTCATTAATAATAGGTCCTTTTTACATTCGACTATTTGTTTACTAATGCTTTTTGCAGCAGCCTGAGAAGCAGCCTCTATAACCAAGTCCACATTTTTGAACTCAGGAGAAGAAGTTAGTTCTGAAAGGCTAGTAAATACACCCAGATCCTTGCGTAATCGCAATTTCAACTTATGTGCTGAATCTCGCATGATATCAACTAGCGCCGACAATGTAGCACCCTTTACTTTGCCAGAGTCTATGGCTACTGCCAGTTCGCTTCCAATAGCTCCACAGCCTATAATGCACACGTTCATCAGGAAACCTTACCTTTTGACATACAACGTAGTGTGTATAAACTCACTTAGAATACGTTAATTCTCTAACGTCTCCCGCCCCGCTCGGGCCTTTTCTGTCCTGGTGGTCTTCGCCTCTCAAAGCGCTTAATAAAGTTATTTTTATTACGCAGCTTCGAGACAGGGCTTAACCTAGTTCTCCCTTGGATTTTTGGAGTCTGGCCCCTCACTTTTCCTGCTTTAGTCAGAGATCCATGCGTTGGCATTACTAACGATCGGTGAGATTCAATCTAATATATAGATATGTTCAAGATGAAAAATAAAGGTAAATGAAATATATCAGCAGTCCTCTTATACTACAAATTTAGGAAAATTTGTATTGTGGCAAGTATTGCCTACGATATGAACTCGTCGGGCAATGGTCTCCTCGATTATACTCATTTAAATGCGTTCATTAAGCATTCTCAGAGGACGATGTCTGAAATAGATTACAAAGCTAGGGTGATATCCTTAAAAAAGGAAAAAAACGCAGTAATTCTAGCACATAACTATCAACTTCCCGAAGTCCAAGACGTAGCCGATGTTATAGGCGATTCATTAGCACTCTCGCGAAGCGCCGCGATGTCAGATGCTGACACGATTGTATTTTGTGGCGTCCACTTCATGGCTGAGACAGCTTCCATTATATGCCCCGATAAGCAAGTTTTAATTCCTGACCCAGACGCAGGCTGTTCTCTTGCTTCCACTATTAATCCCCACGAACTGAAATCTTGGATAGCCGAGCACCCTGATGCTGTAGTGGTAAGCTACGTAAACACCTCAGCTGAAGTAAAGGCCCTTTCAGATTACTGTTGTACATCTTCTAATGCAATTAGAGTAGTGAACAGTATACCCTCTGACAGAGAAATACTGTTTCTGCCAGATATGTTTCTCGGGTCATATGTAGCGAAAATGACTAAGAGAAAAAACATGTTTGTATGGCCAGGCGAATGTCATGTGCACGCAGGCATAAAGGCTCAAGACATCAATGATATGTTCAAGAAGTTCAACAATGCTGATTTCCTCGTTCATCCCGAGTGTGGTTGTACCTCAACAACGCTATATCATATATCTACAGGAGAATTACAAAAATCTGCACATATACTTTCTACTGAAGGAATGATGAAACATGCACTCATGTCAGATGCAAAACAGTTTGTGGTTGCAACTGAGACGGGAATACTTTACAGAATGAAGAAAGAGAATCCTCATAAACAATTCATACCTATCAAGAAAGACGCTATATGCAGGTATATGAAATTGATCAACCTGGAAAAAGTTCAAAACTCGCTTATCAATAGCGTGTATCGGGTCAAAGTTCACCCTAGAACTGCTGCAAAAGCACGAGCTGCCATAGAGCGCATGTTAGCTATTTCTTAAATGGCTTTTCTTGATCTCTAAGCTAAAATCAATCGCTGTGGGCGAATGGGTTAAGTACCCAAGGGAAATAATATCGGGTTGCAACTTTGCGTAATCAGCTATGTTTTGCGGGCCTATCCCTCCCGAAATCTCCACTTTGATCCTCCTGCGACCTCCGATTTTTTTAATTTTAGCCATTGCAGCCGCTGCTTGATCTAGAGAAAAATTATCGAGCATTATGATATCCGACCCTGCCTTAAGCGCGCAGACCATTTCCGCCAAATTTTTTACTTCACATTCCAATAATGAAGATCCATTCATTTTTTTTCTTGCCTGTCCAATAGCTTGTTCTATCGAGAGGGCTAATACCAGATGGTTATCCTTTATCAAGACCATTTGATCTAGTTTATTCCTGTGTGCCATTCCTCCTCCTAGCACTACAGCTTTTTTATCAAAAGATCTCAGTCCTGGAGCCGTCTTCCTAGTACAAGCAACCTTTATGGATCTATTAACCTTTCCAACTATGTCTACAAGTCTCCGAGTTTCAGTTGCTATACCGCTCATTCTCATTATCAGATTTAATGCAGTTCTCTCTGCTTTGAGTATAGCGAGCGCCCTGCCAGAAATAGTCATTACTATGCTCCCGTTTTGTACTTGGCATCCGTCTCGCACTAAAGTCTGAACTCTGCAGTTACAAATGTCGAAGAGAATTCCTGCTTCCTCTAAACCTGCCACTATTGCCGATTTGTCTGATTTGCAAGTAATTACAGCGTGAGCACAGAGATCTGGTGGCAGAACGATTTCGCTGGTAACGTCTCCCATTCCAACGTCTTGGCCTAGGAAATTTACTAGCGAATCCCTAAGCTCGAAGTATGCCTGTAAATTATACATTTTGCCCGAAGCGATAGATGCGATTAAGCCACCTTCAGAGCGTATTTATGTGGCAATACGATATCTAGAGTGGCAGCTACCCTAGATTTCGCTGGATCAAAAATCAAAATAATGCCTGACCAATCTGGGCTTAAATCAGTCGACTTACAGACTGGACAAACCTTTCCAATAGTAACAGCCTTGCACCTTTTACAAGCTACTTCCCTAGCCAATTATTTATTGCCACCACCTACGCCTTTCTTTTCCTTGAGAGGCGCTGTCGCCGGCGGCTGTTTTGCCCTCAACAACTCTTGCTCAATCCATTCTGTAGCACCGAGGAACGGTTGTCTACAGGTTATACCTATTTTTCCCATCGCTGCCCCCTTCCCAAGACTTATGGCTGTTACCCGTGCGCGTATCCGAGAACCGATTTTTAGACTCTTGGCCGTTTGATTCGCGACTATAACACCTTGTTTAACATCGCTCCTCAGATAATCATCCGTGATTTGCGACAGGTGCAATAATGCATCTGTCGGTCCGATTCTCACAAATGCTCCAAAATCAGTAATTTCGACTACCTCGCCCTCCACTACCTCCTGCAACCTAGGATAGAACGTTAATGCCTTGAAAATAACTTTATGGTAAGTTGCACCGTCACCCGCCACCAGTTTGCCAACCGAGTTTGCATTTGCGTCAATAATCATTATGACATATCCAAGCTCAGGGCTAATCATACTCTCATATTTTTCTTTTAAAATAGCAATAGATGTATCCCTCAATGAATTCTTTAATCTACTGGGAGGAATTCTAACAACGTCACTCATATGCACGATCTCAAACATAATGGATGTACGGTAGTTCCAGGCATCAATTTATGAACCTTTTGAACACGTTACAGTTAACATGTGGTAAAAGCGTATAACAATCGAAATAGAATGCTCTTCGTAAGAACATTTTATACCCTGCTACATCTCAGACATACGTAATGACGTGGATTAAAGTGGGTGCCAAAAATGATATTAAAAATGGCAAGGGAAAAGAGTTGAGCGTAAACGGAACAAGAATTGCATTATTCAATACAAACGGAAAGTACTATGCGGTTGAGGCTCTTTGTAGACACCAAGACGGTTCGTTGGCGCCAGGAAGGATAGAGGGTGAAATCGTTGAATGCCCTCTACACTCATGGCATTACAATATCAGAACAGGCGAACTCCTTGATTATCTTGAAGGAGTTGAGCTCACAACTTATGACGTGGATACGAAGGGAAACGACATTTATGTAGATGTGTAGTCTTACAATAAGACCTCCGTCCGCCATATAAAGAAAATCACATATAGGTCATGCCCGAACAAATTACATGTCTCACCGTGATGCGAGGAAGATTTGAAAAGTATCTGAGGGACAGCCCAATGAAAGTATATAACA
>Ga0187777_10002757_pt1 | contig 11189 bp, 9 predicted proteins | sample 1015_Q2_SP5_10_M_FD_132416 | JGI IMG/M metagenome (GOLD analysis project Ga0187777, IMG submission 132416) | Tropical peat soil microbial communities from peatlands in Department of Meta, Colombia - 1015_Q2_SP5_10_MG | ecosystem: Environmental > Terrestrial > Soil > Wetlands > Peat | place...
CGGATCGTCGGCAGCAGCCGGGCGATGACCGCCAGGGCGACGATGCCGATGGGCAGGTTCACGAAGAAGATCCAGTGCCAGCTGGCATTGTCGGTGAGCACGCCGCCCAGGAACGGGCCGACGAGGAACGCGATGCCGAACACCGCCCCGAACAGGCCCTGGTACTTGCCGCGCTCGGCAGGCGTGAAGAGGTCGCCCACCACGGCCAGCGAGATCGGGAACAGGGCGCCCGCGCCCAGGCCCTGGATGGCACGGAAGAGGATCAGCTGCCACATCTCCTGGCTCAGGCCGGAGAGGGCCGAGCCGATCAGGAAGATGCCGATGCCGATCATCAGCAGGGGCTTGCGGCCGTAGAGGTCGGACAGCTTGCCGTAGACCGGGATGGTGACCGTGCTCGTGAGCAGGTACGCCGTGACGACCCACGTGTAGAGGTCGGCCCCCTTCAGGTCGGTCACGATGTGGGGCAGGACGGGGCCCACGATGGTCTGGTCGAGCGCCGTCAGGAAGAGACCCAGAAGGACGGCGAAGAGGATCTCGAATTTGGTGCGGTTGTCGAGGCCCAGCGCCGGATCGTGAGCCGTGTCCGGCTCGAAGGGTGCGGCCTCGCGGGGCATGGCTTCCATCAGGTGCGTGATCTCCCTTTGCTGGTCAGGCTGGATGCGGGTGGTAGCGCTGGTGGCCGTGTTCGTCCGCGGAGAAGACCGGCAGTTCCCCCGCCGCACGGGCCTCCTGCATCGCCTGGCGCAGGTCGGCCAGTGTATGCAACACGCCCGCAAGCTGTGTTGCATCCAGGTGCCGCAGGACCGTCGCCACGAGATCGCTCTTCACCAGGTCTACCTGGGCGAGGAGCTCGCGGCCGTGGTCGGAAAGGCTCACCAGGACGATACGACGGTCATCCGGCACACGGATGCGGTCGATGACGCCGCGCTCCTCCATGCGGTCCACCAGGCCGGTCGCGTTGGACAGCGAGATGTCGAGCATCTCCGCCAGATGGGTCATCGTCAGGTCGCCGTGGCTCTGCAGGATCCACATGACGTGCAGATGGCTCATGCTGACGCCGGCCCGCACGAGGCGTTCACTGCCCCCGCAGCGCCATGCGGCGAGGGCATCGGACAGCTCGTCCAGGACCTGCCGGGCGACCGGGTCGACGACGTGGCCCGTGGTCCGGGCGACGGGATCGGGCGCTCCGGAGGGGGAGCGGTCGGCGATAGTTGTCATGACGTGAACCATTCTACATGACAGGACTGTCCTGTCAACCTTGATGGTTCAGGAGGAGAGCCCAAGATGCGCTACGCGCTGATGCTGGAGCCGCAGCAGGGCCTGAGCTACGAGGAGCAGCTCGCCGTGGCGCGCGTGGTCGAGGCGGCGGGTTTCGAGGGCCTCCTGCGGTCGGACCATTACGCCAGCTTCCCGGGGGCATCCGACAACCCCACGAGCGACGCCTGGGCCGTCCTGGCGGGCTTGGCGCGCGAGACCAGCCGCATCCGCCTGGGGGCGCTGGTGTCACCGGTGACGTTCCGCCTGCCCGGCCCCTTCGCGAAGCTCGTGACCACCGTGGACGCCATGAGCGGCGGCCGCGTCGAGGTCGGCCTGGGCGCCGGCTGGAACGAGGCCGAGCATGCCCAGCTGGGCATCCCCTTCCCGCCGCTGGCCGAGCGGTACGACCGATTCGAGGAGGCCCTGCAGATCATCCATGGCCTGTGGACGCAGCCCGACGGCTGGACGTTCGAGGGGCGCTTCTGGCAGGTTCGCGGTTCGATGTACCGCCCTCCGGCGGCTGGCGACGGGCGGCGCCATCCGCACCTCATCGTCGGGGGCGACGGCAAGCCGCGGGGCCTGCGTGCGGCAGCCCGGTTCGCCGACGAGTACAACCTCTCGAGTGCCTCGCCGGCCCACGCCGCCGAGGTCCGCGAGGCGTTGCGCGCCGCGTGCGTGGCCGAGGGCCGCGACCCGGACACGATCGTCTTCTCGGCGATGACCGGTGTGTTGCTGGGGGCGGACGAGGCGGAGGTCGGTGCTCGGCTGGCGCGGCTGATGGTGGACCTGCGCCGGGCCGACGAGACGCCCGAGGCCCTGGCGGAGTGGCTGGCGGTGCGACGTGCCCGATGGCTCTTCGGCACGCCCGAGCAGATCCTGGAGCAGGTCGCCGCGTTCCGTGCCGCCGGCGTCGAACGGCTCGCCTTGCAGGACCTGCTGCCGCGCGACCTCGAGATGATCGCGGCCCTGGGCCGGCTCCTTGCGGCCGACGGCTAGGCTCGCCCGCGGCGCCACTCCGGGGCGCTGGGTCGAAGCAGGGAGCCGCTCCAACGCCGGCGTGTGACACGAAGGGCCCGCTCCGACCGACCGAACCGTCCCTCGACGGTCAGGACGGGCATTCGATGTCGCATCTCACGGGCGGCGGGATCCGTGCTCTCGCGGCTGGCCGGGAGGGGATGCGTTCCGCCCGATCGGCGTTGAGGTGCCCTGCCGTCGGGATCAGCGAAGCAGGCCGACGCGCCTCGGCGGCCAGTAGCGGGCCCAGGCTCGTCCCATCACCGCCGCGGACGGCAGCGGCCCGAACGCGCGGGAGTCGGTGGAGGCGTCGAGCGCGTCACCGCGGAGCTCGACGGAGCCATCTGCACCGACCACGGCGACCCGCTTCACCAGGAGGCGGGCCGGCTCACGAGGGTCGGGCGCGACGACGATGTCGCCGACCGCCGGCCTATGATCCCGATAGGCGGCAGGGTCCACCAGCAGCCAGTCTCCCGCGCCGAGCGTGGGGGCCATGCTGCGGCCCTCCACGGCCACGCGGTGGGGCCATGACCGGATGACCCGGCCCACCCACGGGGCACCCAGGATGGCCAGGGCCAGGACGCCGAGGCGGAGCGGACGGCCCAGCGCCCGGCGTAAGGCGCGCCGCATGGATCAGGCGGCGCGGACCTCCCAGGCGATGGCGTTCTTGGGCGCCCCATCGGCCGACGGCTTCATGCTGTGGACCGGGGCGTTCTTGGTCGTCCAGAAGATCTCCGCGAAGCGGGCGACCTGCATCTCGAGGTCGGCGGCGGCGGCCGCGTCGACGCTCTGCTTGCACTTGCCGGCCGCCTTCAGGATCTTCCACGTCAGATCGTGCAGTTCGGGGAACTGGGTCAGGTGCTCGGGCTTGAAGTAGTCGCTCCAGATGACCTGGACCTCGCGCTTGACCTGCTCGGCGTGCTGTTCCTTGACCGCCACGCAGCGGGCGAACTTGTTGCGGTCCTCCACTTCGGTGCCACCGATCGCCCCGATCAGCTCGACCATGCGTGAGACGGTGCGCGCGGCGAGCTGTGCCGTGGCGGGGTCGTAGATGCCACACGGCACATCGCAGTGGGCGTGCACGGTGCGCCGTGGCTTGAGGGCGTCCATGACGCGGGTGAACGACATGAGGGCTCCTTTCATGCGTGCCGTCGGTGCCCACGAGGGGGCCTGGGGGGTCGCGTGAACCATTGTGCCCGCATCAGGGCCGCACCGCTGCCGGTATCATGCCCGCGATGACTGGACGCGCGGTGGAGCCCGTCGAGATCCCGCCGGCCTGTCCCTTCGTCGCGTTCGAGGACGATCGCGAGCGGCGCTCGACGGCGCCCGATCACCGGCACCGCTGCTACGCCGAGCCGCGTCCCGCCCCCCGCGCTCTGGCGCACCAGGAACGGTACTGCCTGACGCGCGACTTCCCGAGCTGCCCGACCTTCCAGGCGTGGGCCCGGCGCGAGGCGGCCAAGGAGTCGGACCCGGCCGCCGCGAAGGAGGTGCCGGCCGGGCAGGCGCCCGTCGATCCGGCGGCGTGGCTGGCTCCGCCACCGCCTCCCTCCAGGTATGCACCGCCGGCACGGCGCGCCGATGTGGGCCAGCTGGCGGCCTTCGATGATGCCGCGCCGGAGTCGTTCGAGCCCGCGGGGGTGGAGGAGCCCGCAAGGGCCGCGCCCGGCGACGAGGGCGCCGGTCACGCCGAGCTGGCCGCGCTCGTGGGCGGGACGGCGGCCGGGGCGGCGGCCGGGGTGGCTGCCGGTGCGGCGGCGCACGACACGGAGGCCTCCGATGCCCCGGCGTTCCTGGCCGGTCGCGCCAGCGGGACCAGATCTGGCGCCGGCACTCCGCGAGCCGCCCGCACGGCGCCGCGGCAGACCCCATTGCCGGGCGACGGCACGAACCCGCCGTGGGAGCGGCCTCGTCGCAACGAGCTGTACCCGAGCCTTCGGACCCGCAGCGGGTTCCCGACCGTGCCCCCCGTGGCCCTCGCTCTCACGGCCCTCGTCGTGGCCGCCGTGGCGCTGTTCCTGCTGCCGAGCTTCCTGCCCAACAACAACGGCGCCACCCCGACGGGTACGCCCGGTGCCTCCGACACCGCCGCTGCGACCTCGATCGCGCCGACCGTGCCGGTCGGGCCGACGCCGTTCATCTATACGGTCAGGTCCGGCGACCTGCTGTCGACGATCGCCGCGCACTTCCACGTGTCACTGGCTGACCTGGAGGCTGCCAACCCCCAGATCACCGACCCGAACAAGATCAAGGTCGGCGACAAGATCACGATTCCGGTCCCCGGCACTCCGGCCAGCGCGAGCAGCGGACCCTAGGCGACCGGCGGGGTAGCGCTCCGCGCTACCGGGGGGCGAGGTTGATGGCCGTGATGCGGCCGGCCTCCACGCGGAAGGTCGCGTCCAGGTGCTGGGAGTTCACCCCGGGCCGCACCACCAGCACATCGCACTCGTAGGTCGAGCCGGTGTCGCGGATATCGGCCGGGATCATCTTGAGGCCCTTGTCCGCGCGCAGGAACCAGCCTCCCACGCGCTCCACGCCGCGCAGCAGCTGCGAGTTGTCGCCCACGTGGATGCGCATCTCCGCGTTGTCGGCCATGAGTGCCACGGCGGCCTCTCGTTCGCCCGCGTTGAGGTGCTCGAAGAACTGTTCCATCGTCTCGACGGCGCCCATGGGCCAAGTCTAGCCGAGGCCGCCGCCCGGGCCGCTCAGAAGCCGCCGCCCGCGCCGCCGCCGCCGAACCCGCCCCCACCACCGAACCCGCCGGAGGAACTCGGCGTGTTGCCGATGGCCCCCAGGGCGGAGAACATGCTGCCGAAGTTCGGCACCGGCGAGGCGCTGAAGCTGCCGGCCGCGAAGAGCCCCGTACCGCCGGCAGCGAACGCCGAGCGCGAGGTCGCGGTCGACCAGGCCGGGCTGAACCAGATGGGGAACCAGAGGGCGCTGCTAGGCACGCCACTGGCTGCTCGCTGGTCGTCCAGCGTCCGCTGCAGCACGGTCTGGATGTCGTTCTGCAGGCCGAGGGCGACGCCCCACACCATGGCCAGGTCGGGCGTGTCCAGCCACGTCAGGTTGGCCTGCTGGACCACCTGCGGCATCGAGCGGGCCTGGGCCATCGTGGCCTGGAGGGTGCGCCGGTACGCCTTGAGCATCGCCTGGATGCGCGCGCCGTCGAGGGTGCGGGCGGGCATCGCCCGGGCCACCACGAACGTCACGATGGCCGCCGCTCCCGCGGCCACGGCCAGCAGGACCAGCCCGCTGCTGCGCGGGGGATTTCCGATGAAGCCGACCACGAACGCCAGGACCAGCTCGGCCATGCCCAGCAGGGTCCAGCGCCGGATGAGATCGCGCGGCCGCCGGGCGAACCAGCCCTGGTCGACGGCGTGCTGCTCGAGCCGCTTGTCGAACTCGGGTGTCTTCTTGCCCAGCTCCAGGACGTCCGTGGTGTCCAGGAAGTCCGACGAGATGCCGCGGACGGCGCCGACGAGGTACGTCTCGGCGTCCGACAGCGGCCGCCGCCGCGCCGCCGCGAGGGACGCGTCGTCGGGTTGCGGGTCCAGTATCCGGATCCCGACCTTGGCGTGACCCTGGGGGGCGAACGCCAGCTCACCGCGGCTGGCCAGGTCGACCATCGCGGTCGTCAGTGTGCGGCGGCTGGAGCGGTCGTCATACACCAGTGCCGCGGTGGCCGCGGTGAGGGCCTCTGGCGGACCGGCCATGAGCACGGACGGGTCGTCCGTGTAGACCGCGTCGCGGCCCCTGCGGTACCACGCCAGGACGGCATAGCCGGCGGCGAGGATGAAGAGCAGCGGGGCGATGATCAGCCCGATGACCGCGTTGACCTCGCGCGCGAAGGCCAGCTGCTGGGCCCCTTCGGGCGTCGTGCTGGCGTCGATGCTGGCGATCCCCGCCCGGATGGCCCCGTCCATGTCGCAGGCGCCCCCGGCTACGTGGGGCAGCATGTCGTTCTGGTAGACGCCCTCCAGGTCGCCCTCGCTCATGTAGGTCGCCGCGAAGCCGGGCCCCGGATCCAGGCGGATCTCGCCGTGGCAGCGGCTCTCGTCCAGGTCGAACAGGATGACCAGGCCGTTGTCGAAGCCGGCCTGGCCCACGCCCCACTGGTTGCCCAGGGCGTCGGCGTCGTCCTTGGCGCGCTGCTCGTCGACGCCCGGCTGCACCTGCGTGTAGACGACGATCTCTGCCCCGGTCCGCTGCCGGATGGCGACGATGATCGCCTGGACCTGTTCGATGGTCCCGCTGGAGAAGACGTCGGCCGTGTCGTACACGTACTGGCCGGCGACCGGGGCGGGGAACGGCGGGCCGGCCGCCACCAGGGGTGCGACGAGGACCATCAGGAGTCCGCACGAACCGATCGCCGCGGCCAGCATCTTGGCCTTCATGGCGACAGGGTACACGTGCGGTACGATGCCGCCGGCCCCTTCGCGCGACCCTGACACGCCCGAGGTCCCATGCCCGATACCTCGCCGTCCGATCCGTCCCTGGCCGCCCTCACCGCGGCCCTGCCGCCCTTCCATGTCGCGGGACTGGACCCTCGTCCGGCACCGGCGACGCCCTACGAGCGCGTCATGCACGAGTCGCTCGACGTCCTGTTCGCGGCCTATCCGGTCTTCGCCACGGAGGCCGGCTACCACGCCCTTGACGACCGCTGGCCCGACCTCGGGGAGGCGACGCGGCTGCGGCTGGTGAAGCGCCTGGGCGACATCGTGGACGCCGCCCGGGCCCTGCCGGAGGCCGACCTGTCCGCCGACGAGCGGGTCGACCGGGGGATCCTGGTGGAGGCGCTGGAGGGCGTCATCTTCGATGAGGACGTCCTGCGCGAGTCGGCCTGGGATCCGCTGGGCGTCGTCCAGGTCGCCGGCAGCGGCCTCTTCGAGCTGGTCGCCCGCGACACGACGCCGTGGCCGCAGCGCGGCCTGGCCTTCACCTGGCGGGTGGCCCGCCTGGGCGATTTCCTGGCCGGTGCGATGTCGGCTCTCCACGGCCTGCCGGAGCGCCCCGTCTCGCTCCTCCACACCGACACCGCCCTCGCCCAGCTGGGCGGCGTGATGGAGCAGGTCGACGAGGGCCTGGCCCTCGCCGCCGCGGCCGACGACGGCGGCCTTCGGCTGGCCGACCACCTGACGGCCCTGCGTCCACACGCCGAGGCGGCCGTCGAGGCCTATCGCCGCTTCCTGGCCGATGAGGTGAGGCCACGCGCCGTGGGTGAGGGCCGCCTGGGCTCGCGGCTGTTCGCGGAGAAGCTGCGCCACACGCTGGCCAGCGACCTGGGCCCGGACGAGGTGGAGGCCCGGGCGCGGCATGACTACGCCGTGGTGCGCGCCGAACTGGTGCGGCTGGCCCGGGTGGCCTGGCCCACGTGGCGGCCCGACGCGGCCATGCCCGAGGACGAGGATGCCCTGGTGCGGGGCGTCCTGGATGCCATCGCCGCCGAACACGGCCAGCCCGCCGGCCTGCTCGACGACGCCCGGGCGGAGGTGGCGCGCATCGAGGCCTTCGTCCGCGAGCGCGGCCTCATCACCCTGCCCGATGAGCCGCTGGAGATCTCCTGGACGCCGACGTTCATGCGGGCCTACGGCGGCGCCTTCCTGTCGCCGCCGGGACCGCTGGAGGTCGGCCAGCGCAGCTACTTCTGGATCACGCCGCCCGGGGATGACTGGTCGCCCGAACGGCTCGAGTCCTTCCTGCGCGAGGACAACGACCGGATGCAGCGGCTGCTCTGCATCCACGAGGCGATCCCCGGCCACTACCTCCAGCTGGCCGCCGCGGCCAGGACCCCCAACCTGACCCGCAGCATCTTCCAGTCCGGCATGTTCGCCGAGGGGTGGGCGGTCTACGTGACGCAGGTGATGATGGACGCCGGCTACGGCGACCACGAACCCGCCCTGCTGCTCAACCACTGGAAGTTCTACCTGCGGGCCATCGTCAACGCGCTGCTCGATGTGGGCATCCATACCGGCGGCATGACCGAGGCGGAGGCGATGGACCTGATGGTCCGCGGCGCCTTCCAGGAGGAGCAGGAGGCGCACGCCAAATGGCTGCGGGCACGGCTCACCGCGACCCAGCTCAGCACGTACTACCTGGGGTCGCTCGAGTTCTGGGATCTCGAGCGGGCGGCCCGCCGACGGGCCGCGCAGGCGGCCGGAGCCGACCCCTCCGCGGTGCCCGAGCCGCGCGTCGTGGGTGACTTCGGCGCGACCCCCGGGTTCGACCAGCGGGCCCACCTGGAGGCCGTCATCTCGCACGGCGCGCCGCCCATCAAGTGGGTGCGCCGCCTGGTCCTGGGAGCCTGACGCGGGCGCGCCCGAGGTCCCCCTGCGACGGCCGGCGGATGCCCGGCCGCGAACCGGCGACGGACCCGTGCCGCCGCCTCCGGATGCCGCCGAGCAGGCGGCCATCGAGGATCAGCTCGTCGACCTGTGGGTGCACGCGGGCGCGACGCTGACGCCTGATCCCGGCCTGGGAGCCGACCTCGTGGCCTGGCCGGGCCGCGGGCTGGCGTTCAACCACGTCGCCCGGCCGCGGTGGTCCGAGGCCACCTGGGGTGCGCGGGCGGACGCGGTTGCCGCCCGGTTCCGCGGGCTGGGCGAGGTGCCTGCCATCCTGCTCGTCGACGAGCTGGCGACGCCACCCGGCCTGTCCGAGAGACTGCTGGGGCGAGGCTGGCTGGAGATCGGCCGGGAGCGCATCCTCTGGACGCGCCGGGCGGCGGCGGTCCCGCATCTCGCCCCCAGCCTGCGCCTGGAGGCGGTCACGCCGGCCAGCGCGGGCACGTACGAGGCCACCGAGCGGGCGATCTTCGGGCTCGCCCCAGCCGAGGCCGCGGATCGCGTCCGGTCGCTGCAGGCGGGCCTGGAGCGCGGCCGTGTGCGGGCGTATCTGGCGCGCCTGGACGGGACGCCGGTGGCGACCGCGCGGCTGGTCCGCAGTGACGGCCTGGCCGCGCTGCAGGGCGTCGGGGTGGTCACGGCGCGGCGCCGGGAGGGCTTCGGGACGCTCATGACGACGGTCGCCACGCGGGCCGGCCTGGCCGGCGGGGCACGCCTGGTCTGGTTGTCCGTCGAGGCCGGCAACGCGGCCGCGGAGGCGCTCTACGCGGGCCTGGACTACCGGCCGGTGCTGACCTGGCGGCGCCTCATCGCCCCGGAGGCGGCCGGCAGGTAGAGCTGGGCCACGTACTCCTCCAGCATGCGGGTCGCCGAGAACCGCCAGGTGATGGAGGCCAGTGAGCGGCGCATCAGGTCGAGCCAGCCGTGGGGCAGCCCGTCCTCGGCGCGGTCGTAGTAGAGGGGCACGATCTCGTCCGCCAGGAGGCGGTACAGGGCCTGGGCATCGGCCCAGTCCTGCGCCCGATCGTCGGGATCGATGTCGCGGCCGCCGATCGCCCAGCCGTTGTCCCCGGTGTAGCCCTCGTCCCACCAGCCGTCCAGCACGGAGCAGTTGATCGCGCCGTTGGCGCCCGCCTTCATGCCGCTCGTGCCCGATGCCTCCAGGGGGCGCCGCGGCGTGTTGAGCCACACGTCCGTGCCGCGCACCAGCCGGCGGGCCATGCGCATGTCGTAGTTCTCCAGGATCAGCACGCGGCCGCGCAGGCGCTCGTCCCGGCTGCGGGCGAAGATGTCGCGGATGACCTGCTGGCCGGGCCGATCGGCCGGATGGGCCTTGCCGGCCATGACCACCTGCACCGGGTGGTCGGGGTCGCAGAGGATGGCGGCCAGGCGGGCTTCATCGGTGAAGAGCAGCTCGGCGCGCTTGTAGGTGGCAAAGCGACGGGCGAAGCCGATCGTCAGGATGGCGGGATCCAGCGCCTGCGACAGGAGGCCGAGCGCCTCCGGCGCCTCGCCGAGGCGCGCGAACTGGTGGCGCAGGTGGCGCCGGGCGAACAGGGCCAGCTCGACCTTGAGGTGCCGGTGGGCGGCCCACAGGCGGTCGTCCTCGAGGTCGCCCAGGTGCTCCCAGAAGCGGTCCGCCGGACGCGCCGCGTCCAGGCGGTCGAGGTCGGCGCCGCGCTGCTCGTACAGCCGGCGCAGAGGGGTCCCCAGCCACGAGGCGACATGGACGCCGTTGGTGATGGCCAGGATGTCCTGCCCGGCCACCTCGTGCCACGTGGCGTTGGCCGTCCGCCCGTGGAGCTGGCTGACGGCGTTCGCGCGCGAGGTGGCCCGCAGGCAGAAGGCGGTCATGTCGAACTCGCCGGCATTGCCATCGGGGCCGCGGCCCAGCTCCAGGATGCGCTCCACGTCCAGGCCGACGCCGGCCAGGAGCGGTGCCGTCAAGCGCCGCACCAGGTCCGCGGCGAAGCGCTCGTTGCCGGCCGCGATCGGCGTGTGGATGGTGAACACCGAGGCGGCACGGACGGCCGCGAGGGCCTCGTCGAACGGCATCCCGTCGGCCATCAGCTCCCGGGCGCGCTCGACGAGCAGGAGCGCCGAGTGGCCCTCGTTGAGGTGCCACGCCGCCGGGTCGATGCCCAGTGCGCGGAGGGCCCGGACGCCGCCGACGCCGAGCACGATCTCCTGGTACAGGCGCATCTCCCGGCCGCGCACGTACAGGATGTGGGTGATGGGCCGGTCTTCCGGCGCGTTCTGGGGCACGTCCGAGTCAAGGAGGAGCAGCGGGACGCGACCCACCTCCACGCGCCATACGGCGCACTGCACGGTCCGCCCCGGCAGTTCGACCGGCACCATCAGCGGGTCCCCGTCGGGGCCGATGACTCGCTGCAACGGCATGCGGCGGGGATCGAAGTCGGGGTACGCGTGCTCCTGGTGCCCGTCCGCGTCGATCGTCTGGCTGAAGTAGCCATGCCGATAGAAGAGGCCGACCGCGACGAAGGGGAGGGCCATGTCGGAAGCCGTCTTGCAGTGGTCGCCGGCGAGCACGCCGAGGCCGCCCGAGTAGAGACC
>Ga0187777_10002758_pt1 | contig 11188 bp, 22 predicted proteins | sample 1015_Q2_SP5_10_M_FD_132416 | JGI IMG/M metagenome (GOLD analysis project Ga0187777, IMG submission 132416) | Tropical peat soil microbial communities from peatlands in Department of Meta, Colombia - 1015_Q2_SP5_10_MG | ecosystem: Environmental > Terrestrial > Soil > Wetlands > Peat | place...
CCCGGGACGACGATCACCGTCTGCGCGAAGATGATCGGCATGACGTTGGCGGCGTTCAGGCGCAGGGGGATGAAGTTCTTCCCCGATTCACGCTGTCGGCCGCGCGCCATCGTCCGCTGCGGGATTTGAATCGGCACTTTGCGGGCCGCTACCGTGATCGCCACCGTGAAGGCGACCACCGCCACCATGACACCTGCGAGCAGAAGCAGGCGCAGGAGGGTCACCGCGCCGCTCTGGAAGAACGACCAGGTGGCCGAGATGCTCGGGATGATCCGCTCGACGATCGAGAAGAAGATGAGGAGCGAGGCGCCGTTGCCGACTCCGCGCTCTGTGATCTGCTCCCCGAGCCACATCACGAAGATCGCGCCGGCGGTGAGGAAGAGCACCATCTGCAGGCGGAAGGCGAGCCCGGGATGGAGCACCGCCCCTTGCAGGGACTCGGTGAAGAGCGCGTATCCCCACGCCTGGAGCATCGCGATGCCCACCGTGAGGTACCGGGTCCACTGCGTGATGCGTTTCCGCCCCTCCTCGTCGCGCTGCATCTTCTCGATCGACGGAATGACGGCGCCGAAGATCTGGAAGACGATGCTAGCGGAGATGTACGGCACGATGCCGAGCGCGAAGATCGTGGCGCGCGACAGGCCGCCGCCGACGAACAGGTCGTAGAGACCGAGCAGCCCGCCGTTCTGCTGATTCTGGAAGAAGGCCAGGAGCGCCAGCACGTCGATGCCGGGCGCCGTGATGTGCGCGCCGATGCGGTAGACGAGCAACGCCAGGAGGGTGAAGCCGACCTTCGACTTCAGCTCCGGCGAGCGCCACAGATTCTCGATCGCGGCGGCCGGATTGCTCTGCGCCATGTTACTCCTCGACGCGGCCCCCGGCCGCGGTAATCTTCTCGCGCACCGACGCGCTCATCCGCACCCCCCGCACCGTCACCGCGCGCGTGAGCGTGCCGTTGGCGAGCACCTTCGGCTCCCCGCGCCCGGCCTGAATCAGCCCCGCCGCCGTGAGCGATTCGGCGGTGATCGCCTCGCCGCTGGGAAGCTTCTCCAAATCTCCGAGACGGACGATCTGGTGCGCGACGCGGAAGGGATTGGTGAATCCGCGCTTCGGTACGCGCCGCGTGAGCGGCATCTGCCCGCCCTCGAAGCGCGGCTTGTTGCCGCCCGGGCCGTGGTGTCCTGCCCGCGCCTTGATTCCCTTGTTCCCCTTGCCGGAGGTCTTCCCGGTGCCCGAGCCCGGCCCGCGCCCCAGACGCTTGCGCGGCCGGTGCGAGGCCGGCGGAGCGGGAAGGTTGTGAAGCCCCAGCTGCTCCGTGGTGTCCTTGCTCACGATTTCGCTCCCCCTCCCTTCACGGGCGTGACCGACAGCAAGTGCCGCACGCGCGCGATCTGTCCGCGCAGCGATGAGGAATCCTTCCGAATCACGACGTCCTGGTGATGCCTGAGTCCGATGGCGCGGAGGGTCTCCCGCATCCGCTTCGGGTGACCGATCTCGCTGCGCACCTGCTCGATCCGCACCTGACCGGTGGTGACCGTGTTAGGCTCTGTCTTGGCGGGGCCACGCCCGGGGTGCCACACGAAACGCCGCGGCATCAGACCGTCTCCTTCATCCTGGCACGCGAGCGGTACGGGAGGCTCGCCGCCTCCACATCGCGCTCACGGGCAATCTGCTCGACCGTCGTCAGCTGGTGAAGTCCATCGAGCGCCGCCCGCACCATGTTGTGGGGGTTGGTCGAGCCCAGGCTCTTGGTGAGGATGTCGGCCACGCCAGCGCATTCGAGGACGGCGCGCACGGCACCGCCGGCGATCACGCCGGCCCCGGGGGCTGCCGGCTTCATCAGCACGCGTCCCGCACCATGCCGGCCGACGACCTCGTGCGGGATCGTGCTCCCGGTGAGCGGCACGTGCGCCATGCTGCGACGCGCCGCGTCGACCGCCTTGCGCACGGCCTCCGACACCTCGTTCGCCTTGCCGGTGGCCACACCGACGCGTCCCTGGCCGTCACCGACGGCCACGAGCGCGTTGAAGCTGAACCGCCGGCCGCCCTTCACGACCTTGGCGACGCGATTGATGGCGATGACGTTCTCGAGGAGATCGCTCCCCTCGCGCTCGGCGCGCGCATCCCCGCCACGCCCCCGCCCCTCCCGACCTCCTCCACCGGGTCCACCACGCCCGCCACGGCCGCCGCCAGGGCCGCCCCCTCGCCCTCCACCGCCACGGCCGCGGCCACCACCGCCGCCACGACCTCCGCGCCCGCCGCGCGACGGTGGACGCTGCTGCTGCTGCTGCTGCTGTTCACCGCCGGACTCCCCGCCGCCCGTGGTCTCCGTAGCTTCGTGCTCGGCCATGTCAGAACTCCAGGCCGCCCTCGCGGGCGCCATCGGCCACTGCCTTCACGCGGCCATGATATTTGTACCCGGCGCGGTCGAACACGACCTTCGTGATCCCCGCCGCCTTCGCCTTCTCGGCGACCGCCTTCCCCACGGCCACCGAGCGCTCCGCCTTCTTGCCGTCGCCCACGGTGAGATCGGAGACGGTAAACAGTGTGTGGTGGGCGATGTCGTCCACCAACTGCGCGTAGATGTGCTTGAGCGAGCGTCGCACGACGAGACGCGGGCGCGCGGTCGTCCCCTCCACCTTCTTGCGAACCCTCAGGTGGCGGCGCACCCGCTGCTGCGCGCGCGTCTTCGGCTTGTGAATCCCTTTCATCGCTTACTTGCCTCCCGCCTTGCCGGCCTTCCGCCGGATCTGCTCGCCCACGTACTTGATCCCCTTCCCCTTGTACGGCTCCGGCGGCCGGAGGCTGCGCAGCTCGGCCGCCACCTGGCCGACCATCTCTTTGTCCGGGCCCTCGATCACGATCGACGTCGGCTGCGGGGCGGAGAGCTTGATCCCCTTCGGGGCGCGATACTCGATCGGATGTGAGAAGCCGAGCGCGAGTTGCAGCCCGTAGGGTCGCGGCTCGGCCTTGTAGCCGACGCCGACGATCTCGAGCTGCTTCGAGAAGCCCTGCGTGACGCCCTCGACCATGTTCGCCACGAGCGTGCGGGTGAGTCCGTGCAACGCCTTATGCATGCTCTCGTCGGACGGGCGCTGTACGACCACCGTCCCTCCTTCCAGGGCCACCGAGAGTGACGGATGCAGCAGGCGCTCGAGCTCTCCCTTCGGGCCCGCGATCTTGATGCGGTTCCCGTCGAGCGTCGCCGTGACGTTCTTGGGGAGCGGAACGGGCTTACGACCGATACGCGACATGTCCGAGTCTCCTCACCAGACCAGGGCGAGCAGCTCGCCGCCCGTGCGGGCCTGGCGTGCCTGACGATCAGACATCAAGCCGCGCGACGTGCTCAGAATCGCCATCCCGAGGCCGTTGCGGACGCGCGGGATCTGCGACGCGCCCACGTACTTGCGCAGCCCCGGCGTGGAGACGCGACGGATCTCGCGGATCACCGGCTGCTCCCCCGACGCGTACTTGAGGTACACGCGGAGCACCTTGCGCCCGCTCTCCGTCTCGATCGTCTTTACGTCCTTCACGTAGTTGTTCTCGAGAAGGACGCGGGCGATCTCCGCCTTCAGCTTCGAGGCCGGGATGTCCACGCGCCGATGTTTGGAGCCGCACGCATTGCGGATCCGCGTCAACATGTCGGCGATCGGGTCGGTCATGGACATGGGTACTGTTCTCTCCTGGAAAACCTGATGTGGCGGGAATCGGCGAACGGGAGGGGCGCGCTCACCACGACGCCTTCCGAACGCCCGGAACCATCCCAGCGAGTGAAAGCTCACGGAAGCAGATGCGGCAGAGGCCGAACTTGCGCAGGTAAGCGCGCGACCGGCCGCAGCGCTGGCAGCGATTGTGCGCCCGCACCTTGAACTTCGGCTTTCGCTTGCTCTTCTCGATCATGGCCTTACGAGCCATCTGACTCTCTCGCAGTTGATGAAGCGGGACCTCTCGCTCCCACGCCGATACCGGGCGGGCGCCTCACGTCCCTATGCGCGTTTGTCCGTTTTCGCGTCCACCTTCTTGTCCACCTTCTTCTCCGCCCTCCGCTCCGCCTTCGCCTCCTTGCCGTCCGACTTCCCATCCGTGCGGAAGGGCATCCCGAGCTCGCGGAGCAGCACCAGGGCATGATCATCCCGCTTCGCGCTGGTCACGAAGGTGATGTCGAGGCCGTGCACCTGCTCCACGCGGTCGTAGTTGATCTCCGGGAAGATCACCTGCTCCTTGAGGCCCAACGAATAGTTGCCACGCCCGTCGAAAGAGCGCGTGCCCAGCCCGCGGAAGTCGCGGATACGCGGGACGGCGACCGAGATGAACCGGTCGACGAACTCCCACATCCGCGCTCCCCGCAGCGTGACCGAGGCGCCGATCTCCTGCCCCTGGCGGAGGCCGAAGTTCGAGATCGACTTCTTGGCCTTCGTCCGCACGGCCTTCTGCCCGGAGATGATCTCGAGCTCGCCAACGACGCTGTCGAGCAGCTTCGGCTGCTTGACCGCTTCCCCCATCCCGACGTTGATCACGACCTTCTTCAGGCGTGGAATCTCGTGCGGGTTGGTGTAGCCCAGCTGCTGCTTGAGCCGGTCGCGCACCGTGGCGTTGTAGAAGTCGCGCAGGCGCGGCGGCGGCACCGGGAGTCCGACGCCGGTATGCTCCGGAGCCTGACCGGCGGCGTCCCCGCCCTTCTTCTTGTCCTGCTTCTTGTCCTTGGCTGCCATGAAGTCGTTCCTCGCTCAGCGCGGGCGCGGGATCGCGTCCCCGCTCCGCACGCCGATGCGCTCCTTCGTTCCGTCATCGTCGATCCGCACCCGTGTCCGCGTCGGCCCCTTCGACTTGGGGTCGATCAGCATGACGTTCGAGTGATGAATCGGCGCAGGAAAATCGATGATCCCGCTCTGTTCCTCGGCGCGACGCGCCTTGCGATGCCGCTTCACCACGTTCACGCCGTCCACCACCACCCGCCCCGTCTTGAGGTAGACGCGGAGAATCTTCCCCTCCTTCCCCTTGTCATCGCCGCGCACCACCCGCACGACATCTCCCTTCGCGATCCGCAGCGTCACCCGCTCGGCGTTCGCCTGGTGCCGTGCATGCTGCTTGGCACGCCTGCGTTGCGTCTCGCGGTAGGTCAGAATCCGCATGCTAGAGTACCTCCGGCGCGAGCGAGACGATCTTCATGAACTTCTTCTCGCGCAGCTCCCGGGCGACGGGACCGAAGATGCGCGTCGCGCGCGGCTCGCCGGCCTCGTTGATGATCACCACCGCGTTCTCGTCGAAGCGGATGTAGCTGCCGTCCTTCCGCCGGGTCTCCTTGACCGTGCGGACGACGACGGCCCGCGCCACGTCCGACTTCTTCACCGTACCGTTCGGCAGGGCATCCTTGACGGCGACGATGACCGTGTCGCCGAGGCCGGCGTAGCGGCGCTTCGTTCCGCCGAGCACGCGGATCACGAGCGCCTTCTTGGCGCCCGAGTTGTCCGCCACCTTGACCACCGATTCCTGCTGGATCATGGGCGTGTCCTCACCGTGCCCGCTCGACGATCTCGACCACCCGCCACCGCTTGTCCTTCGACAGCGGCCGCGTCTCCATGATGCGCACGCGATCGCCCGTCTTCGCCGAGTTGTCCTCGGTGTGCGCCTTCAGGCGCGTGGTGCGCGTGACCATCTTGCCGTAGAGGGGGTGCGGAAAACGACGCTCGATCGCGACCACCACCGTCTTGTTCATCTTGTCGCTCACGACGACGCCGACGCGCGTCTTCCGCGCGCTCCGCTCTGCCGCGTGCCCCGGCTGTACCGATTCGGCCATGTCTCCTGTCACTCCTCGCTAACGCGTCGCGCGGGGGCCGCAGCCGCCCGCTGACGCTCGCGCAGTACCGTCTTGAGCCGCGCAATGTCCCTGCGCAGCATGCGGAATCGCAGCGGCTCGTCGATCGTCTCCGTTGCGCTTCGAAAGGTGAGCCGGAACCGCTCCTGCTCGATCTCGGCGATGCGGCTCCGAATCTCGTCGTCGCTCAGCTCGCGAATCTCGTCAGCTTGCACCGGTGTGCGCCTCCTCGCGAACGACGAACTTCGACCTGACGCCCAGCTTCGCTGCCGCCAACGCCATCGCCTTCTCCGCCATCTTCCGGTCGATCCCCTCCAGCTCGAACATCACTCGCCCCGGCTTGACCACCGCCACCCATCCCTCGGGTGAGCCCTTTCCTTTTCCCATGCGCGTCTCGGCCGGCTTCTTGGTGATCGGCTTGTCGGGGAAGATCCGGATCCACACCTTCCCTCCGCGCTTGATGTGTCGGGTGAGGGCCACGCGGGCCGCCTCGATCTGGCGATTCGACACCCACCCGGGCTCGACCGCCTGCAGACCGTAGTGGCCGAAGGCCACCGTCGCCCCACGGGTCGCCGTCCCCTTCGTGCGACCCTTGAACATCTTGCGGAACTTGACGCGCTTCGGACTCAGCATCTCGCCTCCTCTCTCGCGTCAGGCGCCGGTGGAGTAGGTGCCGCCACGACGTCCCACGGTGTCCTCGCCGTGGAAGATCCAGACCTTCACGCCGATCGTGCCGAAGGTGGTCTTCGCCGTGGAGGTGGCGTAGTCGATCTTGGCCCGGAGGGTGTGCAACGGCACCCGGCCCTCGTGATAGCCCTCGACGCGCGCGATTTCGGCCCCGCCCAACCGCCCACCACACTTGATCTTGATCCCCTGCGCCCCCATCCGCATCGCGCTCTGCACCGCGCGCTTCATCGCGCGGCGGAAGGAGATGCGCTGCGCCAGCTGGTGGGCGATCTGATCCGCCACCAGCTGCGCGTCGAGCTCGGGACGCTTGATCTCCTCGACGTTGATGCCGACTTCCTTCCCCGTGAGCTGCGCCAGCTCGTCCCGCAGCTTGTCGACCTCGGCGCCCTTCTTCCCGATGACGACGCCCGGGCGTCCGGTGTGGATCGCCACCACCACCTTCCCCGGCTTGCGCTCGATCGTCAGGTCGGTGATCGCCGCGTGCTCGAGGCGAGCCTTGAGGTACTTCCGGAGGAGCTCATCCTCCTTCAGCAGCGCGGGGAAGTCGCGGTTCGCGTACCAGCGCGAGCGGTGATCGCGCGTGATGCCGAGCCGGAAGCCCACCGGATTGGTCTTCTGTCCCATTAGCGTTCGCTCGTCTCCGCCACGACGATCTCGACGTGGCTGGTTCGCTTGAGTATCGGCACTCCCCGTCCCATCGCCGCCGGCATGAACCGCTTGAGCTTCGGACCCTCGTTCACCACCGCGTGCTTGACGAACAGCTTGTCGGCGTCGAAGGGATCGTTCCCGTCGCGCGCCTTCTGCTCGGCATTGGCAATGGCGGACTTGAGCACCTTCTCGATCTGCTTGGCGGCGTGCTTCTTCGAGAACGCCAGCAGGGCCAGCGCCTCGTTCACGGTCTTGCCGCGGATCTGGTCGATCACCAGGCGCATCTTGTAGGGCGACTGCCGCGTCGTCCGCTGAATCGCACGCACGTCAGGCATGGCCTAGCGACCTCCGCGCGGTGACGGCGCCGCGGGAGCCGCCGGGGGCGGGCCGCTGGGCGCGGCCGCCGGCGCCGCACCGGGAGCGCCCGGCGCGCCCGGCGCGCCCGTCGGCGTCGCCTTCTTGTCCGCCGCCTTCGTGCCGCTGTGACCACGGAAGAGCCGCGTCGGCGCGAACTCGCCGAGCTTGTGCCCCACCATGTTCTCGGTGACGTAGACGGGGATGAACTTGTTGCCGTTGTGCACGGCGAAGGTGTGCCCGACGAACTCGGGGGTCACCGTGCTCGCTCGCGACCACGTCTTCATCACTCGCTTCTCGTTCCGATCGTTCATCCCGCGCACCCGCTTGAGGAGCGCCTCCTGGACGAACGGACCCTTCTTGATGCTTCTCGCCATGACGAGCTACCGGTGAGAGTTCGCGGTCATTGCGTCGCCTTGCCGCGCTTGCGGCCGCGCACGATCAGCTTCTGCGACGGCTTCTTCTTGTTGCGCGTCTTCACCCCTTCCTTCTTCCCCCAGGGGCTCACGACGTTGCGGCCGCCGCGCGTCCGGCCGCCATGCGGATGGTCGACGGGGTTCATCACCTCGCCCCGCACCCGCGGGCGCCGCCCCTTCCAGCGGCTCTTCCCCGCCTTTCCCCACGAGAGCAGCTCGTGCTCGGCGTTCCCCACTTCGCCGATCGTCGCCAGGCAGTTGCCATGCACCATGCGCATCTCGGTAGAACCGAGGCGCAAAGTGACGTACTCGCCTTCCTTGGCGACGACCTGCGCCGAGGCACCGGCCGATCGCGCGAGCTGGCCGCCCTTCCCGATCTTGAGCTCCACGTTGTGCACCGGCGTGCCCAAGGGGATCTCCCGGAGCGGCATCGCGTTCCCGAGGCGGATATCCGAGCCCGGTCCACTCACCACGGCGTCGCCCACCGAGAGCCCTTTCGGCTGCAGGATGTAGCGCTTCTCGCCATCGGCGTACTCGACGAGCGCGATTCGCGCCGAGCGGTTGGGGTCGTACTCGATCTCGCGCACCGTGGCCGTCACCCCGGTCTTGTCGCGCTTGAAGTCGACCAGTCGATACATCCGCTTGTGGCCACCGCCGCGGCGACGCATCGCGATGTGCCCGTGGTTGTCGCGGCCGCCCGACTTGATGAGCGGCACAACGAGCGACTTCTCCGGCCTCGACCGGGTGATCTCGGCGAAGTCGGGAACGGAGCGGAATCGCGTGCCCTTGGTGACCGGCTTGAACTGGCGAATGCCCATGTTAGCCCTCGAAGATCTCGATCGAGTCGCCCTCGCGGAGCTTCACGATCGCCTTCTTCCAATGCGCGCGGCGTCCCACGCTTCGACCGACGCGCTTCGCCTTCCCGCGCTGGTTCGATGTCCACACGCCCACGACGTGCACCGCGAAGAGCGACTCGATCGCCCGCTTGATGTCCGGCTTGGTGGCCGCCGGATGGACGCGAAAAGTGTATTCACCCCGCTCCTGATATGCCTCCGAGCTCTTCTCGGTGACGAGCGGGCGAACGATGGTCTCGTGAAGGGTCGGCATCGCTTACTTCTCCTTCTTCTTCTTGGGCTTGGCCGCCGGCTTCGTCGCTTTCTTCGGCGCCGTCTTGGCCGATTCCGTCTTCGATGCCGCACGAGCAGCGGGCTTCGCCGTCTTCGCCGCCGGCGCTGCGCGCGTCCCCTTCTTCGCCGCCGCTTTCTTCGTCGTCCCGCGTTTGCGCGACGACGCCTCTTCCTCGGCCGGAGCGGGAGCGGCCTTCGCCGGCGCTTTCTTGCGCGGTGCGGGAGCCGGCTCCGGCTCGTCGATCGGCGCCAGCTGGTGGCCGATCGCCGGAGCCTCGATCACCACGACATCCGACCAGAGCACGTGGTAGGCCGAGACGTCGGTGTACGGCAGCACGTGCACAGTGGGGAGGTTTCTCCCCGAGAGGTGCACGTTCGTCTTCACGCCATCGGTGAGGATCAGCACCTTCTTGTCGTCGAGCCCGAGCCGGGCGATCATGCCGGCGAGGCGTGAGGTCTTCGGCGCCTCGTACGCGAAGCGATCGACCACCAGCACCGCCCCCTCGCGCGCCCGCGCGTTGAAGGCGCTCTTCCGCGCCAGCGCCCGCACCTGTTTCGGCACGAAGTGCGCGTAGCTGCGCGGCGTGGGGCCGAAGGCGGTGCCACCGCCGACCCACAGCGGCGACCGGATCGAGCCCTGCCGCGCCCGGCCGGTTCCCTTCTGCTTCCACGGCTTCTGGTTGCCGCCGGTCACCCAGCGGCGCGTCTTCGTCGCGGCGTTCCCCTGGCGCTGATTGGCGAGGAACGCCGTCACCGCGTGATGGAGCGCGGGCGTGTTCACCGTCCCGTCGAACACCGATGACGGTAGCGAGACGCGCTCGCGCGCGGTGCCATTGGCCGTGTACGCGGCGGCGTCGAACGTCTGAGTCGTCTCTGCCATGATCAGCCCTGTTTCCGAACCATGAGAATGCCGTTCGTCGGACCGGCGACGGATCCGCGGACATAGAGCAGGTTGCGCTCGGCGTCGACCTTCTCTACCCGCAGGTCGCTCTGAGTGTGCTGCTCCGCGCCGTAATGGCCCGGCATGCGCTTCCCCTTGATCACGCGCGATGGATCGGTGCCTGGACCGACCGAGCCGGGGCGGCGGTGCTTGGTGTTGCCGTGCGTGTTCGGGCCACCGCCGAATCCGTGGCGCTTGACCACGCCCTGGAAGCCGCGCCCCTTGGTGGTCCCGGTCACCTTCACGTGCTCGCCGGGGCTGAAGATGGCGACCGTCACGACGTCTCCGAGAGCGAACGTCGGGACCTCCGGCTTCTTGCCGGGCGCGTCGTCGATGCGGAAGCTCCGCAGCACCGCGGGCGGAGCGTCGAGCCCGGCCTTCTTTGCGTGCCCGAGAGCCGCCTTGGTGGCCCGCCGCCCGCGCGGTGTGCGCTCCTTCGCCTTCGATTCGCGACGGACGCGCTGCGCCCCGAGGCCCAGCTGCACCGAGGCGTAGCCCATTGTGGCCGCGTCAGGCAGCTGGACGACGCGATTCGGCTCGGCGTGGATCACCGTGCACGGAATCTGCTGCCCCATTTCGTTGAAGATCTGGGTCATGCCCAGTTTCTTGCCGATGACGCCGATCATGGACTCGAGAGCGGGTTCAGGGTTGCGTGATACGTCGGGCGGTACGATGTGAACTGACTCGTGAGGCGGAGCGGCCGACCTACCGGCCCCTCGCCGACACGCGTCACTCCACCTTGATCTCCACGTCGACCCCCGCCGGCAGATCCAGCTTCGTGAGGGCGTCGACCGTCTGGGCGCGCGAATCGAGGATGTCGATCACGCGCTTGTGCGTCTTCAGCTCGAACTGCTCGCGCGACTTCTTGTCCACGTGCGGCGAGCGCAGCACGGTCCAGCGCTGGGTCTTCGTCGGGAGCGGAATCGGCCCCGACACCTGCGCGCCCGTCTTCTCCGCCGTGCGCACGATGTCCGCCGATGCCTGATCGATCACTGCGTGATCGAAGCCCTTGAGACGAATGCGGATTCTGCCTGCCATGGGTGCGATGCGTCGTGTCTGAGGTTGAGTCGTCGAGGACTACTTGATGATCTTGGTGACGACGCCGGCGCCGACGGTGCGGCCCCCTTCGCGAATCGCGAAGCGCAGCCCCTCGTCCATCGCGATCGGCGTGATCAACTCGATCTCCATCTGGATGTTGTCC
>Ga0187777_10002759_pt1 | contig 11183 bp, 12 predicted proteins | sample 1015_Q2_SP5_10_M_FD_132416 | JGI IMG/M metagenome (GOLD analysis project Ga0187777, IMG submission 132416) | Tropical peat soil microbial communities from peatlands in Department of Meta, Colombia - 1015_Q2_SP5_10_MG | ecosystem: Environmental > Terrestrial > Soil > Wetlands > Peat | place...
CTTCCGCCAAACTGAGCCGCCAAAACAGGACTTCTGGCATGCCTACGCGTCAGGCACCTACCAGAACTTCCCCGTCTTCGACCACCACTACTACTGGGGACAATCCGGCCGGCTCCGCTACCACCTCGGAGAGCTCAACACCGACACACTCCAAGCCGGCAGCTACCAGATAGCCGTCAGCGCCAGCGACATCTGCGGCAACACCACAACCCGCACCATCCCAATCAAGATCAACCACGTGCCAACGGAACTAGCCGCCCTCTCCCGCCCTACTCAGCCGCCGACCCCTTCTCCGCCCGTCGTTCGCTGACCGGCGCCACGACGAGCAAGTGCTCCCGACCTGCGCCCTCAAAGTAGAACGGGCCATCGATCACACACCACCGGCCGCCAGCCACCGTTATGAACTCCCCTTTCCCCGGCTCGACCGGCCCCTCGCTCCGGTACAGGCCGACAAGCCGCCCATACACGGTCGCCTCCCGCACCTCATAGTCAGTCATAGCGCTTCATAGGACGGTCATGACCACAGCTCGGGGCTAACTCTCAGCGCCGGGCTCCACACAGGAGAATGCGAGATCGTAGACGGGAAAGTCGCCGGTATCGCCGTGCACACAGGAGCCCGCGTTGCAGAACTCGCACCCCCGGGCGAAGTGCTCGTCTCCAGCACCGTGAAAGACCTGGTCGCCGGGTCAGGCCTCGAGTTCACGGAGCGCGGTTCACACCAACTCAAAGGCATCCCCGGCGAATGGCGCCTCTTCGTGCTCAGCGCGAACACCGACCAGCAATAGCCCTCAAAGCGTCGTCCAGCTCGCAGCACCGGAGACACCGCTTGCCTGCCCGAGCGTCTTTACGCTCGAACACGTCACGGCTAGTGCAGTTTCAGAGTCGCCTATCTCCTTTCCCTGCGCATGGTTAGGCTGAAGTTGGAGCGGCACGGGCCCGGTGGCCCAGCCGGTCTTCAAAATCGGCCCGGTCGTGTAGCCCACGGCTTGCTCGGTTCGACTCCGGGGCCGCTCCGTCGACTGGCGAGTAGGCTCCGCACGTGCGCCTCACGCGCCAGACCAAAGTCGAGCTCCTCAAGCGCATCCCGCTGTTCGCGGAGTGCTCGAAGAGCGAGCTCGAGGCGATCTCGCGCGTCGCCGACGAGCTCACGCTCTCGGCTGGCCGGGTGGTTATGCGGCAGGGTGCTCGCGGGCGGGAGCTCGTCGTCCTCGTCGACGGGGAGGCCACTGTCGAGCGCGACGGCGCGACTGTCGCCACGATTCGCGGCGGCGATTTCCTCGGCGAGCTCGCGCTCATCACCGGCAAGCCGCGCACGGCGACCGTCACGGCGCTCACCGATCTGCGGACGCTCGTGCTCGACGGGATCAGCTTCGACCGGGTGCTGCGGGACGTGCCGTCCGTGTCCGTCAAGGTGTTGAGCGCCGTCGCCGAGCGTCTTCCAGCCGACGACGTCTAGCCGGCCTCCGGAATGGCCGATCTCGTCGTCCTCGCGATCGCCTCGGCGTTCTGGCCGGCGCTGCTCGCGGTCGTGATCGTTTCGCTCAGGGCGCCCCATCCCGCCCGGCTGATGGCGAGCTTCCTCGCTGGCGGCCTGCTGACGACCGTCACCATCGGACTCGCGATCATCTACGCCCTTCGCAGCTCGCCCGCCACGTCGAACTCGAGGAACTCGTTCGGTCCGGCCGTCGCGATCGTCGTCGGCGCTCTTGCCTTGCTCGCCGCCTTCGTCCTGGCGTCGCGGAAGCCGAAGACGCGTCCGCAGGAGCTGCAGGAGGGGCCGGGGCGGCTCGAGCGAATGCTGGACCGCGGGGTACCGCTCGCGTTCGTCGCCGGGATCCTGCTCGACATCATCCCGGGCGTTCTCCCGTTCGTCGCCCTGCAGCGGATTGCCGAGATGGACCTGACAGTCGCGGAGACGTTCGCGGTCACGCTCGGCTTCTACGTGATCATGTTCGCTTTCGTCGAGATCCCGCTCGTCTCGTATGGGGTCGCGCCGACCCGGACGGCGCAGATGACCGTCCGCTTCAACGCGTGGCTCGATCGGAATGCCCGCCACCTCGCCGTCTGGGCGCTCTCGATCGCCGGTGCATATCTGGTTGCCCGTGGCGTCTTCGAGCTCGTCCTCTGAGCGCGACGGGTGCCAGCGCAGCGCGGGCCAGCCTCGAGCTGCTATCACCATGGGATGTCGTACAACGACGACGTGATCGCCGAGTTCCGCGCGAACGAGGGCAAGGTCGGAGGCCACTGGGAGGGGCGAACTCTGCTTCTGCTCACGACGAACGGGCGGAAAAGCGGGCGGCAGTACACGACCCCGATCGTCTACACATCCGACGACGGGAGGCTGCTCGTGTACGGCTCGAACGGCGGCTCCCCCGAGCATCCGGACTGGTATCTCAACCTCGCCTCCGACCCGCATGTGACGGTGGAGGTCGGGACCGATCGGTACGAAGCAACCGCGGTGGCGCTCGAGGGAGCCGAGCGCGACCGGCTTTGGGCCGAGCACGCGGCGCGCTGGCCCCACTTCGCCGACTACCAGGCGAGCGCCGGCGACCGCATCATCCCGATCGTCGCGATCACCCGCCGCTAGGGCGGCGTCTCGGATAGATTCGCGGCCCTGCCGTGAGTGAGCCCCGGTCGTCCTTCGTCGCGCGGAAGCAGCCGTCCTACGGCGCCTGGTGCATCATCCCGTCCGGCTTCTCCGCACAGCTGATCGCCGAGGCCGGCTTCGACTGGCTGTGCGTCGACACGCAGCATGGGCTGGTTGGGTTCACTGAGCTGCGCGAGATCATCCAGGCGGTGCGCTTCATGGGCGTCGCCACCCTCGTGCGCGTCTCGGCGAACTCGGACGGCGAGATCATGCGCGCGCTCGACGCGGGCGCCGACGGCGTCGTCGTGCCGCTGGTCAACAGTCCGGAGGAGGCCGCCGCCGCGGTCGCGGCATGCCGATACCCGCCCCACGGCATTCGCAGCTGGGGGCCGACCGGGGCGAGCATCGGGCGCCGGCCGTACACGACGGAGACGGCCAATCGCGAAACGGCCTGCCTCGCGATGATCGAGACGCGGCGGGGCCTCGACAACGTCGACGAGATCGCCGCCGTCCCCGGGCTCGACGGCATCTACGTCGGTCCAAACGACCTCGGCCTTTCGCTCGGCCTGCCGCCGATGCTCACCGACCACGGGCAGGTGCTCACCGACGCGATCGCGCGGGTGGCGGAGGCGTGCGCTCGGCACGACATCGTGCCCGGCGTGGCCGTGTACGAGCCGGACGCGGCCGCTGCCGTCGAGAAGTGGCGCGGCCATGGCTACACGCTCTTCGGGTTGCCGTCGGACGGATACCTGCTTCGACGGGCGGCCGACGCACTGCTCGCCTCGCTGCCCGAGCGATCGTGAGCGAGCCCTCAGCCCGACCGCGGGTGGTTCTCCTCTCCTCGCTCGCCAAGCTCGGCCGGGAGCAGCTCGACCCTTTGAAGGCGGCGTTCGAGCTGGTCGAGCGCTTCGACCTCGACGCGACGCGCGACGAAGTCGCGCTCGTCGACGGACTCGAAGGAGCGTGGGCGGTCGTCGCAGGGAGCGAGACCTACACCGAGCGGGTGCTCTCGGGCCTGCCCCAGCTCCAGTTGATAGTCCGCTGCGGCGTCGGATTCGACGGGATCGATGTTCCCGCCGCGACGGCGCGCCGCGTCGCCGTCGCGACGACGCCCGACGCGAACTCCGACGGCGTTGCCGACCTCACGCTCGCGCTGATGCTCGCCTGCCTCCGTCGGATCGCAGTGGGCGACCGATACGTGCGATCCGGCGGCTGGCGGCTGCCGGGTCTGTGCGGCGATCTGACAGGAGCGACGGTCGGCGTCGTCGGCCTGGGACGGGTCGGGAGGAACGTGGTCCGGCGGCTCGTCGGCTTCGGCTGCCAAGTCCTCGCGTACGAGCCGTACCCGGACGTCGACTTCTGTGCGGAGCACGGCGTCGAGTTGGCCGAACTGGACGCGCTCCTGCCACACGTCGACGTCCTCTCGATCCACGTCCCTTTGACCGACGAGACGTACCGGCTGCTTGGCGCGCGCCAGCTCGCGCTCCTCAAGCCGACCGCGATCCTCGTCAACACGTCCCGCGGCTCGGTGCTCGACGAGCCGGCGCTCGTCGAAGCGCTCGTCGCCGGAAGGATCGCCGGTGCGGCCCTCGATGTCTACGACCACGAGCCGCTCGACAGCACGCATCCGCTCGCGGCGCTCGACAACGTCGTCCTGAGCGCGCACGCGGCCTCGTTCACCCGGCTCTCGGCCGCGCGGATGCTTGCCTCGGCCAGTGCGAGCCTCTTCGCCGCCGCTGCGGGCGAGCTGCCGCTCGGCTGCGTCAACCCGGAGGCGTGGCACTAGGCACCTCCGAGGTGCGGCGTTCTACCGATGCCGTGCGGCCGACTCGGGGCGAACGTATTTTTCACATGGACGCCGTGGATACGGATGTGGAGGGCAAGGTTCATCGCGCGCTTGCTGATGCGCGCCGGGCCCAGCTTGTCGACGAGCTCAGCCGCGCCCCGAAAGGATTGGACGTCCAACAGCTGACGGAGCGACTGGGGCTCCATCCGAATACCATCCGTTGGCACCTCGCGGTGCTCTCGGACGCTTCGATCGTCCGGTCGCGGCCGGTGGGGAGGTCCACTCCGGGGCGTCCGCGGATCGTCTACACGCTCGACGATCGCACCGACGCGCGCGATGCCGGCAGCTTCCGGCTGCTCGCGACGATGCTCGTCGGCGCGCTCTCCGGGCTTCGTGACGGGGAGGAGAAGACGGAAGACGCAGGCAGGGAGTTCGGCCGGCACCTCGTCAAGCGTCCTTCGGGTCCGAGGATCGCCGACGAGGTCGCGTCGGCCGAGATCGTGGAGCTCCTCGCCCAGCAAGGCTTCCGCCCGGAGCTCGAGGGCGAGGAGCTCCGCATGCATCACTGCCCGTTCGGCGAGCTTGCGCCGGGCGTCGTCTGCGCGGCGCATCTCGGCGTCGTCGCCGGCGCGCTCGAGGGGCTGGGATCCCGTCTCGAGATCACCGACCTCGAGGCGTTCGTCGAACCCGACCTCTGCGTCGCGAAGCTCCGTCGTCCCGAGCCTCGCGACCGTACGGTGCGGCGTTCGTTCGCCTAGTCGTCGACCGGTTGGCTAGCGGACCTGCTTGCGCGCCGGCCGGCGGAGCAGGCCTAGCCGCCGCGAGCCCCTGGCGGGCCTGCCGCTTGGGTAGCCGAGCCTGCGGGAAGCTGCGCGGACTGCGGCCTCGATGTCCTTCTCCGACCGTCCCTGCCGCTGCAGGTCCTCGATCAGCAGCCGGAGCGTGTAGTCGTCTCTCTCGAATTCGCGATCCATCTCGTTCCTCTCTGTTGCTTTCAAACAGCGTGGGAGCACCCTCGAGCCGGCGTGGCACGGTGTCGTAGCGGGCCGGTGACGATCCGGTGCGACACACCGAAACGGCACAGACGCCTCCTGCGACGAGAGCGGGCCATCGTCGACCCTGCTGCCGCACCAGTCAGCGTACGGCAATCGAGGTGTTACAAGCTCCCGCCCAGGAGTGTAGCAGGAGAGCTCCGCTGGCCAGCAACTAAGCCGTAAACGACTTGTGAAGACAGTGTTACAAACTCGACGTTCGGTCAGGCCGGAATCGTGAGGCTCGCAATGTCGCGTGGATAGTCGGTGAGGATCTCGACGCCGTCGGGCGTGACGAGGACGGTGTCCGAGTGCCGGAAGCCGCCGACGTCGTCGTCGTAGACACCGGGCTCGATCGTGAACACCATCCCCGGCTCGATCGCCGTGTGGTCGCCGAGATCGAGGAAGGGAGCCTCGTGGTTTCGCAGCCCGATCGCGTGCCCGGTGTGCTGGCGCCAGAGCGGGAGCAGGTCGTGATCCTCGAAGTACGTCATGACGGCCCGGTCGACTTCGGCGCATGTCACGCCGGGGCGTAGCGCAGCGATCGCCGCGTCCTGGGCGGCCACCGTGTGGTCGAAGAGGCGGCGCATCTCGTCGGTGGGCTCCCCGATGATCATCGCGCGCTCGAGCTCGGCGTTGTACCCCCACATCGGCGCGCTCGTCTCGGACACGAGGACGTCGCCGACCTGGAACTCGATGTTGTGGGCGACGGCGTGGGCCCAGGCGCTCCGCAGGCCGACCTGTCCGCGGTACCCGGCGGAGACGCCGTCGGAGGAGGCCTGCTGGCCGCCGAACCTCGGGCCGAGCTCCTCGAGCATCGCAAGCGTCGCCTCGTGCCCGGCACGGAGGCTCGCCTGCGCTTCGGTCTGACCTGGACGCGAGTACTCCTGCAGCAGTCGGTGAGCGTGCGCGCACCAGCGGCCGCTCTCGCGGATCAGTGCGACCTCCGCCTCGCTCTTGCAGGCCATCATCGACTCGATGAACTGCGCGAGCGACGTCACCGGGCTGCCCGTCGCCTCGCTGAGCGGCGGTCCCTGGTAGCCAAGGATCCCCGGATACCCGTCCTGATCGGCGCCGATCGCGCCGCGAATGCCCATCTCGTGGAGGGAACGCCCGAGCACGTCCATCGGGTGGTCGACGCCAGGGTATTCGCGGTACGACTCGACCCGTTCGAACGCGGTCTCGGCCACCACGCGGTCGACCTCGAACTCCGGCACGAAGACAGCGAGATCACCGGAGGCAGTCGAGAGGACGGCGACAGGTCGCTCGGTCGCGAGGAAGACGAAGCCCGTGAAGTAGCGGACGTAGTGCTCGTCGAAGAGGACGTAGCCGTCGAGACCGGCCCTCCCCACGTGCTCGAGCAGCCGTTCGCGCCGCTCCGCGAGCTCGGTCGCCGGAATGCCGGTGATCACCTCGTGCACGATCGACTCCTCTCCGCTCGGATACGCGTTCCGGACGATCCTACGTGCGACGTCGTTGGCGGCCGGACGGGCCGTCGTCTAGATTTCCAGCGCCGTCGCGAACCCGCGCCGGCGCATGCCTTCGGGGTCCTGGTCGAACGGAAGACGGGAGCGCAGCGTGAAGAGACGGACGATCGCGATCGTTGCGGCCCTTGCCGCGCTCGCATCGGTGCCGGCGATCGCGCTCGGCAGCTCGGCGGCGACTGCCTCCAACTCGACGACCTACACCGACTCCGGGGGTGGGGATTCGCAGGCGCCCGACATCACGAGCGTGGTCGTGTCGAACGACGACAGCGGTCAGATCACATTCAAGATCAACATCAGTAACCGCCCCACGTTCACGCCGGACATGCTCATCGACATCTACATGGACACCGACAGGAACGCTGCGACAGGGTACTCGGACGCATTCGGCACCGACTACGTCCTCGAACTGCAGCCGGGTGGGATCGGGCTCTACCAATGGAACGGCTCGACGTTTGCGGGCGTATTGGATCAGTCCACGGTGTCGTCGTCGTACGATTCGACCGGGGCGACGATCCAGGTCAACGCGCGCGCCCTCGGAGCAACGAAAGGGTTCAACTTCTCCGTCGTCGCGACGTCGGGCATCACGACGGACGCGAACGGGAACGACGTCTTCACCAACGCCCACGACGACATCGCCCCCAATCCGCCTGCGACCTGGGCCTACACGGTGAAGGCGAAGCTCACCCTCGCGGTCAACGGGTTCACGACTACGCCGGCGCCCGCCAAGGCGGGTCGCACGTTCTCGGCGGGGCTCGCCGTCTCCGAGAGCGACACGGCGAGCGCGGTCCAGCGAGGAACGATCACGTGTTCGGCGCGCGTCGCCGGCCAGCCGTTGCAGCTCACCGCGAAACGGATCGTGCAGGGAATCGCGGTGTGCGTCTGGCTCGTTCCCTCGTCCGCGCGAGGCAAGGCGATCCGTGGCTCGATCGGCGTGACCGTGCAGGGCGTCCGCGTCGGCCGAACATTCTCGACGAGAGTCACCTAGCCGCCTTAGTCGCGCGCTGCCCTGCGCCGGTCCTCAGGCTCGGGAGGCGCGGCCAACTTCGCAACAGTCTGTTGCGAAGTCACTCAGTTGGAGACGATTGCGCCCCCAAGCGTCCCGCCGACCTTATTGCCCGAGAAGCCGAGCAGCCCGCGCGACGCCGCTGCGCCGCCGACCGTGATCACGCCGTCGAACGTGTTCGGTGGCCCGAACTTGACGAAGCGGATCTTCCCGGTCAGCTCGACGCCCGGCGCGGCGCTGTACCGGACAAGCTTGAACGTGTTCGCAGACGTCGCGACGAGCTTTCCGCTGTAGATGCCTGCAACCGAGCCCGTGCTGCCGCCGAGTCCGAACTGCATCAGCCAGGTCCCTTCAGCCTCGCGAATCGTCTTCGACGCGCTGTCGAGCGTCTGGTTGGGGCTCTGCAGCCGCGGCGTCGTCGACCGGACCGGCGGGAACGAGGGCACGACGTCGAGGAACGGCGCGGCGCGCGGGCACTGGCTCGGAATGGCGCTGCCGAGTATCCAGGCTCGCACGTTCCGGGCGCTGCAGAAAGACGGATCGGCGCCGAGGACGCTGTGGCCCACGCCCGGCACGACCAGCACCTTCCCTTGCGGGAACATCGAGGCCACGTTGGTCGCGGCGGCCGTCGGGGTCCGCATGTCGAAGCCGCCGCTGACCGCGAGCATCGGGACGTTCGGCACTGTCCCGTTCCCGTAGGTCACGCCGCCAGCCGGTGAAGGCCACTGCGCGCAGAAGTGAGCGGTCCCGAAGATCGCAGGCGCCCAGCTGCCAAACGGGCCGTAGGAGCCGGTCGGAAGTGCGTCGAGCGCGGCCTGGACGACGGGAGGCCGATCGGCGACAGCGGAGGTCGGCTGCCACGGAAATGGGCCGTCATGGCAGACGGTCGCGGCGTTCAGGGCCTCGCTGAGATCCTCCGGGTTCTCGAGCGATCCGGCCTCGTCGAGGGTCGCCAAGCGCAGCAGCGGCTGCATGCTGCCGAGGCGAGCCTGGTGCAGAACGCCGGGGAGGAGGGCAGACAGCCCCGGATTCAGGTCGGCGTCGACCGTCATCGACAGGACCTCGTCGCCCGTGATCCGCACTGTGCGCGTCGATCCGTTCGAGAGAAGGACCTTGCCGGTTGCAGGAGTCGCGGCCAGCTTGTTCGCGATCGCTGCCTCGTCGCCGGCCAGGTCGCGCGTCACGGCCTGACACGCCGGTGTCTGGCAGAACGTCGTCAACGTGTTCGGCATCGCGCTCAGGACGTTGACCGCGAAAGGATCGGGCTGGTCCGTCTGCACGACGGAGTCGAGCAGGATCCGCTGGACGTTCGCGGGGTAGACCTCGGCGTAGGCAAGCGCCAGTTTCGTCCCGTACGACACCCCATACAGCGCCGCTTGGGTCGCTCCGATCGCCGCGCGAACCGCGTCGAGGTCGGCTGCGTGATCGAGCGTGCTGTAGAAGTCCCGGGTCGGTCCCAGCGCGGTGGCGCAGGCGGCCACGAACGTCGCCTCCTGCTCTGTGGGGTAGGGGCTCTCCAGGCTCGGGCAGCGGAGGAGGCCGGAGTCTCCGGTGCCGCGGTCGTCGTAGGCGACCAGCGTGTAGCCGGGGAAGAGGAAGCGGTAGTAGTCGGCGAGGCCGGGGTCGCCGAGCTCGAACGAGCGCGCCGAGCCCTGGCCGGGGCCGCCGGCTATGAGGAACATGACGCCCTTCGGGACCCCGAGGGCCGGAAGCCGCTCGACGTGGAGGTCGATCGTCCCGGGCATGACGCCGCTTCGGTCGAGCGGCACCGTGACCGTGGAACAGAGGAGCCCGGGAGTCTGACCGCACGGCGTCTCGGACGCGAGTGCATTCTTTGCCGCGGCAGTTCGCCTCAGCGCAGGCGAGGTGAGACTCCGTAGGGTCGCTGTGCGGTTTGCATGGAGGGCGAGCCAGTGACGCAGCGCTGGGCCGAGGGCGGAGTCGGCACGCATGACCACTGCGTTGGCAATGCCGCGCGGGCTCGTGGCTGACTGAGCCGGCGTCCGGGCGAATGCGGCCGACGAGAGGGCCACCAGGAGGAGGAGGGCCAGGATCGGCGCAAAGCGGCCGGTCGAACGCAGTAGACCCGTCCTTCTCATCCGTTCCCTCGCTTCCTTGGCGGTGGTGCAGGAGCGGCAGTTCGCGGCCGCACGAGCTCGTTCTCCGTCTTACCCGGTTTCGGCGTCCCTGGATCTCGACCCCGCGAGCCGACCCCGCGTGCCCGAGGGCCCCGGGAGTGTAGCCCCGGCGCAGCCATGGCCGCGCAGGCGCTGCCTCAACGCTGCTTCGCCGCTTTCTTCCGCCAGCTCGCGAGGTCGAACTGCTCGTTCAGGGCGTGCAGCACCATCCTGGCGATGATCGCGCCGCCTGCGGGCTCGAAGTGGACGCCGTCGGGGGCACGCACGAGCACTTGGTTTCCGGAGGAGTCCTCGAGGTACTGGGCAAAACCGCCGCTGTCGCTCGCGAACGTCGCGTATGTGTCGATGAACGCGACGTGACCTGGCCGCTTGCGTGCCTCGGACTCCACGACAGCGTTGATCTTGTCGAAGTCCTGGGTCTCCGAGGGGCTGCGCACGATCGGGAGCCCGATCCAGACGACGAACGCACCGGTTCGGGCGATCTCGTCCATCATCCCGCCGACTCTCCGTCGGTATTCGCGCTGCCAGGACGGCGTCCCGAAGCCGTCGATCGTGACGTCCTTGGGCAGGCCCGTCATGTAGCCGTGGTCGTCGTTGCCGCCGAAGTCGACGACGACCGCGTTCGGCTTGAGCTTGCGCAGCTGGTCTGCGACGTGGGTGTACCAGTTGAAGACGTCGGGTCGCTCGAGGCCGGTCGCGACGCGGCCGTCCGGGCCGTTGCCGACCGGCTGGATAGCGCCGCCCCGGCCCGCCGCACGGACGATCGCCCAGCCGGGCACGATCACGAGGGAGTCTCCGGCGATCCACAGCCGCAGCCTGTGCTCTGGGGTGAACGCCTGTTTACGCGGCCTGTGCGGCGTCGTCGTCTTCGGCTCGGAGCCAGACGATGCCTGAGGAGCGGTCGTCGTCACCGGGGCCGGGATCACGATCTTCGTGTCGATCGTGTCTTCCCCCTTGCGGCCGAGCGCAGACTGGAGGTAGCGGCGCGGCCGATCGAGGAGCAGGGCGTGGCTGACCGTCGCGAGGGGGCCCGTGACGTCGAGCGCAGCGTCCCGTTGCCACCCGGCCGGCTGGTTGTACGCCGACTTGTGGAGCGCTTGTGCGTCGAGCAGCGTGCCGAGGGCGAGCGCCAGCAGCGCGATCACGAAGGC
>Ga0187777_10002760_pt1 | contig 11178 bp, 7 predicted proteins | sample 1015_Q2_SP5_10_M_FD_132416 | JGI IMG/M metagenome (GOLD analysis project Ga0187777, IMG submission 132416) | Tropical peat soil microbial communities from peatlands in Department of Meta, Colombia - 1015_Q2_SP5_10_MG | ecosystem: Environmental > Terrestrial > Soil > Wetlands > Peat | place...
CAAGCCGTACTTCGCACACTGGCGGTCGACCATCTGCGTCACCGAAAAGGATTTCACCACATCCCCGCTCATGTGCTTCTGCTCGACGAAATATTTCAGGAGAAGCGAGAAGATCCGATGGGAGTCCACAAAGCGTCCCCGCTCATCCACGGCGCCGATCCGGTCCGCGTCACCGTCGGTGGCGATGCCGATGTCAAACCGTTCGCGCGGGACACGTTGAAGAAGATCGGTGAGATTCTGCGCGAGCGGTTCGGGATTTGTTCCGCCGAACGACGGGTTATACTGTTCGTGAATCTGTTTGATATCCGGTAGCACATCGTCCAATACGCCCATGCCGGCGCCGTACATGACATCGTACAGGATGCGGAGACCCGATTGCTTGATGAGCGGCAAGTTGATCTTCGTACCGATATCCTCAACATAGCGCCGCCGCATGCTTGTCGGAAGGATCTTTCCTTTTGTCACAAGCTGCGCGAGATTGTGTTTGGGCACGGGCAGCTTTTTTGTCCGCACGACCTTCGCCAGCTCCTTTTCGACAAGCGCGATCATTTCCGGATGCGCGGGTCCACCAAAATCCCCCTTGATCTTGAACCCGTTGTACCGAGCGGGATTGTGGCTTGCGGTGATCACGACGCCGCCGGCGGCATTCTCGAGCTTGGTGATCAGAGAGACCATCGGGGTGCTGACAATGCTGTCCGCGAGCTTGATCGTTAGGCCGGCGTTTGCCATCACCTCCGCCGATCGTTCGGCAAACTCGCGCGACATAAAACGCGCATCGTACCCGATCACGACGCCGTTCTTGCGCTTCCGGTGTCGCGAGAAATAACGCGCTGTTGCCAGCGCCACCTTTTCGAGGTTGGCGTACGTATAATCATCGGCGATGACCGCCCGCCAGCCATCCGTTCCGAATGTGATCGCGTTCGACATGGGCCTTCTCCGTTCTGAGGCTGAACCAGTGAGCTATGGCTTCCTGTTAAAGGCCCCCAAACCCGCATAGTGTGCCATTTCCCCAAGGGCCTGCTCGATGCGTACGAGCTGGTTGTATTTGGCAATCCGGTCGGTTCGGCTCGCCGAGCCGGTCTTGATTTGCCCGACATTTGTTGCAACTGCAATATCCGCAATGGTGGTGTCCTCGGTCTCGCCCGAGCGGTGGCTGATGACGCTCGTATATCCGGCCCGCTTTGCCATTTCAATGGCATCGAGAGTCTCTGTGAGTGTGCCAATTTGGTTCACTTTGATCAGGATGGAGTTGGCGACACCCAAATCAATCCCCTTCCTCAGGAATTGTGTGTTGGTCACGAAGATGTCATCTCCGACAAGCTGGATCTTCTTCCCCAGTTTATCGGTCATGATTTTCCATCCGTCCCAGTCATTCTCAGCCATGCCGTCTTCGATGGAGATGATCGGATACTGCCGAACCCATTCCTCGTAGAATCGAACCATTTGTTCGGGGGTCTTGGCAGATTTATCGGATTTATTGAAGACATATTTCCCGGCATCAAAAAATTCGCTGGAGGCTGGATCCAGGGCCAGGAACACGTCCTTGCCCGCGGCGTAGCCAGCTTTCGCAATTGCTTCGAGAATCACCTCAACCGCTTCCTCGTTCGATTTCAGATTGGGGGCGAACCCACCCTCGTCACCGACCGCAGTATTGTATCCCTTCTTGCCCAAGACGGATTTCAGCGCATGAAACACCTCTGCACCTGTGCGCAATGCCTCCGCGAAAGTCGGCGCTGCGGCGGGGACAACCATAAACTCCTGGAGATCAACGTTGTTGTCGGCATGCTTTCCCCCGTTGAGAATATTCATCATGGGAACGGGGAGCGTCTTCGCATTCGTTCCACCAATATACCGGTACAGGGGCAATCCGACAGACTGGGCAGCGGCTTTGGCGACCGCGATGGACACTCCCAGGATGGCATTCGCGCCCAATTTCGACTTGGTCGGCGTTCCATCGAGCCGAATCATGAGTGCATCGATCTCTGTCTGATCCAGTGCATCGTACCCGGTAAGTTCTTCCGCAATAGTCGTATTGACGTGCTCCACCGCGTTAAGAACCCCCTTGCCATTATAGCGTGCCTTGTCTCCATCGCGCAGTTCAACGGCCTCATGTTCACCGGTTGATGCCCCGCTCGGCACCGCAGCGCGACCCAACGAGCCATCTTCAAGCGTAACGTCCACTTCAACTGTGGGATTGCCTCGGGAATCCAGTATCTCGCGACCAACAATGTCAGATATCAGGGTGCTCATTGATTTCTCCTTGATCAAGATGTTGTGAGACAGCAGATTAAATACGGCAAAAACGGTGTGAAAATCAACGCGTGAGGGTTCGCTTCACTGCGGCAAAGACTTCATCGGTCGTCAGCTTGGCCATGCACTCCATAAATCCGTCGCCATGCCGGTTACAAAAATCGAGATGGCAGGGATGACAGGGAACGTCTTTGCGAAGTGCACAATGTCCGAGGCGCGGATCGTACGGGAACCAGATATCTTCCTCCCCCGGACCGAACAATCCTATGGTTGGTACGCCGAGCGCCGCCGCAATATGCATCGGGCCCGCATCGTTGGAAACAAATGCCGAACATCGAGAAATAACTGCCGCGAGCTGACGCAAGGGCAGGTTCCTCACAACGCGGACGGGGGAAGTGCATCGGTGCCTCACCGCGTCGGTTGCCTCCTCATCTCGGGGCCCCGAGGTGATGATGATTTGCGCTCCGAACTCTGAAGAAAGCTTTGCGGCAAGGTGCGCGAACCGTTCGGGTAACCATCTCTTCGCTGGCCATGAAGCACCCGGGTGCAGCCCGACGATGCATCCCGCAGGATCAATCGGCTGCCCGCCGTTCTCGGTCCGCCGGAGAACATGCTCGGCTTGTCTGCGCTCCTCGTCCGTCAGGAAGATCTCCGGCGTAACATTTGTTGGGGAGATCCCAGCTGCCGCGATATACGAGTTGTGGAAGGCCACCGCTGTCTGGGGTGCGGATTCTCCCGGGACGCGCACCGTGTACAACGCTCCCCGGCCTGGGCGATCCGGGCCCACACGTACCGCGGCTCCGCTCAGCCATGTAAGAAGGGCGCTCCGCGGATTGCCATAGAAATCTACGGCGAGGTCAAATTTCCTTCGGCGAAGAAGGAGCGCGACTCGAGTCTGCTCGAGCAGGGAGGGCCGTGAGAAGTCAAACGAGATCAGCTCATCAACAAACGGGTTGCGCTCGAGGAGGGACACCGCAGATTTCTCCCCCAAATAAGCAACGTACGCGCCCGGAAACGCTTCCCGCACGCTGCGAATTGCGGGTGTGGTCAGCACCACGTCTCCGATGAACCGCATCCGCGTGAGAAGGATCCGCCGGAAAGTCAGCGCGTGTTCAATGGCCATTGCGTTGCATCCATTCGCATCGGTCAATCCATGTATTCACTTTGTCTTCTGCCGATTGGGTATCCTCCGCATCGAGGGATGTCCAGAATGCCGCACGCGCATCCTCATACCGGAGAAGTCGGAAACAGGCTTCCCCCACATACCTTCGGCGCAACGCTTCGAGGCTTGCATCGGCATCTGCGAAATCGACGTTTTGTAAAAGAAGCTCGGCCTCGGCAAATTTGCCCGAAGTCATCAACATACGGCCCTTAAGATACGCGATGATTTGATCGCGTGGCGTGATCCGTAGGAGGGAGTCGGCCGAAACGATACGCGAGGAATCATCCGCGTCGGAAAGCAACAGGGGAAGAAAGCGATCCCCTCGCGGATCGTCGTCCATCGCGAGCAGTCGGAGGGCAGCGGCTTCCGTAAAGGATTCCGAAATATCCGCGTCATACACGCGTTCATATAGCGCGTGTGCATTCTGAGCGTTTCCCTCTGCCCAGTATGCATCCCCGATCGCAATAAACAGAGTCAGGTAACGTGCAGGATGCGCGTCCGTAAGGACAACGGTGTCAAGGGCAGACGTCAAGACGGCATTCTTGCCTAGACGAAGGGCACTCGACAAATATCCGGCAAATGCCTCATACCCGTGTCCCTCAGCATAAGCCCGTGCGTACAGGGATTCGGCAACGGCATATTCTTTATGAGCGAACGCCTGCCGTGCCTTCATCGTTCGTTCGGCAAGGACCCGTGCACAGACCTTCCGAAAGATCGACGGCCGCCGGAAGAGCGCATCCACCACGTCCTGATCGGCATCATCGGGTGGAATCCGATCGAGGAAACTCTGCCACTCGAGAACCAGCTGCTGGAGCAATCGGCCGTAGATCGTTTGGAAATCGAGTGACCGGTAGAGCTGCATGAATCTGCGCATGCCGTACCGATCGATGAGGTAACGGCAGAACGAACCTGCAAGCACGTAACTGACCGACGACGCGTGGGATGCAAATCCCCATATGCTCATGAGCCCCCGAATATCCGGGGCGGCGCCGGAGGCGCGCAAAGCGGATGCATATTCGTGGATACCCCGATTCCCCCATTCAGGATCAAGAGCCATGGCCAGCCCCTCGACCAGTCCTGTGCTGAGACTCGCACGGACCACCGGAACTCCAAAGGGCGCGGCGGCGACATGAACGAGCTCATGCTTCAGTGATGCATCGAGCGATTGCTTGGAAATATGAATTTCCCCGCTCCAGGGCTTGGCGATATCCGTGTTCCCCGCGCCCGTAAGTCGACGTTTGGCCTCGGCCGAGGGATAGATGAAGGACTCATACCGTCCGCGGTCGGGCAGGGCAAAAGCCTCGAGAATCTGATGCAAGCGGAACTCATGTTCTTCGCCAACCTGACGGATCTGTTCCTCGGTGAACGATGTAGGTGAATAGTACAAGACAAAATGATCGGTCCGGTAGCTGCCGCCGAGCGTGCTCCGGATATACTCCGCCGTCGATTCAAATCCCAGCTCGCAGCGGAACAGATACAAAACGGTCAACATCACGATGATCGCTGCAAAGACTGCTCTGTGGCCGGGCGCAAGCATCACCAGAGCTAAGCCACGCACTCTTGCACGAATTCCGGTGGGTGAGGAGCGAGATTGCTGCATGAGGACGATTCCCATCCACGCGAGGGCGAACGCGACAAAGAGAGTGACCGCGCGAAAGAGGACGAGCGTCCCCGTGAGTGGGAGCGACTCATCATAGGTCAGGCCGGGAAAATAGCCGTAAAGAAAGTTGTAGGAAAAGACAGCGGGTGTATAGTACCCGATCGCGAGACTATACACGAGCAAACCTCCACACACAAGATTGAATGCGAGGCGAGGCCGTGACGTGAGCGCGGAACAGAAGATCGCAAGTGACGTACCGAAGAAGGCGCTCACCGGAGCAAGAACGCCGTAGTATCCGAGCCCCTCCGCGAGAGAGCAGTTTCGGACAAATAGGGCATTGCCGGCCATCATGACCAGCGGCACGCACAAGAGTGCGACGTTCACAAATGCCGCTGCCGCAAGGGGAGCTACCTCAGGGGGAGGGGAACCTGAAGATGTGCTGTCACTATACTCCAGCGCAGTCCGAAGCGTGAGCTCCCCCGACACCCATACGGAAAGAAAGGCCACGAGGGCGGAGAATTCGTACCCGAGATAATTCAAGAGGGGCACCTGCGTGCATATCAGGGTTGCACCCCCGTAAAACAACGCCGCGACCCGAACGCCACGTGAGGCGAGACGAGCTTTGACTGGAAGCATACGATGTGATGTGAAAGCCCGAATTCGGGTCAGAACTCTTCGCCGGCCTCCCGGCGGATGTCCGCGCCGAGACGCTGGAGCTTTCGTTCGATGCTCTCGTACCCTCTGTCGATGTGGTACACCCGAAGGACCTCCGTCGACCCTTCAGCGATCAATCCTGCGAGGATCAGGGATGCGGATGCGCGCAAATCCGTCGACATCACTTTTGCACAGACGAGGCGCTGGACGCCTTTGACGACTGCCGCGTTCTCTTTCAGTTCGATGTCGGCTCCTAGTCGGACGAGTTCCGGCACATGCTTGAATCGGTCATAATAAATGCTGTCCGTGATGACAGACGTTCCTAAGGCGGTTGCCATCAGCGAGGTCCACTGTGCTTGCATATCGGTAGGAAAGCCGGGAAAAATCGATGCCGTCACATCTACGGGGCGTAATGAACTGGGGGCATGAAGGTTGATCGTCGAGCTCCCACACGTGATCGAACATCCGGCATCCTGCAACTTGCCGATGACAGCGGATAAGTCGCCGGGAAGGACATTGTGCAGTGTTACGCTCCCCCCGGTTATTGCAGCAGCAACCAAGAAGGTGCCCGCCTCAATCCTGTCCGGAATAGTCTCACAATCACTTGGATGAAGGTCGGGAACCCCCTCGATTTCCAGCCGATTCGTCCCGATCCCCGCGATCCGTGCACCCATGCTGTCGAGGAATTGGACAAGCGATGTAATTTCCGGCTCGATCGCCGCGTTCTCTATTATTGTCGTTCCCTTTGCGAGCACCGCCGCCATCAGAATATTCCCCGTGGCGCCAACGCTTGACACGTCGAAGCGAACCCGCGCCCCGTGGAGCTCATTGGCCTTGGCCACAATGTATCCCGCTTCCAGGTCAACTTCCGCGCCTAGCTTTCGGATCCCTTCAATGTGCAGGTTAACGGGTCGTGGGCCCCACGCACACCCACCCGGCAGTGACACACGCGCATGACCGAAGCGGGCAAGGAGCGGTCCGAGGACGTAAATGGACGCGCGCATTTTCTTGACGTGCTCGTACGGGGCCTCCGGCCGATCGACGCCGGCGGTGTCAAGGGAAAGCACGTTATCTTTCAGCTCGACGAGAGCGCCCATGCTCCGCAAGAGAGCAGACATCGTTGTGACGTCGCGAAGGGCCGGGGTATTTCGAAGATGAAACGCGCCTGGAGCCAATAGGGCTGCCGGCATGAGTGCGAGCGTGGCATTCTTTGCCCCGCTGATGGGAATTTCTCCCTCCAGCCTTCGCCCGCCATGAATCACAAATTTATCCAACGGCGTTTCCCGTGAGTTGGTGGTCAGTGAGAATTACCGCAAATTGCCTTGGAAAGTCAATTTCATTCCTCGGGTTTGCCATCTCGCCGGTCTTTATGCTCATAGGAATGTTGTTCCCTTCACTCACCCGTTGACTGACGATGGCGCCAAAGAGAGACGTTCAACCGATGATGAACGGCCACGGATGATCCAACAGCTTTATTCCGTACGCTTATGAGACAATCCGCACCTCTTCGCCTCGCGAGTGCTCAGCCCATGGGCGGATCTGCCCACTCTAGGGTTGGTAATATAGAAAAGGCCTCACTTTCGTGGTGGTGTAGATATCCGTACCATCCGGATAACCAAAGTGACATCTCACCGACGAAAGGAGGCCCGTATGCGTGTCCAAAAGGTAGCACGAAGTTGTGAGAGTGGCAAGTCCGCGATCGTGTACGATCAGTACATCGCCCTTGACTGGTCTCTGAAGACGATGGCCATCGCGCATATGTCGCGTCGTGATGATCATCCCCGGATATTCGAACGGGAGACGGACATGAAGGAGCTGAAGGAATACCTGGGGTCCCTCAAGGGTCGCACGATCATTACGCTGGAGGAATCCGGGACTGCGCACTGGTTGTACCTGGAACTATTGGACTGCGTGGAGAGAATTGTCGTCTGTGATCCGTTCCACAACAAGCTGTTGTGGCACGGACCGAAGACCGATAAGATCGACGCGGGAAAGCTTTGTGAGCTGCTCCGGGCGGGACTTCTCAAGGAAGTCTACCACAGCGACAATGGCGTGTACGAACTCAGAACATTGGTCAGCGCGTATCAGGATGTTGTCTGTGCGGGCGTTCGCGCCATGAACCAGAAGAAGGCCCTGGCACTGGGGCACCGCGACAAGGGAAAGAGCGCCTCCTTTATTGGGGAAATGCTTCAGGAGAACATCGACCTCTATCAGCGCAGCAAACAGCAGTATGAGCGACGCCTGGCCACTGTAGCCCGCCACAACACGCTGATCCGCTACCAGAGGGAGATTGACGGTATCGGGACGATCGGAGCGGTGAGGATCGTAGCCACAGTGGTGGACGCGAGGCGATTCCCCTGTGCCGGAAAGTACCTCAGTTATTGTGGGCTCGTCAAACATGAAAAACTCAGCGGCGGGCGCAGCTACGGCCAGCGAAAGCCACGGTACAACAGAATCTTGAAATCCGTCTACAAGACTGCTGCCCTGGCGGCTCTCCGGGGGGCAAATCCCATGCGGGAATACTACGATCATCTCCTGGCTCAAGGCGTTGCCGAGCATAACGCACGACATGGCCTTGCCCGTTATATCGCACGAATCAGTTACGGCATGCTCAAGAGTGGCACACGCTACGAACCGTACCGTTGGAGGGGCGAGGCAAAGAAAGTCATATAAGAAGACCGAACATAACGCAGCCGCACACTTCAGCTGTGTGAGAGCAGCGCCGCGTGGATCTGAAAGATCCCTGGTCATGGACGGGTCTTCAGAGGTGGAGGGAGAGTTCAAAAGAGTCAATGCGCGTCGTATCCCGTTCTGTGGGATATGCAAACGCCACTGGGTTGGTTAACCCCCTCCCGTGTATACTCGAATTTGCCGTAGCCCGTAGAGAGCTCAGATAATTGAATAGAACACGTATCCGCGCAAAGTAAGGCTCATCAAGAGCAGGGATACGAGTCCATACAGTGCTCTCAATCCGGAGAGTGAGGCGGAATGTCAGAAAACGAGCGCTCGCCCGCGTTCACGGTGAGGTATCTTTCCTTGACATTCTTTTCTATAATTGACTCTTAACACATTTCCTCCGTTTGTTAGGCTGTAACTTCGAGCCTGCACCCGTGCGTTGGAGCAGTCGTCGCCGAAAGCATCAGCAAGGGATTGCGATGGGCACACTCAGCCAGTCTTCACGAACCATTTGTCTGTTTACCTGGCTCTGCGTCCTCGTATTCCCGGCCCGGCTGGTCGTCGCAGTCCCACCTCCCGCCGGAGCGGATTCGACGCACCGTTGCATTGCCTTCGTGAGCGACACGCAAGCCCCGCTCTTTTTTGAGACGGTGTATCTAAAATCGGACCGAAACCTCGACGCCACCCGGGCACTTCTTCACGACATCGTGATGGTGCATCCGGCGCAGCTTTTTCTGCTTGGAGACCTGGTCTCCCTTGGCTTTTATGATCACAGCTGGAGCACTATCGACACGTATATCGACTCACTTCGGGGCGGTGGCGTAGCGGCAGACGCAGTGTTGGGAAACCACGAGTTGCTTCTCTTTCCCGGAGAAGGGGAGAAAGAGTTTTCGGGCCGATTTCCAAACGCCGTACGCACGGGCTATACGCGAACGATTGATTCGGTCGGTGTTGTCTTGCTCAACTCCAATTTTGATCATCTCTCACAGGAAGAGGCCTCCGCTGAGGATCGGTGGTATGAACGCACCATGGAAGCGCTTGATATCGATCCGTCAATTCGCGTCGTGATTGTCTGCTGCCATCACTCCCCCTACTCAAACAGCACCATCGTGGGCTCCAACGCGGAGGTGCAGAAGCAATTTGTCCCTCCCTACGTAGCCTCGCGGAAGGGTCGACTATTCATCAGCGGCCACGCCCATGCGTTTGAGCATTTCCAAATTGCAAAGAAAGATTTTCTAGTCATCGGGGGTGGCGGCGGGCTGCTCCATCCGCTTCGCGAGGGGGCGGATAGAGAATGGACGGATCTGGCTCCCGTTCCAAGACCCCGATATCACTACATCCTCGTTCGCCGGGTCGGTCAAGATCTGCACGTAACGATTCGTGTCTTGCAGGAGGATTTCTTGGTCGTCAAGGATCTCCCCTGTGCGCTTCTTGAGGTTGGAACGTCAGCCAAATAGAAATGGCGTGTCTCGACACGAAGTCACCCGCCAGAGTTGATTCTCGGACACATCAGGAGTATATTTGGCCATGCGTTTTCTTCCTATCGGCATTGCCGTTGTTCTTTCGGTTGTACCATGGCCCTCCCCCCCCGCCCGTGCCCAAGTCGATGTAATCGACGATGCCAATCGAGAGGTCAAGCTCGCAGGTGCCGCACGACGGGTCGTTTCTCTTGCCCCGAGCGTCACCGAATCCCTATTTGCAATTGGCGCCGAAGACGCTGTCGTCGGCGTGACCGACTACTGCAACTATCCCCCCGCAGCCGCGAGAAAGGCGCGCGTCGGGGGCGTCATCAATCCCAACATTGAGGCTGTCGTAAGTCTTCACCCCGACCTGATCATCCTGACCATGGAAGGGAATATGCGGGAAGACTTCCAGCGACTGATCGCGCTTGGCCTCCAGGTGTTTGTCACTAATCCCCGTTCGCTTTCTGGAATCTACCGGTCCATCCTTCAGCTGGGGGCGTTGACCGGAAAACAGGACAGCGCTGCGGCCGTCGTGGCAGCCATGAAGCGACAGGAGGAAGCCATCCGTGTGAAAGCAGTGGGGCTTGAGCCCATCCGCGCTTTGCTCATCGTCTCTGTGCACCCGCTCATGTGCGTAGGGAAGAATACATTCATCGATCAGCTAGTTCAACTGGCGGGAGGTAACAACCTTGCGCAGCGTGCATCCGGATCGTACCCGACCTACAGCCGCGAAGCCGTGGTCGCGGATAACCCCCAAGTCCTCATCGTGATGTCTGATGCCGGAGCAGCTACCGAAGAGCTTACCCGCCTCTTTCCTGAGTGGTCTACGATCCTCGCTGTCAGAGGGCACTGTGTCTTCCGTATCGACTCCGATCTTGTCTCGCGGCCTGGACCCCGGGCTACTAACGCCCTCGAATCTCTTTTTTCCCTCCTTCACACGCCATGTCAATAAAAACCCATCCCGCTTCCTCCGCTGGCAGAGCCCAGAAGCATCCGATCAACCGAGGAAGCCGGACAAAGATCCAATCGAAGACCTTCGTTGCCGTCGCCGGGAACATCGGATCTGGCAAATCGTCACTGACCGATCTGCTGAGCAAGCACTTTGGCTGGAGACCGTATTTTGAGTCCGTCGCAGATAACCCGTATCTGAAGGATTTCTACGCAGACATGCATCGATGGTCGTTTAACCTGCAGGTCTACTTTCTTTCCAACCGGTTTCGCAATCACAAGTCCATCACGGAGGGACCACATTCCGTCATCCTTGACAGGGTCATTTACGAGGACGCGGAGATATTCGCGCGAAACCTGTTCGAGATTGGAAAGATGGAAGAGCGGGATTACCGCAATTACGTCGCGCTCTACGAGGTCATGAC
>Ga0187777_10002761_pt1 | contig 11178 bp, 10 predicted proteins | sample 1015_Q2_SP5_10_M_FD_132416 | JGI IMG/M metagenome (GOLD analysis project Ga0187777, IMG submission 132416) | Tropical peat soil microbial communities from peatlands in Department of Meta, Colombia - 1015_Q2_SP5_10_MG | ecosystem: Environmental > Terrestrial > Soil > Wetlands > Peat | place...
GGTCGAAGGCGACGAACTGTGGGTTGGCAATTTCGGTGATGGAAAAATTAACAATTACGACCCCATAACCGGTGGTTTCCTCGGGACCATCAATCGGGCTGACGGGACTCCGCTTCAGTTCGACGGCCTGTGGGATATTCTTCCGCTCGACAGCGGAATCTTTTTCACCGCCGGAATCGCCGACGAAGGGCATGGCCTTTTCGGAGTCATTACCGAGGATTAGTTCAGCGCCAAGATCGACATCATCGCCTCTCGATTGGAGGCAACCATAGTTGAAAAAAGCGCGGTCCCGCCGAGGCGGGACCGTCGCTGCTGAAGCTGAGGAGTTATTTCAATTTCAGTTTGTTGTGCTCCAAGCTTGCGGCGTTGTTAAAAGCAGCCGTGGTGCCAACGTCGTATCGACATCAACTTTTTCGCGGCGATAATGAGCGCATCTTATGAAATGCGCATTCCTCGTTCTTAGCCTGGTTTCAGCTTCGATTTTCGCGGCTGATCCAGAAGCCGCTTTCAAGTATCCGCCTGCGCCAACGAGCAATCAGGTCGATGACTACAACGGAATAAAAGTAGCCGATCCTTTCCGTCCGCTGGAAAATCCTGATTCGCCCGAGGCACAAAAATGGATCGAGGCAGAAAACGAGATCACGTTCGACCTTCTGAAATCCATTCCGGAACGCGATGGAATCAAGAATCGCCTGACCGAGGTCTGGAACTACGAGCGTTTCGGCGTGCCGTTCAAAGAGAGTAGCCGTTATTTCTTCTCCAAAAATACCGGATTGCAAAATCAAAATGTCATTTACACGACCACGAATTTTGCCGAGCAGCCGCGAGAACTGCTCGATCCAAACATTCTCGCAAAAGATGGAACGGTGGCATTGAGCGGGATGGATGTAACCGACAATTCGAAATTAGTAGCCTACAGCCTTTCCACTGCCGGCTCCGATTGGCAGCAATGGAAAGTGCGCGACGTCGTGACCGGCAAAGATCGACCAGACACGCTCGACTGGAGCAAGTTTTCCGGCGCGTCTTGGAAAAAAGACGGCAGCGGATTCTTCTATAGCCGTTACGACAAACCGGACGAGAAAAACAAACTGCGGTCACAGGTTTACAATCACAAAGTATTTTTTCATCGCCTCGGCACGCCTCAGTCGCAGGACAAGCTGATTTACCAGCGGCCTAACAACAAAGATTGGCTCTTCAACGCTGCTGTCACCGATGACGGTCTTTACCTTATCATCAACGTGCAACGCGGGACCGATCCGAAGAACCGCGTCTTTTACAAAAACCTGGTCGATCCGAATTCGAAAGTGGTCGAGCTGCTCGATAAGGCCGATGCTGAATATACTTTTCTGGATAACGACGGATCGACGTTTTGGTTCAAGACAAATTTGAACGCGCCGCTTGATCGCCTCATTTCGATCGATGTCAGCAAGGGTCTGCCCGCGCAAATCAAAGAACTCGTCCCCGAATCGTCCGACAAGCTCGAATCGGTCAGCGTCGTCGGCGACCGTTTCGTTGCCGAGTATCTGCATGACGCGCACAGCCTGGTAAAATTGTTCAAGCTCGACGGCTCGATCGATGGCGAGATTTCGCTACCCGGGATCGGCTCGGCCAGCGGATTCACCGGCAAACGCAAAGATCGCGAGACTTTTTATTCCTTCACCAGTTTCACTACGCCGACCGAAATTTTCCGTTACGATTTCGACAAGCGCGCGAGCGACCTTCTTTTTCAGCCGAAAGTAGGATTTAAGCCGGACGATTACACGACCGAGCAGGTGTTTTACAAAAGCGCCGACGGCACGCGCATCCCGATGTTCATCTCATATAAAAAAGGAATGAAACGCGACGGCCAGAACCCGACTTATCTTTACGCTTACGGCGGATTCGATATTCCAATGACGCCGACCTTTAGCCCGGCCAATCTCGTTTGGATGGAAATGGGCGGCATCTTCGCGCTGCCAAATATTCGCGGCGGCGGTGAGTACGGTGAGAAATGGCACGAAGCCGGCGAACTTCACGTAAAGCAAAACGTATTCGACGATTTCATCGCGGCCGCTCAGTATTTAATTAACGAGAAGTATACTTCGACACCGAAACTGGCCATTGGCGGCGGCAGCAACGGCGGTCTGCTGGTCGGCGCATGTATGACGCAGCGACCCGATCTTTACGGCGCGGCACTACCGGCGGTCGGCGTAATGGACATGTTACGCTTCCAAAAATTCACCATCGGTTGGGCGTGGACATCCGACTATGGCAGCGCGGAAAACGCGGATGACTTTCCGTTTCTTTACGCCTACTCGCCGCTGCATCATATCGCCAAAGGCTGTTGTTATCCGGCGACCTTGATCACGACCGCCGATCACGATGATCGAGTGGTGCCCGCGCATAGCTTTAAATTCGCCGCCACGTTGCAAGCCGCGCAAGGGTGCGACAAACCGACCTTGATCCGGATCGAAACCAAGGCCGGTCACGGCGCGGGCAAACCGACCACCAAGGTCATCGAAGAGGCTGCCGATCGCTGGGCCTTTCTCGTTAAAGACCTCGGAGTGAAGGTCCCCCAGTAATTCGAGCGAAGCGAAACCGAACGGGGATATTTTTCAACACTGGTCCCCTTGCCAGATCTAGCGGACCGGGTGTCATGAAATAAAACAGCGTCGGCTGTGTCGGATTTCATATTATATCGATGATCGATAGGTTTGGCACGAACTCTGCTATCAATCCCTTGCTATAATTATCATAACATGAAAAATGCACTATCATTAAAAAAGGGTTTCACTCTGGTGGAAATCATGATCGTGGTCGCGATTATCGCGCTGCTGGCGGCCATCGCGGTCCCTGGCTTCTTGCGCGCGCGAAAACGATCGCAGGCCAGCAGGATCCTGAACGACCTTCGAATGGTCGATTCGGCGGTTGACCAATACGCGGTGGAAACCAACCGCGTGACTGGCAACACAGTCGCCGTCACCGATTGGACGAACTACCTGAAAAAAGGAACGTTGCTTTATAATACGGGCAACAGCGTCCTGGGCAGCGCCTACGGTCCCCAGACGGTGGATATTATTCCGCAGGTGCCCACGGCCGATTACAATGTCTTGTCCGACGTAGCAGGAAGCGGTTTTTGGTCGCCGTACGGCCCGTAAACCGACGGTAGCGAAGTCGGTAGTGTCCTGTAATTTGGGACACTACCGTCGGGGAACGGTGGGCTTGCCTGAACCACCGTTCTGCGTCTACTCGTTTGGATGCTTCAAGCGGAGGATTACAGTGCCCTGGGCGCCTTCCGATATGCCATGCGGAAGTTTTTGCGGTTCAGCAAGGAAGCACTGGCCGATGCAAAGCTTACGCCCGAGCAATACGAGGCGCTTCTGTCGATCAAGAGCTGCTCGATTGGGAATGGGCTGAACATTCGTGATTTAAGCGAGCAGCTTCAGGTCAGACATCATAGCGCCGTCAGCCTGGTCAACAAGTTGGCCGGAAAAGAACTGATCGCAAAAAAACGAGCAACAGATGACCGCCGGGAGGTCCTAGTTGAGCTGACCTCGTTCGGAGAATCGACCCTGGCTATTCTGGCCGAAATTCATCGGCGCGAGATAAGGGCACGCAGCATGGAAATGATCGACGCTCTGCAACGCTTGCAAAAATAGGACCGACGGGAGAAATCATCGTCCGATCAGGCGCGAATCGAAACGGTATTCGATCGGCCGGCCAATTTTAACTCTATTGAAGTCGGGGTGATTTGGGTTCAAAAGAAAATTTAGTTCGCTCGTGCTAAGCAAACTCGGCACGCCCAACACGGCTGAGCGCCTTTCCCGGACCCATCGATCACCGATTTCCTGCGCAGAAGCCGGCGGGGGTTCCGCCTTCCAATGGCGGGGAAGGTTTTTGCTCGGAAAATATTCGGTCAGCTTATCGTCCCACTCAATATGAAACGAGCAATAGCGCTCGCTCAGCGGCAGTGGCATCGTGTGGACCAGGAGCTCGAGTGCGGCAAGAGATTCATGCTCGCTCAAGTAGACGACCGTGGTTCCGGCAGAATTCCATCTTCCGCCGAGCAGCCTGCTGCCTTCTCCGCTGAAGGCGTTTTTAGCGCGCCAGGCGCGAACAATTCGCCAGCCCGAGCGCATTCGATCTTACCAGTAAACGCCGTAATCGATTCGGCCTAACAAGTCGTCCACTTCGCGCGCACCAATCTCGCTGCTCGCGTATTCCACCGGCACCGCTCGACCAAGGCCGCGCTGCGGAAATTTCAGCCACTGGCGCGCACGCTCAACACTGCCAAAAACTTTTGTTGCGTGCTGAAGAATCCGCCAAAAACGCATCACCCGATCCGACTCCTGCGGCGACAGCCGGCGCTCCGCGCGCCGGCGCTGCAAGGTCGATCTTGAGATCGAAAGCTGACGCGCAAGTGACTCCAGCGGTTCGTCAATTTCGCTCCGCAAATGTTCCAACTCGCTAAACGGCAATCCCTTTCTGATCTGTTCGATCATCTTCGCGGGTGCGACCGGCTTTTTCAAAAGGAGCGCCATGCCTTTCGACCCGTACTGATGAACCGGTTCTTCCCGAACAACGCTACCACTGGATTTTTTGCGTTTCGGCGACTTGTTCATTTGGTTATTTTACAATATCCAAATGGGCCTGTCAAAAGACCGCGAGATGGACGAAACCCGCGGATGAGGGAGCGGGAATGCGCGAATCAATCGAGCTGCACGTCACCGCGCTTAAGAAAGTGTCTCATGCGTATCGCATCGCACGAATCCGTTCCCGGCGGGAATCGAACCCACATTTAAGGTTTAGGAAACCTCCGTTCTATCCGTTGAACTACGGGAACCGGATAAGGGAGAAAGTAGAAAGGCCAAAGCAGAAAATCCAGCAAACAGAGCTGGCTACAAGGATTCGGCTACCGAGTTGCCCGTCCGTTTAGCTGGGGTGGCGCGGTTGTTGCTCAGCAATGATTTAACCCCGATGAACGACCGATTTTGTCTCAGTGCATCATTCATCACTCGCGTTGGAGCGGAAAAATAATGAAGTTCATTTTGTCACGCGTTAATCGCTGGTGGGCTGATCTTCCTCTTCGATGGAAAGGCGCTACCGTTCTGCTGATTCCAGTAACCGCTTTGATCTGTGGCTTTGCCTCCGTTTATCTGGTCGGGCTGAAGGCAGATGATGCCGAAACGCAAGTCGCTCAGATCGCGGCCGTGCGTTACCACGTTCGTTCTGTATTTACTTCCATCCTCGATGCAGAGACGTCCGTGCGAGGTTTCGTTATTTCGCGCGACGCACATTTTCTCGACCGTTACAAAGTGGCGCTGCAGAATTTTCCGCGAAGTATCCGTGAGCTCACTAATCTGGCGGCCAACAATTCGCAGCGGAGCGCACGGGTGAATGAAATCAAGACGTTGGCTCATGCGCGGTTGGATTTGCTCTCCGCCGTGGTCAGCCAAGTCGCTGTCAATGACGATGCAAAGTCTCGTGACCGCGAGTCGCAGCTCATTGTGATCGGGGAGAGGCTGATGGCGGAGCTTCGTCCAAAGATTACGGCGATGGACGACGAGGAGGCACAATTACAAGAGATTCGGAGTCGTGCGCTCCAATCAGATCGCGAACTTAGCACCAACGTGATCGGTTTAAGCGCGATCATCGGCGTTCTCGGAGGGGTGGCGGGAATGGTTTTGTTCAGTCACGGAATCGTCCGTCGCGTGAAACACATTCAAATCAATGCGGAGCGGCTGGCAAAAGAATCGCCGGTCGAGGCGATAGCAGAACGGCGCGACGAGATTGGTGAACTGGGACGGCGGCTTCTCGAAGCGAGCAATTTGCTTCGAAGGAAACAGCAGGCACTGCGCGAAAGCGAGTCGCGGCTGCAAGCAGTCCTCGATAATGCGCCGTCAGTCATGTACGTGAAGGACCTTGACGGAAAATTCGTCCTGGTGAATCGGGCGTTCGCGTCGCTACTCGAGCGACCGGCGGAGGAGATTCTTGGGAAGACCGGCCATGACATTTATCCGCCGGAGAACGCGGACGCCTTCGCAGCGAACGATCGAGCAGCGCTGGAAGCGGGTCGTCCAGTCCAGAGCGAAGAGACTTTGCAACGCGAGGACGGAACCCACACGTTCATATCCAGTAAATTTCCGCTGCTCGACTCGAATGGCAAACCGCGCGCGCTTGGCGGAATTTCAACGGACATCACCGAGCGGGCACGCAATTCGGCTGCGTTGGCACTTGCAAAGGCCGAGGCCGAGCGGGCCAGTCAGGCGAAAAGCGAATTTCTTTCGCGGATGAGCCATGAGTTGCGCACGCCCCTGCACGCGATCCTCGGTTTTGCCCAGCTTTTGCAGAAAGAGGTGAAACCGAAAGGTGATTGCGAGTGCGTGGAGCACATTTTGCGGTCCGGTTACCGCTTGCTGACACTGGTTAACAAACTGCTCGATATTCCCCGAATCGAGGCCGGCGAAGTCGGCAACGCGATCGACTCGATGGATGTTGAAGAAGTGCTGCAACCGGAACGAGCCTTTCGGCATGTCGGGCCGGAGCTGGCCGTCCTCGCTGGATAAAATCGAGATCGAATGACCAAAGAAACTTTAGATTCGCTGCTGAAAGCGATGCTGCAAAGCGGAAATGGCATTTCCGATTTCCTGTTTGTCGCGGGCAAGCCGCCGGTCACAGAAGACCATGGAAAATTGACCGAGTTTCCAATCGAAACGGCTGAATCGGTTCTGACACCGCAACTGATCGAGGAAATCGCCACTGTGCTAATCGGTGGCAGCGAGCGGCTGCTGAGAGACTTTGCGACCGAAGGCTCGTGCGACTGCTCGTACAGCCTGCAAAATCTGGCGCGATTTCGCGTCAACGTCTTCAAACAGAATGGCCGGCACGCGATCGTGATGCGGAAATTGGAATCGGAAGTTCCCAGCCTCGATAGCCTGGCGCTGCCTGCCATTTTTCGGGAAATCGTCCGGGAGAAAAATGGGATTATTTTTGTGACGGGAGCCACCGGCAGCGGAAAGACGACCACGCTGGCGGCCATGTTGAACGAACTAAATCAGACCCAGGACCTTCATGTCGTCACGTTGGAGGATCCGATTGAATTCTACCACACCCACAAGCGTTGCGTTTTCAGTCAGCGCGAACTGGGAAAGGATTTTCCGGATTATGCAAGCGGTTTGCGGGCGGCGCTTCGACAAGCGCCAAAGGTAATTTTAGTCGGTGAAATTCGCGATCGAGCGAGCATGGAGATTGCGCTCAGCGCTTCCGAGACCGGCCACGTTGTTTTTACCACGCTGCACACGGTCAATGCCGGGCAAACAATCAACCGGATCATAGGAATGTTCGGCAAAGAAGAAGAGCAGCAATTTCGGCAACGTCTGGCCGACACCGTCCGCTATATTGTGAGTCAGCGATTGGTCAGCAAAATCGGCGGCGGCCGATTACTGGTCAGCGAGATCATGGGAAGCAGTTTGCGCACACGCGAGACATTGCTCTACGGCGAAGGTGAGAACCGCACCTTCCAGGAAATCATCGAAGCTGCTACCGATCGCGGGTGGCATAGTTTCGACCAATCGTTGCTTAAAGCTTACGAAGTAAACCTGATCACGGAAGACACCGCCACCATCTTCTGCACGCACAAAAATAAGATGCGTCGGGACATTGACATGGTGAAGAAAATCCGGGGCGCAGAGTTTGAAATGCCGTCTGGCCTGAAGCTGCAGCAAGTGATCGCGACTCCGAAGGAGGAGGCTGTCATCTGATGAGCAGCGATTCAAAGGATCGGGTGGCTCGACCGACGGCCGATTTGAACAGCGAATTGCGCACCGGGCTGAACGACATTCTCGGTTTTGCATCTCTGTTGGAATTGCATGCGAACGAGAAAGATCGCGAGAGCCTGGTACAAATTCTCAAAGCTGGACGCCAGATGCTCGATTTGCTCGGCGGAAGTCTTCCCCAACCACAAAAACGGGTTGACGTGCAGCAGAACACCCTGGCAGAGGACGTTCTTTATAACGTTCTCTATGTTGAAGATAACGAAGCAAACTTTGTTCTGGTCAGTCGCATTCTGGAATCGCGTCCAACCATCAACCTGCTTCGCGCGGATTGTGGCGCCGCAGGACTGAAATTGGCCGCTAAAATGAAGCCGCAGCTCATCCTGCTCGATCTGAACTTGCCCGATATCTCCGGAGCGGAAGTCTTACGCCAGTTGCGCGCTCAACCGGAAACGGAGCCAATTCCGGTTGTCGTAATCAGCGCCGATGCAACCTCGAGTCAGATCGAACGACTCCTGGCCGCAGGCGCACGCAACTATCTCACGAAGCCATTTAGCATCGAGATGTTGCTCGCAGTCGTGGACGAGGTGCTGGCTCAAAGCGCAGCGTAAGCCGGAACAGATTTTCCAGAAGCGTTCTGCGCGAGGGTCGAACTAGAAGAAGATCGGGATGATGAGAATCGCGACGATGTTCACAACCTTGATCATTGGATTGATCGCGGGGCCGGCAGTGTCCTTGTAAGGATCGCCAACGGTATCGCCAGTCACTGCTGCCTGGTGCGCGAAGGAGCCTTTGCCGCCAAGATTGCCCTCCTCGATATACTTTTTCGCATTGTCCCATGCGCCGCCGCCACTGGTCATGGCGATCGCCACGAACAGACCGGTGACAATCGTGCCAACGAGCAGCCCGCCGAGAACAACCGGACCGAGCGGCTTGATCACTGCGACTGCGATTACGAAAGCGAGTGGCAACAGTGCCGGTATTATCATTTCTCGCAGTGCCGCTTTAGTCACAATGTCCACGCAGGTCCCGTATTCGGGAATGTCCTGGCCGGTAAGAATCCCAGGCTTCGCCTTGATTTGACGGCGGACTTCGCGCACGACCGCGCCCGCAGCCTTTCCGACCGCATCCATACTGAAGGCCGTAAAAATGAACGGCAGTAATCCGCCGAGAAAAAGCCCAATGATCACTTTCGGCTCAGTCAACGAAAACTGAAACGAGAATGCTTCGCCTTTGCCGGTGAGATGCGCTCTCAATTCTTCCACGTACGATCCGAACAAAACGAGCGCGGCCAGTCCAGCTGAGGCGATCGCGTAACCTTTGGTGACCGCTTTCATCGTATTTCCGACCGCGTCCAACTCATCCGTCACCGCCCGCACTTCCTTCGGCAAATTGCTCATCACCGCAATCCCGCCGGCGTTATCCGTGATCGGACCGAATGAATCGAGCGAGATAATAATTCCCGCCATCGAAAGCATCGACATCACAGCCACGGCGATTCCGTAGAGACCGGCGAAATGAAAGCTTAACAAAATGGCAATGCCAATGAAACCGACTGGAAGCGCGGTGGCATGCTGGCCCACCGCCAGACCGGCGATAATATTTGTAGCGTGCCCGGTCTCGGACGCGCGTGCGATTTTTCGCACAGGCGCATATCGCATCGATGTGTAGTAATTTGTAATTAGCACCACGACCGCAGTCATGACCAGACCGATCAGCGAAGCAACGTAAAGCTGCGTCGGTGTCCGCGGCACACCGGCAATGTTCACTCCGTTTGGAAACAACAAATGGGTTGCGGGCCAGAACAAAATTGCCGAGACAATCGCACTCGCGCCGACCGCACCCATCAGAGCACTGGCCGGTTTTGTATTCGTAATGTTGACGAACAAAACACCGCAAATCGCGCCCAGCACCGAAATTCCCCCGAGCACAAATGGATAGACAATAGCTGCCGGCTCGGTCGCAATAGTCAGCGCGCCGACCAGGATCGCACCGATCAAACTGACGGCATAAGTTTCGAAGACGTCTGCTGCCATTCCGGCGCAATCACCGACGTTGTCGCCCACGTTATCGGCAATCGTCGCTGGATTTCGCGGGTCGTCTTCCTCGAAACCTTGTTCGATTTTGCCGACGAGGTCGGCTCCGACATCGGCCGCTTTGGTGTAAATGCCGCCGCCCAACCGCGCGAAAACGCTGATCAAACTCGCCCCAAGAGCAAGACCAACCAGGCTGCGCGCAGCGAGATCAGCGCCGATGATTTTGGAAGCCACAGTGTAAAAAATTGAAACCGCGAGGAGCGCGAGGCCAACCACCAGTAAACCGGTCACCGCGCCGCCGTTGAACGCAATTCGAAGCGCCGAAACACGCGACTGCGCGGCCGCCTGGGTCGTGCGCACATTTGCAATCACCGCAATCCGCATCCCAATGAATCCGGCCGAAAGCGAGCAGAACGCACCGATCACAAATCCGACCGCCGTCGAATGATCTTTAAAGAAAAAGAGCAACAAGAAAATGATGACTGCGATCGCGCTGATAGTGACTACCTGGCGGTTCAAATACGCCTTCGCTCCTTCCTGCACTGCCGCGGAAATCTGGCGCATCCTTTCATTGCCCGCCGATTTCCGAAAAACAACCGTGATCAAAATCAAGGCAAAGACCAGGCCAATGGCGGCGCACAACATCGACAATGGGACACCGGAATCGAGGATCGTTAGGGCGAAAGAAGTCATGTCTCGGAAAAGTTGAGGATATTACGAACAATTGTTGCAGCCGCAACCGGCGTTTTGGATAAATCTCGGCAGTATCGTCGCGGGGCTAGCTATCGCGACTCGCCCAGCTTGAAACGCCGTCGCAGGTATTTTGTAACCATTGCGTCGTCCGGCTCTTTGAATTCGAGAATCCCGGTGTCGAGAGGTTCGGTGATTTGCATTGCGGTTAGGACGCTCCCCTGCCCTTCAACCAGCAACAGGCCGTGAATGTATTTACGGCTCAAGGCAGCAAACGTTTTGGTATCCTTGTCAGTCAACGCTAATGCCACTCCTTTGCCGCCCTGAGTTAATTGAACATTGCGCGCCGACCAAACGATAAGCAGCGGGCGGTTTGAATCGAACGTAACTTGCGGACCAGGACGGGTGGGCTGCTGGTTCTCGGCTTTGAGCGCCAAATAAATTCGAAAAACCGGCGTGCGTGGATCGATCGGTTTAATTTCCGCGGCGAAACTCGACGAAATTAAAAAAAGCGCAGCGTAAAAACAAAGATGCTTCATCCCGTATTGCGAAACCCTCTGAGAATGGCCCGGTTCGTTCATAATTCAAAAAATGTTTTGAGACGCCGGAGAAAGGTCGCCTGATATTCGGTTTCGGTGGCTGTTTGTTCGGCCGACGGCGTCGCTTCTTTGACGATTCCCTCGGTTTCCATTTTGCGAGAA
>Ga0187777_10002764_pt1 | contig 11172 bp, 11 predicted proteins | sample 1015_Q2_SP5_10_M_FD_132416 | JGI IMG/M metagenome (GOLD analysis project Ga0187777, IMG submission 132416) | Tropical peat soil microbial communities from peatlands in Department of Meta, Colombia - 1015_Q2_SP5_10_MG | ecosystem: Environmental > Terrestrial > Soil > Wetlands > Peat | place...
ATTTGCCGGCCCGAACGATCGTTGGCACCAGCACAACGCGAACGGCGGCTTGTGCTTGCGCGGTGGCGTCGTGATCGCGGGTGAGGAGTCGACCCGCGCGCAGTGCGCCGCGCTCGGCGGACACAAGACGCTGCTCGCCGACATCTGGATGGTGCACGCGTGGATCGTTCCCGGCATCGTGTGCAACTGGGGCGTGTTCAGCGGCGAGTGCCCGGCGCTGGGCGGACGCATCGGCGGGTCCATGTACGACCCGCCCGCGCCGAACAAGTTGTAACGGCGCTTACCCGAGGGGCGACCAGGCCGCGCTGCGCAGCAGCCGGCTCTCCCAGTCGTCGCGCACTTCGAGCGCGTCGTGCATCCATGTGCCCGGGCCCTTGACGTGCCCGGGGAGCTCACGCGTGAACAGCGCCGGGAGCCGTTCGGGAAAATCGACGCGCTGCCACAGGATCACTTCCCGCCGGCGCGGCGCGCCCAGCGCGGCTTGGAACACGCCGAGCAGCGTGAGCAGTGAGCGTTCGGTGCGCTCCTCGAGACTCGGCGCGTAGTGCGTGCGCGCGGCCTCGAGATAGTCGTCGAGCTTCGCTTCGTGCGGCCATGCGCTGTCCTCCATGTACAGCACGGGGTCGTGATCCACGCCGTCGGTGGGGACGGCCGCCAGATCGAGGTCGCGCATCGGCGACCATTCGACGGGCAGCACGAGCTTTCCCTTGACCTCGTGGCGCATCCGGTCGATGTCGGCGGCCCAGGCTCGCAGGTCGCCCGACTGGACGCGCCGGGCCAGCCGTTCGTACGCATTGCCGTCATGGCACGCGGTGATCGTCGTGTGGTGGTACGCGCGCCCGGTCCCGTGCGCGAGCTTCAAGTAGTAGAGCAAGCGCGTTCCGGGATCGTTGGCAAGCGCCTTCAGCCACCCGTCGCGGAACGCGGTCTCGAATTCGTCTTCGTGCCGACCGGCGACGGTGTGGACTTCGTGCAGTAGCAGCATGGGCTCATCGTGACACGCGCTCCAGCAGGAAGTCGATCGCGCGGGTCAGCGTTGCGACGTCGTCCGGGTCGATGGCCGGGAACAACGCGACGCGGAGCTGGTTCCGGCCGAGCTTGCGGTACGGCTCGACGTCGACGATGCCGTTTGCACGCAACGCCGATGCCAGTGCGGCCGCATCCACACGGCTGTCGAAGTCGATCGTCGCGGTGACGCGGCTGCGAGCGGCGTCGTCCTTGACGAACGGTGTGGCGTGGTCGTGCCCGTCGGCCCAGCCGTACACGATGGCGGCCGACGCATCGCAACGGCCCGCCGTGAACTCGAGCCCGCCGCCGCCCAGCATCCACTGCAGTTGCTGATCGAACAGGAACAGCGTGGCGAGCGCGGGCGTGTTGTACGTCTGGTCGAGACGCGAGTTCTCCAGCGCGATCGCGAGGTCGAGTGACGACGGGACCCAGCGTTTCGACGCGCGGATGCGCTCGATGCGGGCGATCGCCGCGGGCGAGCACAGCGCGAACCACAATCCGCCGTCGCTGGCGAAGCACTTCTGCGGTGCGAAGTAGTAGACGTCGAAGGCGCGGGCGTCGACGCGCATCCCGCCCGCGGCCGAGGTCGCGTCGACGACGACGAGCGCGTCGCCGTCGGCCGGACGGTGAACGGGCACCATCACGCCCGTCGACGTCTCGTTGTGGGGATACGCGTACACGTCACCCGTGATCGCGTCGGGCGGGTGTACGAGCTCGCCCGGCGGCGTCTCGCACACGAGCGGCGCCTCGAGATGGGGCGCATCGCGAACCACGGCCGCGAACTTCGACGAGAACTCGCCCAGCACGAGGTGCGTGCTCTTGGTCTCGATCAGACCGAACGCGGCTGCATCCCAGAACGTCGTGGAACCCCCGAGCCCGAGCAGCACCTCGTAGCCGTCGGGCAGCGCGAACAGGTCGGCGAGCCCGGCCCGGATGCGCGCGACCACCGACTTCACGCCGTCGCGGCGGTGGCTCGTGCCGAGGAAGCCGTGGGCGGCGGCCGCGAGCGCCGCGACCGCCTCGTCGCGGACCTTCGACGGGCCGGACCCGAACCGGCCGTCGTGGGGAACGAGCTCGGGCGGAAGGACGAGATCGGGATCGGTCACCGCGCCACGTTAGTGGTCGGGTCCGCCGGCCCCGAACGAAAATCAGGCGAGCGAGAGCACCTCGTCGAATCCCCATTGGAGACAGTCGACGAGCACTTCGGGATCGGGCACCGCAGTGGTGTCGATGACGATACCGATGCAACACGTGTCGCAATGGGAGATGAGTGTCACGTTGAATGCCGCGCCGGACGGAGGCCCGAACGCGTAGAGGCGCTCGACCCGCGCGCCCGCGGTGAACACGGGGACCGGCGCGCCCGGGACGTTCGACGTGACGAAGTCGCAGCACTTGAGCATGCCGCCGAAGAGCGCGGTCGTGGTTGCCGTCGGCAACCGGTTGAGCGCGCCCGCGAGGGTGCTGGTCATCTGCAGCGCGGGCTCGGCGCGCCACTCGCGCACGAGCGCACGGATCGCCTGGATGCGAGCACGGGGATCGTCGATCGTGACCGGTACCGGGAAGCGCGCGGGCGCGAAGCGATTGCCGCCGGCGTCGTCGCCGGCGTTGCGCAGATTGGTTGGCAGCGTCATGCGCAACTGGTGCGGCGCCGATCCGTGGCGCTCGTGGTACCGACGAACACCGCCGATCACGGCGGCGACGAACACGTCGTTGACGCTGCCGTCGGTGGTCTTGGCGACGCGCTTCACCTCGTCGAGCGCGACGTCGATCGTCGCGAGGTGTCGGCCGAGGCCGCGCCGCAACATGATCGGTGACATCGGCGCGGTGGCCGGTGCGAGCGTCCGGATGATCGACCGCAGCGTGTGCACGAACTCGGCGGCGGTACCGATCGGATCGCGCAAGGTCTGTACAAGCGCGCTCGTGCCCGACTGCGGCAGCCGCCGCGCGACACCGAGCATCCGCCGCCGGGTATGTGCAAGCGAGCTGCGCACGAGCTCCACGCTGCCGATGTGCTCGGCGGCAGGGACGGCCGGCACGTCGCTCTCCGACGCCGGCACCGCATCACGCGCGATGTCGACCAGGTGGGTGAGCAGCTCCATCCCGCCGATGCCGTCGGTGAGCGAGTGGTGAACCTTCATGGCGAACGCGGCCCGTTCGCCATCGGGACCGTCGAGCCCCTCGATCAGCGTGAACTCCCACAGCGGCCGGGCGCGATCGAAGCTCGTCATCGCGAGTGGTTCCAGCGCGCCGAGCAGCGCGTGCATCGTGCCGGGGCCCGCGAGTCGCGTGCGGCGAAGATGGAAGTCGAGATCGAAGGTGGCTTCGACGGTCCAGCGCGGCGGCGCGATGCGAAACGGCGGAGACAACACCCGCTGGCGGAACCGCGGGATGAGTGCGGTCGCCCGTTCGATGCGGCGCTGCAGGCGCGGCCAGTCGGGGACCGTGTCGAGGATCGCGACCGCGAGGATCGTCGACCGCAGGATCGGATCCTTCTCGATGTTCCACATGAGCGCGTCTTCGTCGCTCATGTGATGGGCGAAATGTCGGTGTGGGGCCATCTTCATCGGTTCGGGATCGGCGCGTACCGATCGCCGCCGCCCGACGGTAGTCCGGACCGGGCCGGCCGCCCAGGGGCGACCGGCCCGGGCTCCCGGGACGGCTACGAGCTGATGTCGTACACCACGTTCACGTCGAAGGTGAGCTCCTGCGAGCCCGCTTCGATCGGCATCGAGACCGCGCCGAGTGAATCGGCAGCCTTGCCTGCGTAGTACATCGGCTGCGGGCTGCTCGTCGCCGTGTCATCGATCGTGCGAATCGCGCCGAGCTTCACGCCCGCGGCCTGCGCCAGTTGCTGCGCCTGCGCCATCGCGTCCTTCACGGCGTCGGCTCGTGCCTGAGCGAGCAGCGGGTTCTGGTTGTCGATCGAGAAGGCGACGCCCTGGAAGCGAATGTCGTTGCCGACCTTGGCCGCCGCGTCGTCGATGATGGCGCCGGCGCTGCCGAGGTCGTGCAACGTGACGGTCACCGTGTTCGACACGCCGTAGCCCGTGATGTGACCGTGGTTGTCCCAGTTGGGCGAGATCGAGAGATCACTCGTTTGAATGTCGGCGTCGGCGACGCGTTTCGCCTTGAGCGCGGCGATGAGCGCGGCGGCTTCGGCGTTGTTCTTCTGCAATGCGGCCTGTGCCGAAGCATCGTTGGTCTGTACTCCGAGCGTGACCGTCGCGGTGTCGGGCTTGCCCTTGGCCGTCCCGTGGCCGGCAACGGAGATCGTCGGCCCCGGTGAGGTGCTCGATGCGGGTGCCGACAGCACCTGAGCCGTCGCGGGTGACGACTTCGCGTTGTTCGTGCTTCCGCACGCGGCGAGCGCGACGATCGCGGTCGCCGCGAGCGCGACCGGTGCGATCAGAACCTTGGTGAGCATGCCCTTCTCCCTGATCGAGTCGGGAGGTCTGACGACGGGCGGGCGCCGTTGGTTCCCCGTTAGGGTCGATGCATGCGGAGCGGCTACGTGACGTCGAACGGGATCCGGCTCTTCTGCCTGGAGGCCGGGCCAATCGACGGGCCGCCGGTGTTGCTGTTGCACGGCTTCCCCGAGCTCGCGTACTCGTGGCGCGCTCAGCTCGCGGCGCTGGGTGACGCCGGGTTCCACGTGATCGCGCCCGACCTCCCCGGCTACGGCCGGACCGACAAGCCCGACGTCACCTACGACTGTGACTGGATCAACGCGTGTCTCGTCGGCGTCCCGGCCGCGTTCGGGCACGATCGCTTCGTCGTCGCCGGACACGACTGGGGTGGGCTGCTCGTGTGGATCATGGCGCGGCAGTATCCCGAGCGCGTCGCGGGCGTCATCGGTGTGAACACCCCCGACTTGCCGCGCACGCCGATCCCGCCGGTTCAACTGTTCCGGCAGATCTTCGAGCAGCCGATCTACATCGTGCAGTTCCAAGAGCGCGGCGTCGCCGAATGGGTACTCGGCACGTGGGGGCGAGGAGCGGACGACTTCGTCGAGATGATCTTCGGCGGCCCGATGAACAAGAACCCGGACGCGTTCGGGCCCGACGTGCTCGACGTCTACAAGGAGGCGTTCCGGCCGCGTGACGCGCTGACACCACCGATCGAGTACTACCGCAACATGGATCGCAACTGGGAGCTGACGGAGAAGCTCGCCGACCGCACCGTCGACGTGCCGTGCTTGATGATCTCGGCCGCCGACGATCTCGTGCTCACTCCCGCGATGACCGAGGGGATGGAAGCGCGCGTTCCCGATCTCGAGCGCGTCGTGATCGAGAATTGCGGTCACTGGACCCAGCAAGAGCGTCCGGGAGAGACGACCGCGGCAATGCTCGCGTATCTCCGGCGCGTGCCCGACTGGCGCTGACAGTCAGCCCGGCCGCGGCCGGTAAACTGGGTGTTCGCGTCGAGCAGGGGCGATCGGTTGGCGGAAATCGCATGATGTACCCGTCGGTGCGAACGACGATCGAGCGCGACGAGATCGAAGACACGGAACCGCTGCTCGGGCGCATCCGCGCGGTCCCGGCCAACGTCGTCTATCTCGGCTTGACGAGCATGGTCACCGACGTCTCGTCCGAGATGGTCAACGCGATTCTTCCGCTGTACCTGATCTCCCAACTTCGGCTCTCCTATTTGCAGGTCGGCTTCGTCAACGGCATGTACTTCGGTATCACCGGCCTCATCACGATTGCCGGCGCCGTGATCGCCGACCGGCGCCGTCGCTACAAGGAGGTCGCGGCGGCCGGTTACGGACTTTCCGCCGCGTGCAAGATGGGTCTCTACGCGGTGCCGCAGGCGGCGATTCCGGCGACCGCAGTGCTCATGACCGATCGCGCCGGCAAGGGCGTCCGCACGGCGCCGCGCGACGCGCTCATCTCCTTGAGCTCCGAGCCGCGGCGGTTCGGGATCGCGTTCGGCGTGCACCGCGCGTTCGATACTGCCGGAGCGCTCGCCGGGCCGGTCGTCGCGTATCTCGTTCTGCGCGAGGCGCCGCACGCGTACGACGCGGTGTTCGTCATCTCGTTTCTCATCGCGCTGGTCGGGCTCGCGATCCTCGTGCTGTTCGTCCAGAACAAGCGCGACGACGGCAAAGTGCATCGGACGGCCACCTGGCGTGCCGCCTTCGCGCTGCTCAAGGAGCCGGACTTTCGCACCCTGGCCGTCGTCGGCACGCTGCTCGGCCTGTTCACGATGGCCGACGCGTTCGTGTATCTCACGCTGGCGAACGAACCGAACTTCAACGACGTGTACTTCCCATTGCTCGCAGCCGGTATGGCGCTGAGCTACCTCGTGCTCGCGATCCCGTTCGGCCACGGCGCCGACCGCGTGGGTCGCAGCCGTGTGTTCCTGGCCGGTTACGTACTTCTGCTCGGGGTCTACGCCTTGTTGCTGATGCCGTCACTCGGCGGGCTGGGCATCCTGCTCGTGCTGCTGTTGCTCGGCGCCTTCTACGCGTGCACCGACGGGGTGCTCGCCGCGATGGCGAGCACCGCGGTCGCCGAGGAGCACCGCACCAGCGGACTCGCGGTGTTGACCGCGGCCACCGCGATCAGCTTCTTCGTATCGTCGATCCTGTTCCCACAGTTCGTCGACTGGTGGGGAACGAACACGGCGCTGCGCGCATTTGCGGGTGGGCTCGCGGTGATCATCGTGATCGGCGCGATCGCGCTCAGGGTACGCGGGAGGCGGTACGGGTGAGCAGCACGCGCAAGCGCGTCGTCATCTTCACGGCAGTGGTAGTCCTCTGCGCCGCGATCGGCGTCGGCTACATCGTGCACGCGCAGAAGGAGAACCCGAAGAACGGGAAGTCGCGGCAGCCGACGATCGGCGGCGAGGTTCCGTTGCACGCGTACATGCAGAAGCCGCATGTGTTGTTCCGGAACACCGATCTCGGGGCTGCGTACGGCACGGCTTCGGTGACGACGCTGTCGAACCCTGGGGGCACGCGCGTCGCGACGCAGCTCACCTGCGATCGTGTGGCGATGACGAATGGGGTCGGCGTGTGCATGCACACGAACCAAGGAGTGGTCACGACGTACGAGGCGAAGATCTTCGACTCGAACTTCCACGTGACGCACACCATCGGACTTCCCGGTCTGCCGAGCCGGGCGCGGGTGTCCCCGAACGGCCGTTGGGTCGCGATGACCACCTTCGTGCGGGGCGACACCTACGCCGGGACGAACTTCTCCACGCGCACGCAGTTCCTCGACACCGCGACGGGCAAGTTTGCCGTGGACAACCTCGAGACCTTCACGGTCACCGACAACGGAACGCCGGTGACCGCGCCCAGCCGCAACTACTGGGGCGTGACCTGGACCGCCGATTCCGACCACTTCTACGCCACCCTCGACGTCAACTACACCGACATCCACCTGATCGAAGGGCAGCTCTCGACGCGAACGGCGCACACGATGGAGCCGGATGTCGAGTGCCCGTCGCTCTCTCCCGATCAGACGCGCATCGCGTACAAGATGCGGACGGGCGGCACGTTCACCGCGCTCGGGTGGCGCCTGCACGTGCTCGACCTTGCGACCGGACACGATGTCGCGCTGGCCGAGACCCGCAGCGTCGACGACCAGGTCGAGTGGCTCGACAAGAGCACGGTGTTGTACGCGTTGCCGCGATCGACTTCGAGCTCCGTCGCGTACGACACCTATCAAGTCCCGGCGGACGGGTCCGGTAGGCCGACGATCTTCATCAAGGGCGCGCAGTCGCCCGCGGTCGCGGCCCGGGCTACGTAGTCGGATCGCTCCTACCATGCCTGCCGTGAGTGACGATCCCATCGAACGGTACGGCGCGCTCTTCGAACGCGACGGCGCGCGCTACGTTCCCACGCCGCTCGCGCGCGGCCCGTGGAACCCGAACGCCCTGCACGGAGGCGCGCCGAGTGCGCTCTTCGCGTCCGCGTGTGAGCGCCACGATCCCGGGCCCGCGTCGTTCATGGCACGGCTCACGGTGGAGTTGATGCGGCCGGTGCCGCTCGCGCCGCTCGACCTGCGGGTGCGAACGATCCGCCCGGGCAAGAAGGTGCAGTGGTTGCACGCATCGCTCCGCGACGCGCACGACCACGAGGTCGCGCAGGCAACTGCGCTCCGTATCCGCAGTGACGACGTCGACACGGCAGGCTCACGGCATCCGCTCGTCGACGCGCCTCCCGGTGCGCAGGCGGGCGCGCCCGACTTCCCGTTCGGGGGCGAAGCGGTCGGCTACTGGACCGCGAACCAGGTTCGACTGGTGCGCGGCGAGTGGACACAGCCCGGCCCCGGCATCGCGTGGATGCGTCTGCGGTGCGCGGTCGTTGCCGGTGAGGACGTGTCGCCGTTTGCGCGGGTTGCCGCGGCCGCCGACTTCGGCAGCGGCGTCGGCAATCCGGTGCGGTTGACGAACGCGAACGCGATCAACCCGGAGCTCTCCATTCACGTGCATCGCCACCCGGTCACCGAGTGGGTCTGCCTCGAATCGGGGGCGTGGGCCCAACCGAACGGTGTCGGCATGGCCGAGACGCGGCTGCACGACGAGCACGGTGTTTTGGGTACCGCGGTGCAGGCGTTGCTCGTCGAGTCGGCGCGCGACCTGAACTTCGGATCCTGACACGACGCCGGCGCGCGTCAACCGAGTGTCAAGGCCGCGCCAGCGTCCGGTATCGGAAAGGTTCGGGACTCGGTAAAGATCTCGACGCGTCGGGGGCCGCGCCGATGTGGAGGCATCGCACTCATATGCTGCGCCGCGGTGGAGTTGACGCGTGTTTCGAACGCGAGACTGCCCCGAGTTCCGGATCCGACGAGCGGGTCGGTGCTCCTCTCGGGGTGGTTCTTCGCAGCGCTGATCGCACTCGCCGTGAGTGCGATCTTGGCGCTCGTCGCCCTCGAAGTGACGCGCCGACTCCGGCACACAACCGGGCACCACTGGCGCATGTGGACCGCGCGCATCACGCTGCCGCTGCTCTTCGTGGCCTTCGGGCTCGCCGCGGTTGCCGACGAGGTCAACCGTCACTTCGACTACATCCCGTCGTTCGCCGCGCTCGGCGGTCACGTGTCGCGCGACCTCGTTGCCGGTGACTCGCCCTACGCCGCGCAGTTGCAATCGGGAACCGCGAACAGCGGACCGATGCCGCCGCACGGCATCGTGCTGCAGCTGACCCTGACCGGGCGCGTCTCGCATCTCGACCGCGTCGGATACGTGTACCTGCCGCGGGAGTACTTCGATCCGAGTCAACCGACGCGCCGCTTCCCGACGCTGTACATGTTGCACGGATCACCCGGAGTCGCGCCCGACTGGCTGCGCGCGGGCTTCCTCGATGTCGCGATGGACCGCCTCGATGCCGCGCACGAGATCTCGCCGTTCATCGTCGTGATGCCCGACGTGAACGGCGGCTACGGGCGCGACACCGAGTGCCAGAACATCGTCGACGGCCCTCAGGTAGAGACGTACCTCGCGGTCGACGTCGTGCACGACATCGACGCCCGGTTCCGGACCCTCGCGTCCCCGGCCGATCGCGGAATCGGTGGCCTCTCGACCGGCGGCTACTGCGGCCTGAACCTGATGCTCAAGCATCAAGACGTGTTCTCCGCCGCGATCATGCACTCCGGAACGGTCGCGCCGATCGAGAGTCGCTACAGCGGGTCACTCTGGGGCGGCAGCGAGCCCCTGCGGCGCGAGAACACGCCCGTCGACTACATCCCCTCGATGAGGATCCTTCGCCCGATCGCGGTGTACTGCGACGCGGGGACGAGCGATCCGGAGAGCGTGAGCGCGTGCTACATCGCACGGCAGCTGCTCACCGCGCGACATGTGCCCGTGACCGTGAACATCATCGACCACGAAGGTCACAGCTTCAAGGCGTTCCGCACGAACCTCTATCTGTCGTTACCGTGGGTGTCGCGCTGGTTCTACGCCCGGGTGAGGCTTGTCGGCACGCATCACGCGCACCATCACGTGGCTCAGTCTTCGTCGTTGCGCTCGACGTCGGTGGCCCAGATCTCGAACTCGCCGTTGCGGTAGACGAGCGCGGCGGGCCGGCCCGAGAGCGGCGGTCGGAGATCGCCGCGTGATCGGTCGACGCGCACCGCGATCGTGCGCCGGCCCGACGCCGTCGGCAGGGAGACGCGGTCGCCCGCGGTCGCCCACTTCAGCGCGGTCGGGCCGAACGCGAGCGACTGGTACGTCGAGAACTTGGGCTGCTTGCCGGCCCGCCGCCGCAACGAGGCCTCGACCCGCTCGGTGACGGGCGTCGCGAGCACGTCGGGGAGCTTCGCCTTCTCGAGCTCGTCCTTCACGATCTCACGCAACGGCTGGCCCTCGAACACGTTTCGCTGCAGGGCGGCTGCGCGCACCGCGTTGCTCGTGCGGTTGACGCGCTCCAACGTGGCCGCGAGCAGCTTGTGCTGATCGGGATCGGGGAGCAGCTCCACCTCGTCGACGGTCGCCATGGCCCGGACATGGTACCGATGTCAGAAACCGCCAAGGTTCCGGTTGCACAGCGGACACGCACGTGACCAACGGCCGTCATACACAGCGAATGAAGCCGCAACACAGCCCTCGTACCGTCCCATTCCATGATCACTACCTTGCGCGTGCGTATCAGAGAGCGGGAGCGCCAGAAGGCGTTCGCGCAGTACTTCGGCGGAAAGATGATCGGTCTCGGCATCGTGGTGCTGGGCATGTGGGCGCTCGCCTGGTACTTCAGTACCAAGGCCGGCGCGACCATGCTCGGACAGACGACGCCGAGCGTCACCGCCGCCGACACCGTCAATCCCATCAACACGACCTGGACGCTCGTTACCGCGTTCCTCGTGTTCTTCATGCAGGCCGGCTTCATGTTCCTCGAAGCGGGCTTCGCCAGAACCCGAGAAGTGTCGAACGTGATGATCTCCTGTATCGCCGACACGTGCCTGTGCGCGTTGTTGTTCTGGGCGTTCGGGTTCGCCTTCATGTTCGGCAGCGGGAACGGCTGGATCGGTCACCAGTACTTCTTCCTGCACGGTGCGCCGCACACCTACGGATCAACCGGTGTGGCGTTCCTCGCGTTCTTCTTGTTCCAGTACGCGTTCGCCGACACGTGCAGCACCGTCACCACCGGTTCGATGGTCGGTCGCACCGCATTCGGCGGCGATCTCATCTACAGCGTCATGGTGAGCGGGTTCATCTACC
>Ga0187777_10002766_pt1 | contig 11168 bp, 14 predicted proteins | sample 1015_Q2_SP5_10_M_FD_132416 | JGI IMG/M metagenome (GOLD analysis project Ga0187777, IMG submission 132416) | Tropical peat soil microbial communities from peatlands in Department of Meta, Colombia - 1015_Q2_SP5_10_MG | ecosystem: Environmental > Terrestrial > Soil > Wetlands > Peat | place...
CTTGAAGCGTGGAATACGCCAGCCATTTCCCGTCGCGGCTGAATCCCACCCAGTCGGGCGAAATTCCCTCGATAAACGGCGCGAACTGGCCAGTTTTAGCGTCGTACTTCATCAGTTGCCCGCGTTGCTCCTCGCCCACGACGAAAATTTTCTTGCCGTCGGGGCTCACGGCCGGCGTGCGGAAGCTCAGAGGTCCGCTGGTCAGCTGCACGGGCTTGCTGCTGGCCGCCGCGAGCGCCCAGATGCTCGACAGTCCTTCAGCCAAGCCCTGAAAGTAAAATTCCTTCCCGTCGGGCGACCAGTCGCCGCAGCAGGCATCCGGAACGTTCGCCGCTATCTCCCGCAATCCTGCCCCATCCGCGCCCACTTCCCACAGCTTGCTGTTTTGTTTGAAGAAACCGACGCCGAAGCGGATGATTTTTCCGCTCGGAGAAATCCGCGGCCAAAAAATCGTGCCATCGGCAGTGGTCAGTTTCCTGGCGCTGCTGCCGTCAGACGAGGCCAAGTAAAGATCCCGACCCGCGGCGTACACGAGTTGCTTTCCATCGCGCGACCATGCAGCGTCCTGCGCCTGGAAGTCGTCCAGCCGCCGCGGGGTTCCTCCCGGCAACTCCACGGCGTAAAAGGGCATGTCCTGGGCGTATGCCGCCGTGCCGCCCAACAGAAGAGAAGAGCCGTTGGAGGAAATTGATGTTGGATAGGTTTGCGGAAACGGAGCCGGAGAGGTGAGAGTCTCGCCGCCGCTGGCGGAGACCTGCGATAGCAGCGGCACTACGCCGACAAGTTCGGTGAAATAGATTCTCTCGCCATCGGTCACCAAAGGGGTGGGTCCCACCTCGTTGCCTTTGATGCGGCCATCGCGGGTCAAGGGCTCGATGCGCACTACGCGCGGCGGGGCGCTGACGCGCTCAAAAAACACTGCCCCCGCGATTCCTGCTACTGCAAATGCCCCGGCCATCGCCACGCCCGCCGCCCAAACCCACGCGTTCTTCGCCGCTTTGCCGCTCCGGCCAGCATCCGCGCTTTCTCTTACTCCTGCCATTGCGGAAACGCTCTCTGCGGCGACCGACGAGGAAGTTGTTTTCTCCTGCCGGGCGCGCTCGAGGTCCCGCCGCAGGCGTCTCAAATCTCCGCGCACCTCGGCGGCGGACTGGCAGCGCAGCTCGCGGTCCTTCTCGAGCGTCTTGGTGATGATTTCTTCGAGCTTGGAAGGAACATCGGGATTCAGCCGCACGGGAGAGGCTGGCGCACGTTCCAGAATCGCGTTTGCGATGACGCCGGACGTTTCGCCCCGGAATGGCTGAACTCCCGTCGCCATTTCGTAAAGCACGGCCCCAAAGGAGAACAAGTCCGTACGCGCATCGAGTGCCTCGCCTCGCACCTGCTCCGGTGACATGCACGTGATCGTGCCCATCACGGCGCCAATTTGAGTGAGGTCAGTGGGCTTACTGACCGTGGGTGCTCCTGAAAGACTGACGGCAGATTCCCCTCTCCCAGGTGCCTGCTTGGCTAGGCCAAAGTCGAGAACTTTCGCGTGACCACGATCTACGACGAAAATGTTGGCCGGCTTGATGTCGCGGTGAATGATTCCTCGGGCGTGCGCTGCGTCGAGTGCGTCGGCAATCTCAATCGCCAATTGCAAGATTAGATCGAGCGGAAGAGGCTTGCCAGAAATGCGGTGCTTCAGCGTCTCGCCGTCGAGGAACTCCATGACGATGAAGGCTCTGCCGTTTTCCTCGCCAATGTCGTGGATGGTGCAAATATTAGGATGATTCAAAGCCGATGCGGCCTTTGCTTCGCGGCGGAAGCGTTCCAGGGCTTGGCGATCCTGAGCGAGATCTTCGGGAAGAAACTTCAGTGCGACAAAACGATCGAGACGGGTGTCCTCGGCCTTGTACACCACGCCCATACCGCCGCCACCGAGCTTCTCGATGATGCGGTAGTGCGACATGGTCTGGCCGAGCAGTGGAAGCTCCGCCATAGTGCCGCCATGGTAGTGTGCAGGCTAGGCAGAGTCAACGAAGCTGGGATCAGATCCAACTCGACTGAGGGCCAAGCGCCAAGCCCAGGTAATCGAATGCGTTCACGTTCCTGAGCTATAATCCAACCCCAAATGGCCCTGGCCTCCGGCACCCACGTGGGCCCCTACGAGATCAGAGGCGCTACTGGTGCGGGCGGGATGAGGGACGATCAGCAGTCCCGTTCCCGTCATGACTCCCGCGACCTATAGGAGGTGCAACGTGTGGCGAAGACCTTACACCAGCGTGGTTCTTGTTCTCACGTTCGCAACATTTGTCGTTGCTCAGGGGTTCAAAATCTACCCTGGCGCAAAGGAATACACTCCCCCGGATACACCGGAGAACCGTGAGATGAAAAAGGCCTTGCCTCCTGGCACGGTCGCCACCAGCTATGTGACGAATGATTCCTTTGAAAAGGTGGTAGCTTTCTACAAAGGGTTTGCTCAGGAATACACCATGCCGGGCATGCCCAAAAACCGCAAACTGCCCAGCGGGCAGGAATTAAAGCAAACTTATTTCATCTTTGACGGTGCCAAAGACCTGTCGACCTCCAAGAGCTGGGCTCAGATTCAACGACCTTTGATCGGTTCCATCGACGACAACTTGCAGCCCCGCGATATCCGCGACGTCACTGTTATCAGTGTGTCGCAGAAAAAATAACAAGTCGTTATTCGCCGCGTCGGGTTCCCAAAGGAAATGATGCCGGGTACAAAACTGGGGTCATACGAAGTCCTCTCGCAGATTGGTGCGGGTGGGATGAGCGAGGTCTATCGCGCCCGTGATCCCAATGTAGCTATCAAGGTCCTGCCAGAGGCCTTCGCTCGCGCCGAGCGTCTGGCTGGGGAGAAGGTTCGCGCAGCATTGCTCTCTGCTGCAGCAGTTTCCGAGATTGCACTAGGCTACGAGAATATGTATCCACGGGAGCCCCGACAGTTGGCGGCAGAGTCCAAAAATCGACAAATTTCTGTCGCAGGGGGCTCATCAGTTCGGTCGCCCTAGTGTAGCGAACTCCACATTCGTGACTTCGATTCGAAAAACTTCGTCAGTCGCATGCCCGTGTCGAGGATGATCCAAGCAATATCCTTGAGGGGTTCGCTTGCTGCCTCTAGATACGCAACTTCCTCCTCGAGCGAGATCGTCCGCATGTGCTTTTGCTGCCGATAGAATTCGATCCCCAGTTCGCTGTATCCCCGTCACTCCAGCTCAGCAACCAGGCGCCCGTACTCGTGATGGGCGCGTTTGAATTCTTCGCCCAGTCGCTGGTGAAGGGCATCGTCGGCCGGCACGGACGAAGGGCGCGTTACATACGCCAGCAAGGCTCGATGAGCGGCGTCCATCCTCTCCTTGGCAGCTTCGACCTGTTCTCGCGTGGACATATGATTTGAGTTGGGGCTCTGCCTATTGTAGGAGGTTTCAAAGCCTTTTATGGGGTGGTTTCCTGTTTTACGCTAAGTGAACGGCAGCGATTACTGGAGCTCGCCACTATCGGCCAACTTTGCGTACCATCTGCCTGAGTCTTTGATCGTTCTTTTTTGCGTCCGAAAATCGACGTATACCAGGCCAAACCGCTGGGTGAAACCTTCGGTCCACTCGAAGTTGTCCATCAGGCTCCAGTGATGGTAGCCACGCACGTTGGCACCACTGCTCATCGCGCGGCCCAATTCATTTAAATATCCGCGCATGAACTGAATGCGACGTTCGTCCGGGATGCGGCCATGATCGTCGGGCGAGTCCAGATAGGAGGAGCCGTTTTCCGTGATTTCTATCGGCGTCCCTTTGTATTCATTGGATATAAGGATCACCAGCTCGCTGAAACCTACCGGCCAGACTTCCCATCCATAATCTGTCAGCGGTCCTTCGTGGGCAAAGGAACTTTGCGCACCGGTGGAGGATTCGCCCTGACCAGGCGGAACGGCCGAAACCAGCAGCCGGATGTAGTAGTTGATCCCGAGAAAATCGAACGGTGCGCGGCACTGTTCCATATCACCGGCCTTCACGCCCATCATCTCGAGCGGGTTCGCTCCCGGAAACGCGGCGGGATATGCCCCTTTCATCGCCGGTTGAACGAACCACACGTTTCCGAGCGCATGCGCGCGGGCCGCGGCCTTACGATCCTCCTCCGAAGAAGTAGCCGGCTGGCAATACGCCATGCTAAAGGCAGTACCGATTTCAAACTTAGAGTTGACGGCTTTCATAGCTCGGAACGCCTGGCCTTGTGCAATGTTCACCACATGGGTAGCGCGCATGCACTCGGCGAAATTACTTCGTTCCGGGGCGTGAACTCCACGAGAATAGCCGAAAAACGTGAAGACCCACGGTTCGTTGAAAATGCACCAATAGTTGATGCGGTCGCCCAGTGCGCGCGTGACGATCTCCGCATATTCGGCGAAGCGACCAGCTAGATCCCGATTCGGCCAGCCACCCGCGTCTTCCAACTTCTGCGGGAGATCCCAATGATAGAGCGTGCAGAGAGGTCGAATTCTAGCTTCAAGAAGCGCGTCCGCCACTCGCTTGTAATAATCCAACCCTTGCTATTTGGTTTGCCCGTGCCATCCGCTTGGATTCGCGGCCAAGAAACAGAAAAGCGATAGCTCTTTAGGTTCAATTGCTGCAACAGCGCTACGTCTTCCTTGTAGCGATGATAGGAATCGCAAGCAACGTCGCCCGTGTATCCGCCTTTCACTTTGCCGACGGTATGAGTTAGGTGGTCCCAGATAGATTCCCCCTTGCCATCCTCATTCCAGCCACCTTCAATCTGATAGGCCGCCGTGGCCGCTCCAAAGGCAAATCCCTTGGGGAATTGAAAGGGAGCGAACTTAGTCTGCGGCTCGAGCAATTCGCCGGCAAAGTTGGCGCCTGGCCACAGCAAGTAAGAAGACGACATCGCGCCTAGTGTTCGGGTCAGGAATTCACGACGATTCACGTTCTTTCACCAGCCCAGCGCGCAAATTTCGTGGCAGTATCTCTGAAAAACAGCAAGTCGTAAATAATCTTCCTTTATACCATCCGCACTCCAGACAGCACGGACGGGGACCTATGCCTATTCAGTCCGGCACCGCTTCCAGCGCGAAGCAAAGGTCCTGGCATCGCTCAGTCATCCCAACATAGCCACGATTTCCGGCCTCGAAGATTCCGGCAGCACGCGTGCGTTGGTGACGGAGTTGGTAGATGGCCCTGCGCGCGAATCAATCAGTGACGATTGTCCCTACCGTTAGTTATCCTTACGTAAAGACTTTCTTCGTTCCCACGATCCTGAGCTCACCAGGTCGCTACTATCGAGTGCGGTGAGCGTCCACGAGGAATGGCCAGCTAAACGATGCGCGCAACCTCAAGACCGAGTTTACGACGAGCGGTTGGCACGGCGAAAAAGCGGGTTCTTTACGCAGTGTTTCTGATCATTCTCGTGCTGGCAGCGCCTCTGGCGGGTCGCGTTGTGGGAACAACCTGCGGAGCGATCAACGCTTACCGTACGGCGATGGCCATGTTCCACAATCGGCGGATTTCGTTGAGTATTACCGAGCAGGTACTTAAAGACGCGTACCAGACATATGTGTACGGGAGATAGAAACGGCTCACTAAATCCGACGTACCCGCTTGGGCGCCTGTGCGACGCTTCCATACATTTCAAGCAATGGTCGAAAAACCCAATCGAGTGATTTCGTAAATCTCGACGATTCAGTAACTGCTTCTGCAAGATTGAAGCGTGGCAAAAGCAAGTGTTTTGTCCCGATGTGGCGCTTTGCCCGTAAAAACTGAACATCACAGCCACCATGACAAAGTCGAAATAAAGGGACTTCGCGCTCTGAACTACCCAGACGTTCAGAAGACTTTACCCTGGAAGCACCGTCCGGCATCTTCTGCTCCCAGCAAAGGCTGGGGGTGTTACTATGGCTTATGAGCTTAGCTTATCGAATCGTTTTCGAATGCCCCAACGGTCACAACATCAACCTGCAGAAGAAATGCGGTAACGTGTCGCTTTCCGAAGCCGCCGCGATGAAATTATTTGGAGACGAGGAGCTGTGCTGTACGAATGCCAACTGTGGTTGGCACGGGAAAGCATCCAAGACGAAAGTCGTTCGCATCCTACCTTTTAACTGGATACTCTCTCCCGCGACTTGAAGAATCCTACTCCGAGCACTCAAAGCGGCGACGGGTCCAGAAGAGCGGAAATCGGTGCTTCGTAAAATGAGGAGACTCATTGATCGGGGGGCATCGAGTTGCCACAAGAACTGAATGCGATGAGGACATTTTGAGGGTGCAAAACTACGATGCGATTTGAAAAGCCCAAGAAATCGGGACGCCCAGACTTTGTGTCTGGACGAATAGCGGAGCTTGAGCGAAGCCTGTTGATTGAAACAAATGAAACCCGCAAGAGCGAACTCCAAGCGGAACTTAACGAGTGGCGGCGCACCGCATCACAAGGAAGGGGAAATGATAATCGAAACAAACGAGGCTAAATGAGCGGAGCCGTTTTCATGGAGTACATGGGTTTCACGTCCACAACGCAGGGGCGCGAGTATGCGTTCCATGTGCGGTTTTCTCCGCAAGATTCTCGCGATTATACCCTGACCATTACCAGTGAAGCCTTCAGCTCTCGCCGTGTGAGTTACCAGGATGGCCCTAACGTTTGTTCTTCAAGACTGAAGCGAGAACTTACTGCGAATCCCGACGCTCCTACCGGAACCTCGTTCCTGATCGGGGAGAAAGAGATCGACGATCATAAGCTGACACACACGTCGGAAGCCCCCAAACACCGGCATGGACCAAAGCTGCCCAACGGCTGATTGACGCATGGATAAGCGGCAAAAACCTGTAGCGTATTGCCCTAGCTGCGGGAAACGTTCGTTCGACATCCAGTTGAGCAACAAACGATGCGTTCAGCGGATTAACAATGACCGGTGCTTCGGAGCCACGATAAGCGCCCTTGGCGTTGACGACTGGGGGGAATGCACGGCTTGTTCGGGATCGGGATGGATCAACGGGAAGCGCTGCGAGCAATGCGCCAATTCTGGCTGGCTGTTCATTCGCAAAACGCTCTAGTGCAACAGGGAAGATTCGAGTTGCGGATTCCGCTCTGGTTGACGAACGTCGGCTTCGGTGACCAGCTCTTGCGACGATTTCCGGTACTCAGGGATCTCGTACACCACATGGAGCACCATACCCTTCAACTCATCTCGGGCTGGCGTCTTCGCAACTCCCCCGGCATTTGCAGTAGGTAACCGGCATCATGGATCCGGGTTTGCCGGACCTTGAACAATAGCTTGTTGCTTGCGAAGACCGCTTATGCGAGAAATATTTGCCTCATATGCATCGGTAGCGTAACCGGAATCGGCTCAATACGATCCGTGTATAATGCCCCGTCAGCAAGTACGATCTCAAATTCCTAGCACAAGGGGTACTGCGGACGCCTTCTAAATGTGAATGCGTGTTCGTGTGCCAGAAAAGAAGAAACCGATGCGAAGAATACCGAAACCGGCACTTACGATGGTTCTGCTGCTGTTTTGTTTCTCCCTAAGCACTGCGTCTGCGCGCCCCTTGAACCCATGGCCAACTTCGGGCACTTCAGCGATCCTTGTGTCGGAAATTCACGTCGATCGGATCGCCGCCCTAGAGCGGGCAGTCGCGGATGCCAAGGCCTCAGCAGATAATTCGTGGATGCTGGCGAGTTCGGCGCTGGTGTTGTTAATGACAGGCCCTGGCCTGGCCCTGTTTTATGGAGGATTGGTCCGCAAGAAGAATGTGCTGGGCACGATGATGCAGAGTTTCGCGATGATGGCCGTAATAACCGTGGTCTGGGCAATCGTAGGCTACAGTCTCGCTTTTAGTTCGGGGAACAGTTTTGTGGGAGGCCTGCACAACGTGTTGTTGCGGGGCGTCGGCGCTCAGCCTGACGCGGATTATTCGCCGACCATTCCTCTTGAAACATACATGGTCTTTCAACTGATGTTTGCGATCATCACTCCGGCGCTGGTCACGGGGGCATTCGCCGAGAGAATGAAGTTCAGCGCAATGCTGGGGTTTCTCGTGCTTTGGTCTCTGATTGTCTACGACCCGATGGCGCACATGGTATGGGGGAAGGGCGGACTGCTGAACGCCTCCCTGGGTGGTCGGTTTCCGACCCTAGACTTCGCCGGAGGCACGGTGGTCCACATCACCTCCGGTGTTTCAGCGCTGGTGTGTGCCCTCTATCTCGGTAAACGTCTCGGATATCCTCACGAGCCAATGCTTCCGCATAGCGTGGTCATCAGCTTCATCGGGGCCTGCCTGCTGTGGGTTGGCTGGTTTGGCTTCAATGCCGGCAGCGCACTATCGGCCGGAGGACTGGCAACCAGTGCCTTCGTGGCAACTCATTTTGGAGCGGCTGCTGCAGTGGTCGGCTGGAGCGCAGCCGAGTGGTTACGCAAGGGAAAGCCGAGTGCCCTGGGGGCTATATCCGGATCGGTCGCGGGTCTGGTAGCGATTACGCCTGCTTCGGGTTTCGTAAGCCCCATGTCTGCTCTGGTCATCGGATTTGTCGCCGGGGTAGTCTGCTTTTGGATGACGACGTCGATCAAGTCACGTTTTGGCTACGATGATGCCTTGGATGCCTTTGGCGTGCACGGCGCTGGTGGCACGGTTGGAGCGCTGCTGACCGGTGTCTTCGCCTCGAGTTTCATCAATCCGATTTTCAAAGATGCCAGCGGGAAGACGCTTGCTTCGGGTGCGATTGAGGGAAACTTTCATCAGGTCTTGAATCAACTCGTCGGTGTTTTGATCGCTTGGGCGATCGCTTTGGTTGGCACCTTCCTCATCCTAAAAACCGTGGACGCGGTGATCGGCCTGCGCGTCCCACAAGAGGACGAAGTGGAAGGGCTCGATCTGACTCAGCATGGCGAAGAAGGCTACCACTGGGGCGCGTCGTCCTAGCACCTGCTTTGAACCCCCATCCCGCGCGGCGAATGGCATTCTGAAGTGAGGGAAGATGACGAAGATTGAGGCCATCATTCAGACCGTTAAGCTGGATGCTGTAAAAGATGCCCTTCACGAGATTGGCGTTGAAGGGATGACGGTGATCGAGGCCCGCGGACATGGCCAGCAGAAAGGCCACACCGAGTTTTATCGCGGAAGAGAATACACAGTCGATTTGATTCCCAAAATCAAGATCGAGCTCGTGATTGCCGATGAAAGAGTCGAACAGGTGGTTCAGTGCGTGGCAACGGCCGCGCGCACGGGCAAAATCGGCGACGGCAAGATTTTTGTCTCCAAGATTGAAGACGCCGTTCGCATACGCAACGATGAGCGGGGCGAAAGTGCACTATGACCCGCGGTCGCATTCCGCCCACGAGGTCGTAGGTTTCAATGTCATGCTTCAAATCGCCCACATGCTGATTAGCGGGGTGCACATCGTGCATGCGGGAATATCTTACAAAATCAAACGCAACGGGCATCTCGATTTTCCACCTCGGTTTTGGCCTCCCTCCGTGATTTGACGCTAGCTGCCAAACACAGCCTTTGATCCGGCGGCATAGCCAAACCCTACATGGATCTTCAGGGAATGACCGAGCCGGCCAAAGGAATGTTGCGCGACAGCCTCAATGCCGCCCTGGAACCCGAAGTGCCGCGCACCGGGCCATCGGCGTTCGTTCCCAAAGTTGTAAGCTTCGGTTTCAACTAGGAGGTCGAAATCATGATCGCAGGTGACAAGCTTGGATCGCGGCCTTCGTCAATCTAATCTCAGAAGCGATGTCAGTCTGATACTGACTCGATTCGCGCGCCTTCACCTGTTTCTCTAACCATGCAAGATGCTCGCTCAATGGCAGAACATGTCTCTCGCTCGGGTTCTGGACTATGACCATTACAAGGCAGGAGGAAGCAGTCCGGTCTTCTGATGCGCGCAGTTCCGGCCATGACAGCATGGCAACGAGTCGCGCAGTTTCGTGGGGTCGTAAGGAGCCTTGACACAAATCCTTGGCGATCTGCTCAAGATAACCGCCAGGTTCTCCTTCTGAAGGCGCCGAGTTCGGGACGGCGTAGAATTCGTGTATTTGCTCCAGACGGGTGATGATGTCTGCCGATTGCATGCCGTTGCGGCGAATAAACAGGTCCGCTAACATTCGCGTCGCTTCGTGTCGTTTTCTGCTTTGCTCTTCCTCTCGGTGACGACGTTTATCGAGTTGTTCGGTCTGAAATGGCCACGTCATGACTGAATCCACTCACAGTCGAGTCTGTCACAACACATGCGATGAAGGATAGCATCTATCATCTCGGCACCCGCACATTTTGCTGGTCCCCGGTAAACAGGTCACCGGACAAGTCCAGTGACAGGCATTAAAACGGAGCTGGAAGCCCGTTAATATGTGCCCTACGGAACATTAAGACGACTTTTGTTACACTCAGTTTCCTAACACTTGGAAGGCTGCTGGGTCGCCCAAGCTAAACGAGTCTTGATGCCAGTTGAAAGTGAGGCTGCTATGAAATTCGCCGTCGCTCTCGCGCTAGCAATCACAGGTTCGATCCCTGCGTTCGGGCAGGACCAGACATCATGCAAGGCTTTCTTCCAAGTAGTGCGCGCCAATTCAGGATCGCCGGGTCTTCGCACGGGCATGGACCCTGGAGAGAAAAAATGGTGGGAGAGCGAGGGCCAGAAAAAGTATCCGGGCCTATGTCTAAATGGTTCCGTGATTGCCGGGGACAAGCCTCGGTATCTGCTGATTTGGTCGAAGTCGAAATCGATTGGTCCAGCCTCAGTGGCTTCGAATGAAGTATACGGCCAGACAACAACCGGCTTACAAGCTACGGCTCCCGAAGCATGGATTTACCAGCCACGCTGGAACGTCACGTCGATAACTATCGCGTACGTGATGTATGACGGGCGTCTCGACATACCTCCCGTCCATTTTGCCGCCGGGGATCGTTCGGGATGGATATTTCCGAATCACCGAAAGGCACTTGAGGCGGCAGTGAAGTATCTCGCGCAAGAGCCTGTTTTCTCTCCCAAGGTTTACTGACGCTCCCCCGACCCCGCCGCAAGATAGGTTTCTCGGGCGCGGACCGGGTCACTTGACCGTTGTTGAGTTCTGTCCTAACGTTTCGTTTGCCACTTCGCACGAACTGGCGAGGAGACTATCGTGATTAAGGTCAGTGTTTTTTATCCCTATAAAGACGGCTGCA
>Ga0187777_10002767_pt1 | contig 11164 bp, 9 predicted proteins | sample 1015_Q2_SP5_10_M_FD_132416 | JGI IMG/M metagenome (GOLD analysis project Ga0187777, IMG submission 132416) | Tropical peat soil microbial communities from peatlands in Department of Meta, Colombia - 1015_Q2_SP5_10_MG | ecosystem: Environmental > Terrestrial > Soil > Wetlands > Peat | place...
CGACGCGATCGAGCACCTCGTCGGGCTGCAGGCGCAGATCCCCGCAAACCCCTACGTCTCGCTCTGGTCGCGGCTGGCCGGGTTCGCGCCGAGCCACCTCGCCGACCTGGTGCGGGATCGGCGGGCCGTCCGTCTGGCGCTGATGCGTTCGACGATCCACCTCGTCAGCGCGAACGATTCCCTCGCGCTGCGGCCCGTGATCCAGCCCGTGCTCGACCGTCAGCTCCGCGCGAGCTCCTTCGGCAGGAATCTCGCCGGCATCGACGACGCGGCGCTCGTCCGTGCGGCACGCGTGCTGCTCAGGGAGCCGAAGACGCTCGCCGAGCTCGGGGCGGGGCTGGCGCGCCGGTGGCCCGATCGGGACGCGACGTCGCTTGCCTACGCGATCCGCAACCTCGTGCCGCTGGTGCAGATCCCCCCTCGCGGCTTGTGGGGCGAGAGCGGGCAGGCGACGCACGTGGCCGCGGAGACGTGGCTCGGGCGCCCGTTGTCGAGGAGCCGGCGCGCCGACGACGTGGTCCTTCGCTACCTGGCCGCGTTCGGGCCCGCGTCGGTCCGCGACGTCCAGAGCTGGTCCGGGCTGACCCGCCTGCGCGAGGTGGTGGACCGCCTCCGGCCGCGGCTGCGCACGTTTCGAGACGAGCAGGGACGGGAGCTCGTCGACGTTCCCGGCGCGCCGCTCCCCGACGCCGAGACGCCGGCGCCTCCCCGATTCCTTCCCGAGTTCGACAACGTGCTGCTCGGCCACCACGACCGCAGCCGCATCTTTCGCGACGAACGGCAGCGGACCGCGCTCATCGGACGCCCGACGGTCCTCGTCGACGGCACCGTCGGGGCGACCTGGGATGCGTCGGCGGCGAAGGGAGTCGCCACGCTGTCGGTTCGCCCGCTCGGCCGTATCTCGCGCGCCCACCGTGCGGCCGTGTCGGAGGAAGGTATCCGGCTGCTCGGCCTCCTCGCACCGGCCGCCGCGCCGGATGTTCGGTTCGTCGGGTCCGGCTGACGCGGTCGGCCCACGCGCCGCGCCGGGCGTCCCGCCTACGCCCCGGGGCGATCGAGCGGCCGGAGCGAAGCACCGGCCCGAGCCCGCAGCGAGCGTTTGCCGGTTCCCCGGATCCGCCGATGGCGCCCGCCCTGCGGAAGCTTCTGCAAGAGACCAGCGTAGGAGCTCGAGCTGGTGAGCTGCAGGCGCAGCCCGTCGGGGAGCGGGTGCTCGAACACCTTCGTCGCCGCCGCGTCGAGGACCGCCCGCCGCGCATCCTCCTCCTGCCCAGTCGCTTCGAAGCCGAGCGTCCACCACGCCGCGCCGTTCACGAGCACGGCGGTCAGCTCGACCGCGCACTCCGGGGCGGCCGCGCGCCGGCCCGGGGCCGGCACGGCGACGCCGTCGAGGAGCGCGAACGACCGCATCCGCCGCTCCTTCCCGACCACCGTCCACCCGCTGCGGTTCGGGAGCTGCGGAAGAGCCGACACGAACGGGAACGTCCACTTCTCCCAGCAGTCGATCCAGCCGCGCGCCCGGCCGGGTACGCGTTCGTCGCCGATGGTCCCGCGGAACACCTTGACGTCGAGCTCCGTCCCGCCGCGGATCTTCACGCTGAGGTCGGGAAGCTGGGCTCCGACGACGTAGACGTCCTCCCTGACCTCCACGTCGCCGGTCGGGCCGAACCACTCCAGCACGGACTCCGGGAGCTTCCCCCGACGGAACCACCTGACCTCGACCGTCTCGTGACGGGTCGGCGACCCGTCGACGGGAAGCCGGAAGCCGGCCTCGCCTGGAAACGCAATCGCAGGTGGGTCGAACCCCACTCCACTCCTCCGCCCGGTGTGTCCGGCAACAATGTCGTTCTGAGCGGACTACGTCAAGGGTCCGCAGAGCCTCGCCGAGCGGGCCGAACGGCCGCACGCCGTTGGCTACCGAAGGATCTCCACCAGCAGGACCCACGCGTTCCAGACGCTGGCAACGAACAGCAGGAGCACGCCGAGCCCGATCCAGTAGAGCCCTCCCCCGCCGCCCGCGATCAGCGAGATCGCGCCGACGACGACGGGAAGCGTCCCGGCCTGGACGTACGCCACTCGCAGAATGAGGTATGTGCGGCCGGGATCGGTCGCTTGCCGGGTCCCGAGCTGCAGCCGGACCGGCACCGCCCAGCCGACGATGCCGAGGACGAGGAGCTCGATGCCGAGCGTCCGCGGAGACTGCCCGGGAACGAGCACCAGGGCGGAGACGATCAATGCCTCGAGCAGCATCGTGATCGTCTCCCCCGCCCGCCCGGGCAACGATTGGAAGGACATGATGCGCGCGAGATTGATCGAGAGCGCCACGAAGAGGAGCCCGGCGAGGGCGGCCGCCGCGCCCAACGTGGCGACGAACAACGACTCCCACTCCCTGGGCGTGAACGCGGCGTGCACGGTGAGGAGCGTAGCGAACCGGGCGGCTCCGTTCCTCGTCGGGCCTCGCTTTCGTGCAGTCCTCGGGAGGGCCGGCCCCGGAGGGTAGGATCGGCCTCGTGGACCTCATGGACCCACCGGCGACCGCGGAGGCCGGGGCGCCGGAGGATCGGCCGGAGAGCGCGGGGAGGCGCCGGGCCCGTCTCGGGGCGGCCCTCGAGGCGATCTCCGTTCTGTTCCTGCTGGCGTCGTACCGCTGGGCGCACCACTGGGGACCCCTCGCCGACACCGTGGTCGCGGTGTGGGCGATCTCGTGGATCGCCGGCTTCTGGTACTCCGCTCGCGGGCTGCGGTGGGGCGGCCGCCTGGGGGCGGCCGGCTTCGTGATCGGTCTGCTGATGCTCCTCCTCGTCGCCGGCACCGGCATCGCCGCCGCGATGGGAGCCAATCCGGTGGGCTCCTGCGGCGGCGGATAGGGCCAGCGCCACCAGCTGATCCGTTTCCTCGAAAAGCGTTGTTCCCCTGCCCTTCTGCGCATACCCTTTCGCCGACTCGAAGCGACACGCGAGAGCAGCGATCTTCGAGCCACTCGGGAGAGGGTCGGAGATGGGGGGACCTGGGTTGGGAGGTCCGGCGCTCCGTGTGTCGGTGCTCGCTGCCACCCTGACCCTCACATTGGCCGTCCGGACGGAGCAGCCCGTCCGCGCCGCCACGCCACCGAGGCCGTTCACGACGCCGTCCTCCGCTCCCGGCGGGGACCGCCCTGCGAACCACATCTGGGACGTGAGCGCCCTCTCGCCCACCGACGCGTGGGCGGTCGGCTCCCGCTCCACCAGGGACGGCACGATCGCGACGACTTTTCACTGGGCCGGCGCCAGGTGGGCGAAGGTCACGGCGCCACAACCGAGCCAAACGCAGAACACCCTGCAGAGCGTCGATGCCGTCACGCCCTCCGACGTCTGGGCGGTGGGTTCCTACGTCGACGACACCACCGGGGTCGTGAAGACGCTCGTGCTGCACTGGGACGGTGCGGCCTGGTCGCAGGTCCCGAGCCCGAGCCGCGGCTCGCAGGTTTCGGTCCTCTGGAGCGTGGGCGCCGACTCGCCGACCGACGCCTGGGCGGTCGGGAACGAGGGGAACGGCAGGCATTCATTCGGTTTCGTCCTGCACTGGGACGGCAGGCGGTGGGCGAAGGTCTCCGTTCCAAACCCCAGCGCGGCCGTCACGCTCCGCGGGGTGACCGCGCTCTCACCGACCGACGTGTGGGCCGTCGGCGGGTTTCAGAACACGGGGACGTTCGCGTTCGACTCGCTCATCCTGCATTGGAACGGAACAGCGTGGACGGAGGTCGAGCACCCGAACCCCGGCCCGATGGACACCTACCTGTGGGACGCGAGCGCCGTCTCGGCCGCCGACGTATGGGCCGTGGGGGACTTCTACACCCGCGCGCGGGGCAACGACCATACGCTCGTCCTGCACTGGAACGGCACGCGGTGGGCGAAGGTCCGGTCCCCGAACCCCAGCCAGCGCCTCAGCAGTCTGCAGGCGGTCGACGCGCTTTCGCCCTCGGATGTGTGGGCCGTTGGCTCCGCGGGCTTCGTCGCCGACCACACGGAGTCGGTCCGGACGGTCACGCTGCACTGGGACGGCGCCTCGTGGTCGCAGGTCCCCGCGCCCGATCCGAGCGCCGTCGACAACGAGCTGTTCGCCGTGAGCGCCACCTCGTCCCAGGACGCCTGGGCGGTGGGATACGAGCAGAACGTCCGAGGAATCGACGCAACGCTTGCGATGCACTGGGACGGCGCCTCGTGGTCACAGGTCGTAACCCCCAACGCGCGTCGCTGAGGCGAGCATCGATCGTGCGCGAGGGGTTTCGCACATCGGAGACCTCGCCAAGGAGAAGCGAGGAACGGGCCCTTGCGGGCCCGCTCCTCGCTTCGGAAACCTCAGCAGGTCTGACCGTTCGTCACTGCCGAGAACGCCTTGACCGGCCCGCCCGGCACCGGCGCGGGCACGTCACCGAACATCCCGGTCATGGCATACGTGGGCGTCGGGCCACCCGCGTCGATCTCGACCTCGACGTTCGCGAGGATCTTGTTCCCGTCCGCCTTCCCCCGCGTACGGGTCGCCGCGACGATCCAGCCGCGGCCCAGGATTCGATCCGACTGCTCGGGAAGCCCTTGCGTGATGAGCGTCAGACTTCCCGCGTAGACGACGAACGTCGTCGTCGGGTCGGTCAGCGAGATCTTCGCCGTCGCAACTCCGCGGCCCGTCGCGGTGCTCGCCGTCAGGACGAACTTCGTGATCTTGAGCGTCCCCGTCAGGTTGTAGGGGCTCGATCCAGGCGTCACGTCGGTCTCGGCGCCTTTCCACGCTCCTGCGATCTTGTCGTACACGACACCGCCGACCCCGACGCAGTTCGTAGCGGCCGGTGCCGCCACGGGCGCGGCGTTGAACGACGCGTTCACCGGATCGATCATGGGCGTGCCGGCCGCCGACGCGATCGCAATTCCTGCGATCGAAAACGCGAGCGTCGCCGCCATGAGCACGGCACCTCGCTTCTTCATCCGAACCCCTCCTTTCGGCGCACCCGGCAACGAGCACGCTCCACGACGTACCGGCCCCGGCGGGCCGGCCAGGAAGAGTCTCGACCCCCTGACAAGGCCAGCGCAAACGACGAGACGGCGACCGATTCGCGAACGAAAAGAGAACGCGAGCCGGCTCAGTGGAGCTTCGGCAGGAGGTCCGGCAGGCCCGCGACGTAGTCGTCGAGGATCGACTTCGCGGCGGGATAGGACGCGACGAGCGGATGTGCGAGAAGGGCACCGAGCGCCGCGTCGTACGAGCGCTCGACCGCGGCGGTGACCGTCATTCGTTCGTAGATCTTGACGCTCTCGACGAGCGCGAGCGCCGGCCCGGGGAGCGCACCCTGGGCGATCGGGTGGGCACCGTGCTCGTCGGCCATGCAGGTCACCTCGACCACGTCGTCGTCGCGCAGGCCATCGATCGCTCCCCGGTTCGGGACGTCGAGGATGAGCGTCGTCCTCCGGCGTCGCGCGGCGGCGCGCATGACCGCGGTCGCCACGCCCGCGTATCCCTCGCCGTCGAAGGCGCCTTCTTCTTCCGCTTCATCGGGCACCGCCTCGCCCCGCTCGCGGGCGAAGTACGTGGCGTCGCGCTCGCTCATTGCCCGTTCCCACGCCCGCCGCGCCCCGGTCAGGTCCCCGGCGTCCACGCCGCGGCGGAGCTGCGGCCAGAGCGCGTCGTTCAACTCCTTGAGCTGGCGCCCCCGCGAGCTCCCGGATCCCCGGATGTGCGCCACGGCCTGGTCGCGTGCGTAGTAGAAGTAGAGGTACTCCATGGGGAGCATCCCGATCGTCCGCACCAGCTCGGGCTCGAACAGCCGCCAATCGTCGTCGCTCTCCTGGAGCTCCTCGAACCGGTCCAGCAGCTCGGGGAGGCGGTCGCGGCCGTCGACCAGCACGCGGTGGATCCAGCCGCAGTGATTGAGCCCGGCGTAGTCGGCGTGCACCCGCTCGGGCGCCAGGTGGAGGAATCGCGCGACGCTGCGCTGCATCGAGATGGGACCATCGCAGATCCCCACCGCACGGACCGACGAGTGGTCGTGCAGCGCTTGCATCACGATGCCGACCGGGTTCGTGAAGTTGACGAGCAGCGCGCCGGGCGCCGCGTCCTCGATCAGGCGGGCGTAGCCGAGCATCGCGGGAATGGTGCGAAGCGCCAACGCGAACCCGCCGGGCCCAGTCGTCTCCTGACCGAGCACCCCATGCTTGAGCGGAACCTCCTCGTCGACGACGCGCGCCGCCTCCTGCCCGGGCCTGATCGCCGAGAAGACGAACCGCGCGCCGGCGATCGCCTCCCCCGCGTCGGGCTCGCCGCGAAGGCGGAACCCGGCCCCCCAGTCCTCGCACAGGTGCCCGCCGAGCGCCGTCATGAGCTCGAGGCGCTCGGGATCCGTGTCGTGGAGGACGACCTCGTCCAGGTCGAGGTCGGTCTCGTTCTCGGCGAGGCCCCGCAACACGAAGGGAGCGCGCACGCCTGCGCCGATCAGGGTCATCTTCATCCTCAACCAGTATCCCGGCCGTCCGGGGCCGTCGCATCTCGTCTAGGCTGACCGCGGGCCGGCGTCGAAAGGAACGCGACATGGCGACACCACGGGAGGACGGGTTCCACATGCCGCCCGAATGGGGACCGCACCAGGCATGCCTGATGGCGTGGCCGACTCAGACGCGGGCGCCGTTCTGGTCGCCGGTCCTCGACGACGCCAAGGACGTCTACGCGGAGGTCGCGCGGGCCGTCGCGGCGTTCGAGCCGCTCGTCATGATCTGCAATCCGGGTGAGGCGGCGGAGGTTGGCGACCGGTGTGGATCGGGGATCGAGCCGCTGGAAATCCCGATCGACGACTCGTGGGCGCGCGACAGCGGACCGATCTTCGTAACCGACGAGGAGGGCAACGTGGCGCTCGTCCAGTTCACGTTCAACTCCTGGGGCGAGAAGTACCTCCCGTTCGACCGCGACGCGGCGATGCCCGAGGCGGTGGCGGCGCATCTCGGTGTGCGGCGGTATCGCGCCCCATTCGTGCTCGAAGGTGGATCCATCTTCGTGGACGGCGAGGGAACCCTGCTCACGACCGAGCAGTGCCTGCTGCACCCCAACCGGAACCCCGACCTGTCCCGCGGGCAGATCGAGGCCGGACTCGCCGACTACCTCGGCATCGACAAGGTCGTGTGGCTGCAGGCGTTCGAGGACCGGGACACCGACGGGCACGTGGACGGCATCGCCCAGTACGTTCGCCCGGGCACGATCGTGCTCGAGACGCCGGACGACGCGGCCAACAACAACTACGAGCAATCCCGCCGCAACGTCGACCACTTGAAGGCCGAGACGGACGCACGGGGGCGGACGCTGGAGGTGCTTCCTTTCGCGCCCACGGCGCACACGACCGTCGCCGGCCTCGACGTCGAGATCCCCTACCTCAACTGCTACCTGCCCAACGGGGGCGTGGTCGCACCCGTTGCCGGACTGCCGCAGGACGAGGAAGCACTCGCGCGGCTCGCCGAGATCTTCCCCGACCGCGAGGTGGTCGCGGTCCCCGGGGGCGTCCTCTCGTTCGGCGGGGGCGGCCCGCACTGCATCACGCAGCAGGTGCCGGCGGGAGCCTACGCGCGCTGACGCCGTGCGAGAGGCGGCCGCGCCTGAACGCGACCGCCCCTCGTCACGCACGTGCCGAGTCGGTCAGCCTCTGTTGAAGGGAGCCACCAACGGGTTGGTTCCCGAGTACAGGCCGGCCGGGTTCGGGTACCACAGCCAGACGTGCATCGTGACCAGGTCCGGGTGCCAGAAGTTGAACGGCGATCCCGTGTCCGGGTTGGTCGGCGGGCAGGTCGACTGATCGGGGTCCGGGATGAACGTCCCGTCCAGGTAGTGACAGGCCGCCGGGAAGAAGCCGTACGTGGCGTTGGGAAGCGGCGGCGACGCCGGTATCGAGGGGAACACCCATTCCAGGGCGCCGAGCTGCCAGGAGTCCTTGCCCGTGTGCTCGTAGACGAGGATGGGCGGCTTCGTGACGTCGAACCCGGAGATGCCGGGGTTCAGGAAGTGGTACCCCATGTCCGGGATCATCTGGGTGATGATGCCGTAGCCGTCGTGCTTGGCCAGGTCCAGGTTCGTGGCGTACTTGGCGGTCGCCCGGCGCGCCGCTGCCAGATCCCTGATGAGCGCGCCGTTGTCCGACGCCGGCCTCACCGCCTTCCCGGCGGAATCCGACTGCCCCCACGCCGGGAGCATCCACGCCGCCAACACCAAGGCGACGGCGAGCCCGACTCCATACCGGACAAGATGTTTGGTGCGCATTGCGTTCCCCTCCTTCTCTTTCGGCCTCGGGTCCCACGCTTCGTCGCGGCCGGTCACGAACCTTCCTGGACGCGGTAGATCTGCTCCGCGACCAGACCGTGAGCTTCCCGATGGACGTCCGCCGCGGCCTGCGCCGTGGGTGCTTCCACCAGGCAGAACACACGCCCCCTGTCGACATCGACCCAGTACCGCAGGTACCGCACGTCGCGGCCGACCTGCGTCTTGAGGTCGGAGACGTGAGCCTTGGCGACGTCGTCCATGGTCACGCCATGGATCGCGTGCATGTCCAGGAACAACGGCACGATCGCTCCTCCTTTCTCACCGCCGGGTGTCGAGGGAGCAAACGTAGGCGCGCGCCGAGGCGCCACCATCGGAGGGAATGCCCAGATTGGAAGGGGGCGGTGCCTAGGTTGGGGCGACGATCCCGAGCCTGGCCGCCTCGCGGGCCGCCGCGGTGCGCGACGACACGCCGATCTTGGAGAGGACCGCGGAGACGTGGTGATCGACGGTTCGTTCGGAGATGAACAGGCGCTCCGAGATCTCCTTGTTCGGCAGCCCCTCCGACACGAGGAGGAGAACCTCTTGCTCGCGCGGAGTGAGGCCGGCGGGAGCCGATCTCGTCGCCGGCCGGGGGCCGCGAGGAACGCCTTTGACTCCCAGCTCCCGTAGGCGCGCGCGGGCCACCGACACCGTCGCCGTGGCACCCAGGCGCTCGAACGTGTCGAGTGCCTCTCGAAGCGCGGCCTCGTCGGAGGAGCTCAGCCGAGCGAGGGCGCCGTCGTAATCGAGGCCGACCGAGTCCCAGAAGGCGGCCGCCCCCTGCCAGTCGCCCGCGATCTCGCGCGCGTACGGCTCACCCACCTCGAACGCAAAGCCGTCGGCCACGTTCGCCCGGTGCAGCCAGATCGCCAGCGACCCGAGCGTCCACGGGTCGGCGCGATCGAGCGTCCCCCGAGGAGCCGTCCGCACCAGCTCCACGATCTCCTCCGGACGGTTCTGGAGCCACGCGAGCTCGGCGAGGGCCGCCCGCATCGGCACGATCCACTGCCATTCCGTCGTGCCCTCCGCGGTCGCGCGTCCGTCCTCGAGGAGCTCGTGCGCACCCTTCACTCCCCGGCGAGCGCGGACGGTGCCCAGCGCCAGGAGAGGATTCATCCTGTTGATGCGCGAGATGTGAGGGCGGTCCAGCACTTGGCGGCTGAGCTCCTCCGCGTCGTCCCAGCGGCCCAACATCGTCAACGTGTACGCGCGGCCGCCGATCAGGCACGTGCTGAAGACGCTCATCTCGCGTCCCTCCGCGTACGCCATGCCGTCCGAGAATGCGTCCGCAGCGTCGTCGAATCGGAAGGTCGAGTAGGCGAGGATCTGCAGACAGCAATACGCAAGCCCCGCGTACTCGTACACGTCCGCGTCCAGGGCGACGTGCAGAGCGCGATCGAGCTCGCCGAGGCCCGGCTGGCCCCCCATCGCCTGCACGCACCCGATGTTGTTGAGGGCCAAGCTCACGATGCCCGGGTCGTCGAGGCGTTCGCCCAGCGCCAGGGCCGTGCGGCTGAGATCCATGGCGTCGTCGTCGCCGGTCTCCATCCGGAGCATCCCGAGGTGCGCGTACGCCCGTCCCAGCTCGGCACCGGCGGGGAGCTCCTCCAGTACCCGAATCGCCTCCCGGCCGGTGTCGGCCGCGTCGCGTCCGTGCGCCAGCCGCCACAGCGCCTTCGACAGTTCCACCAGATCCCCTCCGACGTGCAGTCGATCGCCCGTCGCCGTCCGCAGGTCGAGCGCAAGTCGAAGCTCCGCCTCCGCGTCCTCCCAGCGATCCAGGAGCTCGTATTCGCCCGCCAGGCCTTCGCGCAGCTCCGCGACGACGGCATCCCGGGCATCGGTGAATCGCAGGGCGCGCTGGTACTGCGCCGCCGCCTCACGGTGGGCGCCGAGGGCCGAGGACTCCCGCGCGGCTGCGGGCGCGTGGCGAAGGACCGCCTCGCCGTCGCCGGCTGCTTCCGCGTGGTGGGCCAGGACGACCGGGTCGGCGTCCCCGGCGGCCTCGAGCGCTGCCAGCACACGGCCGTGCACTTCCATCTTCCGCCCCGCGGGAATCGACTCCTCGACGACCATGCGCACGAGCTCGTGGCGGAAGCGCAATCGGGTGCCGTCCACGCGCAGGATGCCTGTGGCGACCGCCTCGTCGACACCCGACGTGTCCGGCAGCACCTCGCTGAGGAGCACCGGGTCGACACGGGCGCCGATGAGCGACGCCGCTTCGACGACCTCGCGAGCGGCCGGGCTCGATCGCGCGAGACGGGCGTTCACCGCATCGCGCACCGTGGGCGGGAGCGAGGGCCAACCGGCCTCCAGGATCTCGTTGACGTAGAAGGGATTCCCCGCCGTCACCGCGTGCAGCTCGGAGGCGTCAAGGTCGCGGTCGCCGATCAGCGTGCGCACGGCTTCGAGCGACAGCGGCGGCAGCGCGATGCGGCGCGTCGCCCGCTGCGTCGCCAGATCGCCGAGCACCAGGCGGAGCGGGTGGTCGTCGGGGAGCCCGTCGTCGCGGTACGTGGCCACGATCACGCCCGCCACGCGACCCACGCGGCGCCCGAGGAACCGCAGCAGGTCGAGTGTCGCCTCGTCGGCCCAGTGGACGTCCTCGACCAGGGCGACCGCGATCGGGCCGTCCTTCTCGAACTCCTCGAGCAATGCACGGAACAGCTGCTCGCGCGGCGCCTCGCGCTTGCACAGATCGGCGAGCTCCCCGCCCACCTGTGCTGCGATGTCGAAGAGAGGGGCCAACGGCCGCGGCGTGATCAGCCCGTCGCACGCACCCCAGATGCAGCGGGCGTCGTGCGTCCGGCGCTGGAACGCCTCGAGAAGCGCGGTCTTCCCCATCCCGGCTTCGCCGGCG